>Ga0302324_100002575_pt1 | contig 41642 bp, 43 predicted proteins | sample Palsa_T0_1_FD_201949 | JGI IMG/M metagenome (GOLD analysis project Ga0302324, IMG submission 201949) | Peat permafrost microbial communities from Stordalen Mire near Abisko, Sweden - Palsa_T0_1 | ecosystem: Environmental > Terrestrial > Soil > Palsa > Peat permafrost | place: Sweden: Abisko...
CGCCCTTTGTTATCGTACACGGAATATGCCCTCGTTTCGTGTCGAAAGCGCAGCGCGCCCCGCGGCGTTTTCGAGCGGCAACCATCGGCGAAAATTGATACAGCCGTTTCCTTTTTTTCGTTCCTGTACGCGCACGCAATGCTGAGCGATACTTGCTGCGGGAGCTGCGCGCAACATGCAAACGAAATTCAATTTGGACTCGACGGCGGACGATGTGCTCGCGGGTATTGATCTATCGGGCAAGCTCGCGGTCGTGACCGGCGGCGCGGCCGGCATCGGCAAGGAGACCGCGCGTGCCCTCGCCTCCAGAGGGGCCGACGTCGTCATCGGCGGCCGAAATGGAGAGGAATTGAAGGACGCCGCCAGGGAGATCTCCTCCGCGGGCAACGTGTTGGCGCGAGAGCTGGACTTGTTGTCATCGGCGAGCGTACGGGAGTTCGCGGCCTCGGTGATTTCGCGCGATCGCCCGGTTGATCTTTTGTTTCTCAATGCGGGAGTCATGGCGTGCCCGCTATCGCGCAACCCCCAAGGTATAGAAACGCAATTGGCGACGAATTTCGTCGGTCATGCGTGCCTGTCGAGCGCACTGGTTCCGGCCCTGCTCAGGGCGGCGGAACCGCGCGTGATTGCGCTCAGCTCGAGCGCGCATCAGATGTCGCCGGTCGTGTTCAGCGACATCAACTACGAACGCCGCGCTTACGACCCTTGGGAGGCTTACGCCCAATCGAAGACGGCGACGGCGCTTCTGGCGGTGAAGATATCGCTTGAACTCGGCGCGAGCGGCGTCACGGCACACGCGGTTCATCCGGGCGGAGTCATGACCGGTCTTTTGAAACACATGACGGGCAATATTGCCGCAGAGCTCTCGAGCCGATACAAGTTCGATACGTCGAAAATCAAGGTGAAGACGATCCAGGAAGGCGCGGCTACCTCGGTTTGGGCGGCCACCGAGCCGGCCCTGCGCAACCGGCCGGCTTGCTATCTGGAGGACTGCCGCGTTGCTGAGTTGCTGGACACTCCGATATACACCCGCGGCGTGATGCGCTATGCGCTGGATCCGGAAAATGCCGCGGCGCTGTGGCGCGCGGCGGAGAAGTTGGTCGGCGCAACACTGCCGTTGAACGCGGGCTGACGATACATCCAACCAAAGGAATTGCGATGGCTTCGACGAGCACACCTTTTTTGGGCACCGCCGTCAAATGGATCGAGGTGCCGCCCGGCTGGCAAAGGGGCGAAGGCCTTGTCCCCTATGCCGGGGAGACGGCTCATATGTTGGATTGGGTCGAGAACATGAACGGCAGGTCCGCTCACTTATTTGCCTACCAAGGTCAGCTTATCGTCGACGTCGTGGAGATCGAGCCGAACGCCGTGCATCAACTAGGCAAAGCGGGAGATGAGATCGTCGTCGTCGTCAACGGCGCATTGAATCTGACCACCGACGCCACCAAGGTCGAACAGACCTTCAAGGCTGGAGAGATGGTGATGTTTCGGGCGGGTTGGTCCGGAATTTACCGTGTGATTTCCGAAGAAGGTCCGTTTCGCGAAATGGCCATTGTGCCGCACGATTATTTCGACGCATCCAGGCCCCCTCCCGTGAGCAACGAGACCCCTGGCAGGATCGAGGCGCCGTTGGCGGCCGGCAAGCATGAGCTCTACAGAAACACCTATGTCGTGGAAGCGGAGAATATCGATCGCGCCCGCAACTGGTCGATCGCCGCTTCGTCGGATGAAGTCGTCCAGGTGCTGGCCGGCAGCCTGACCCTGAGAGCGAGGGACGACAGCGCGTCTTTCGGCCCCGGAAGCATCGTGATCTTGCCCAAAGGCTTCGTGGGCCACGCTCGCGCGACTGCAGGATACCGGGCGATCACAGCCCGCTGGAACCGCTGAGCCGACCGTATCGGCTCGGGCGGCGTGGATCAGGACAGCCTGCGGATGGCATCTTTGCCGTCCCAGTTTGCGGCGGCCTCGCGAAATTTCGCGAAAACAGCGTCCGCCACCGGATTTGCGTCGATCAGCTCGGTAAAAAACCCCAGCGTGCTGACGGTGTCGGCCCAGCCGACGCGAAACCCCATCATCAAGCCGGTGAAGACGATTGCGGAGCCGGCATTGGTGTACGCATCCACCGTGGCGTCATAATCGTGACAGTATATTGCCGCGTGATGAAAACCAAGTTTGCCGCCGGCGGCGGGACCCTCCTGCCAGATCGATGGTTGCTTGTCGTGTACACAAACCAACTCGATCTGCACGTCGCCGGCCTGGGCAATTGCCGCGCTTATCCGGGCATTTCCCAATGGCTGTCCCCGATATTGCGGCTTTTCGTAGGCGACGTTGTCGAACCGGAAAAAAGGGCCGACGCCGGCGTTGCGGATCCACGCTGCCATGGCCGCGTCCAAATCAGGCACCAGCCAGCAAAACTGCATGAACACTCGATCCGGAAAAGGCAAAGAGAGCATCATATGGCCTCGTCGTTTCCGATCATGTTGAAATCGCGTTTCGGGCCGCGAGCCGATCGTCCGCTGAGGCTATCAGCCGAATTCGCTCAATGCTCGACTTTCCACGCCAATTCATCTGCATGGCGCGCCCGAGAGCCCTCAGCGGCGCCCGGCGTGCATTTCATGCAGGATCCGCTCGTGGGCCTCCACGAGCTCGCCTGCATGATTGGCCGTGTCGCCGGCCGATATGCCGCCATCGATCGGCATCAGGATTCCCGTGATTTGCCGCGCTCGGTCGCCGGCCAGGAACAGCGCGGCTTGGGCGACATCCTCGGGCCGGCCCTGTGTCTTCAGCGGCTGGTACGACATCATCACGCGGTCGCTCTCGGCGCGAATGCGGCGAAACTCCTCTTCAGTCATTCCCGGTTTGCGGTAGTCCGTCGCCGGAGTCTTGATGCTGCCGGGAGCGAGGGCATTCACGCGAATGCCGAACTCCGCCAGATCGATCGCAATCGACTTGCTGAAGTTGATGAGCGCCGCTTTCGACGCACGATAGCAGGTGAACGCAAAGCCCGGTAACAACCCGGCAATGGAGGCGGTGTTGATGATCGAGCCGCCACCGTTCTTCGCCATATGTCGTCCGGCGCATTGGCTGCCGTAAACGGCCCCCATCAGGTTGATCGCCAGAATGCGCTCATACTCCAGCAGATCATCGTCGAGAAATCGCAGGATGGGCCGCCCGGGAAAGCCCGCGTTATTGCACATCACGTGGAGGCCGCCGAAACGCGCCACGGCGAATTCGACGGCTGCCTGCACCTGTTCCCGCTTCGACACGTCGGTCCGCTGGAAGCACGCGCCAGGACCGATTTTGGCGGCCACGGCGGCGCCCTGTTCCTCGTTGATATCGGCGATGACTACCGTTGCACCCTCCGACACGAAGAGTTCTACCATGGCTCGGCCGATGCCGCTCGCGCCGCCCGTCACGATCGCCACCTTCCCCGATAGTTCCTGACCCATGAATTCCCCTCCCCCACGACGCGTGCGAACAGCCCGGACTTTAGCTTCGACGAAAGGCCCTCAACGGCAGCGCCTTGATGGAGTGCGTCGCCACGGTCTGCAGGTACTGCACCTCCTCGGGCGGAATCGTCAACCGGATGTCGCCGACGCGCCTGGCCAACTCGCGCGCGGCGACTTTGATCTCCATGCGCGCGAGCGAGGATCCGATGCAGCGGTGAACCCCGCCGCCGAATGACACGTGCTTGGCTAGATTTTTGCGCTCAGGATCGAACTCCCTGGGACACGCGAACTCCGTCTCGTCATCGTTGCCGGACTCGAATACCAACAACATCTGGGTGCCCTTGGGCATGCGCTTGCCGCCGAGTTCCACCTCGCGCGTGGTGGTCCGCGACAAAGCGCGGCTCGGAGGCGCCAGCCTGAGCAGTTCCTCGACGAAGCGGGTCAATTGACGATCGTCGTCCGCGCTGATGCGCAGACGCGCCGCGATTTCGGGCCGCGTGGCCAGGAGGAGCAGCAGGTTGGAAAGCGCCGTCGCGGTGGTCTCGTTGCCCCCGATTATCAAGGCGCGGATGATCGACACGGCTTCCTTGAACGTCAGCGTGGTGCCATCCTCGAGCTGGGCGTGCACGATGTCCGAGATCATGTCCTCACGGGGCTCTTGCTCCCGTGCCTTCATCTCTTTGATGATGAAGTTCTGCAACTCGCAAACCTGCCTTGCATTCTCAATCATCATCTCGCGGTCCTGCATGCGCGAGATCTGCGCGACATACGCGAGCGACCAGCGCTGAATGTTTTCCGACTGGAAATGCCGTATGCCGAGCTGCTCGCAGATCACCTTGATCGTGAAGGAAGCGGCGAAGTCGGTCACGCCGTCAACCACCTCGCCCTCCTCGGACCGCCGCACCATCCCCTCGATGAGATCAACCGCGATTTCCGAAATCCTGGGTTCAAGCGTGGCCACCCGGTGAGCGGTGAATGCCTTTTCCGTCAGCCGCCGTACGCGCGTGTGCGCGGGCGGATCTTCCATGATGACGTCCGGGAAAAAACCCTGCCCGTCTCGTTCGAGGAGTCGTCTGAACTCCTCGAAGTGACCGTTGGCGTACGTGTCCTCGTAGCCTTTCTTGAACGAAAAGGTGACCGGATCCTTGAGAACCGTCCAGATATCCTCATACCGCGAGACCAGGTACATGCCAAGCTTCTCATCGAAATACACCGGGTCCAGCGTGCGCATGCGTCGGTAGAACTCGTGGGGGTGGGCGATATTGCGCGGCTCGGTGAGCGAGGCTCCTTCGAGAGGGGAGCGAGCGCCGCCCGTCACGGGGCAGTGACCGGCCGGGTCTGAAACACCAGTTCTACTCATGAGAAGCTCTGTATCACAAGTCGGTCGACTCGGTCCAGGCGCAAGGCTGCACAGCCTTTCTTGGGCGTTTTATGCAGTGGAAGGCGCGAAATGTTGATGAGGAAGCCAGGTTGCCGACTCCGCTGCACTCGGCGACCAACTGATCTGGGGCACCCCGCGCATCATGGGCGGCGAGTTCACAGCTCGTTTCTAGGCGAGCGGATTGACGGGCGTACCCGAATCGCTTCACCTAGCGAATGATGTTCGGGTATTGCACCCTTGGTGCGATGTTGTGAGTATCGCGATAGGAAGGCGGCTGCCGGCCGTTCGCATCCTTGATCCCGTATTTCAGCGCCAATTCCGCGCCGATGAGCGTCTGGCCGCTCAGTTGCATCACCGCAGGATCATTGTAGAGCGCCCAGATTACATGTCCCGTGAATTCGGGGGTTTCGGCCGTTGCAGCCAGATGACCGTATTTCGCAGGGTCGCTCTCGATGATCAACTTCAATCGTTCGGTCAACAGTGCACCCATCCAGATGGAAATGGACGCCACGCCGAAATCCTTGAATTCGACCGCCATATCGGCAGCGAATTTGTCCATGCCCGCTTTATGTGCGCCATATACGGGCCCAAAGACGTAATGCACCGCGCCGGATGCCGACGTAAAAATCACCAGGCCGCGGCGCTGCTTGGTCATGAGGGGCGCCGCGTAGTAACTCGCCACGTAGCTGCTGCGAAGTCCCACATCCAGCATGTCGAGCACGTTCAAGGACTTTTCCCAGAAATTGACGGGGCTCATCACCTCGTCGCGGATGAGACAGGCATTGTTTACGAGAATGTCGAGTTGACCTTCGTCATGCGTCACCCGCTCGAACAGCGTCTTGACCTGCGCATCGTCGGCATGATCTACGCGAACGGCGATACCCTTGCCGCCGGCGGCGGAAACCGCCTCCGCCGTTTCATAAATGGTGCCCGACAGCGGAGCGTCACCGGCCTTTTCCGACCTGCCCGTGACATACACCGTGCAGCCATGGCTCCCCAATGCAATTGCGATACCTCGCCCGGCGCCGCGGCTGGCGCCCGTGACGATGGCGACTCGTTTTTGTTTCGTCATGCTCTCACTCCCGCATCAGGCGGATTCAGACACCGAAAACGCGCCGCAGCCCGGCGCCGTTTCTCAACTTTTACTCGCCCAGGAATCGCATACGCTCGTGGCTGCGACGGGGCCGCCGCTCAACAGGGTGCACTTGCCGCAATCACCGGTGGAAGCGGTGAAGAATGCGCATATGCCGCAGCGCTTATTGCTGTCGGTGGACTGAGCCTTAAAACCCAGCGACGTGCGCAAGCTCTTCTCATCGGCAGGCATGGAGTTCAAGTCGAAGCAGGCGGCTGAGCTCGCGGCCAGCGCCGCGCCGCTCAGCAGGATGACCGGCGCGGCCGCTGCCGCTTGTAGCACTCGACGGCGTGAATGATTCAATGCATCGCTCCTTTCAGATGAATATCACCTTGAGGCAGTTGCACCAATTCGAAGGCATGACCGTCAGGATCCTTGATCATGAGGACCTTCACATTACCATTGCCATGGACCTCGCCGGCCTCGTAGCCGGCCGCTGTCAGGCGGGCGGCGATCGCCGCCACGTCAGGCATCGTCAAGATTACGCGGTTCGCGGCATTGCCATGATCCACTGGCGGAGATTTCCCGGGGGTCGAGTCCCGAAAGATCACGAGACCCGGCTGATTCTCGCGTCCCTCGAATCCCAGGAATACTTCGGTTACCGCGCCGTTGACGAGCTTGCCCGTCACGACCATCCCAAGCCCCGTCTTGTAGTATTTGATCGAGCGGTCCAGGTCGGTCGATCGAAGCGCCGCTCCCTTTAGCGAAGGGCCGGCGTCGCCATTCGGTTTGACCTCGATGTCGGCCGCAATGACGGTGAGTGAGCACAGCGTCAGAAGCAGAGCCAGATTGCGGAAGGGTCCTTTCATAGTAGATCTCCCCAAGTTTGCGCTACGACAGACCCCAAGCTGCATACATGAAACGGCGGCATTCCGCGAGGATCTCGGCATCTTCGGGTGCCTGCCCCATGAAGCCACCGTGCGGACCCGCCTCGGTCAGGAGCAGATCCGCCTTCAGACCGGCTCTGCGCAAGGCGCGATGCATGAGTACGGTGTCCGACAACAGCAGATCTCGTGTCCCCGTAGTCAATAGAGTAGGCGGCCAGCCCGCGGAGAAGCTGCCGAACAACGGGGATATGTAGGGATCCTCGAGTCGGCGGCCCGCACCGTACCCAGGACCGGCATCGCCCGATCCGTATAATGTCACATCGAGGTAGCGGTTCGTCTGATAGGTATCTCCCGATCGCGTCATGTCCAGGGCGGGCGTTTGCAGCGTCAGGGAAGCAGGCAACGGCAGACGCTCGTCCCGTGCGCGCAGCAGCAGCGCGGCGGCAAGATTTCCTCCTGCGGAGGCGCCGCCCACGGCCAATGAGGAGGGCTTGTAGTACTTCAGTGCTTCGCGGTACGCCGCAAGGCAATCATCCAGCGGCGCCGGGTACGGATGCTGCGGCAGCAGCCGATAGTCCACGGCCAGTACCTCGACTCCATAATCCATCGCCCTGAGTTTGGCGAGCAACTGGCACATCTCGCCGCCGCCCGCGACAAAACCGCCCCCATGAATGTCCAGGAAGGCGACTTCGGCGCGACGTCCAGGACGGTCGGCCGGCACCACCCGGTAGAGCTTTGCTCCGCCGGGCAGCTCGATGGTTCTGAATTCACCTTGGAAGCGCTCGGCTGCCGGACGCAGATAGGCCACGACCGCTGCCGCCTGGGCCGCGGTGTCTTGCCCTTTGCCTCCTTGGGAGCTGGGTTGCGCGGCGATTCGCCTCGCGGCTGCCGCAAGAAAGGCCTGCCCCTGAGCGCTGATGGATTTCGGCACAGGGATGATCTGCGCGGGCACATGCAATGCGCTTTCGTTGTCCAACATATCGATACCCCCATGCGCCAGCGGGCCGCAAGCACGCCGACGGTATTCTGAGCCTGATCTTTCCGTGCAGCAAGTTCGGAAACCGAATGATCGGCAAAGGTCCGCGCCCGCGCGGCCGCAATTGGACACCCAACGCGTAGCTGCCTACGGTATGCTCATCGGTGCGAGACATGGGGGGGAGACTGCATGTCCAGTTCAAGCGATGTTGCAAGTTTACGTCCGGCCGTCATGCAGTCGCGTCCCGTACGGCTGCAGCGTATTGACATCTACAGACAAGATCTTGCGGATAGAGACATGTCAATTTCGAAGCCCGCGGACCCATTCAGGGACGAGTCGTGGCGCAAGACGCTCGAGAGAACGTACCTGTCTCCCTTCACCGCCCAGGCCGCCGGCGACTACCAATGGCCGAATTCTCGCCCTTCAATTGACAGCAAGCCTCGGCGCGGACAGGATGATTTATGAAGAAGGCCCATGCTCACCCAAGACTCTCCGCGAAGGAGACCGGGTTGATCGCCCAGGGTTTCACCCTGGCGAATCGATTGCTAAGGCAGACCACGAGTGGCGTCACTCTCGACTATAATCTCGGGCCGCGCGGAGCCTGGATAGTGCGGTTGATCGCGGGCGGGAAGGTCATCCATCCCCTGGACGTGACGAACTTCTTTGAGATCAGCCGCAGCGTGATCAGCGACGAACTTGCGCGCCTTTTGAAGGCCCGCCTCATTCTTTACAGGAAAAGCAGGCGCGACGGACGCCGCGTCGAGTTGGCCTTGACCGCGCTCGGTGAAAAGGTCTCGCGCCGCGTGCGCAAGGAAATAGGACAGCTGATCAACCAGCGATTTGTATCCTACGCGCGCGACGAGGTATTGAGCTTCGGCCGAATGCTGGATCACTTCGTTTTTGCACAAATTGGCGATCCATCGGCGCAAAACAAACTACCTCAGCCGGCAATCCCCGCCAAACGCCGGCGCAACCGTGCGCGGGCCGCTGCTCACCCTTGATCGTTCTGATTCCGAACTCAAATGACCGGCAGGTGATGTTTCAAGAAGGTGATGACGCCGCGATTGAATGCATCGTTGTCGTCGCCCGCCACCATATGGCCGGCGCCGGCGACGTCGTAAACTTCCAGCCCCGGCAGCAGTTGTTGAAATTCCCGCAGGCCTTGCTCGGTGACGATGTCGCTTTGCAGGCCGCGCACCAGCAGGGTCGGCACGCGCACTCTGCGCGCCGCGTCCGATATTTTCGCGATGAATATCGGCGGCTCGATGCGCTGCCGGCTCATCAGCATCTGCGGATCCCAGTGCCAATGCAGGCGCCCATCTGCGCGTAATCGCAGATTCTTCATGAGGCCGGATGCATTTTTGGGCCGTCGCCGATGCGGATTGTAGGCGGCCACGGCGTCCGCGGCCTCTTCCACATTGGCAAAACCTTCGGGTTTGGCCTGCATGAAGGCAGCGATTTTGGCCGCTCCTTCAGCCCCTATATGTGGAATGAAGTCCACCAAGACCAAGGCGGAGGCGATCTCTTCATCGGTGGTACCGACGGTGAAAAGAGAGCAAGCCCCGCCCATCGAGGCGCCAACGAGCGCGGGCTTGGACTGCACCGTCGCGACCACCGCGCGCAGATCCTGCGAGAGTGCCTCGATCGTATAGTTACCGTCGGGCGCCCAATCGCTGTCGCCATGCCCGCGGGCGTCGAGATTGATCACATGATACCCGGCGGTCAACAGGTCGCGCATGGCCTTGCCCCAGGAATGGCGGGTTTGTCCCCCGCCGTGCTGGAGTATCACGGCCGGGTGCGAAGGATCGCCGCCCACGTCGCCGACGATGGAGACCCCCGAGGGGACCGAAAAGCGGCGAGTCTCGAATTGCATGCGCTGCTACAAGCGCTCGATGATGGTCACGTTGGCCTGTCCGCCGCCCTCGCACATGCTCTGCAGACCCCAGCGCTTGCCCGTGCGCTCGAGTTCGTGAAGCAGCGTCGCCATCAGTTTGGTGCCGGTCGCCCCGAGCGGGTGGCCGAGCGCTATCGCACCGCCGTTCACGTTGAGTTTCTCATGCGGAAAATCCAGCTCCTTCAGCCATGCCATCGGCACCGGAGCGAATGCTTCGTTTACTTCCGCAAGATCGATGTCGCCGATCTTCATGCCGGCACGTTTGAGGGCCAGCCTGGTCGCGGGAATCGGCGCCGAGAGCATCATGACCGGATCATCGCCCAGCACGGTCATGTTGTGGATGCGGGCGCGCGGCTTCAATCCGTAGCGCTTCAACGCCGCGGCTGAAACCACCAGCATGGCGCTCGCGCCGTCGGAAACCTGGCTCGACACCGCCGCCGTGAGTACGCTGTCCGGCAGCACGGTCTTCAACGAGGCCATCTTTTCCATGGAGGTCTGCCGGGCCGTTTCATCCATCGTCAAACCGGCGAGCGGCACGATCTCGCGCTTGAAGCGTCCCTCGCCGATGGCGCGCAGCGCGCGCGTGTTGGATTCCAGCGCGAACGCCTCGCACTGTTCCCGCGTGAAGCCCCAATGCTCGGCCATCATCTGGGCACCGCGGAATTGCGATATCTCCGTGTCGCCGAAGCGCGCATGCCATAGCTTCGAGCCGCCGAACGGCGTTGCAAAGCCGTATTGCTGTCCAGCCACGGCTGCGGCGCCGATCGGAATTGCGCTCATCGCCTGGACGCCGCCGGCCAGCATGACCTCCGCCGTTCCCGACATCACGGCCATGGCCGCAAAGTGCACTGCCTGCTGCGACGAACCGCACTGTCGGTCGATGGTTACGCCGGGCACCGTCTGCGGCAAACCTGCCGCAAGCCAGCAACTGCGCGCGACGTCGTTGGCTTGCGGTCCGATCTGATCGAGGCAACCGAATATCACGTCATCGTATTCATCGGCGGGAACGGGGTTTCGCTCCACCAACGCCTTGATGGCGTGCGCGCCCATATCAACCGGATGCACTTGACTTAACGTGCCACCGCGCTTGCCTGTGGGTGTGCGAAGCGCATCGACGATATATGCCTCAGCCACTGATTCAAACCTCTCTCTTGGACATCAGCGCGTCATTGTACTTTAGATGGACAACCCCGGGCGACCGCAACGTTTCCGCTCATTCCCCCTTGAATTGCGCGCCCCGCCTGTCGCGAAACGCCGCGACGCCTTCGAGGAAATCCGCCGTACGTCCAGCCGCCCGCTGCAGGTCGCGTTCGCGCGTGAGTTGTTCCTGCACGCTCAAATCAAGCGCATCCCATGCGGCCTGTCGAATCATGCCGATCGACCGGGGGCCTTGCGACAACTGCGTGGCCAGCTGCAGCGCCGTTGCGTCCAGCTCCTCATCGGGTACGACGCGCGTCACAAGTCCCCATTCGAACGCCTTGCGGGCGTACAGCTTCTCTCCGAGCAGCATCATCTCCAGAGCTCTGACCCTGCCGATGGCGCGCGACAGCAGATACGCCGCGCCGCCATCCGGGACCAGCCCCACGCGGCAGAACGCCATATAAAAATAGGCACTCTCGGCAGCCACGATGATGTCGGCGCAGAGCGCAATCGATGCGCCGATGCCCGCGGCCGCACCGCGTACCGCCGTGAGCACGGGAATCGTGCTGCCGCGCAAGCGCAACAGCAGCGGGTTGAAATGCGATTCCAGCAGCGCCCCGACGTCGCGCTGCGGATCGGCGAGATCGACGGCGGCCGTGGCCAGATTGGCCCCGGAGCAAAACGCCCGGGAGGTCGTCGTAATGACGAGCGCGCGAGCCTCGCGCTGCGCCCTGTCGACGGAATGCAGCAATTCCTCGCCCATGCCTTCGGAGACGGCGTTGAGCGTCTCCGGGTCATTCATGGCGATGATCGCGACCTTGTCGCGCAATTCGTATTTCACGCGTGCGTAGTTCATGCACGATCTCCTGCGGCCGCCAGCCGGCTGTTAGACTGATCCGAAGCCATAGTACGCAGAATGACTCTCGGCATAAAGCAAGGGATTCGACGATGAGCGGACCGTTGTGCGGTTTCAAAGTGATCGAATTTGCGGGCATCGGGCCGGCGCCGTTTTGCGCCATGATGCTCGCCGATATGGGCGCCGAAGTGATCCGCATCGAGCGCCCCGTGGCGAGCGACGACAGTCCTGGCCGCGATCCGCTGTTGCGCAGCCGCCGTTCGATCACCTTGAATTTGAAGCACCCGGACGGCGTCGTGACGGCGTTGAAGTTGATCGAGAAAGCCGACGTTCTCATCGAGGGATTTCGTCCCGGCGTTGCCGAGCGTCTCGGCCTCGGCCCCGGGGTGTGTTTGACGCGCAATCCGCGCCTGATTTTCGGCCGCGTAACGGGTTGGGGCCAGGATGGACCTCTGGCGGGGGCGGCTGGTCACGACATCAACTACATCGCCTTGACCGGGGCGCTGCACTTGATCGGGCCGCCAGGCGGCAAGCCGACCATGCCCCTCAATTTGATCGGCGATTTCGGCGGCGGCGGCATGCTGCTGCTCAGCGGCATTCTCGCCGCGTTGCTCGAATCGCGCCAGTCGGGCAAGGGACAAATCGTGGATGCTGCGATGGTGGACGGCACGGTCGCCTTGATGGGGATGATGTTTGCATTGCGAGCGAACAGCTATTTCCGCGATGCGACGGGCGAAAACCTGTTCGCGGGCGGCGTGCCGTTTTACGATGTTTATGCGACTCAGGACGGAAAGTACATCTCCCTGGGTGCGCTCGAACCACAATTCTATGCCCTGCTTCTCGACAAGCTCGGTATCGCGGATCCGAATCTGCAGGGCCTCGGCCTGGTGTCGGTGCAGCAAGCGCAGGCCCAGGCGCGCTGGCCGGCGCTGCGCGCGGAACTTACCCGGGTATTCAAGACGCGCACCCGCGATGCTTGGTGCCGTCTGTTGGAAGGCACGGACGTCTGCTTCGCCCCCGTGCTGAGCGTGCAGGAGGCGATGCTCCATCCGCACAATGTCGCGCGCGGCACCTTCATCGAGGTCGGGGGGGTATTGCAGAATGCGCCCGCGCCGCGCTTCAGCAGATCCGCCGCTGCACCTCCCACCGCCGGCCGATTACCCGGGGCAGACAACGCGGCAGTCTTGCGCGAAGCGGGACTGTCGGTGGAGGAGATCGATAAGCTGCGCGCCGCCGGCGCGTTGGGCTGAAGAATATGAAAATTCCCGAAGCGTTGACCGACATGCTTCAGCGGGCGCAGCGCGTCGTGGTGCTCACCGGCGCCGGCGTGTCCGCCGAGAGCGGGCTTGCGACATTTCGCGACAAGCAGGCCGGCCTGTGGGAGCGCTTTGACCCCATGCAGCTTGCCACGCCCGAGGCATTCGAACAGGACCCCGCCCTCGTATGGGGTTGGTACGAGTGGCGCCGCATGCAGGTCATGCTCGCCGCACCGAATGCAGGGCATTTCGCGATCAAAGAATTCGCCGACCATGTGTCCTGCCTGACTTTGGTCACCCAGAATGTCGACGATTTACACGAAAGAGCCGGAAGCCTCGCTGTTCATCATCTGCACGGCTCGCTGGCCAAACCTTTCTGCGCGGACTGTCGGCGCATGCACATGCTGCCGGCGGGAATACCTCATGAGCCGCCAAACGGCCGACGCGTGGATCCGCCGCGATGCGCCGCATGTGGCGGCAAAGTACGTCCGGGCGTCGTTTGGTTCGGAGAGACGCTGCCTCAGGCGGAATGGCAGCTCTCGGCACGGGCTGCGGGTGAATGCGACGTTTTCTTCTGCGTCGGGACTTCATCGACCGTGTTTCCGGCTGCCTCGTTGCTGCCGATCGCAGCCAAGGCCGGTGCAATGACGATTCAAGTAAATCCGCAAGGCGCTGACGGCGGTGCACTGTCTTTCGACCTGCGAGGTCCCTCAGGCACGGTATTGCCGGAACTCGTGCGCCTGGCCTGGCATTGACTAGACGGTTACGCAGCCGTGCAGCCAAGCGACGGCCAGGTATTGACGTATCTGTTCCAACTCGAGATCGTCTGCAGGCCAGGAAAGTTCGTGGCATGGTGCGGATAGCGTTATCGCGTCGCCGAGGCGAAGTGCGCGAGTCACGCGTGACACCGGCACAATGGCGAGTGATTCCGTCTCGCACAAAGGACACGTGACGGGAAAGCGCATCGTCCACTCCGTCACGGAGCACCCGCGGCGCCGCCCCAGATTGACCGTTGCGCGGTTCGTATGCTCGATGATTGCATTCCGCAAAAAAGCAGCGACTGCTGCGCCAAATTTGTGGGGCTGCTTGGGCGTGCGCACGAAAGATACTCGACCACTGTGTGGGGAGGCGCGACGCCCAAAACGTATCAGGTCGCCAGACTCAGACGGCAATCGCAGCAGCGCTGCTTATGGATTTACTTCGGCTGCTGCGAGAACGCCGCGAAGATATGAACGTAAGCCACTTCGGGGCTGAGCAGTAAAACATGCGCGAGTATGCCGACTCCAAGCGCCAACTTGTCGAGGTTGTCGATGCCGGGATTCACTTCGGTGCGCTCCAAGGCCCCCACATAGGTTCTCTTCAGGCCGCATTGCAATCCCAACTCTTCCTGGGACCAGCGAAACAACGCCCGAACGGCACGGAGATTGGCCGCGAGGCAGACCCGGGACGACTTCCTTACAGCTTTCTTGGCCATGGATGCGGATAGTGTTGTACTGATCGGTCAACTTCTACCCCGTATTCGGGGAATTACGCCATTTAGGAATGGCAGTATGTCCAGTGCAAATCCCGCATTGACACAGATCCATGCGAAATTGCCCATGCAGTATGCGCTCATCGTGGACGGCGCCACTGTTAATCGAGACCGTGCTCAGTGGTTCTGGGCGGAGAGTTCGTACAGCTCCGCTAGTTTAGATTATGAGTTATATGTAAGTATTTGAATATTATGGATTATAATATGCTGTCACCCGGACTTATATAGCCACCACATCTCTTGGAGACGCTGATGCCCTGCAATCCCGATTTACTCCGGAGCGTTCCGCTCTTTGCCCTGCTGGATGACGATGAGACCGCGGTTCTTGCCAGCCAAGTCGAAGTCAAATCATTTGCCTCGCGTGAGCGCATTTACAAGATCGGCGCTCCCGGCGGCCAGGCGTACGTCATGATCACGGGCAAGGTTCGCGTCTCGACCGTGGACGAAGATGGGCAGGATGTCATCGTCGATGAACCATCGGTCGGGGAAATTTTCGGATTTGCCTCGATGCTCGAGGAGACGCCGCACCACACGAACGCGGTCGCCCTCGAGGAATCGACGTGCCTCGAGATCGATCGGCACGACATTACCGTCTTGCTGGAGAGGAAGCCGCACGCAGGCATGGATCTGTTGACGGTGTTGGGCCGCCAAATACATGCGGCACAGGAACTGGCCCGAGTGCGTGCCAGCCGCAATCCCAATGACATCATCGAAAAAGAGGCGACCTTCGGCGAGCGTATCGCCGATGCCGTCGCGGGCTTCGGTGGATCGTGGACCTTCATCTCGCTGTTTGGCATCGTGCTCGTCGTGTATACCGTGATCAACGTCGTCCTCGGCAAAAACGCATGGGATCCCTACCCTTTCATTCTGCTGAACCTGTTCTTGTCGATGCTGGCGGCCATTCAAGCGCCCGTGATCATGATGAGCCAGAATCGTCAGAATACGCGCGACCGCCTGCGCAGCGAGCTCGACTTCGACGTCAATCGCCGCGCCGAGAACGAGATTCAAGGATTGGCCCGCAAACTGAATATGTTGGGCGACAAGATGCACGACTTCGATAGTCTGCTGCGCAATGCCGTCAACAATAGACCCTTGATTTCATGATCGCGCGCGGCAGTGCCGTTTTGCTCACCGGGGTCAGCGGCACCGGGAAGTCCACCGTCGGGGTGCGGTTGGCTGCGGTGCTCGGCGTTCCGTTTTTGGAGGGCGACGACTTTCACTCGCCTGCCAATATCCGGAAAATGAGCATGGGGAAATCCCTTGATGACGAGGATCGTTGGCCCTGGCTGGACGCCTTGGCCGGCGCCATGGCGGCACGAAGGACCCCGGCTGGAATCGTTGCGACGTGCTCTGCTCTGAGGCGTCGGTATCGCGACAGGCTGCGAGAATCCATCGCCCCGCCGCTGCTATTCATCTGTCTCACGGCCGACCGGGTCACCCTGGCGGCGCGGATCAGATCACGCAAGGGTCACTTCATGCCCGAGTCCCTGATCGATAGCCAGCTCGCAGCGCTTGAAATACCGGATCCCGACGAACACGCACTGGTATTGGCCGCAGACAGGCCGGTCGAGGATGTGCTTGCCGAGATGCTCAGTGGGAATTCATGCGATTCCACCACCAGCCCGTGCCGAACAGAACGATCATAGTGACGCTGCAAACCAATTTCATGATCGTGCCGAAGATCATTCCGGCCCACGCGCTCAAACCAACATGGGTCGAGCGAAGCACACTGTTTCCGGCGGAGAGCTCACCCACAACGGCGCCGACGAAGGGGCCGAGCAGCAGGCCCGGCAGACCAAAGAAAAGACCCAGCACGCTTCCGAGCAACGATCCCCACACCGCGCGCGGATTGGCTCCCGCACGTTTCGCACCCAGGGCGCCGGCAACCAGGTCAAGGGTCAGCCCCACGGCCCCGACCGAGGCAATGCCGATCAACCACCAGAGGCCTATGTGGCGGTATTGATCCACCGCCGCTGCCAGCCAGATGCCGCCGAACACCAAGGGAATGCCCGGAAGTGCCGGCACGACCGATGCGAATGCACCCGCCGCTATCAAGCAGGCGGCGATGACATACAACAACGCGTCCATTGCGCATGCTACCAGTTCAGCCGGCGGTTCGGCTCAAAGGGGATACCGGCCGCCGCAGTTGCAAATAGCCAGAGTGTGATCTTTGCACACCTCACCCATCGCCGGACGCGCGATAGTACAGACGCTTAGGCTCGCTGATGGGAGGCTTTCGTGACATTCCTCATTTTGGCGCCGCTGGCGATCGGACTGATGGTCGCGGCAGGCAGCCGCAGATCCGTCTTCAGTGCTGCAATTCTGGCCTTCGCGCGCAGCATGGACACTACGCCGCTGCATGCCGGAATTCATCGCCCGCGGGGGCATGAGATCCACTGACCGCTAGGCCGCGCCGCGAGTGCGGCGCCCGCTCGTTGGGCATTCTCGGCTGTTATGATACGGTCCGTATGGCCCACGCTTCCCTGTCCTCGATCGCGCAACGCTGCTGCGCGCTGCCCAATTTGATCAACCCATTCATGATCCACCTACCCTTGGTGCTCGGTCTCTTGTGGCTGTTGGGTGCAACGCTCACCTATCATGCGCCCTACCGCATTTAGGAAGAGGATATGTTTGCGCAGCTGCTGCGATTGCCGCACCCCTTTAGCGCCTCGCACCAGGTGGCAGCGGATGAAATAGACGAGTACGAGCACGTCAACAACACGGTCTACCTGACCTGGCTGGACCGCATCGCGTGGGCGCATTCATCGAAACTCGGCATGCCCCTGGAGTCCTGTCTCGCGCTCCGGCGCGGCATGGCGGTACGTCATACACGCGTCGATTACCTCGAGGCGGCGCGGCTCGACGATGTATTGCTGATAGCCACATGGATCGTGGCATGCGATGGCCGCTTGCGCTGCACCCGCCGATTCGAGATTTTGCGCATCGCCGACGGAAAGCGGGTGCTCGACGCGGAGATCGATTATTTTTGCCTGAATCTGGATTCCGGAAAACCTTGCCGCTTTCCGCGCGAATTCGTCGAGTTATATGTCGCCATACCCGAAGTCGTGGCTTGTTACGCGAATTTACCGCAATCCACGCGCCGCGTCGGGCATGCACCGCGCGCCGAGTTCGTATGAAGATAGAGCACGCCTTGGTTTGTTGGTCATCGTACTCGCGACTGAAATCGGTACCGCCTGCGCCATCGCGGGCGTCATCGTGCTGCCTTGGCAGCCACGGCGCTGCTCACCTGTCCATTGGCCCTGCTGCTCGCCCCGCGGTTGGGCTGCCGACCGAATAGCGCTGCGCTTTCGCCGTAAGCTAAGCGGTCTGTGGCTGCGGCTGGGCAGGCTTCAAAACGCACTCGAGTTTCTCGCGCAGTGCTTGTGGGTCTATCGGCTTGACCAGGTAGTCGTCCATTCCCGCCTCGATGCAGCGTTCGCGATCGCCGCTGAGCGCATTGGCCGTCAGAGCGATGATCGGCACCGTTCGTGCGGCCTCGCCGGCTGCGCCCTTGCGAATACGCCGGGTCGCCTCGTAGCCGTCCAATTCCGGCATCTGGCAGTCCATCAGCACCACGTTGAACGAACTGATCGACAAGCGCTCGATGGCCGCCATGCCGGTGTCGGCGATCGTGACGATCGCCCCCATACGCTCGAGCAGCCGTCGAGCCAGCATTTGGTTCACCACGTTGTCCTCGGCAAGGAGAACTCGTGCGCCGGCGAACACATCCAGCTTCAGGACGCGCAAAGTCGGTGTGCGCGCCTGCTCGATTGCCTCACGGATGGACTTGATCAGCGTCGACTGCTTGACCGGTTTGATCAGTCGGCGGGCGACCGGCAACCCTCCTGCCCCGCCCGGCTCGCTGCCGAGCGAAGTCATGAGAATGATGGTCGCGCCCGCACCCGCGGGCGTCTTGCGGATATGCTCCGCCACCCAACGGCCGGTATGATCCGGAAGATCGTGATCCAACAGCACGACATCGGGCGTTCGTGATTCGGCCACCATGGCGCGCCACTGCGCCAGCGCATCGGCCGCGGTTGCAGCAACCGTCACGCGGCAGCCGACGGATGCGAGTTGCTTCACCACGATGCGCTGATTGATGGGATGATCCTCGACCAGCAATATCTCCACGTCCGCAAGGTCGACTGCCGGCTGGACCTCGGGGGATGCGACAAGCGGCACTTGCACCTCGAACCAAAACGTCGAGCCCGTTCCCGGCGAACTCGTCACACCGATTTCACCGCGCATCAACTCGAGGAGCCGGCGGCATATCGACAATCCCAGTCCCGTGCCGCCAAAGCGGCGCGTGGTCGAGGAATCCGCCTGTGCAAAGGGCGTGAAGAGTCGCGCCTGTTGTTCGGCGCTCATGCCGACCCCCGTATCGGACACCTCGACCCGTATCCGCGCCGCCCCGCCGGCCACACCCAAGTTGAGCCCCTTGACGTGAATCTCCCCCTTGTCGGTGAACTTGACGGCGTTGCTCAGCAGGTTGAGTACGATCTGGCGCAGTCTATGAGGATCCGCTTGCACCCATTGCGGCATCTCCGGGTCCAGTTCGACCAGAATGTCCAGGCCTTTCTGCGCCGCGCGCAGCGCGACGGCTTCGACTGCCTGATCGAAAACGGGCAGCAGCTCGAAGGCGATGGATTCCAGGTCAAGATGACCCGCTTCGATTTTCGAGAAATCCAGAATGTCGTTGAGCACCGACAACAGTGTCTCGCCGCTCGACTGGGCAATCTTGGCGTATTCCCGCTGTTCCGGCGCGAGATCGGCGTCCAGCAGCAGCCCGGTCATGCCGATCACGCCATTGAGAGGAGTGCGTATTTCGTGGCTCATGTTGGCCAGGAATTCGCTCTTGGCGCGGTTCGCCGACTCCGCCGCTTCCTTGGCGCGAATCGTTTCGAGCGCACTCGTCTTGACGTCGGTCAAGTCCAAGACGATGCCGTGCATCTCGTTGACGGACCCGAAACGCCGGGCCATGACCGCGGCACGTACGTACTTGATGACCCCGCCGACGAGGAAGCGGTGATCCAGGGTTTGAGATCCCGAGGTGCGCGCGGCCTCCGCCACCAGATTTGCGACCAGCGGACGATCGTCGGGGTGCGTCGCGCTCATGTACGCGTCGATCGGCGTCATCCGGTCGGCGCTATTGCCGATCAGCAGGCACAATCCGTCCGACATCGACCCGGTGCGGGACTGCAAATCGCAGTGCCACGTGCCCAGGTTGGCCAGCTGATGCGCGCAATCCAAGCGTTCGCGCGCGAGCATTTCCGCGCCAATCGCCGCGTGGCGCGAACGTTGAACCCGCCAAATCGCCAGCCCGTTCAGCAAGGCCAACAAAGCTGCTATTGCGATTCCAATTGCGCCGGAGATGTCCACGCGCCGCAATCGTTGCGCGTATTTATCCGCGCGCATCGTTATACCGACATAGGCGACCATCTGTCCGTTGCTGGAATATATGGGTGCCTGCGCCCGAATTCCCCAGCCCCACTCGGTGCTGGTCGGACTGCGTTCGACCGTCAAATGATGCGTGAAGGATATCTCCCGCTCGCCCGGCGTCAGTGTGTCCTCCTCCATGGGCGGCGAGTGCAGCGGTTTGCCGTCGGAGTCGCGTGCATCGAGCGGCGTACCGTCCAGGATGAAATGCATCTTCTCGCCGTCGGTCACGCCGACGTATGCAAAGCGTATGTCCGAATTGTTCGCCAAGAGAATGGCCAGCGGGCGCACCGCGCGCCGGTACGCATCAGAACCGTCCTGCGACGCGCTCGTGAATTGGGACAGGGAATCCGCGTCGATTTGGGCTGCGGTAAGCTCTGCGGTATGGCCAAGATAAGTGCGTAGATCCTCGGCCAGCACCTGACGGACGATGACATCCACGACCCCGATGCCGGCGATGGCAGTGATCCAGGCGACCAAGCCGCCCAGCACGCCGATCAACCAGGGTCGATTCTTGATGGTCGAGACAGCGGCAGAGTAGAGTCGCAACAGGCTAAACCGTGTAACAAGCTGAAATTAGCTGTGAATTCCACGGAAAAGTGTAGTGCTTACCGATGTCAGCATCCGCGACGGGCTTATCAATTCCGGTGTCGAGCGGGTCCGCGCGGGTTGATCACACGATTTTAAAGACCCGGATCAACACCGAGCTGCCGACGTCCGCACGCGCTCCGAGAGTGCCGACGAACATCGATTTGTTCAACCAGTCGTATTTGCCGCTCGGAGCCTCGAACACGGGATTCGTGAACATGAACAAGCGTTCCCCATCCGGCGTGGGCTCTCCGTACGGACCCGCGCCCACGCCCTTATTCACGACGCGAATGATGGCGCCGTCGTCCGTGCGCAGGAAGTAAGCCGCCTCGACGCATCCAGCCCCGTCGCTTCGCGCTAAGCTCCAATCGGCTCCGATGCCGAGTACCTGACCCCGGATCTCCGGGCCTTCGAAGGTACCGCCGGTGATCGGAATGATGCGGCGCCTGCCATCCGGGCTCGCGCCAAAATCCATGATTTCTGCTAGCATTACGTGGCATTCATAGACGAATTGCAGGACCGGGACACGCACGCCAGCGAGGTTCATGGGCTCGACGCCGCGGCATTGGCCGGCGCCGCTGCAAAAGCCTCGAATTTCAGATTGATGAGGGATCCGGACTCCTGATGAGGAACGCAGGTTGTCTGATCGTCAACGCTGCGGGTCGCGAACATCGGCAACAGCTCTGCGCGAAATTGCTCCACCAGTTCGCAGTCTCCCACGCGCAGCTCACGAGGCGAGTTCGGCGCAAGTGCCACGGCGCGCCATGTGCCTGCGGCCCGAGGGCCGTCGGGCGCTTTGGCGCCCTCGTCCGGGATCAGCGTGTAGAAGGTAAGATCTGCGCGCGCCAGCTTCTCGACATGGCCGAGCTGCGAGGGGCACGCGCCGGGTAGCACCTTTGCGTCGCTGCGCGCGCCGGCAGCGATGAGCAGCCGCTTGAGTTTGTCGGCAAGGCCGTCGCACGAGTAGGTCGACGTAAACCCCATGGAAACGAATGAATATTCATGTTTCTGCCAGCTTCCACTCTGGACCTTCGGTTCGTCCGCGCCTACCGCGCTGCTCGCTGCCAGCAGCATAAAAAATGCCTGACGAATCAAACGGGCCGTGCGTGATGCGATCATCGCGGCATCTTACATCGCCGGCGAAGGCCGCCGCCAAGGCTTGTGAAAACACGCCCTCCGGTGTTGATAATGAGAAGCATGTAATCGTTATAATACATTGATATTTAAATAATTATAATGAGAAACTAACCCCAAGACACCATGCGTCGAGCAGGTCCAGCGGACTTGAAATTGTCACGCCAGATATTTGCCGGGCTGCGGCGGCGTTGAATTATCATCGGTGAAAAAAGGGGACATGCATGCGCAAGATTTGTTCGATCGCCGCCACCGTCGCGATGGCACTCGTCAGTTTTCAAGCTCGTGTTCAGCCTCAATCCGGCGAAGCGGCTTTCCGCGATCTCTACAAGGAGCTGATCGAGACCAATACGTCCTTGTCCGCCGGCGATTGCACCTTGGCTGCGCAACGCATGGCAGCGCGCCTCAAGGCGGCCGGGATGCAAGCCGAGGCGGTGCAGGTATTCACGGCGCCGGACCACCCGAAGGAAGGCGGCTTGGTGGCCGTTTATCCCGGGCGGGACCCGAAGCTCAAGGCCATTCTGCTACTTGCGCACATCGATGTGGTTGAAGCCAAGCGCGAGGATTGGACCCGCGATCCGTTCAAGCTGGTCGAAGAGAACGGTAATTTTTATGCGCGCGGCGCCTACGACGACAAAGCGGAAGCGGCGATCTGGGTGGATACGTTGGTGCGCTACAATCAGGAAAAATACCGTCCGCGACGTACCATCAAACTGGCGCTGACTTGCGGAGAGGAGACGGCGGGTGCGTTCAACGGCGCGCAATGGCTTGCGCAGAACCGGCATGACCTCATCGACGCCGAATTTGCGATCAATGAAGGTGCCTTCGGCGAGCTCGATGCAGAGGGCCACCGCATCGCCATGCAAATCCAGGCGGGAGAGAAATTCCCGCAAAATTATCGCCTGGAGGTGACGAATCCGGGCGGCCATAGCTCGCGTCCGGTCAAGGACAACGCGATTTACCGGCTGGCCGCGGCGCTGACTCGAATTCAGGCGTATGACTTCCCGGCGCAATTCACCGACGGCAGCCGCGCGTATTTTGCGGGAATGGCCAAGATACAAGCGGCCAAGGGCGAGCAGGCAATCGCGGATGCGATGAATGCGCTCGTCCAGGATCCGAACGATCTGCGGTCAATTGCACTGGTTTCCGCAAAGGATCCGGGTTGGAACGCTACGTTGAGAACGACCTGCGTTGCGACCATGCTCGATGCCGGTCACGCCACCAATGCGCTGCCGCAGCGGGCCCGCGCAATCATCAACTGCCGCATATTCCCGGGCGTGTCGGCTGAAGCGGTGCGTGAGCAGTTGGTGAAGCTCGTCGACGATCCTGCCGTGAGAGTTTCCACGCTGGAAACGCGCGGACCCATCTCGCCTCCCCCGCCATTGACACCGCGCATAATGGGTCCGATGCAAAAGCTGAGTGCCGAATACTTTCCGGGCGTGCCTGTACTGCCGATTCTCCAGGCCGGCGCCACGGACGGCGAATTCCTTAATGCGTCGGGCATTCCCACCTATGGCATTGAACCGATCTTCGCAGGCCCCGATCTTGGACACATCCATGGGTTGAACGAGTATGTCAGCGTCCAATCGCTGTTGGACGGCCGCGCCTTCCTGTATCGGCTGGTGAAACTGTACGCCGATGCCAAATGACGGCCCGCTCGATCGAGTTGCCCGGGTGGGCGCCGATCAGCAGCCGAGCGTTTCGCGCAGCGAACCCAACTGGTATTCGGCGTGGGTGAGAATTGCGGCGCAATCCTCCTGGCTCAGACCGATCGTCTGAAAGGCCGTGCAGCTGTGCAAATCGACCGTGCGCGGCGCAGGTTGGCGCAGCGCTTCGCCCAGGAGGATGCTGCCGACCAGCACGTCGGTGAGATCGGCGCTCTTGCGTTTACGCTCATATTCCGCCTGATCGCCAACGGCGTCTGCCATCTCTTGCGCAAATCCCCAATTCTCGAGAACCGACTTGCCGATCGATGCCTGCCACCCTGAGATCAGATCCAAGAAATCCGAATCGAGTCCGAACTGGGGCGATTTTCCGACGGCGCGAACCAAAATGTACAGGCGTCCGATTCCGTGCAGCAGCCCGGCCAGAAACGCCTCATCCGCGGTCACCTTGGTGCGTCGGGCCACGACCTGCGCAATGCAGGCGACGGCGACGCTGTCATTCCAAAGTTCGCTCAGGCGTGAAGCGATGCTGCGCAGCGACTCTTCATCCTTCATTTGCTGAACGGCGTAGGCCATCGCCGCGCTCTGAACGATCTTTTGACCCAGCCGGGTGATCGCCGTGCGCAATTCCGTCACCGGTTTTCCCGAGGTATTGAATGCCGCCGAATTGGCCGTTTGCAGCAGCTTGGCGGACAATCGCGGCTCGCTGCCGACGATGGTGACCGTCTGCTCCATCTTGATCCTGGGATCGTCGAGCGCAGTACGAATTCGTATGACTACATCGGGGAAACAGGGCAAATCGACGGTACCGTCGGATAATTCCGCGGCCAGGCTGCCAAGGAATCGAAACGCGTCGGCGCGCGCATCTTGATTGGCATGGGCCCCCGAGGGGGCGACTGATTTTTGGCCGGACTGATACGTCGGGGCTGCGCGGTCACTGTCCATATATCGTTTTAGGTTCGGCAGCCGGGGTGATTCCTTGAGGGTTTCCCCGGCACTTGTTATGTGAATTCGTTCTCGCCTTGGTGATTGGGTCCGGACTTTACAATTGGCCGGTGAGCGTCATCTGGGTGGTACCGCGGTACACTCTGATCGCAATGCTCGTGTTGGCGGCGCTTGCCGCCATTGCCGACTGCAGATCCGGGGGACCCTTGATGGCACGGCCGCCAAGTTCATACACAATGTCGCCGACGATGATCCCTGCCTTCTCGGCCACCGAGCCCCGGACCACGGCGGTGACCAAGACGCCGCTGCGCGAGGGTAGTTGTTCCGTGCCCTCGATCCGCAAGCCGCCGATGCCCAATTCGGGCTTGGCGGCCGCTGCCGGCGGGGGCGCTGCGCCGGTGTATTCGTCGACCTTGGCAAGAAATCCTGCGATTTCGGCCGTCGAGAATTGACCCGAATAATCTCCCCCCGCCGTGGCGGCCAGCGTGTAGTGCCACAGCTCAGGCTTATCGTTCGCTTGCTGCCCGGCGAGGCGTCTCAGGACACTCTCGTCGACAGGAAAACTTACCTGATCCGTGTAGGTGCATTCACCCGTGGGGCAGTTGACCGAACTCGTTTTTATATGCCTCACCGGCGCCGTGGTGGACCCGGTAGTGCCCTGAAATCTGGCGTTGACATAGGACCGTCGAGCGCCTCGGTAAGTAATCGTAGAGATGACCTCGAAGCTTTTGCGGGCCGCCTTTCTATCGATGGTTCCAAAGAGATACTCATCATTCCAGACTGTTCGCAGCGGGCCATGATGTTCGACGTACCCCTTCTCGGTCGATATCGTCGTCGATCCGGCGACCGGGTCATCTTTGACGTCGGCCGTGTCGCGGAAATGCTCGACGCTGAGCGATGCAAGCGGCAAATCCTTGGCAAAGGAACTCTCAGCCGAGCATGAGAGGACCACCAGCCATAGCCAGGCGATGTTGCGTAACGACATGATCAAGAATGGTAGCTGAAAATTACGCGCCCCGGTTCCAGCGCAACTCTGGACGACTACGGATTGCGCTTCTCAATGCGCCTGGCAAGTTCGTCGAGATCCACTTCCTCGACCGGGATTTCAATCGAGTCGCTCAGGGAAGGCGCGGCGACGGCTTTCGCGGGCGGCGCGGCGCGCTTGACGGGCGGCGCCGTCGCCCGAATTGACTCGGGCGGCAAGGGCTCCGCGGCCGTCGGCAGCACCCAATCCTTCTTGTGCCCCGCCCACCGCTGATAGCGCTCGAAGTTCCACATGCCTGCCTCGCCCCCCGTCTGCAGGACATTGGCGATCTGGCTGAATTGGCCGCCGCGTATGGTTCCCTTGGAGGCGGCGCTCGGCAGCAGAATTTCGCAGATGGGCACGCGCAAGCGATATTCGCTGAGGAACTCCAGGCGCTGGCACACGAAACCGACGAAGCAGTCGGCCACTTGAGCGCGGATGCTGCCTTGAATATCCGCCGGGAAGGACATGCAAATTCGCGTGAGCGCCTCAGCGCAGGTGGCGGAATGCATCGTCGCAATCACCAAATGACCGGTTTCCGCGGCGCTGAGCGTCAGGCGCATGACCTCAGCCGTGCGCATTTCACCCACGACCAGGACGTCGGGATTCTCACGCAACGCATCCACGAGCGCCTGCTCGAAGGTGGGTGAGTGCGTCGGAACTTCGCGCTGCCTGATGAACGAACGGCGATTGGCAAAGATGTATTCGATGGGACTCTCGATCGCGATGATGTTGCGGGCACTGCCGGCGTTGATTTCCTCGATGAGAGCCGCCAATGTCGTCGATTTCCCGCTGCCCGTCGGACCCGACACGACGATCAATCCGGTCGTGGCTTCCGTGAGCCGCTTGAGTTCCGGGTGCAGGTTGCAGGCCCGCAGGTTATTTTGGAATTGACTCAGCAGGCGGATGGCCATCGCCACGCCGCGCACTGTTTGAAAAACATTGATTCGGCAGCGCACTCCCTGGATGGTGCGGGAGAGGTCGGCGGATCCGCGCGACTGGAATTCACTCCACCCTTCGCTGCCCAGCACTTCGCGGCCTGCTTGCAGCAACGTCGCGCCGGAAATTGCCGGTGCCACCGGCAATAAATCGCCGCGCACTCGCGCCACCAACGGGGTCTCCGCCTCCAGATGCAGATCGCTGGCGCCGAGCTCCCGGCCCTTTCGAATCCAGTCTCTCAGCGACATATGCTCAGACCGATGAGGGGGCTTTCGCCCGAGCATGCAGCGCCACGGCGATCAGCGCGGTTCCACCCATCACCAGGTTGATTCCAACCAACACGCCGATGGCCCATCCGGCAGAGGCCGGCAACCCGGCAAAAATCAGCGCGGCCAGCAACAGGTCCACCAAACCGCTGAACAGCAGCATCGCCCATCGACCGGTCAATTCGCGCCGATGCTCCAGCGAGTAAAAAATAGAGACCACTCCTTCCACGCACAGAAATGCGCTCAATACCAGAGTCAGCGTCACGACGCCGCTCAAGGGCGATGACAACAAAACCACCCCGGCCACGATGCCGGCCACCGCCGACAACAGCGACCAGCCGAATCCGGGCGCGTGGCGCGCCGCAAAGCTGCTTAGCAAGCCAACGATCCCGCTCATCAGCAACAGCCAGCCGACGAGTATGGCGATTGCGATAGAAGCCACCTGCGGCAGGATGATTGCCGCCAGGCCGAGGATCAGCAAAACCACACCCTCCCACATGAAGAATTTCCAATGCGCACGCAGCGAACCGGCAGCCAACGCATTCATTTTCACTCCGGCTGGATCTATGGCCATGTGGTACCCCTCGAATTGTGGCATCTATTGTACCCGCACCCTGTTACCTTAAGGGTATCTTGAGTCCTCTTCTCACCTCTGAAGTCTTCGCCCTGTTGGAGAAGGCTAGGCGCACGGCATCCAGCGCGGTGCAATGCTCCTTGGATCTGCAACGCAGCATCACGCGCGTCGAGATTTTCTCCGATCACTGGAAATGGAATGGTGCGGCGTTTCCATTCCCGGAAAGCTACAAGGAGCGCACCATCTATCATTGGAGCGATCAGAGCTTTCAACCAGTGGCGCGCTACGGGACTTCCCTGGTCAAGCTGATTCCGACGAATTGGGGCCCGCCGACCTTTGAGATGGACGGCATCAAAATGCTGCCGACCGCGCGCATTTCCCCCTACGTGGACGCGCAGCACAAAGTGGAGTTGATCGAGCCGCGCGGCAAGGTCATTCTCGACTGTTGCGCCGGCCTCGGCTACTTCGCCGCGTGGTGTATTCGCGAACGAGCCGCCGAGGTGAGGTCTTTCGAAATCAATGCAGATGTCATCTGGCTGAGAGAGATGAACCCATGGTCGCCGCGGCCTGATAGCTCACTGACGCTAACTCACGGCGATGTGTACCAGACCATCGCCGCCGTGCCGAGCCGCTCGATCGATGCCGTACTGCATGATCCGCCGCGATTCGCGCTGGCGGGCGAACTGTATTCGCAGACTTTCTACGATCAGCTTGCGCGGGTGCTCAAGAGAAAGGGCCGGCTGTTTCATTACACCGGATCGCCGAACAAGCTCGCGCGCGGGCGCGAACTGGCGAATGAGGTCGCCCACCGACTCAAGATCGCCGGCTTCGAGGCCAGTCGAGTCGGCGATGGCATTCTAGCCGTCAGGACCTGAAAAAATTCAGTCCCGCGGCACGTAAATCGCCCTCCCGTTGCCGGTTTTCTTGAACACGCCGATGAAGCCCCCTCCGCCTAAGCTGATGGAGCCGTTGCGGGTATACGAATCCGAACCAACCCCGGCGCCAAGCGACAGGGATTGCTCATCGGAGAAGTCTTCCAAAATCAGGCCGTTGGCACCCAGCTTGGCCGCCTGCATCGTGAGGCGTTTCACCACTTTGTCGATCGACTTCTGCCCGCCTACCGCGAAGGCCGTTTTGGCCGATGCGCTGAGAACCGCAATTTGCTCGAAGTTTGGCGGTGCAACTGAATAGATCACGACTTCGGACGCGGGGATGGGTTTCCTGAGCGTGCCGGTGACCATTTGCGTAGGCGCGCAAGCGGCATTGATGATCAGCAATGATGCTGCGGTAATCCGGCGCATCGTTCGAAGGATGGGGGGTGCATGGGAGATCGGTCAATCCATTATACTAGGCCGTATTGCACCAGGCCGTATTGCTCCCCCGGAGAATACCTATGCTCGAGACTGTTCCATCTGCCGCGGAAGCACCGGTTCGCTGCTCGCCCGAAGAGTGGGCGCTTCGCGTCGATTTGGCTGCGGCCTATCGTCTGGTGGCCTACTTTCATTGGGATGATTTGGTCTTTACCCACATCACCGCGCGAGTGCCCGGGCCTGAGCATCATTTCCTGATCAATCCGTATGGCATGCTCTTCGACGAAATCACCGCCTCCAGCCTCGTCAAGATAGACATGATGGGCAATAAGGTGGCGCAAAGTCCCTGGCCGATCAACCCCGCCGGCTTCATCATCCATAGCGCCATTCACGCCGCACGCGATGATGTGCAGTGCGTGATGCACACTCACACGATCAACGGCGTCGCAGTCTCGGCGCAGAGACACGGTGTGTTGCCGCTTTCGCAGCAATCGATTTTCGTGCTGCAGAACCTCGCCTATCACGATTACGAGGGAGTGGCGCTGCGCGACGCTGAAAAGCCGCGACTCGTGGCCGACTTGGGCCGGAAGAATTACTTGATGCTGCGGAATCACGGCCTGCTGACCCTGGGGCGCAGCATCGCCGATGCTTTCCAGGCGATGTATCTCTTCGAAGCCGCCTGCGCGATTCAGTTGCGCGCCCAGTGCGGCGGCGAATTGATTCCCGTCGCACAGGAGATCATCGACTCCGCGAAAGAGCAAGCGCGCCAGGTGACGAACGGTCAAGGCCCGGAGCTGCTGATCTGGCCGGGTTTATTGCGTCGGCTGGATCGGATGGATCGATCCTACCGGACCTAACCTCGCTGCATCACCGGCAATTACCATCACCGGCATTACTTGTCAGACGCAGCACCGGACGCTGCGTCGCTGACTCGCCAAATGGCATTGCCCACATCATCGGCCACCAGTAACGCACCCTGCTTGTCGATCGCGACGCCGACCGGTCTGCCCAGTGCCTCGTTCTTCGGGCTCAAGAAACCTGTCAGCACGTCGATGGGCTGACCTGTGGGTTTGCCATCCGCAAAACGCACGAATACCACCTTGTAGCCGCTGCGTATGCTGCGATTCCAGGATCCATGCTGGCCCACGAACATGCCGTTCTTGAAGGGCTCGGGCAGTTTCGAATCGTCGGACCAGCACAGCCCCAGCGAGGCCGTGTGGCCGCCGAGCGCGTAATCCGGCGGGATCGCCGACGCCACCAGCTCGGGGTTTTGCGGCTTCACGCGTGTGTCCACATGCTGCCCGTAGTAGCTGAACGGCCAGCCGTAGAATGCTCCTTCGCGCAGGCCCGTCATGTAATCCGGCGGAAGCTGATCGCCCAATTCGTCGCGCTCGTTCACCGCGACCCAGAGCACGCCGCTGTGGGGTTCCCAGGCCAGGCCCACCGGATTGCGCAACCCCGAGGCGTAAATACGATGTGTACCGGAGGCGCGGTCTATGACCCAGACGGCTGCCCGTTCGCTTTCCGCGGCCAGACCGTTCTCCGCCGCGTTGCTGTTCGATCCCACGCCTACATAGAGCTTCGTACCGTCGGGGCTGGCGATCAAGCTCTTGGTCCAATGGTGATTGATGCTGCCGCCGGGCAGTTCGGTGACCCGGATCGGTTGTTCGCGGATCTCGGTGTCGCCGGTGTGATAGGGCACCCGGATGAGCGCGTCACTATCGGCGACGTAAAATGAATCGCCGACCAAAGCCATGCCGATGGGAGAATTCAAATCATGCAGAAAGATATGCTGCTCGATCTGTCTTGGATCGCCGCCCACATAACGCAATAAAGTGATGCGGTTGGCGCTGGAATTGGTGCCCGAGCCTGCGCGCTTCATCGCTTCAGCGTGAATCTTGCCGCTGAGTCCCTTGCTGTCGTCGGGCTTCGGCGGCGCTTCCGACTCCGCGACCAACACGTCGCCATTCGGCAATACGTATAGCCACCGCGGATGCTGCAGACCGCGCACCAGCGCAGCCACCTTCGTTCCGTCGGCAGCGCGGGGTTGGCCGTCGGCGCCCCAACCTTTGGCGGGGGAAATGGCAACCGTCGGCACGAGCTCCTTCTTGGGTGGCGGAAGGCTGGGGGAAGGACCAAACTCGCTGGGCGAAATGGGTTGCGCCACGCAAACGCCGCTGAATGCGAGCATCAAAGCAGCCTTGGCAAGAGTTTTCGGCATGGCCGCAGCATAGGCGCGACGTTGCGCCGGCTACAGTTGCAGGGTTGCCGAGCGACGGTAAGATCATTCCCACGCCGGGAATCGCCGGCGTTCAGAGCGGCTTCGACACGTCCGTGGCGGTCGACGCGCCTATGGCGGCGCGCAGGCCCTCGCCCACCTTTTGCGCGAAAGCCATCACGCGCAACAAGTTCTCGCCGGCCAGCTTGCCTATGTCGCGATCACTCCAGCCGCGGCGCATGAGTTCCTCGAGCAGCGCCGGAAAGCGATCGACGCCCTCCAGACCGATGGGAGTGTCGGGAATACCATCGAAGTCGGAGCCAATGCCCACGTGATCGATTCCCGCAATCTTTGCAATGTGCTCGACATGGTCGGCAACTTGCGCGAGCGTTACGACCGGCCGCGGATGCTGGGCCTCCCACGCTGCCATGGCCGCACGAGCGCGCTCGGGCTGGCCGATGTAGAGCCCGCCATAGGGAGGCGAGCTGTAGCGCGCCTGCTCGGCGGCATGATCCGCCTCCCATTGATTGCGCGCCGTGGAAACGTACGCGGGCGCGAAATTGACCATGACGATGCCACCGTTGGCAGCCAGCGCGCGCAGAATGTCATCGGGCACGTTGCGCGGATGATCGTCCAGCGCGCGCGCCGACGAGTGCGAGTAAATCACCGGCGCGGCGCTTGCCGCCAGCGCGGCTCTCATCGTGTCGGGCGAGACGTGACTCAAATCGACGAGCATCCCCAGGCGATTCATCTCGTGGACCACCTCGACGCCAAATGCGGTCAGTCCCATATGTTTCGGCGCATCCGTGGCCGAATCGGCCCAGGCGGTATTGGTGGTGTGCGTCAACGTCATGTAGCGGGCGCCTGCGTCATAGAACTGGCGCAAGACCGCGAGCGAGTCGTTCATCTGATGGCCGCCCTCGATGCCGATCAGCGAAGCGATCTTATGAGCCTTATGGATGCGGCGGATGTCCGCGGCGGTGTAAGCCATGGCAAAGTCGTTGGGGTACTGCGCGACCATCCGCTTGACCAGGTCCATCTGTTCCAACGTCATTTGCACGGCCTCGAAACCTTGCACATCGACAGGAACCCATACCGACCAGAACTGCCCCCCTACCATGCCGGCGCGAAGCCGCGGAATATCGGTCATCAGCGCGGCTTGCCCGGCTTCCCCCTTCTGATGGCTGTTGTCCGATCGCAGGTCGAGCTGCGTGAATTGGCCTTTGAAGCGCTCCCTGATCTCCCACGGCAAATCATTGTGTCCGTCGATCAGCGGCGTCGCGAGCAACACCTGTGTCACGCGATGCTGATAGTCGTCTGCGCGCGCAAGGGTGGGCGCCGAACTGATCATGGCGGCGATCAAGCCGCCCGAGACCAAAAGCCGCCAGATCATTGGAAGCACACGTCGATGGGAGCGATGGACCCGATGCTACCATGCAGCCACTGGCCCGGCGCGATCGGGCCTACTCCCGAGGGAGTGCCGGTGAAGATCAAATCCCCGGGCGCGAGCGCGACGAATGTCGAGAGGCTCGCGATTATCTCGGGCACCTTCCAGATCATGTCCGACAAATCGGCGGATTGACGTACCTGGCCATCGACAGATAAAGAGATCGGGGCCTCGGGGGGCGGGATCCCCAAAGTCAACGGCCCGATGGGCGCCGAATGATCGAATCCTTTCGCCATGTCCCAGGGCCTTCCAGCTTTTTTGGCCGCCGCCTGCAGGTCGCGGCGCGTGAGGTCGATGCCCACTGCATAGCCGAAGATGAGCGCGGAGGCCTGATCCGACCTCACGCTTGCCCCGCCCGCGCCGAGTGCGATCACGAGTTCTACCTCATGGTGGAGATCCGCCGTTTTAACGGGAAAAGGCAAACGTGAACCGCTGGCAACAACGGCATCGGGCGGTTTAGAGAAGAAAAACGGAGGGTCGCGCTTCGGATCATTACCCATCTCGCGCGCATGATTTGCGTAATTCAATCCGACGCAGTAGATGCGCCTGACAGGAAAGCGGTCTGCGGAACCGGCAACGCAAAGAGTGGGTATGGTCGTCTGTGGCAATTTCATGGGTCGGTTACCGGGCAGGCAGCGAGAGTTATGCATTAGAAATACTTAGCATTATATTGATTTTATGGTACTTATAGTTCCATAACGTAGATGCTCGTTCAACACGAGATTGACAATATAGACCTAAGTTGTCTATATTGATTAAGTGAACATATTGTCGCCGCTGCCCATTGAACTTACCGAAGCGCGTCGCCGGGCGCTACTGGAGGCTGCGGTCCAGGTGTTTGCGAGGTACGGATTCCGCAAGGCGTCGATGGATGATGTGGCGCGAGCTGCGGGGGTTTCGCGCCAAGGTCTGTATCTGCTGTTCTCCAATAAAGAGGAATTGTTTCGCCGCGCGCTCGATCACTCTCTGAGCAGTCAACTGAGTGCCGCCCTCGCCGTTCTCTCTGAAAACAGAAATGGCCTGGAGGAGCGGCTGATCGGCGCCTGCGATGAATGGTCGGGTCGATTCGTTGGAGCATTCGGTGCAGATGCCGCGGATCTGATGTGCGCAGGGACATCCCTGGCCGGTGAAACGATGCGCAAATACGAGGCTCGGTTCGAGCAGGCGCTCGCGGATGCGCTGGCCGCTTCGCCGATGGGCACTGTTTGCGGAACAGTGGGTGTCTGCGCGGCGGAGGTTGCGCGGGTGCTGCACGCCACAGCGCGAGGTTTGAAGCAGACCTGCGGCTCGCGGGAGGACTTTCGCAAATCGATTGCGGTTGCAGTGCGTATGTTCTGTGCGGCGTCGAGTCAACAGTCCAAAAAGAGGCAAGCATGAGGAAGTCACAAGTGTTTGGCGCCCGTTCGACGGCAGATCATGTTCTTGCCGGGATCGACTTGAGCGGAAAGCATTTCCTGGTCACGGGCTCCGCTTCCGGCATCGGCCAGGCGACGGCGAGTGCGCTGGCGGCCAATGGTGCGCACGTCATCGTCATTGCGCGGACGCTGGATGCTGCGCGGCGATCCAGCCAGGAGATCGGCTACCACTGCTCACCCGTGGGCTGCGATTTGGGGGACTTGGAATCCGTCGCCGCCGCCGCCGCCGCGGTTCGGCAATTGGAGGTGCCACTGGATGGGATCGTTGCGAACGCCGGAATCGCGAATCTCGGCTCGTTGTCCATTCGCCATGGGGTCGAGCAGCAGTTTGCGGTCAATCACCTCGGCCACTTTGCGCTCGTCAATGATCTGGCGAGCCTGTTGCGTGAGGGCACCGGCCGCGTGGTTGTCGTGTCCAGCAGCGCCGCAGGCGCGCGGGCGGCGGCCGATGGAATCATGTTCGACAATCTCGCGGGACAACGATTCTATAAACCCGACGTGTTCTACCGCCATTCCAAGCTGGCGAATGCCCTTTACGCCAAGGAATTGTCGCGCCGGCTGGGACCACGCGGCATCGCCGTCAATACCGCCGATCCCGGCGCGGTCCGCGGCACGGCGATCGCCAACCATGCGAGCCTGGCGCGACGCCTGGCGCGGTTGGCCGCATGGCCACTTCGGCGTTCGCCGGCACAAGGCGCCGCCACCGTTGCGCTGCTGGCCGCCAGCCCGAATGCCGCAGGCGTGTCGGGGCAGTACTGGCGCGACTGCAAGATGGCTCCGGGCAATCCTCTGTTGGATGATGCCGATTTGGGGCTGCGCCTCTGGGGTCTTTCCGAGGCAATCATCGCGCAGCAGCGCGGCCGGCCAAGGCGCGCACTGGCGCGAGCCGCTTGATGCTCCCCGGCTGAATACTCCTCACGGGAAGCGGGCGGCGGCTCCGCCGCCCGCGAGGTGCGATTATTTGCCGAGGTTTTCCGCGGCGAATCCCCAATTGATGATTTTGTCCAGCAAGGCGTTGACGTAGTCGACACGGCGGTTCTGATAGTCGAGGTAATAGGCGTGCTCCCACACATCGATGGTGAGCAAAGGTTTCGGGCCTTTTGCGAGCTCCGTGTGGGCGTTGTCGGTTTTGATGACCTTGAGCTTGTCGCCCTCCTGCACCAACCAGGCCCAACCGCTGCCAAATTCCTCGACCGCGGCTGCGGATAGCTTCTTCTTGCACTGATCGACGCTGCCGAACGACGCTTCGAGCAGCTTCTTCAAAGCCGCCGGGGGCTCGCCGCCGCCGTTGGGTCTGAGACTGTGCCAATAGAACGTATGGTTCCACGCCTGCGCGGCGTTGTTGAAAATTGCGGCGTGCTGCGCGTTGCCGTCGGTAGCCTTGATGATCTTCTCGAGAGGCATGTCCGCGAATTCGGTGCCCACGATCAGTTTGTTCAATGTCTCGACGTAAGTCTTGTGATGCTTACCGTAATGAAAGCTCAGCGTTTTGGCCGAGATGACCGGTTCCAGCGCACTTTGCTCGAAAGGAAGCGGCGGAAGCTCGATAGGACGGGATAGCACGGCTGCAGTGTTCATGGACACTCCTCATGGATGGGTGGTCGCAATGGTGGGTGGTCGCACAGGATAGAGAGCACCTCCTCCCCACGCCAGCGGAGCCGGCCACCTCCGCAGGTAGGGTTATGCTGACGGCTTCGATGCCGGTGCGTGTTCGGTACAAAGGCGTACGTCGCCGCTTTTGGTCGAAATTTGCACGCGGGCGTTGCCGTCGCCGTGCTTGAATGCGAGGCGCGAGCCCGGACCATGTCCGGGCTCAACCGGCTTCGGCCCGAAGCAATTTTCGATATCGCCGCTGAAGGTCTGGACTTCGAAATCGGCCGAAGGAACGGCGGCAAAGGTAATGTTGATGTTGCCGCTGACCGACTGACCGTCGATTTGCGCGTCGCTCGCCATTGCCAGTTTCGCCGTCACATCGCCGGAGACGCTCTTGAAATGCGCCCGGGTCTGAGCGCCTTCGTCCACTGTGATGGTGCCGCTCACCGTGGTGACATCCGTCTCGCCGCCGCCGCCGCTCAAGGTGATATCGCCGCTGACCGTCTTGACCGTGATCGATTTGGCGGATTTTGCACTCAAGCGGATGTCCCCGCTGACGCTGCCGGCGCGCAGGTCACCGCCCACATCTCCTTTGGCCTCGCCGCTGACCGTTTGCAGCTTCAGATCGCCCAACAGGCCGCTGACTTTGAAATCGGCGCTGACCAATGTGGCGGCAACGGAGCTTTTCGCAGGCACCCGCACGACGAGGCGCGCCGAGCCGTCGGAGCCCCAGAGGCGATTCTGGCGGGTGACCACCTGCACAATGATATGGCCGGGATCGCCGCTGACCGAGACACGGTCGACATCGCTGCCCGCAGTACCGGTGACCTCGACTTGGGCCTTGTCCCAACCCTGCAGTTCGATCGACCCCGCCACGTTGTTGATCTCGACATCGCCGTGCGGGTCAGCGGCAAGCCGCTCCGCGACGTTCTTGTCGGCATGGGCGAGCGATGCTGCCATGACGAGCGCGCTCAGCGCGCCCAATTGCACGAATCCGGTCCGCATGATCAAGTCCTCACTGATGGTTGGGTAGCCTCCACGACACCGTCGTAGAGGTCGATTTCATCGTGCCAGGTGCTCTGCCACAGCTCCTCGAGCACCGGGCTCGAGGGATCGGCAAGCAATGCCTGACGAATGCTCTCATGCGCCTGTTGTATTACGACCAAGCTGGCCTCGATCTTGGCGCGCGTGCTGGGTTCGAGCAGCGCCAGGCGTTCGCGAAAAGTGCGCTGCAATGAATCGCGCGCCTTGATGTACTTCGGGTCGCCCGGTTCGGTGAATGCCGCCGTCCCGGCAATCGCCGGCAATCCATCAGATGCCGCTACTTTGCGCAGCACCGCCCAGGTGAAGATGCTCGCCAGGCACGCAGCGGCGGTGGCGACGCAGGCTGCCATCAATATCGGCCGCGAGCGCCGCGGGGCCGTCTGGATGCGATTGCGTATGTTCGGCCAAAGATTGCGCGGCGGCGCCACGTCACGCGGCAGTTCCGCGAGACGCTGGTCCAATGATTGTCCAATCGTATTCTTCATGATGGCTCCAGGTCGAGCGCCTGCGAGAGGAGTTGACGAGCGCGATGGAGCTGCGCCTTGCAGGTGCCTTCGGCGATTTTCAAATTGGCGGCCGCTTCGGCATGGCTGTAGCCATAGAGTCCGACCAGTACCAGCACGTGACGCGCGGCTTCCGGCAGTGCGGCGATGGCACGCTCCAGATCGAGCGGCGGAGGCTCGCCGCGGGGGTCGGTCTGCTCGGGCATTCCCGCCGCCGGTTCGGCGACCTCGAATTTCAGGCGCAGGCCGCGCCGCCGCGACAGCACCGTTCTTACCGCAATACTATGCAGCCATGTGCTGAAACTGCTGCGTCCCTCGAATCGAAACAGCGCGCGCCACGCATCGACGAAGGTCTCCTGCGTGCAATCCTCGGCCGCCTCGCGATGACCGGTCAGGCGCAGACACAATCCATAGATGCGTGGCGAATAGCGCCGATACAGGGTCTCGAACGCTGCCATGTCTCCATCCGCGGCAGCCGATATCAGTTCCAGGGGCTCGCTTTGAGTGTCGGCGTTCGCCCGGAGGACGCCCCGGCCCTCATCCATCATATAAAGTGCTGCCATGCCGAGTTGGAGGTAAGCAGGCGCCGAAAGGTTTGAATGCGCGCGCCTCCATGCGCGCGGCTTTTCTCCCAATGGACACCCTGACAAGCGCCTCATGCTGCCGGGCATCGGACCGTATTATCGGGAAATGGCCGCACGTATGCAGTGCCTGACTGCGCAGCTTAGGTGGGGATATGTCAGATCACCGCGATCCCACTGCCCTTGGTTGGGCTACGCGAACAGCGCCGCAATCGTCTCGACCGAACGCTCCGCCTCAACCCGGTCCGGTACGGTCGTTGCGTCGTCGAAACCGTAGTAGTCGTTTTCTCCGACGCATTGAAACACCAATCCATCGCGCCGCGGCACGAAGGAAACACCCTTGTAGACCAGGCCGTAGCCGACTTCGGGTTGGGGTATTACACGGGCCAGCTGGCCCCTCACGGGTGTGATGGACTCGTCGCCGAAAAGCGCCCGGGCGCCGAAGCCCGTAGCATTGATCAGCGTTTTTTCGCGCAGCCTCGAAAAATCGCCGGGCGAATGAAACTCCGCGATTTCTATTTTGCCGCCGCTTGCGCTGAAATCCGTGAGCAGCATGCGAGCGTATGCGGACAGATTGAACATCATCAGCGAATTGCGGCGCAGATAGCGTGACCCTAAGCTATGGCTGCCCGGATCGAAATCCACGCTCTGGGGTATCAAGTCGCCGATGAGTTCGTGCTGCAGCTCGGCAAATGCCGGGCGGCTGTCGCGCTCAGGTTGCCGGCGGCGGGTGACCGGATCATCCGATACGTAGTAGCTATCGATGAATTCGACCGGAGTGCCGGGAAGACCCAGAAAATTTTGATAGATATCAAACGACTGACGGGCCATCTGTTGCCACAGCTGCTTGAACGCCGGCGAAGCGTTTTCCTGCAGACAGATTCGCGAATCGGGTGTCCACAGTCCCGTCGCCAGGGACGAGCGCACGTTTGGAGGCAGCTCGCGGGCGTAAATCGTGACGCTGGCGCCGGCTCGTTGCAGCAACAACGCAGAAGTCAGCCCCAAGGCGCCGCAGCCGATCACGCCGATATTCCTTTCGCCCGTCATCATCGCCTTGGACACGGCGATGGTGCTCGATCCCCACGATAGCGACCAACCGCTGCCACCATGGCCGTAGTTGTGAACGATGGTCTTGTTCCCGACGCTCTCCACATCCAGGCGGGGACCTTGCGCACGAAAAGGACGTGTGCACACCGTGATCCGGGTTATTCGGTCCACCTGTGCCCGTATCGGGGCAAGCCGCAGTTGCGGTATAGCCGCTTCAGGCTTACGCCCCCAATTGGCTCCGCACCCATCCAGGGCCCCGAGCAATACCGCGGCGCCCGCACCGCTGATCAGCCGGCGTCTTTCAAGGCGTCTTCCTTGAAGCGTTTGCATGAAATCCTCGACCGTAAACTGCACGGCCAGCGATTGTACGATGCCCGCTCAATGGCTGACGTATTTTGCAAGGACGCCCCAGGCGCCCGCGCGCCTCGGTAGGCGCCCGCGCGCCTACGGTTCGGTATTTTCTTACGCCAATTCGCGATCGGCTGACTACACAATGATCGGCGGCGACGCATACATTACGCGGCAACGAACCAGTGGCCGCATCATGGCAACAGCCGTCGAAGAACCTCCTACCCGGGTAAATCCTCCCGCAACGCGCGGCTGGAAGCACCTCGGCCGTGCGCTGTTGGCCATCATCGCCTTGTTGGTCATTTTGGTCGTCGTCGCGGCGCTGCTGCCTTCCAGCGTCTGGAAGCGGGTGATCACGCACGTCGCCAGCGCAGATCTGGGCCGCGAGGTTTCGATCGATGGCAACCTCGAGCTGCACGTTTTCAGCTGGAACCCGCGCTTGGTCGTCGAGGGCTTGCGGGTCGCCAATGCCGATTGGGCGCCGCAACGGCCGATGCTGACGATAAGACGCCTCGATGTGACCTTGAGTCTGCCTTCGGTCCTGAAATCACAGTTGGTATTTCCGCGGATAGAAATCGACGCACCCGACATCGACTTGGAGCGTGACAGCGCCAGCCGCGCCAACTGGGACTTCTCGACACCAGGAGCGCGCAAACCGCAAAAACCAGGCGCTTCGCCGCCTGCGCGCATTCCCGTCATCCAGCAGCTCATCCTTGCCGAAGGCACCTTGGCCGCGCACGACAGTATTAGAAAGCTCAAATTCGATGGCCAGATCAACATCGATGAAAAGCAGCGTTCCGCCGATCAGAATGCGCTGCGCATCCGCGGCAATGGCATGTTGAACGGCAAGCCCTTCGATTTGCGCTTGGACGGCGGACCCTTGATAAACACGGATCATTCCAAGCCCTATGGGTTCGACACGGCGGTAACGGCCGCCGACATCAAGTTGAAGGCGCACACCGATATTCAGCATCCCTTCGATTTGGGCGCCGTCACCTCGACCTTTCATCTCACCGGAAAAGATCTTGCAGATGCCTATTATCTCACTGGGTTGGCGCTGCCGAACACGCCGCCCTACGATGTGGCCGGTACCGTAGTGCGCGACGGCATGAAATTCCGGGTCGATGATTTCCACGGCAGGCTCGGAGGCAGCGACATCAATGGCAAATTGGCCATCGATACCGGGCGCGATCGGCCCAAGCTCGCCGCGACCCTGACCTCGCGCGTATTGAATCTGGCTGATCTGGCGGCACCGCTCGGCACGCAGGCCAAACCCGAGCAGAAGTCCGACACGCTTGCCGCAAATACCGCTTCCCCCGGAAGCAGCGCTTCCGCCGGAAATAGCGCTTCCGCACCGCAGCGAGGGACTGAAGCGAAGAATACGCTGTTGTTGCCCGACGCCGATTTGCAGGTGGCGCGGGTTCGCGCCATGGATGCGGATCTCCTGTTCGACGCAGACTCCATCAGCACGCCCAAGCTGCCGATGAAGAAGGTGCACTTCCATCTGACGCTGGACGACGGCAAGCTCAAGCTGGATCCACTCGAGTTCACCCTCCCTGAGGGACAATTCTCCGGGAGCGTCTCATTGAATGCGCAGCCCGCGGTACCCGAGACCGATATCGACATGAAGTTGGAGAATCTCGATCTGGCGCAATTCAAGCCTGACGCCAGCAACACGGCACCTTTGGCCGGCGATCTGGTCGGCCGCATCAAGCTGCATGGCGCGGGCACATCGGTGCATAAGGCGGCGGCGGATGCCGCGGGCGATATCACCTTCGTGGTGCCCCAGGGTGAGATGCGAGCTGCGTTTGCCGAGCTCACGGGCATCAATGTGGCCAGCGGGCTGGGACTATTGTTGACGAAAAAGGAGGAGAACACCGCGATTCGCTGCGGCGTCATGAATTTCCATGCGGATCACGGCGATCTTAAGGCAACAACCCTTCTCGTCGATACCAACCGAGTCCTCATAACGGGCAGCGGCGATTTGAATCTCGATACTGAAGGGCTGGACATGTCGTTGCGCGGCCAGCCCAAAGGCTTCCGCCTGGTCCGGCTGCGCTCCCCGATCAAGATCCATGGGTCGCTGTCGCACCCGCAAATCGGACTTCAGACCGCCAATGTGGTGAGTCAGGCCGGCGGCGCCATCGCATTGGGCACCCTGCTGACGCCGGTTGCGGCGCTGTTGGCCTTCGTCGACGCAGGCCTCGCCAAGAATGCCAATTGCGCGGACCTGGTCGCGCAAACCGAACACGATAAGGGGCTGCCGGCCGTAAAGTGAGGCCCGTGTCCGTGGATGCCTACTTACGAAGTGGCACCGGGCTTCTGTCGAATCGACCCCATTTAAGGCTCTAATGAGCCCTAACGTTGCAGTTCGGAGAACATCATGGGTAAATATTTTCTTGCTTGGCTGCTTGGCGTTCCAGCCACTGTATTGGTCGTCGTCTACCTGATCATGCATGTCTAGACTTGGCGGGTGAGCCGCAGCCGGCCCGGGTTGCCGAAAGTCAATAATTTACGAAATCAATCGGTTGCGCCGTCAAGCGACCGTCTCCTAGTGCCCGGTTTGCAGGAGCACGGTTGGACCGGCGAGAATTGAGAATGCCCTCGCTGATCGTCTGCCCTGCGTGTGACTTGGTCCATCGCGGCGGTGCCGTTCCCCTGACCGAACGCACCTGCTGTGCGCGTTGCCGCGCCACTTTGCATCGTCCGCAGGGCGCAGACATCGACGGAGCGATAGCCATTGCGCTCTCAGCGCTGGTGCTGTTCCTTCTCGCCAACATGTATCCGCTGGTCGAATTCCGCGTCAATGGTGCAACACGCGAGACGACGTTGATCGGTGCGGCCCTGGGGCTTTATCAGGCTCGACACGCCACGCTCGGCGTGCTCGTGCTGGCGACCACCGTGCTTGCCCCCTTGGCGCAGATCCTCGGGTTGCTGTATCTGTTGCTGCCGCTGCGACAAAAGCGCCGAGCGCGGCGGCAGCCAATGGTGTTTCGTCTGCTCATGCAAATAAGACCCTGGACATTCGTCGAGGTGTTCATGCTGGGAGCCGTGGTCGCACTGGTCCGGCTGTCCGCATTCGCCAAAGTAGTGCCGGGAATCGCGCTGGTCTGCTGCGGCTTGT
>Ga0302324_100002577_pt1 | contig 41627 bp, 48 predicted proteins | sample Palsa_T0_1_FD_201949 | JGI IMG/M metagenome (GOLD analysis project Ga0302324, IMG submission 201949) | Peat permafrost microbial communities from Stordalen Mire near Abisko, Sweden - Palsa_T0_1 | ecosystem: Environmental > Terrestrial > Soil > Palsa > Peat permafrost | place: Sweden: Abisko...
AACACACTCGGGACGTGAGCGGCATTCATCGAGTGCCTTGGCGACGCGACGAATAGCTGCGAGAGTGCCGTGACATGCGAAACGCGTTCGTGATCGCCTTCGTCGTGGTCGCCTGCCAAGGTGAGAGCAACATCGTGCGCACGCAGTTCATGACGCTCTGTGCCGTCGATGACGTCAAGGTGACCCACTGGGAGCCCTTCCACCCTCCCGCCGACGTGTCCGCTGACCCGGAGCGGGCCAAGGCGTTCTACTTGGCCAATCGATCGGACCATGACTACTACGACGCGCGTGGATGTGGTGCAGAGGCAGTCTTCGACTGTCGCGTGAAACGACGTCCGGGCGGCTACATCGACGACTGTTACGAAATGAAGTCGTGGATTCCAGGTACGTCGACGCCTGCGGTGCCGCTCCAATGCATCCACTGCGTTGCCAATCACGCGCCGCAGTGCGACCTCGCGGTTCCGGATCATGACGGACGAATGGTCGGAGACGGCAAGCTCAATACGTGCGTTGGATTGTCGACGGCCGCGCTCTGCAAACGCGACGGCGTGAGCTGGAGCTCCGGAACGTTCACCAACGCGACAACATGCGACCCCCTCGGACCGGGTGACGAACGGCCCGTCGCAAAGTAGATCCTACCGCGTCGGGTTGGGGATTGCCCCTCACGCTGTTGAAGTTCGTTGGTCATAACCCTCTCTGCCAACGTGCTCGCAACGTGGCTCGAGAGTTTGGCGTCCGCGCCGCCGTCCGCCTTGAAGGTGCTCAAAATTGGTCCGTCTTTCAGTTACACTGAACGGGTGGAGCGAGGCGCGAGGAATGGGCAGGAGCAGCAAGACCAAGAGTCGAAGTCTTGGCTGGCTCTATCGGCAAATCATCAGGCCGGAGAATGCGGGAAGCCCCTGCGGCAAGCAAAGGAAACCGTTTTCGCATTCCGCGGTCGACGCACAAAGTTGAACTTCGGGACTGCACATCGCCTGGCATTGCGCATGGACCATCGTTCCCGCAAGGTTCCCACAACAAACGTCACCGCCCGAACAGTCGGCGGCGCTCGAACAGGTTAACGTAGAGCCTGCGCATGCATTCGAGGCCGTGCACGTCCAGGTGACTGTCATGCCGGACGTGGCGCAGCATATCTGCGTGAAGGGGTCGCACCGAGATGCACCGCACCATATCGGGGGCTCGCCAGCGTCGACGGTCGTCATGCCGGAATCCGCCATGATGACGCCTCCGTCAAGACTGCCTGACTCGTTCGACGTGCTGCTGTCACCGCCAGAGTCGCTCAAGTCCGTCGTTCGGCCCCCGCAGGCGACCCCAGAAGCGAGCCAAGCCGTTACGACTCCGATGCAAGCGAAAGGAGGTGTGCGACTCTTCGCAGTATCGTAAACGAAAACTCGTCAATTGGCAGGTGAGGCCCAGCCAGGTCACAAGCCGCAGAGCGCCTGCCGACATCGTCTCCACCCCGGAACCCCCCAGCCACTCGACGGTGATGGGCGTGTCGCGCGCGACGATTGGGCGCGCTGTAGCACGTAGTCAGCAGCCGCCACCGTCCGGACAGAAGAACTGCTCGCACACATTGTCGACGCACTCGCTCATTTTCCCGTCGTCGCCGGGGCCGCAGGCTCCGCCGCTACAGCAAGGCTCGCCGATGTTCCCGCACGGACCCGAGCCGCACCCACCCGCGACAACTACGGCGATCGTGGCGACGAGTAGGAGGGCGACGATCCGCTTCACGACCTCTACACGGCTGACGACGTGTGCCATGCTGAAGGGTAGTGATTGGAAGACGCGTTCATAGCGGAGGCGGACCCTCCTTGTCGCGATGGGTGATGGTTGGCGCATTCTTGTTGGTGGTCGCCGTGCAGCTTTCCTTTTGCAGCGGCGGTGGCGGAGGTCCATGTGATGGCGGGATATGTCCACACTGTGGCGAGGGCGGCATATGTCCGACGAACGTCGCCTGTGGCGGTGGCGTTGCTACATACCGGTTTTGCTCGTCCACCGAGTGCGTCGTCGGGCTCCAAAACTGCGGCTCGAATGGATTTTGGTATCCCTCATGCAATTGCCCTGATGACTGACTGACGGGAAGCCCGCCGCGCGTTTTTCCTCAGGAGGAGCCGGTGCACACGAACCACGCATTCGGCGCCTTGCACACAGGATATGCAGTCGTTGCCCGTGCCCGCATCGGGGTCAGCACAGATCACTGGTCGCACGCAGACCACAGTCTCGAGCAGCGCCCGCGCGCTCTCTGCATCGGACTTCGGACGCCCGACGAGGTGAAGAACCTGCAGCGTGAGGCCGGTCGCGAGCGCGAGAACGATGAGCCCCGGTGCGACGTGCTTGGGCGCTCCCTGGAGCGACAGAGCGAAAGACGATCGACCAACGTTCGGGAAGGTTGCATCGGAGTGGGAAGCGAGATCGCGGCGCAGGTTGCGGTTGAGAGCGAGGGCGAGGAGCGAGGCGTGGAGCATGCTCGGCAGCGGCCTTTTGCCGCTGGGCATGTGGTCGAGCCGCAGCTGTGTCTTGAGCTCACGGAAGAGCATCTCAATCTCCCAGCGCACGGCGTAGACCTCGGCGGCAACGGCGGCGGGAAGCGCGAAGACCGGCCCGCCGTTAGATACAGTCGATGTCTTTGGAGGTCCTCGCGCCATACACCGATCAAGCGAAGCTCGATGTGTCGAAAGGTCCAAAATTGGTCCGTCTTTCAGTTACACTGAACGGGTGGAGTAAGCGCTCTGGGGCATAAAGTGTTTCTGTGAACTTCGGTTCGCAACCTAATTGGATCGCTTGTTCTCCCACTTCAAAAGGTGAGCGCGAACGGTGCCGCGCCAACGCGTCTCATGCGCAAGGGGCGCATGCTCTAACGGCTAGTATCCCATTTTCAGGCGAAGCTGTGTCGCCACGCCGGGGAACGAGAACTTCGCAGCGTTGAAGCTCGGCGGGCCCATGAAGCCCTTCGCATGGTTCGACGCGACGTATCCCTCCGTGGGGATGCCGAAGAGGCCCGTGTCCATCCTTCCGTTGTTGTTCTCGTCGTGGAAGCAGGCAACGGCATACGTGCCCGCCGGAACCGGATCGAAACTGCAGAGCGACTCCTTATTGGCGAGAGCGCACCACTTGGTCTGCAGCGCCGTGTTGCGATCTTTCGGGAACCCGCGGTCGGAGTTGAAGAGCGCGCAGCCGATCTTCCCGTTGTTGCTGCGCAGATCCACGAGCTGCACGGAGAGGACGCCAGTCGCTATGGGAGGGTCAGCGCGAGAGCTCGTGGCACTTAGTAGCAACGCAGTAACGAGAAGTCGGCGCATGATGATTCAGCCGGAAATCGCCTTGAGCGCCGACGGAAGTCCTACGCGGAGCATCTTCTTCCGAACGGAACCGAGCAGCTTCGCCATGAAGAATCCACCCACGCCGGTGAATCCCGTGTGCTCGCACGTGAAGCGTGTTCCTTGCCCATGCGGCTCGAGCAGGTAGGTGACGGTCGTTACGTCGTCCGTCTCGCCGCCTTGCCATGTGTACCGAAGCAGGGATGGCTCGCGCACCTCGAGCACCTCGCATTCGACGATGCCGCCCCAGCCCGGCACCGGCTTCGCGATCCACTGGAAGTGCGTTCCGACGACAGGCGCGAACCCGACCGGCTTCCCACCTTGGCCGGTGGACGTCCAAAGCGGGATGAGCGTCGGATCGGTCAAGACGCGCCACACGTTCGCGGGTGCATCGGGGTAATCGTTGACGACGCGGTACTCATTCATAGGGCTTGGCCCTCGAGATTGCTGACGACGCGCTTCAGCAGATCCAAAAGGAGCGACTTCTCCACGTCGCTCAGACCCGCCATCGCCTCGCGCTCGCCCTCGACGAGGACCGCGCGTGCTGTGGGGAAGCGCGAGCGCGACCGACGCGTGAGCGAGATGAGCGTCCCGCGCCTGTCGTCCGGGTTGGGTTCGCGCTCGACCAAGCCGTCACGCACCATGCGCACGAGCGTCTCCGCCATCGTTGGCTGCTCCACGCCTGCCGCTTGTGCGAGCTCCGTCTGAGAGAGCGGCCTCCCCGCCATCGCGAGCGCTCGCAGCACTGGGAGGTAGCTCATCGCGAACCCCAACGGGCGCAGACCTGCGTCGCCGCGCCGCAGCAGCGACCGCGATGCTCGGTTGATCCAAAACGCTGGTGTCGACTCGGGATCCCAAGCGGGCCGGGCTACTTCTTCCAGTTGCATCGGTACCTATCTATAATGAATCGGTACCTATGCGTCAAGATGGATGAACCGGTGAGCGCTCGGCTCACTGCGCGAACGGGCAGCGGTCGGGGAAGCGCGCGCCGTACGCGGGATCCACGTCGATGCGCCACGTCGGCTCGCCTTCGCTGCTCGCCTCGAGGGCGAAGTACGTCGCCACACCGTTCTTCGGGGCCCCGCGGCGGATGGCCTCGTTCCATACCTCGTTGGCCGTGCACGAGGGCGGATGCGCGAGTGGCACGCCGCAGCTCGTTTCGTAGCCGTTGCTGATGGTCACCTCGGGGTAGAATCTCGTTCTGTAGAGTTTCGTTCTCTCGTTGTAGCTGATGGTCACCGCGCAGGCCGGTGCGCTCCGTGACGCGCCCGCCTTGGCGGCCCGCGACGGCGAGACGAAGCGGTAATCGACGTAACCGTGGCTCGCGAGATCATCGATGCCTCGTGGGTCGACGTACTTCGCTTTGATGCTGACGAGCACCGCGTCGGGAAGTGTCTCGCGTGCGAGCGACCGCGCTTCTGGAAGCATGCCGCTCACGTCGACTTTGGGCATCGGCTTCCGACGCAACACGCGCCACACAACCGTGCTGCCCAAGGCGAGGAACAGGAGCACGAAGAACCCTTGGAACAGCCGAACACCGAGCGGCGAGAGCTCGCCGCGACGCCGTGGTTTGGCAGGCGCCTCGTCCTCCTTCTTCGGCTCCGTGGTCTTAGGATCGTTGGTTGCTTTCTCTTTCTGCGCTTGCTTCTCCGCCGTTTGCGCCTCGGCGAGCTTTCGCTCGAGCTCCGCGATGCGCTGGTGGTCGACGTCGCTCGCCTTGCGCGCCTCGGCGAGCTCCTCTTCGGTAGCGTTGACGCGGTGGAGTGCGGCGTCGAGCTCTTCGCGATACGGCACGAGCGGAATGTAGTCTTGCTCGTGGCCGTCGTCTCGATCTTATGACGCCGGCGCTGCGTCAGGCGATCCGGTTACTCCAGCTCACACGGCTCGAGCTCATCGAGGAGATCCGCAAGGAGATGGAGAGCGAGCGCCGCGCCAAGCCGTGACGACCACGTGTCGGTCATCATGTGCCTGTTGAACCGCCACTGTCCTGGTCGCGTGGTACCGTTTCTTTCGTGACCTCGATCGCTGCAGATCTGCGCGTATGGCTCTCCTCGAGAGACGACGTCGACCTCGTGGTCCTCTTCGGGTCGGCGGCACGCGGTGAGGGCCGTCCAGACAGCGACGTCGACGTTGGCGTCATCTACGCGGGCGACGCCACGCAGCGTCGAGCGTTCGACAACGATCTCGAGCGTCACCTTCGCCGCGAGCTCGACGTCGTGGACCTCGACCGTGCCCCACCGCAGCTCCGGTTCGAGATCGCTCGCGACGGCGTCATGCTCCGCGAGCGCAGCAAAGGCACATGGACGGACTTTCGCGCGCGTGCGTTCGTCGACTGGTGGGATTTCGCGCCGCTCGCGCGCCTCTTCAATCGCGCGGCGGTGGCGCGCTTGCAGGAGAAGCTCGCCGATGATTCGCGCTGACGTCGCCACCAAGAAGATCGCGCGCGCCACTGCGTGGCTCGACAGCGCCGCGGCGTTGCTCGCGCACCCTGCTTCGGAGCTGCGCGTGGCCGACACGACCCGCGATCTCGGTGCGTTCCACTTCTTTCTCGCTGTGCAAGAGGCTATCGATCTTGCGGCGCACTGGGTCGCCGACGCCGGGTGGACACCGCCGGATGACATCGGCTCGACGTTCGACGTACTCGCCGCGCATGGCGTCATCACCGGCGACCTCGCCGATACGATGCGGACCGTGGTTCGCGTTCGCAATCGCATTGCGCACGGATACGCGTCGATCGACGCGGAGCGCTTGCACGACGAAGCTCCGGCTGGCATCGCTGCAATACGCACGTTCCTCGTCCTCGTCGCCGGTCAAGCGGCGAAGGAATGAGCGTACTCCTCCGTGCGCTCGAGCTCGCGCGAGACGGGCGTGGTGGGACGCGCCAAGAGCCCAAAACGGCGCACCGAGATTGTCATTGAGCAGACCTAGCCGTTAATCGAGCAGACCTAGCCGTTCAACTTGCAGTCGTGCTCTTTCAGCGATCAAGTCAAGCCGGGGATCTTCCCCGCCTTGCGCGTTTGCAAGACGGCCAAGGCCGTCAGCTTGCACGGCACGCCGTTCATCTGACAGACCAAGCCGTCGAGATGACCGTCTTACGCGTCGTGTTCGCGCGGTAGGTCGTCCATCTCGCAGAGCATCCCGGTGAGCTCGCAGACCTAGCCGTTCAACTGACCGCCCTCGGCGTTCATCTCCCCGACCCTCTCGGTCTTCTTGCACGACACGTCGGTCAACTTCCCCGCCTGGCCAGCGGGCTCGTAGACATGGCCCGTGAGCTTGCAGGGAACGCCGTCTTCATTGCAGACGAGGCGCGCGAGTTGACGGGCGCGCCCGGGTAGTTGCCCGACCTCGTCTGCCGACGGAAAAACCACGTCTGCCAGATCGCAGTCTAGGTCTGCTCGTTCGCGGTCTAGGTCTGGCATTTTGCAGCCTCGGTCTGCAATGTTTCCGCGGGGTTGTGTCGGCTCTAGTTAGGGAGCCAGGAGGGCAGTGTCGAAGTGCTCGAAGTACGCGTCCGTCTGCGCCCGCCACTCGAGCTGGCGCATCGAGAGGATGAGCGCGTACGGATCGTCCCCCTTGTCGTACGCGAAGCGCCGACCTGGAAGGACGTGCGTGTGGGGATCGTAGTCGTCGTAGATACGCTCGGTCACCGGATCGAGGAGGTGCCACGCGCGGTCCACGAACACCTCGAGGAAGACATGCCCTCGGTACGTCGGATCGCGCTTCTTGATCCACCGAACGTCCATCGACTTCACCCACACGGTCGGGACGCCCATCGCCCGCAGCATCGTACCGATGGCGACGGCGCGATCCGCGCACGACATCCAGTACCCGTCGCGAACGACGACCTCGAACGGCCGCCAGACGTACGGGTGATCGATGTCATTGTGGACGTGCGCATCGAACCACGTGATGGCAGCCGCGACGGGGTCCTTGTCTACGTCTCGTGCCTCGGACGCGACGCGCATGATCTCCGCATGGTCACCGAGCGAAGGATGCAGCGCGAGGTAACGCTCGGGGTGGGTGTAGTCGATGGCGTCGAAGGTCGGCGTCGGCGTCACCATCACGGGCGGTGCGAGCGGCAGATTCGTGACCGGCACACACCGCGACGCGCTCAATCCCGCGAGGATGAAGAGCAGCGTAAATCCTTGGGATTGCAGGGCTCTTGAGCGTTCTTTACGTTGCGCGCGCTGGACATCCATGACCCGCAGGCGCACGTCTGAGGTAAGCCAATCGATGATCGTGAAACGCATCGCCCTGTCGATCTTCTTCGTGCTGCTCGTCTCTGCCGGGGGTGCCTTCGCTTGGCGATGGCATGTGGCACACAAGAGGCCCGACGTCACGTACAAGACCGCGGCCGTCGAGAAGAGGCGCATCTCGGCGAAGGTCACCGCGAGCGGGACGCTCTCGGCCATCATCACCGTTCAAGTCGGCGCGCAAGTCAGCGGCCGCATCTCGAAGCTCTACGCCGACTGGAACTCACCGGTCACCAAGGGCGAGCTCATCGCGACGCTCGACCCGGCGCTCTATCAAGCCGCCCTCGATCAAGCCAAAGCCAACTACGATCAGGCCGTCGCCCAGCTCGGCAAGTCGCAGGCTGCGGCCAAGCTCGCCGAGATCCAGCTCGTGCGCGAGAAGGCGCTGAAAGAGCAGGGGCTCGCCGCGCAGCAAGACGTCGACACAGCGGTGAGCGTGGCGGAGGCTGCCCGCGCGGACTTGCTCCTGCAAGCCGCCAACGTCGAGCAGGCACGCGCATCGCTCAACCAGGCGGAGGTGAACCTCTCGTACACGAAGATCTACTCGCCGATCGACGGCACGGTGATCTCGCGCGCGGTCGACGTCGGGCAGACGGTCGCGGCCTCGCTGCAGGCGCCGATTCTCTTCACGATCGCCGAGGACCTCCGCAAGATGCAGGTCGACACGAACGTCTCCGAGGGTGATGTGGGCCGATTGAAGGAGGGCATGGCCGCGTACTTCACCGTCGATGCCTACCCGGGCAAGCGCTTCCGCGGCGACATCGGCCAGATCCGCAACGCGGCGACGAACGTGCAGAACGTCGTGACGTACGACGCGGTGATCAAGGTCCAAAACGATCAGCTCGAGCTTCGCCCCGGCATGACCGCGAACGTGACGATCGTCTACGCCCAGCGTGAGGGAGCGTTGGCCATACCGAACGCCGCGCTGCGCTTTCATCCACCCAACGTGACCCCCGAGGTTCGGCGTGGGGGTGGCGGTGGTGGTGGAGGTGGAGGTGGCGTTGGGGGTGGTGGCAAGAGGCACCGCGACGCAGAGGACGAGACTCGCACGGTGTACGTCGTTCACGGCGACACGGCGGTGCCCGTGACGATCCACGCAGGGATCACCGACGGGCTCATCACCGAAGTCGTCGACGGCGACTTGCACGAGGCCGATCCGATCGCCATCGACACGATTGACGCGACGTCTGCCGGGTCGGCGAGCACCGCAAGCTCGCCCTTTGGTGGTGGCGGTGGTGGCGGCGGTCGGAGGATGTTCTGATGCCATCCCCCCTCGTCTCCCTCGATGCCATCGAGAAGACGTACGGCAGCGGCGACGCCGCGGTGCACGCGCTTCGCGGCGTTTCGCTCCGTATCGAGCAAGGGGAGTTCGTCGCGATCATGGGCGCGAGCGGGTCGGGCAAGTCGACGCTGATGAACGTCCTCGGGTGCCTCGATCGGCCGACGCGCGGCAAGTACATCCTCGACGGTCGCGAAGTCGAGTCGCTCAGTCGCAACGAGCTCGCCACCGTGCGCAACCAAGTCCTCGGCTTCGTCTTTCAGAGCTTCAACCTCCTGCCGCGCACGAGCGCACAAGAGAACGTGGAGCTGCCGATGCTCTACGCCGACGTGTCATCGAAGCAGCGCAAGGCTCGCGCACGAGCGTCACTCGAGCGCGTTGGCCTCGGGGATCGCGCGAAGCATCACCCCAACCAGCTCTCCGGTGGTCAGCAGCAGCGCGTCGCGATCGCGCGGGCGCTCGTCACGGAGCCCAAGGTCATCCTCGCGGACGAGCCCACGGGCAACCTCGACTCGCGGACGTCCACCGAGGTCATGGCGCTCTTTCAGGAGCTCGGAAAGGGCGGCATCACCGTCATCGTCGTCACCCACGAGCCGGACATCGCCGAGTACGCATCGCGCGTGATCGTCATCAAGGACGGCCTCGTGAAGTCGGACGATCGCCAGAGCGCCAAGCAAGCCTATCGCCTCCCAGCCGTGGAGATCGGCGCGCCATGAGTCCGCTGCAGACCACCCGCATCGCGACGCGCGCGCTCGTGCGCAACAAGCTGCGCTCGTTCCTCACGACGCTCGGCGTCGTCATCGGCGTTGGGGCGGTGATTGCGATGATGGCGATCGGCTCGGGCGCCAAGGCGCAAGTCGAAGCCGCATTCGCCGCGATGGGAACGGACTTGCTCATCGTGCTGCCAGGGTCGACGAGCGCGAGCGGCGTGCACGGTGGCTTCGGCTCGATGCCCACGCTCACGTGGGACGATCTCGCGGCGGTCGAGGATCCCGACCAGATCACGAGCGTGAGACGTGCGGCTCCCGCCCTTCGTTCGAGCTTGCCCATCGTCTCCGAGGACCAGAACTGGACGACCAGCGTCACGGGCACGACGCCCGAGTACTTCGACATCCGCAACTGGCCCGCGGACCAGGGCGTCGTCCTCTCGCAGCAAGACGTCGACACCACGAGCAAGGTCATCATCCTCGGCGCCACCGTGTCGGAGAAGCTCTACGGCGCGAACGCCAACCCCGTCGGCCAGAACGTGCGCGTCGGCACGAGCCAGTATCGCGTCATCGGCACCCTCATCCGCAAAGGCCAAAACCCAACGGGGCAGGACTACGACGACGCGGCCTTCATCCCCATCACGACGTTCGGACAGAAGGTGCAGGGCGGCCTCAAGAAGTATCTCTCGGGGACGATCTACGTTCAGGCAAGCGAAGGGCAGACGACGCGCGCCCAGGCCGACATCACAGCGCTCCTCCGCGAGCGTCATCACCTCGGCCAGGGCGATGACGACGACTTCTCGATCCGTAACCTCAGCGAGATCGCGGGCGCTCAAGAAGAGGGGACGAAGACGATGACGATGCTCCTCGCGAGCGTCGCAGCGGTGTCGCTCCTCGTCGGTGGCATCGGGATCATGAACATCATGCTCGTCAGCGTCACCGAGCGAACGCGTGAGATCGGCGTCCGCATGGCGCTCGGAGCCAAGCCGTTCGATGTCCTCATGCAGTTTCTCGCCGAAGCGCTCACCCTCTCGATGATGGGCGGATTGCTGGGCATCGCGTTCGGTCTCGGCACGAGCAGGTGGCTCGCGTCGCGCTTTCATTGGGCGGTGCTCGTCCAACCCGACGTCATCGGCGTGGCCGTCGCGTTCAGTGCGTTCGTCGGTGTCGCGTTTGGTCTCTACCCGGCCTACAAGGCTTCGAAGCTCGACCCGATCGACGCCCTCCGCTACGAGTGACCCGGTTATTCGACGTCAGCGACGCGAAAGACATCCAGCGCGAGCGGGCCATCGCGGTGCAAGAGGGGCGCGCTGCACACGCGCCCGATCATCGTCGGAGAAGCGGGCCCAGCCATCGCGGGCTCTCGCAGCGCGTAGCAACCATCGTGCATCTCTGCGCCCACGGCTGCGTAGTAGTCGATGCCATACGTCTCGAGGAGAGCTCGAAGGGGCAAGCGCTTTCGGACGTGCTCGAGGAACGCAGCGTCACCCACGAGCCCTTCGGTCTGAAGCACCGGACTCGGGAGCAGGTACGCCGCAGTTCCCGCGCAATCGCCCATCGCGTAGTTGCCGGGATGGGTCTTCTCGAACTCCGCGATCGCCCGCGCGTGCCCGTAGATCCAATTCGAGCTCGGCGTACGGGGAATCATGATTCGGATGGCGACGATCATGAGCAACGTCGCGATGCCGAGCGTCACGATTTCGACTGAGCGCCTCGCTCCCGACGCCATCTTCAAACACCCGAGGACGCAGAGCCACGCGAGCGGGTACTTGTACCAAAACCAAAGGCGCCAATCGGTCAGGAAGCAGTAAGCGGCGTAGTACGCGAGGACACCGATGAATCCCGCGTTGATGAGGGTCCTTGCCCGACCGTCGGCATCCGCCTTTGCAGGAGCAAACGCGGCGAGCGCGAAAACGACGAGGAACGCCACCGGAGAGACCACCGCGTACCGTCCAAGCTCGAGCGCGAGCGGCTCGAGCGGATGAAGCGTGGGCCACGTCAGGCCCTTCAGCATCTTGGCGTGACCGGAGATGGGGAGTGCGCTCCCGGAAAGAACGTAGCTCGTGATCCCATACGCCCAGAGCGGCAGCGCCCCGATCGCGAGCCATCCGAACGCGCTCGGCTTTGGGCGATCAGTCCACACGAGCGCCACCGCGAGGGGTAAGAGGAGCACCGCTGCGTCGAGACGCGAGAGGATCACCCCGCTCCCAAGGAGACCGATCCCCGCGAGCGCACGCGGTCTCATCTCGGAGAGCGAACGCGCGAGCACCTTGCGTGTAAGCCACAAAAGGAGCGGCGTCGTGAGCGCCACTTCCATGCCCGTGGTCGCAATCTCGAGCTGCAGCGCCGCGACGAGAACACCCCCTGCAGCTTGGAGCGTCCGGCTGGCGCCCCCTTCGCGAAGGAGCGTCGTCGCCTGGTAGAACGAAAACACGAACAAGGCGGCGATGATTGCGTTGAGCAACACGTAAAACGCGAGCGCATGATGCGCACTCATCGCCAGCGCTGAGGCGACGATCACCATCCAGAGCGGCTGAAACCCGTTGGTCGGCACGGCGGGATGAAACGAGAACGTCCCTGTCGCCAGAAAGCTCCGTGCGGGCACCAGGTAGTAGAAGAAGTCGTCGAAGTAGAAGTACGAGGGGTCCGAGAAACGGAAGGGTTGGCTCATCACCAGGGCGATGAACACGGCGATGCCGAACAACCCCAACTGCGATAACCTCAGGGCCGTGGGCCGAGACTCGTCAGGTGGTTCCCTCCGGTCTCTGATCGGCAAGGTCATCGCAGACAAGTATCAAATTCGCTCCGTTCTCGGCAGCGGGGGCATGGGAACCGTGTTCGAGGCGCAGCACACGTCGATTGGGCGCATCGTCGCCATCAAGATCCTCAACCCGGAAGCCAACAACCCCGTCGCGGTGAAACGCTTTCAACAAGAGGCGTGGGCCGCGGGGTCGATCGGGCACCCGAATTTGTGCGAGGTCTCGGATCTCGGCGCGCTTCCCGACGGAAGCCCGTATCTCGTCATGGAGCGACTCTACGGCGAGACGCTCTCGGAGCGCCTCCATCGCGAGCGCCGCTTGCCCATCGGAGACGCCATCGACGTGGCTTTGCAGATGCTCGCCGGGCTCGGCGTCGTGCATCAGCGCGGCATCGTCCACCGCGACATCAAGCCCGATAACGTCTTTCTCAGCTCACGCACGGGTTTTCCTACCGTGACGAAGCTGCTCGACTTCGGTGTGTCGAAGGTGATGCCGGGCGGCACGGTCGACGAGTGGGACGAAAAGAGCGCCCTCACGAAGACGGGCGTCGTGATGGGTACGCCGTACTACGTGTCGCCCGAGCAAGCGCGCGCGCTGCGGGATCTCGACGCACGCACGGACCTCTACTCGTGCGGCGTCGTGCTCTACGAGGCGCTTGCCGGTGAGCTCCCGTTCGAAGCCCCGCATTTCAATGCCCTCTTGCTGCGCATCGTGCGCGGCAATCCCGTGCTCCCGAGCACGCTTCGTCCCGAGATCCCGCGCGCGCTCGAGCAGGTGATCCTCACGGCGATGGCTCTCGATCGCAACGCCCGTTACCCGACGGCGCACGACATGGCGCGGGCACTCGAGGCGATCTGAAGCCTCACTCTCCGAGGACCGTCACGATCACCTTGCGATCGTGGCCCGCGGTGCGGTGCTCCCAAACGTAGATCGCTTGCCAGGTGCCGAGCGCGAGCTTGCCTCCGTCGATGGGTACCGTCTCGCTCGTCTTCGTGATCGATGCCCGAAGGTGCGAAGGCATGTCGTCGGGCCCCTCCGCGTCGTGCTCGTAATCGTCGCTTTCCGGGGCGATGCGCGTGATCCATCGCTCGAGATCACGCAAGACGGACGGGTCGGCGTTCTCCTGCGTCACGAGCGACGCGCTCGTGTGCGCGATGAACACGCTGCAGAGCCCCGACGACACACCACTCGCTGCGACGATCTCCTCGACGCTACGCGTCACGTCGTAGAGCCCGCGGCCCTTCGTTCGGACGTGGAGCGTCTTCGATGCGACCGTCACGCGAGCACTTCCGATAGGAAGACGCTCAAGCGGTCGAGCACGGACGCCGGGATCTCGTGTGCTCCGCGGAACGGCACGAACGTGACGCGTGCACCCGCCAACGAGAGCGCTTGATGGAGGCGCTCGGCGAGCGCGAACGGAAGGATGGGGTCGCTCGACCCGTGGCTCTGAAAGATCGGTCGTCCCGCGAGCGCCTTCATGCGTGGAACCCACACGTCTTCCGCGAGGAGCGTCCCCGAGAGCACGACGAGCGCGTCGCATTGGGGGGAGGTCGTGCGAAGCGCTACGTCGAGAGCCAGCATCGACCCTTGCGAGAATCCGCCGAGGACGAGCTTGGTTGGCGCGTGCGTGATCGCGAGCTCTTCGAGGAGCGCGACCATCTTCGCGCGTGCGTCGGAGAGGCCTTCAGGCTCTTCCGCGCTGAGGTCGCGCAGCTGCCCGTGCTCGATGGCATTCTGCATCGCGAGCATGTCGATGTGCCACCAGGCGCGCGAGTCGACACCAGGCATCATGTGCGTCTCGAGCGGGGCCGCCGGGAACACGAAGCGCGTCTCACGTGGGACGCGCAGCACGCGCCACAAGGGAGCGAGATCGTCGCCAGGTGCTCCAAAGCCGTGGAGCAGCACGACGAGGGGGGCGTCCTTGCCACCGCCCTCTCGGTCAGTCCCTCCCGTGAGTACGACGTCGAGCCCTGCGATCCGCGTACGTTTCATCCCCCTCAGAACGGCGGCGGAGGGGGCGGCTGCGTGTCGTTTTGCACACACGACGAGAGATCGAAGAAGAGGAACTCGAGCGCAAGCTCGTTGGGAGCGTGGTCACTCGTGTTGGGATTGGCGGGGCAGTAGCCCGGAAAGCTGCCCGAGTACTCGTTGTCGAGGTGGACGTCGCTGTAGATCGCGCGACCACATTGCGTCGTCGGGTCCGTGCCCATGGGGGTGTTGAAGCTGAAGTAGTACCCGTCGTAGTTGGTCGGGAACGTGTTCGAGCCGCTGGCGTAGAGCCACGGCGTCGCTGTCCCTGCCGTGACGAACGTTGGGTCGAGCTTTCCCATGTCCTCGCGAATGTCGGTCAAGCCGACGTATCCGAACTTCTCCCCACCCCAGGTCGGCTCGATCTTCGTGTTGTTGTTTTGGTACCACTGCGCGAGAGCCATGCCCTTTGGAATCGCGGTGTCGATGGTCAGGCAGCTCGGACCCTGGGTGTTGTTCGGACAATCGGCCGCGGGTGCCATCGCCAACCCTTGGTTGCCTTCCCACGCGCCGACGGTCGGGAGAGGAGTCTGCCCTTGGCACGTCGTGTCGGAGAAGCACTGCGTCGTTGACGCGAAGAAGTTGTAATAATAGTGCGTCGTGAACGCACGACCACCGGAGTTCAGGTAACTGAGGAAGTTCTTGTATCCGACGTCGGTCGACCCCGCACCGCCGCGGTCGTACGTATCGCACTCGCAGGCGTCGAAGATGATGTCGAACTTCGCCATCTCGCCGGCCCCGGTGAACAGCGTCGTCGAGCTCGCAGTGACGCCGGGGAACGTACCCCCCGAGTAATTGGGGCTGATGAACATGCGGACGCGGCCAGTTCCCGTCACGCCGTCCGTGAACTCGCTCTTGTCGATGCCGATACGCCCGAGGAAGAAGCACTCGGCGCTGTCGCAACCCGTCGTCATCGCCATGAGCGGGATGTTGTCATCGGGTGATGTCTCGTGCTGCTTCGTCGGGAAGCGGAGCGAGTGATCGGCCTGCGGGTTCGGCCCACACGTGAACGTCAAGTTCGAGATGTGCCGCCGCCACTTGCCGAGCTGCATGACGAGCGACAAGTTCGTGCCGATGGGCGGATTGGTAATCGTGAAGTCTCCCTTGTAGTCGGTCGTTGCGCTGGCAACCGGGCTGCCGGATGCCGGAGCCTGGCATTGCGCACAGATCGGACCGTCCGTGATCGCGTCGAGCGGGTCGTTGGGGACGTAGACGAACACGTTGTAGAGGCCGTTGATGTTCGCGGGATCGTAGACGGTGCCGGTGATCGTCCCTGTCGGGCACGTCTGCTGACACTGGAGACCGACGCAGCCCGCGCCATCGCCAGTACCCGTGTCGCCAAATCCGAATGGGCTATCCATTCCAACAGTGCCGTCGGTGCTGGCATCGCCACCATCGCTGTCGAAACCCGAGCCGTTGCCCCCGCACCCGACGAGCGTGAACATCGCGAGCGCGACGCTCACCGTGATCGAAAGTAAAAGGCGCATGACTCAGCTCCTCGGCTCCAAGAAACCCAGCACCGCCCTCGGCGATGCCCCTTGCCGGAATTGTACAGGAAGGCCGAGGTCACGCAACGGAAGCCTCCTATTTCTCTCCTGCCGTGTTAACCCACCCCCATGACCTCCACACAATCCCCCACACGCACGTTGGTTTGGGCGGCCTGTCTGTGTCTCGCTGGGTCACTGTTCGGCGCCGTTTTCGCGGCCTATTCGACCAGCGACTACACCGCGCATCTCGACAGGCAAGTGCACGCCGTTCACTGCTCGTTCATTCCTGGAGCGACCGTGGACGGTGCGGAGTCCAACCCGTGCAAGGTCGCCCTCTTCAGCCCGTACTCGGCGCTCTTTCGGCAAACGTACTGGGGAGGCATCCCGATTTCACTGGCGGCCCTCGGCTGTTTCTCGTTCTCCGCTGCGCTCGGGTTGTACCTCTTGCTCGCTCGCTCGCGGGCTCCACGCGGAGCCATCGTGCTGCTGGGTGTGACGGGATTCGTTCCGCTGATGGCATCGATCGTGATGTTCGGAATATCGCTCACTCAGCTGCACGCTTTCTGCAAGGTCTGCGTTGGCATCTACGCGTCCTCGGCGCTCGTGGCAGCGGCGGCCTTCATGTCATGGCGCGCGCGTCATCAGCCGGGACGAATGATGCTCGTGCTCGCCGTCGGCGTGGTCACGCTCGGCATCGCGTCGCTACTTCCAGCGGTGGTCTACGCGGCGTCGATGCCCGACTACAGACCCTACCTCAGGACGTGCGGCACGCTCGCGCACGAGACCGAGCCGCACAACGCGCTCGTGAAGATCGCGACGAGCTCCCCGAAGCGGCAAGCGCTCTTGTTCGAGGACCCGCTCTGTCCGACGTGCAAGGCGTTTCACGAGCGGCTCGTCTCGGAGGGAATGTTCGAGCGCCTCGACGTCACGCTCGCGCTCTTTCCGCTCGACACCGATTGCAACTGGATGCTCGACCGCAGTCTGCATCCGGGCGCGTGCGTGCTGAGCAAGGCCGTGATGTGCGGCAAGGACCGAGCGCGTCAGGTGCTCGAGTGGGCGTACGACAATCAGGAGGACTTGCGGCCGCTCGGAAAACAAGGCGGGTCCGCGCTCAAAGATCGCGTCGGAAAGCAGTTTGGGTCGGACGTGGCGACGTGCATCGATGACAAAGCAACCGGTGCGCGCTTGAATCAAATGCTCCAGTTTGCTGCCACGAACCACGTCCCGATCTCGACCCCGCAAATGTACATTGGCGCGCAGGCCGGCGAGAAGAAGCTCATGCGGGTGTGTGACGAGGACACTGATCTGGGCTTGAAGTATGCGATGGCACAGCTTGCCCCCGAGGTGCTCCCATGAGCGAGAACATCGGTCACGAGCCGACAGTACCGGCCACGACGGACCAGTTTGATCCCACCGAGCCGGAGGCCGACCGGCGCACCAAGCCCGGACCGTTGATTGTGGGCGCCGTCACCCTCGTGGTTCTGATTGGGGCGTTTGCGCTGTGGGTCCACGGGAGCGTGCACAGCGCCGGCGAACGCATCGTGCATCCGGATGCCCCTCAAGAAAAGGTCGCCGTCGCCGACAACAGCGAGGTTGGCTACTGCACGCCCGCGTTCAAGTCCGTCCTTCAGCGCGTCCTCAACTCGTGCGGGCTCGTCGGGAGCGACAGCCGACGCGGGTGTCAGCCAGCAGACGTCAAGACGTTTGCATCGATCAGCGACGAGGACTTCAACGCGCTCTTCGTTCCACTGAAAGACCGCGGAGCCGTAGTCCTGTTCGACGAGGCCAAAGACGATCTCGATGAAGCGGGCAAGAAGCTCCTCGAAGAACGCTGGCAGGATCGCCGTGGCGCGCGCTACTTCTTCGTCGTCGCCCGCGCGAGCAAGACGGGTACGCCCGACGCCAACCGCGCGCTCTCTCACCGGCGCGCCAACAGCGTGATGCTCGATCTCGAGACTGTGTTTCACGACCCCGACCTCGACAAACAGGTCGGTCTCTTGTGGCTCGGCAACGAGTTTGCTCAGCTCCCGAAGAGCTATTGCGACTGGCCGAGCTCGCGAGAGAAGGAAAAGTGCAGCGCGGAGACCATCAATCGGAGCGCGTTCGTGTCATGGGTCGACTGTCGCTTGTGATCGTGTGCGGGCTCGTTGCGTCGTGCGACGACCCGGGCAAGCCGCTGTCGGGGACGCGCAGCGAGCAGATCGCTGCGAGCACGAGCGCGACGTCGACCGCGAGCGTCGCGACGGAGGCACATTCGTCCGCGATGCGCGCCGGCGCATTGTGCGACCCACCCACCGAAGGTCGCTCGTTGTCCAAGTCTGCGGCGGCCTTCGTCGACGCGACCGGCGGCGTGAGCGATCGCGCCATGCCCACGTGGGACGGCAAACGGGGCCGGTGGGTGAGCTTCTTCGCGTCATGGTGCGGGCCTTGTAAGGAGGAGCTCCCTCGCATTCAGCGCTTCGCGAAGAAGCTCGAGGGCGACGGTGTTCCCGTCGACGTGGAGTACCTCTCGATCGACGATGACCTCCGTCAGCTCACGGCGTTCCTCGCGGCGCAGCCCGAGGGCGGGATGAAGAGCTCGTATTGGCTGAAGGACGGCCCGCCACGAACCGCATGGCTCGCATCGTTGAAGATGAAGTCCGATCCCCCGCTTCCGCAGCACGCCATCTTCGACGGCAAAGGCAAGCTTCGATGCTTCGTTTCGGGCGCCATCGAAGAGAGCGACTACCCGCAGCTGGTGTCATCGTTGCGATGAAGCGTCGTGCGGCGTGCGTCGCCGTGACGCTGCTGCTGGCGTCGGCTAACGCCAGCGCGGGACGACGCGCTGGACGCCTTGAAGACGAAGGCGCGTTAGAGCGCACCCGACGGAGATAGGTCGATCGCGAGCCGGGTGCGCCCGACGATGATTTGGTCACCGTGGTCGAGACGCTCTTCGCTCTTCACGCGGACGAACACGCCCGTCCGCGATTGGAGGTCGGTGAGAACGATGCTCCCAGCCTGCTCTTCGATGTAGCAGTGCTGCTCGCTGACCAACGGATCGTTGGGGAACACGAGATCGCCGACCGCCGAGCCGACCTGAAGCGTCGTTCCGCGCGCGACGACGCACGCTCCGGGCGAGCCACCCTCGATGATCTGGACAACGCGAAACGCGGAGGGCCACTTCGGTGACGAGTAGAAGTACGTCGGCGCGCCATCGGGCTCGTCGTCGGCGGTGGGGTTCTTCTCGATGCGAAGGAGCTGGTCGCCGATGATGAACTCGTCCCCCGGCTCGACCTCGACTGGCCTGCGCACGCGCAAGAAAACACCATTGCCACCTTCGAAGTCCTCGAGCAGGAGCACGCCGTTCTTCCATCTGAGGATCGCTTCGCTCGGGTGGCAGAAGCGCTCGCCTGGGAGGGCGATACCGCCCTTCGCGCCGAGGATGACCTCGTCGCCGAGAGGCTCGTAGACGTCCGGACCACCGGCCATGCTTCGCACCACATGAACGCGAAATCGGAGCTTCGGCGGGCGCACCAGCGGCACGGCCTCGGCCTCCGCCGGCCGCACGAGAGGGACGGGCTGCTCGGGAATCGACGGTCTGGGGGGTGCGGGGACGTCGGGCCTCGAAGGTGTGGCGGAACGGGCCTGCGTTGGAAGGCTCGGCTGCGATGCACGCGCTGGAAGGGGTGGTGGCAAGCCGCGCGTGGTTTGAGGTGACTGGACCTTGACCGCGAGCTCCTTTGGAACTTGCGACGCGGGGTCACCCTTCTTCTTGATGTGCTTGATGTCGACGTTGGGCGGCTCGGTCAGGGCTTCCATGCCGCCTTGCGCGCGACCTTCGATGATCGCGTCGAACTTCCCATCCCGCAGAGAGATGATCATCTCCATCTGCTGGCCCTTCATGAGGCCGCGAACGAACAGCGTCACGTCTGGCCGCTGCACCTGATCGCCGTAGCTCCGCTTGTGACTCTTGATGATGCGCCCGCCATCCGCGAAGAGGTGCGTGATGATGTGCGGCTTGTTGAGCCCCGAGTCCTCCGTTTGAATGTGATAGACGTGCTCTCTGTATTTGACGTTGTTGTTGAAGCCGACCTGCGCACGATTGAAGCTCGGCTGAGACATCTCGGTCTCGAGCCGCACGACCTCAGCGGGCGTCCAATGGCCGATCGCAGCTTCGAGGTCAACGAAGTCACCGTCGAGCCCCTCCATCCGCGCGAACGCGGCTTTTGCGAGCGGCGAAGCTGGGTTGATGCGCAACGCACCCGCCAAGAGCTTTTGCCCATCGGCATCGTTTGGCCCCGACGCCGCCCACGCACTGAGGAGCGACACGGCATCGTCGATGCGACCCTTGTCGACCAACCACTTGGCGACCTTCGTAGCCGCGACGCGCGGAGAGGCGCTGCCCGAGCTCGGAGAGGTCGTCGCAGGGCCCTGCGTCATTCGAAGGCGATGATCATTCGGGTCGGTCGCGAAAGCAAGACCATCAGGCACGGCGGAGCGGAGCCTAGTATTTCAGTACCGTCTCCACGCGAACCGGAAGGAGCTTCTCGCGGCCGTTCAGGAACGCGAGCTCGATCACGAACGCGAACGCCACGACGTAACCACCCTGCAAGCGAACGAGGTCTGCGGCGGCTCTCGCCGTGCCGCCGGTGGCGAGAAGGTCGTCCACCACGACGCACCGCGACTCCTCGGAAATCGAGTCCTTGTGCATCTGCAATTCGCTGGTCGAGTACTCCGTATCGTAGACGATGCGGTCGACCGCGGCCGGCAATTTGCCGGGCTTGCGCGCCGGAACGAAGCTCGCGTTGAGGCGTGCAGCAAGGGCGCCGCCGAACACGAAGCCTCGCGCCTCGACTCCGACGACCACGTCCACGTGCTCGCCGATGAAGCGTTCCGCGAGTGAGTCGAGCACGATGTGAAATGCGCGCGGCGACGCCAGCAGCGGCGTGATGTCCTTGAAGAGGATCCCTGGCTTCGGGAAATCTGGGATGTCCCGAACGACGCTGCGGGCGTAGTCGAGCGGCGTTTGCAGGTATGCAACGGCGTGCGATTCCATGCGTTCGGAGGCGGGTGCACTCACGACGGCAGCCGACTTCGAACCATGTCTCATCGGGAGCCGCTTGGTGCGACGCGCGAGGAGCGGGGGGCGGTTCTTCGGCTTCGGCGGCATGGCCAGTGATTCTATACCAACGACTCGGCGATCTTCATCTCGCCCTCAGCCGTGGCGTCGAGCCGAAGGGGCGTCAGCGACGCGATGCCGGCATCGTGGGCTTCGGTGTCGCTCCCAGGATCAGGATCATGCCGAACCCCCGCTCCGCCAATCCAGAGATAATCTCGGCCGCGTGGGTCCTTGCGCAAGTCGACCAGCTCTTGGTAGGCGCGCATCCCTACGCGCGTGACACGCATCTCGCCCGTCCACTGTGGCGGGAAGTTGACGTTGAGCAGCCGGTTCGAGACCGGTGCCTGTGCGAGGAGCTTCGATGCGATCGCTGCAATGGCACGGCACGCGCGCTCGAGATCGACTCCCCGCGCCGCGCTCGCAGCGATCGCTGGAATCCCACGTAGAGCAGCTTCACGTGCCGCTGCGACCGTCCCCGAGTAAAAGACGTCCTGGCCGAGGTTGAGGCCGTGGTTCAACCCCGACACGACAAGGTCAGGGCGGCGCGGCAAGAGGTGCGGATGATGGAGAGCAACGTAGACGCAATCGGCCGGGGTGCCGTCGACGGCCCAAACAGCGTCTTCGACCTTTCGCAAACGTAGCGGCCGGTGAAGGCTGAGGGCGTGGCTCGAAGCGCTCTGCTCGAGCTCCGGCGCCACGATGACCGTGGGTGACACACGCTCCTGACCACCGAACACGTTGTCGAGAATGGCTTGCATCGTACGGATGCCACGACGAGCGTAGCCATCGTCGTTCGAGAGCAAGATCAGCGGCCGTTCCACGCCAAGCGCGTGTAGCTTGGATGCGCGGGCAAGGGAAGTGCGGGAAGAAACCGGTCACCGCTCCGTAACACTCCATCGCACCTTGACACTGAGCCGTGGAGGCTGTCCCATACGCCGCGTCTTGGTGCTCGCATTGAGGACACGAAGAAAGGATTTCACATGAAGGTCGGTTTGGGTCGCAGGCGGTGGTTGGAGATTGCACAGGTATTCGGGGCGATGCTGGTGCTTTTGGGAGCGCTCCTCGCGTGCAAGGGAGGGTCGTCCTCAAGCGGCAGCAGCTCGAGCAGCACTGCCAAACTGGGCGAGACCGTGACCTTCGACGACTCGGAGTGGATCGTCATGGACGCGAAGGACCTCGGCAAGGCAATCAAGAGCAACTCCGAGTTCAACGAGGAGCAGAAGAAGTCCGACGGCCGTTTCGTTCAGGTGCATTACAAGGTCACGAACAAGGGCAAGAAGGAGGAAATGCTCCTCGATCGCCCGAAGGTCGTGGACGACAAGGGACGTGAGTTTGGCCCCATCGACATGGAGAGCTTCTACGTTCCGGCGAAGGCGAAGACGATCGGCCTCGACACGCTGCAGCCCAGCATGCCGAAGGAGTATTGGACGGTCATCGAGGTCCCCGCCGATGCCAAGACCCTCAAGTTCCAGGTTCACGGGTTCAGCCTCTTGGGCGACAAGAAGAACGTCGATCTCGGTCTCTGATCTTCTCGATACCCTTCAACAAAAAGGTCCTGCCGCACAACGTCTCGTTGTGCGGCAGTCTTTCTTTGTCGAAAACTTGGTGAGAGCAGCACACTGAACTAACGTCACGTACATGAGCCGTCGAACCAACCTCGCCATCCTCCATGCAGTGCTCCGTTGTGCACGTCACCGTCGCGTGGCCGACCGTGCTGCGCTCGTGCTTCGCGTCGACTGCTCGAATCCCGCGCTCGATGCTGCGCTGACCACGCTCGAACATGATGGTCTCGTCGCGTGCTCGACCTCGTCCAAGTGTTGGCGACTCACCCTCACCGGGCTCGCGGTCGCGACGGCGACGTTGCCGCGGGCACGTGTACGCACGCTGTTGCGCACGCAGTCTGCTGCGTAGGCGCCGTGCCCGATTCCACGTGGCATGCGCGCGAGCGCGAGGCGGCGCGTGTGCGGCACGCCGTGCTCGAGGGGCATTCGCGAACCATCGGAGCCGTACGAGTCGTCTGCGTCTGCGTCGTGATTGGCGTGCTCGTCGTCGCAGGTCTCGGCATCGCACCACCACGAGTTGCTTGGGGGGCGCTCGTTGCGGCGAGCCTGTTCGCGGCGCTCGTTGTCGTTCACGGCCGCGTCGATCGGGAACGTGACCAGCGGCAAGCGGCAATCGCATTTCACGATCATGCTCTGACGCGCCCACACGACGCAGCCGCCGTCGAGCAATCGGTCGCCGACAACGGTGCCAATCAGCATCCCTACCAGTCGGACCTCGACGTGACTGGCGACAACTCCGTCTACGCGTTCGTGTCGTTCGCACAGACTCGCCCGGGCGCTCGCACGCTGGCCTCGTGGCTCTTGGCCGGGTATGCCCCGCCACCGATCGACGAGATTCGCGCTCGGCAAGCGGCAGCCCAAGCCCTTGCGCTCAAGCCCGATTTTGCACGAGCGTTATGGGTCGCGGGCGTGCCCATCCACCGGGGTCGCGAGAAGGCCGTTGCGTTCGAGTGGTGGGCGATCGCGAAGCAACCGTTCGTCATCGGCGGGGCGGCTCGCGTGTTTGCGTGGGTGTGGCCACCGGTGACGATTGCAACGCTCATCGCGGGGCACATGCTCGGTTGGCCCGCGATGCTGACGTGGGGGCCTTATGCCGTCGCGGTCACCGTGTCCCTCGCGTTACGTCCCCGGGTTGGGCAGGTCGCAGCTGCTGTGGTCGCGCACGAAGGTGGTGCGGTCGCCTTCGCGAGCGCGTTCGATGCGGCGTTGACGCAGCGCTTCGACGACGTGTTGCTCGAGCGTGCCCAAAAGGATGTCGAGGCGGGACGAGATGCGCTCCGGGCGCTGCGGAGCTCCACCCGCGCGCTGGAGATGCTCCAGAACGAAGTCTTTCGATTGCTGATCGCGCCCATCGTGCTCGCCGAGCTTCACGCCGTGGCGGCGCTCGAGCGATGGCGTGGGCAGTACGGCGCTGCTGCCCCAACGTGGTTCGCTGCCTACGGCACCATCGAAGCGGTCGCGAGCCTCGGGATGTTGGGTCATGACTTCCCTGCGTTCGCTTGGCCGGAGCTCACGACCGAGCTCCGGTTCGAGGCAAAAGGCCTCGGCCATCCGCTCGTGCCTGGGGACAAGTGCGTACGCAACGACGTCGGTCCACTCGAGGCGGGAAATGCGATCGTCGTGACGGGATCGAACATGTCGGGGAAGTCGACGCTTCTGCGGTCGATGGGGGTTGCCGCCGCGATGGCCGCCGCCGGGGGTCCAGTATGCGCGGATAAGCTCGTCGTTGGCCCCGTTCGCCTCGTCACGAGCATGCGCGTAGCGGACTCGCTCGCCGAGGGCGCGTCCCGATTTTACGCCGAGCTTCGCCGGTTGAAGGTCGTCACCGACATGGCGGCGCAGGGTCCCGGTGTACTCTTTTTGCTCGATGAGATTCTCTACGGAACGAACGCGCGCGAGCGGCTCATCGGCTCACGAGCCACTCTCGCGTGGCTTCTCGAGCACGGAGCGCTCGGTGCCGTGTCTACGCATGATTTGATGCTCGCGAGCCTCGAGGGGGCCCTCGCGTCGCATGCCCGCAACGTTCACTTCGAAGAACAGGTCGTGGGTGACGCGATGACCTTCGATTACAAACTGCGGGATGGCGTCGTCCAAAGCTCGAACGCCCTCCGCCTCATGAAGGAGCTTGGTCTGCCCGTGGAGGGCGAACACTGACGGTGCTACGTTCTCGCGATGGCAACGTCCATTCGCGTACTCGTCGTCACCGTGAGCGACTCACGAAGGAAGGCCGACGACGAGTCGGGGCCGTTGCTCGAGCGCAAGCTGACGGATGCGGGTTTCGCCGTGCGTCGCCACGCACCGGTGCGAGACGATCTGCTCCTGATTCGCGAGCTCGTACGCTCGGCAGCGACGCTCAACGAGGCGGACGTGATCGCGATCACGGGTGGGACGGGCCTCGCACCGCGCGACGTCACGCCTGAAGCCGTGGAGCCGCTATTCGAGAAGCGCATCGACGGGTTCGGCGAGGAGTTTCGCCGTCGCTCTTGGAGCGGCGCCTCTTCGTCGCCTTGGAGGGTCAGTCCGGAGCAAAACGATGGTGTCGGAGCGCGCGCGATGTTGTCCCGCGCGACAGCCGGTGTCGTGTCTGGGACGATCGTCGTCGTGTTGCCAGGAAGTCCCGAGGCTGTGGAGCTCGGCGCCGCGCTGCTCGTTGACGTGATTCCCCACGCTGTCGAGGTCGCGAGTGGCCGGGCGCATCATGGCCGCAAAGCGAAGTGATGCGCGTACGCATCCTCTACTTTGCCGCTACGCGTGAGGCGGTGGGGTTTAGCGAGGAGGAGCGCGAGCTGCCGGAGACGATCGCGACGGTCGCCGACTTCGCGCAGTTCGTCGCGAGCGTTCATCTCACGCTCGCCTCGCGAATGGGGAGCGTACGCATCGCGCGCAACGAGCGCTTTGCCGAGCCGAGCGAGCGCATCGAGGAAGGGGATGTCCTCGCGCTGATCCCACCTGTCGCGGGCGGTTAGTTGGGAAGGTGCGGTCAAATCGCGTCGGCTACGGCTCCTACGCCGTCGCGAAATACGACGAAGGCGTCACCAAGGCGCGTGGCTTCCGAGCGGTCATGCGTGACGAAAAGCACTGTGGCTCCACGTTTGGCGTGGTCGCGTACGACGTCACCCATGGCAGCGCGCGCGTCGTCGTGAAGCGCCGAGAATGGCTCGTCGAGCAGCAGCAGCTTCGCCGAGCGCGTGAGAGCTCGAGCGAGTGAAAGTCTCTGGCGTTCGCCGCCAGACAAGTGGACCGGCGTTCGGTCGGCTTGCCTCTCGAGGCCCACCACCGCGAGTAGCTCGCTCGCACGAGCGAGCGTCGTGAGCGCCGTCAAGTGCTCGCGCGCCGTGCGGTGCGGCCAAAGCGCACCGTGCTGCGGAGCGTATCCGACGCCACGCGTTTCCGCGCGCGCGAACGTTCGGGCGGCGTCGTCCAGGGTCTGCTCTCCCAAACGAATGAATCCCGACGTGGCCCGCTCGAGCCCCGCGATGAGACGCAGCGCGAGCGTCTTCCCGCTCGCCGTCGGTCCGAAAAAGACGACGATGCCACGCGTCGCCGTGAACTGGAGGTCGAGATCGAACGAGGGGACGTGGAGCCGCGCGTCGACGACCAGACGAGGAACGTCGCTCATCGCCGGCTCCATGCACGCAAAAGGAGCGCTGCACCCACCGATGCAACGACGAGCACGAGCGAGAGGGAGAGCGCCCGTGCGTCATCGCCGCGCTGCATCGCGAAGTAGACCTCGAGCGGAGCCGTCGCTGTGCGAGCGGAGTACCCCGCGAAGGTGAGCGTCGCCCCGAATTCCCCGAGGGCGCGAAGCGCAGCGAGCGTCGTCGCAACACCGAGGCCGGGAAGGGCAATGGGGAGCGTGACGAGACGAAACGTGGCCCAAGGCCCGAGGCCATTGGCCATCGCCACCTCCTCGAGCTCGCGGTCGACGCGGACGAAAGCAGCCTCGGCTCCTTTCGCCATCAGCGGAAGCGCGACGGTCGCAGCGGCGATCGACGCTGCAGCACCACTGAAGACGAGTCGGACTCCAAAGAGCGTCTCGAGGACCGAGCCCAACGGACCTTGTCGTCCAAGCACGATGAGCAGCGCGTATCCAACGACCGACGGCGGAAGCACCAGCGGGACGAGTACGAGCGAATCCACGATCGCTCGCAAAGCGCTGCGCGAACGGGCGAGAAAGAAGCCGAGCGCCGCCCCGATGGGCACGACGAACGCAAGCGCAGGCAGGACGATCCGCAGTGAGACCCAAAACGCGCTCAAGGTGGATGGTCCAGAAAGCCGTGAGCCACGAGCGCTCGCTTCGTGTCTTCGCCACACAAGAGCTGTGCGGCACGGCCACTTGCGTGCGATGCGACGCGCGATAAGTAGAGCGGGTAGCGAACGTTCGGGCGCGCCTCCTTCGGCACTTCGCCGACGACGTCGACGTCCTTTCTTATCCCCTCGTCGGTAGCGTAGACGATGCCCGCATCGGCCTCGCCGCGTGCCACGAGATCGAGAACCGCGCGCACGTTGGTCCCGCGCACGATCTTCGACTCGACCGCGGTCCATGCACCGAGCTTGCGGAGCGCTTCTTCGGCATAGACGCCAGCCGGCACCTGTGGCGTGAGGCCGATCGCGAGGCGAAACGATGGGGGAGTCTTGTCGAACGTGGTCCACGAGACGTCGGGCGATCCGTGGTGTCTCACCAGGACGAGCGTGTTCCACGCGAGCGTGCACAGCTCGTCGGCCATCTTCGAGAGGCGTGGCTCCTCACCTGCGGTCGCGAGCACGTCGAACGGCGCGCCGTGTTCCATCTGGGCGGCGAGGTCCCCGCTTGCACCGTAGACGAGGGCGAGGCGGGGCCCTTTCGACGTGGTCGCAACCTCGTCCATCACTTCTTTCAAGCTGATCGCCGCGCCGACCGTGACCTCCTCGGGAGCGCGCTTGCATGACGCGACGAGCACGATGACGAGGCCGAGCCTCCTCATTCGTGGTCTCGTCCTTCGCGGTCGCTCTCAGGCCGCGACGGGCCTTGGGATGCTTCGCTCGAGCAGCGGGCGTCTTGCCAGCCGACCCAATAGGCACCGTTCGGCCCGTGCTCGCGCTTCCAGATCGGCACGCGGTGCTTGATCGCATCGATGAGCGCGCGACACGCTGCAAACGCTTCGGCGCGGTGTGGTGCGCTCGCCGCACACACGACTGCGAGATCACCGACGTGCAACGCTCCGACCCGGTGAACGACTGCAACACGCACGACTCCGTGCGCATCTCGCTCGATGGATTCGGCGATGCGTTGCATCTCGGCGAGCGCCATCGGTCGGTACGCTTCGTATTCGAGAAGCACGACGGGTCGCCCATCGTTCTCGTCCCGCACGCGGCCGGCGAACACGTCGATGGCACCTGCGCCAGGGTGCGCAACGCGTGCAGCGACCGCATCGATCGAGAGCATGTCCTCGCGGATCTCGACGTGCATCAACGATTCTCTAGCGCATCTTCCACGGTCGTGGGGGCGATCAGGCTCTCTGCAATCAGAACCAGCGCGGCAAAGTCGATGTCGCCGTCGAGCTGCGGTGTTGCAGCGGCCTGGCACCCGGCGCGTCGCTTCCTGAGAGACGAAAGGAGCTGACGATCGCGCTCGGCGAGACGCAGCTCCTCGGCGGCGAGCTGCTCGAGCTTGGCGAGCGCGGCGTGGTCGACGCGTGTCGCGTCGGGTGGCAGCACGAGCTCGGAGGGGGACCTGAGCCCGCGCGTGTAGGCCCAGCTTCGGTTGAGAATGAACCCCGAGAAGGGCAAGAGCATCTCGGTCGCGAGTGTACGCTCGAGGTGCGCGGCCTCGGCGAGCGCGGCAGGCTCCGGGCTCGTGACGACGACGAAGCTCGACGCGTCGCTCTTGAGGAGCTTCCGCACCGACTCGGCGTGCGAGCGCATCGACACGAACATGCCGGAGAACGTAGCGAGGAACTGCTGCATCTCGTCGAAGAAGCCTTCGCCGAAGATCCGGGCGAAGACACCGTGCGCGATCTGCCTCGCGCGGTTGCGGAAGATGCCGCTCGAGCCAGGGAGGAACACGCCCACGATGCGCTCGTCGAGAAACAGCGAGAGCTTCCGCGGCGCCTCGAGGAAGTCGAGCGCATTACGGGACGGCGGTGTATCGAGGATGACGACGTCGTAGTCGCCACCTTCGACAAAGCCGTAGAGCGCTTCGGCGGCCGTGTACTCCTGCATGCCTGCCACGAGCTGGGCCAGCGCTCGATAGATTCGGTTCTGCAGAATCGCGTCGGCCTGGATCTGGTCGGTCGTGAGTCTCCGCACCATGCCCTCGAAGACGATGCGCGGATCGACCATCCATGTCGACAGAGTTCCACGAATGCCCACCTCGGCGAGCCGCGCGTCGGGCATGGGCACGGGTGCGCGCGCGGCAAGGGGGCTCCCGATTGCTTCGGCGAGGCGGCGCGCGGGATCGATCGTCAAGACGAGCGCCTTCTTGCCGAGCATGGCTGCTGCGAGACCGAGGGCAGCCGCCGTCGTTGTCTTGCCAACGCCTCCAGCGCCGCAGCAGACGACGACGCGCTTGTCGGCGAGCAGCCGTGCGATGAAAGGGCCTTTCCATCGCTCCGAAGGCGCGAGGCCTTCAGTCGCCAGCGACGGGGCGGAGCGGCGCTCTGTCACGGTGCGCCTCGAAGCTGCTCGAGGACGCTGGTGGTCACGTTCGCATTGGCTTCGTACACGACGCGGACCGGCATATGCAGCTCGTGCTCGAGTCGGTCACACGCGGCGCGGGCGCGGTCGATCCGTGGCAAGCGCCGCGCGCCGAGCATTCGCATGCGGTCGGTGACCATCCGTTCGACGGCCGCGCGCTCTTCGGCAGAGAACGGGTTCTCGGGCACGCGATTGAGGACGACGAGGCCGCAGTCGATCGATAGACGGTGCAGACCTTCGTGAAGCTCGATGGCCTCGCTGACGGGGAGTGGCTCGGGCAGCGTGACGAGCACGCTCGTCGTGCGTGCGGGATCGCGCAGGAGGCTCAAGCCCTCCTGCGCCGCGGCGTGGATGGGGCCGCCACGCAAGATGTCGACGAGCGCCTGAGGTACTTGGGCGAGCGCGAGCGCATGGCCCGTCGCCGGCAGATCGCACACGACGAGCTCCCACTCGTGTTGCCCGTTTGGCCGCTCGAGTGAGAGCAAGTGAAGCAACCGATACACGATGCCGAGCTCGGCAAGCGTGGGGGCTGCGATGAAGAAGCGGCGTACGGCTGCGGACTTCATCGCGGCGTCCGCGAGAAGGCGCATCGGCAGTGTGTCGCGCAAGAACTGGAGATGACCCGCAAGCGGCGAGAGGCGAGCTCCGTGGAGCGTGCCGTCGAGACGGCGGGGCTCGTCGACGAGCGGTGACGTACCCAGTGCTGCGGCGAGCGGCGAGGTGATCTCGGCGTCTTGAGTCGCGCCCGCTTCACGAGGGGACTCGTAGCTGATCTCCGCCGCGAGGACGCGCTTGCCGGAGCTCGCTGCCGAACGCGCGATGGCCGCGGTGACGGTCGTCTTCCCCACACCGCCCTTGCCCGTGACGAGGACCAAGCGTTGCGCGATGCCGTCCCGGATTCGGAGGCTCATCGTTGGTAGGTGGATTTGCCACCGCGCTTTTCGAGTAAGCGGACCGCGATGGTCATGCTTCGGTCGACGGACTTGAGCATGTCGTAGACGGTGAGGGCGGCGGCACTCGCAGCGACAAGGGCCTCCATCTCGACGCCCGTACGGTCGAAGGCGTGCGTCGTGGCTTCGATGCGGAGAGAGCGCGCCCGCGGCGTAAAATCGATCGCGACCGACGACAGCGCGACGTGATGACAGAGAGGAATCCATTCGGGTGTTCGCTTCGCAGCCTGGATCCCTGCGATGCGGGCGGCGGCGAGCACGTCGCCCTTCGAAGCCCTACCGCGCGTGATGAGCTTCATCGTCGCCTCGAGCATCGCAACGGTTGCCTCTGCTCGCGCCGTGCGGTCGGTCGCGGGCTTGCCGGCGACGTCCACCATCCGTGCACGGCCCTTGCGATCGAGGTGCGTCGTCAAAGCCCGAGCTCCGCGACGGAGTAGACGTCGACCGTTGCGCCCGCGTCGAGCCGCTCGATGTTGGGAGGGATGCACACGAGAACGTCCGCAAGGCAAAGCCCGATGATGGCGGCGCTGGTTTGTTGCTCGACGAGGACGACCTCCCCCCGTTCGTCCCAGCGAGCACGTGCGAGCTCGAGGCGGTCCGAGGGGGGCCGGGTGATCGCGCGGCCGAGCGTCGCGCGCCAAGTGCGCGGAAGGGGCCTGCTGTCCCCTTGCATCGCACGGAGCAGCGGAACGCCGAACATGGCGAACGTGATCATCGCCGACACCGGGTTGCCCGGCAGGCCGAGCACGACGGTGCCCGCGCGACGTCCGACGGCGAGTGGTTTGCCAGGTTTCAGCGCGACCCGCCAGAAGTCGAGCTCGACTCCGCACGCGTCGAGCGCCGCTCGAACGACGTCGTGCTCACCGACGCTCACCCCACCAATCGTCACGAGCACGTCGGACGAGCCCAGGGCGTCTTCGAAGGCTCGCCGCGTATCCGTGGCGTCGTCCCGTACCGGAGCCCGAATGATCGGGCGAGCACCGGCCCGTGTGGCCATCAAACCGAGTGCGCCCGAGGTCGACTCTGGAATCGAGGCTCCGTCGTGCTCCGCGCCCTTCCCCGGGCTTCGAAGCTCGTCACCCGTCGGTATGATGGTGACACGTGGAGAGGGAGCCACGTCGATGTCGCAGAGGTCCAAGCTCGCGAGCATGGCGACTTCGCGGGCACCGAGACGCGTGCCGCGAGCGAGGGCCACATCACCGGCGTGAAGGTCATCGCCACGATGTCGGACGAATGCGCCGACGGCGGGGCGAGCACGAAAACGCACGAGGTCACCCTCGCGGTCGGTGTCCTCTTGCATCACGACGGCGTCGGCTTCCTTCGGCAGCGGCGCCCCCGTGAAGATGCGGCACGCACTGCGGAGAGCCATGGTGGGCGCGGACCCACCGGCTCGCGACTCACAACTGACGGGTAGCGCAGCATCGGTGACGTCTGCCGCACGCACGGCGTACCCGTCCATCATGCTTGCATCGAAGGCGGGCGAATCGACGCGCGCACGCTCGTCGCGAGCCAGCACGAGCCCCGTCGCGGCCATGACACCCACGTGCTCGGAGCGACCCACGACCTTCGCGAGCGCGAGGACGCGGTTCTGCGCTTCGTCGAATGCCAGCAAGCGCAGGCAGCGTAACTCACACATCGCCCTTCGAAAAGGCGAGCACGTGGCGAATGTCGGTGGTGCCACACGCGAGCGCTGCGAGACGGTCCACGCCGAGCGCGTTTCCAGCGCACGGCGGAAGCCCTTTCTCGAGCGCGGCGAGCAGCTTGTCGTCGATGGGATACACGGGAAGAGAGCGCGCGGCGCGCTCCCGCTGATCCCGTTCGAAGCGCTGCCTTTGCTCGTCGGGATCGGTGAGCTCGCCGAAACCGTTGCATAGCTCGATGCCGGCGACGTAGAGCTCGAAGCGTTCGCAAAAGCGGGGGTCTGCGGGTTTCTTTCGCGCAAGCGACGCGAGCGGAGAGGGGTAGTCGACGACGAAGAGCGCGCGGTCGACCTCGGCAAGGCGCGGCTCGATGTGCTGCACCCACGTGCGAAAGTAGCGGTCTTCGTCTTCGCTCGCCCACGCGAGAACGTCGTGCGGGGCCACGCCTGCGTAGCGCTCGAACGCTTCGCACACCGTCAGGCGCAGGAACGGAGGGTGAGTATCGATGGTTCGTGTGTCGAGCGCTACACGCCCACCGGTCACCGCAGAGACGAGCTGCTCGGTGTCGGCCATGACGTCTTGCATCGCCCTGTGCGCCCGGTACCACTCGACCATCGTGAACTCTGGATTGTGCTGGGGACCCACCTCGCCTCGGCGAAAGCACCGGCACACCTGATAGATGCGCTCGTGCCCGTCCGCGAGCAGCCGCTTCATCTGATACTCCGGCGAGGTGATGAGGAATCCCTCCTCGCGGACCTCGAACGCGTCGAGGTGAACGTCCATCCCGGGTGACGGGACGACGGCGGGGGTCTCCACTTCCAAGAAGCCACGCGAATCGAAGAACGCACGGATGGTGCGCAGGACGCGTGCACGCTCCTCGAGACCGCGCGCGCTCACTAGCCTCACTTCAGAGCCCCTTCGGGGTGTCGGCTCGCAAGCGAGCCTCAGTTAAGCATCGAGAACGTGCGCTCGGCGAAGCCTGCGATCTGATGGCCCATCCACGGGCCCGCGGCCACGAGCGCTGCGATCACGGCGAGCATGCGCGGCAGGTGCGAGAGCGTTGGGTCCTGAACCTGCGCCGCGGCTTGCACCGCCGCCACGAAGAGACCGACGACCGCCGCGATGCCGACGACCGGAAGGGAGACGAGGGCGGCGAGAATCAGCGCTTGGCGGGCCGCATCGACCAAGACCGCGAGGCCCACGCGCTACTCGCCGCTCGTATCGATGCTCACGTCACCCGTGACATCGCTCGAAGTGTCCGCGGGGGAGTCCTGGGTCGATTGGTCGAGCGTCGCGTCGTTCGTGCCGGTTTCGAACCCGCCGTCGGGGATGCCCGCCTCGCTCCCCGGTGCGGGCGGGTTGAGCATGCAGATTTGCGTGGTGGCTTCCGCGCGATTGATCGGACAGCAGATGTCGGCCTGGCTCGTGCCGCCCTCGGGGAGCGTGATCTGCTCCTCGGGGTAGCAAATGAGGCCGCTCGCACAGTCGAGGTACTGACCGGTGGAGCTCACGTTGGTGTGGTCGCAGCGGTCACCCTCGCCGCTCACGCTGCACGCGTTGCTGAGCGACCCAACCAGGCCGAGCACCAGGAGGATTGACGCAAGTCCAGCAGCGCGGTTCATCCGCGGGAAACCTTCCACATCGCCGCCCCGAACGGAAGGCTTTTTTGATAGGTTGCGCGCGAGGCAAGACCATGAAGCTCTCGGATTTGAAGATCATCGTGACGGGTGGCGGCAGCGGGATGGGGCGACACTTCGCCATGCGGCTCGTGGAAGCGGGCGCCCAGGTCGCGATTGGGGACGTCAACGAAGCGGGTCTCGCCGAGACCGCCGCGATGTGCAAAGGGCCGGGGAAGGTGCACTCCCGCAAGCTCGACGTCGCTGACGAAGCGGATGTCGCTTCCTACGTCCCGTGGGCCAACGGTGCGATGGGCGGGTTGAACGGCCTCATCAACAACGCGGGCATCTTGCGGGACGGGCTCCTCGTCAAGAAGGACCGCGAGACGGGCCAGGTCAAGACGCTCAGCAAGGCGCAGTGGGACGCTGTCATCGGCGTCAACCTCACCGGGGCGACGCTGATGGCGCGCGACGTCGTCGCGAAGATGGTCGAGACGAACCAGAAGCCCGGCGTCGTCGTGAACATGTCGAGCGTCGCTCGCCACGGCAACCGCGGGCAGTCGAACTACACGGCCGCGAAGGCTGCTCTCGCAGCCAACACGGTGACGTGGTCGAAGGAGTTCGCACCCTTCGGTGTTCGCGTCGGAGCGGTCGCACCCGGCATGGTGGAGACACCGATGACGCAGGGGATGAATCAAAAGGCGCGTGACGCGCTCGTCGCCGCGATCCCCGTCGGGCGCATCGGCCTCCCCGAGGATCTCTGGCTCGCCGTCAAGTTCGTGCTCGAGTGTGACTACTTCGACGGCCGCACGATCGACGTCGACGGTGGCCTCAGCATGTGAGGCCACCATCCGTTCACCTGCGGAAAGTAGTTCGAGCGTTCGACGCCGTCGAAGTTGCCGCTCGACATGCAGCACTTCTTGAACCGGCGTCCGGAGCCGCAAGGGCATAGGTCGTTGCGACCGAGCTTCTCGAGGAGCTCCTTGTCGCCGTGCACGACGCGTTCGCCGCGCTTGACGTGCGTCTCGGACGGGAATCCGCGGCGCCGCTTACTGGTCGGGCTGAAAGGATTCGATGTTCGGGTCAAAGACCGGTTTGAAGCGTGCCATGGCATCCTCCAGCGGTTCGGGGACGCGGGGTCGGACGTATGAACCGGCGTTTCCCGACACGCCGCCGCCCGAACACCACCTCCCCTCGAGGGAACACCACCTCCCCTCGAGGGAACACCACCTCCCCTCGAGCGAACACGACCTCCCAGCACGAACGGAGCCCCTCCTCGTCTTCTCTCGTGGCGGCTTTGCGGCTTGGCGGCTAATCCGTCCGAACGCGTACGCCTATTTTGCGAGGCGCCAGATCTTCCCGTCGCCGTTACCCGTCTCGAAAGTGGCGAAGTAGATGGCGGTGTCGTCGACGGCGATGCCGCGGGCGTCCGTGAGGCCCGTGGCGAGCACGGTGGGGTTCCCGCCGCAGCCGGTCTTGGCGCAGCTGAAGACGCTGCCCGTTCCCGTGATGGCGTTCTCGTTCGAGTCGTAGTCGCACTCGTTCGTCCAGTAGAGGTTCGTGTCGTCGGAGGTGAGGGCGTAGGGGTTGTGCTGCGCGGTCGCGAGGGTCTGAGCGCCACCCGTGCCATCGGGGCTGCCCGAGGAGATGGTCCCCGTGCCGTTGCCCACGCCGAACGTGGCGAAGTAGAGGACGCCCGTGTCGAGGAGGATGGCGCTCGGCGCTGAGCCCGACATCAGCGTGTAGATGGTGGCCGGGCTTCCGCCGCTGATCGCCTTGCGACGGATGATGTCGTTGAACGTCTCGGACCAGTAGACGTACTGCCCGTCGGTGACCATGCGCGCGAGGTAGGCGGCGTTGTTGTTCGTGTCGGTGGGTGTGATCGTGATGTAGGCGCCCCCTCCGATGGGGGCGCGGTCGATCTCGTCGCCGTAGGCTTGCAGCCAGTAGACGTTGCCGCTCGCGAGCGCGAGATCGGTGTTGCCGAAGCCGGCGTCGAACAGTGGGTTCGCTCCTTGGCAGCTCGCCGCGTTGCATCGGTAGACCGTCCCGCTGGTGCCGCTGTTGGCGAAATAGACGCCGCTGTCGTCGACGGCGAGGCCGATGGGCCCGTCGGCCCCGTTCGTTCCCGTCGCGATGAGGGTCATGCTCGCGTCCACCTTGTCGGCGCTCTGCACCGAGCTGCCGGTGATGTCGGTCCAGAAGACACGCGCGCCGTACTCCCGAACGAAGAACGGACCGGCCTGGTTCATGGCGATGGCGACAGGCTGACACTGGCCGCCCACGCATGCGCCGCCGAGGCAATCCTGACTGCACGCCCCGCCGTCACCGCCGGCGCCGTCACCACCGCCGCCGTCTCCGATGGTGTTGTCGAGCGTGGGCTCGCTGAGGCCGAGGATGGCGCCGCACGAAGCGAGCGCTCCGCTCAGCGCGCACAAGACACCGAAAGAAAGAATTCTCATGGGGGCTTCGGCAGGCTCCATATGCCCGTGTTCGGCGTGTCACCGTTGCCGTAGGAAGAATAGAAGATGGTCGTGTCGTCGACCATGACTTCATCGGGCACGTCGATGGAGCCCACGAGCTTCACGGTCGACGTGCTGCACTGGCTGAGCGCGCAGCGATTGAGCGTGCCGTCGCCGTTGTCGAGCGTGACGCCGACGTCGACCCAGTAGAGGTAGAGCGGATCGATGTCGATGCCGTTCGGATACGACTGCATGAGCACGAGCGGATTGCTCCCGGCGTCCGCGACGATGGGCATCTGGTAGATCGTCGCCTGGTCGATGAACTCGCCGTAATAGAGGCTCGTGCCGTTCGAGACGAACTTGTCGGCGCCCATCGGCGCGCCGGCAGCGGAGAGGACCTGGACGGTGCCGGTCGTCGTCGTGACGCGACCGACGGGCCCGTCCATGCACGTGTAATAGAGGTACGTGCCGTAGAGGACCATGGTGTCGATGTTGGCGCAGATGTGCCCCTCGGCGACGAGCGTCGACACGCCCGCGTCGGCGACGCCTTTCGGAACCGTCAGGATCGACGAGACCTGGGTGTTCTCGTTGTAGTTGACGAAATAGATCTTGGTCGCGTCGACCCCGATGGCGCCGGGGCCGTAGTTGCCCGGGCTGTAGTCGTCGATGATGTCGATCGACGTGTTGGCGCAGCCGGCCTTCGCGCACTCGTGGATGCCCTGCGTCGAGGACCAGAAGACGTTCGTGTCGTCGAGGGCGATGGCTTCGGGGTAGATCCCCGCGGCGGTCTGGCCGTTGGCGAGCGCCACTTGGCCCGTGCCGTCCTTGCCGATGCGGCCGACCACCTCGTCGAAGATCTCGGTGTAGTAGACGCTCGCGTCGTCCATCGCGAAGCGCCACACGCGGGCGTTGAAGAGCTGCGTGGGGGCGCCCACGCTGCCGTCACCGCTGGCGTCGTTCTGCGACGGCGAATCGGTGCCCGCGTCGCCGCCCGAGCTGTCACCGGCTTGCCCATCGCCGATGGTGTTGTCCAGAATGGGCTCGTCGAGGCCGAGGATCACGCCGCACGCCGTCACGGATGCCGCGAGCATCAGCGCGAGGGCCCCCCGCGCATGAAGCTTCAGAACGCACCCCCGATCGACACGCCGGTCGGCCCGAGCCCGACGGTCACCGACGTCTCCTTCGACTTTGGCGCGACGAAGAACACGATGAGCCCGGTGACGGCGAGGACGCCGCCCGCGATGAACGCGACGGTCGAGACGTTGGCAAGCGTCATCGCGCTGTCGATCGCGGACTTCCCGGTCGCGTTGCAGCGCGAGAGATCCGACGTGCAGTTCGGTGTCGCGGCGTTCTTCTGACCGATCGCGAGGCCGCCGAAGAGCCCCCCGACCCCGAGCCCCGCGATGCCAACGCTCGCGACGACGATGCCCGCGATGCGCTGGCCGTTCCCACGGCCCGCGTCCTGCGGGGGAACGGGCTCCACGGGCTTGAGCCCTGGGTGGTCGACTGGCGGCTCGACAGGCGCCGCTTGGAGCGTGACAGCGACGTGGGCCTCCGCACCCTGCGCCGCGACGTCGACCTCCGAGTGGAACGGCAGCTTGCCGGGGGCGGTCACGTCGATGACGTGGTGGCCCGGGTCGACGGGAATCGCGACGCCGAAGCTCCCGACATCGACGGTCTTGCCATCGCGCTTCACGACCGCACCGGGCGGCGGGGCCGCGATGTCGATCGTGAGCTTCGAGAGCGTGGGATAGAGAGCCTTCGCGCGTTCGTTCGCGCGCTTGGCCCAATCGGGATGGCGCTCCTCCGATGCCGTCGCGGCGTCGGTGTACGTGACCCACGCGCTCGCGGTCTGGCCGTTCTTGTCGTAGCAAGTCGCGAGGTTGACGAGCGTCCCGGCGCCCGGGTCGAGACGCTGGCTGCTCTCGAGCTTCGGGCACGCTTCGGCGTACTTGCCCTGCGTCATGAGCTTGTGGCCCTCGTCGAAGAGCGCCTGCGCGGCGGTCTTGTCATCGGCTCCCGACGCCATCGCCAGAGCAGGGCAAAGCAGCAGCGCGCCCACCACGCACGAGATTCGAATCGTCCTCATCATGCTCTCCGCTCAGTTGCGCGTCGACGGCAGGTCCCCGCCCGTGGCCGTCGCGTTTGGAGTGACGACGACGTGCCCGCCCGCGTCGTGTCTCGGGGTGGCCGTAGGGTGCGTGCCCACTCCCGTCGCGATGCCCGTCGTGATGGTGGGCGTGATGGTGGGCGTGACAGTGGGAAGGAACGAGCTTGGTATCGGCCGATCGACGCCCGACACGAGCGGCGGCGAGATTGGATCGCGCACAGTCGGAAGGGGAGCGGTGTCGACGGCCTGCGTCGGTTGCGTCGTGGGCGTCGCGGGGTGAGGCGCAAACGGGTGAAACTTCACGACGGCGATGGCCCCGACGATCGACGAAGCGAGCGCGACGCCAATCGCCGCCGGCACGAACCACCTGCGACGTGACTCGCCCGATGCGAGCTGCGTTCGATCCCACGCGACGTCGGTGCTGCTCCCTGGCGCGCGAATCGACGGCCGCTCCTGCGGCATCGCGGAGAGGCGTGACGACGAAGAGGTCCCGAACGCCCCCATGCGCTGCGTCGCGAGCGCGACCGACGACACCGGAGCGAAAGGCGCGAGAGCCGCTGCCAGATCCGCGACGCTCTGAAAGCGATCGACCGCCCGCTTCTCGAGGCACTTGAGAATGACGAGACGCAGCGTGTCGGGGATGTCCTGCCGCAAGGTCTCGATGGGCCGCGGGGGCTCCGAGATCACCATCGCGGTGAGCTGGGTGAGCGTGGAGGCGGGGAAGGGGACCGTCCCGGTCAAGAGCTCGTAGAGAATCGCGCCGAGCGCCCAGATGTCCGTTCGCTGGTCGACGTCACGGGACGCGCGCAGCTGCTCGGGCGACATGTAGCTCGGCGATCCGAGCACCTGCGTCGTTGCGGTGAGCGAGAGATCGTCCGCGCCGACGACCTTGGAGACGCCGAAGTCGAGCACCTTGATGAGCGCCTCCCCGTTCAGGCGCTGGGTGACGAAGAGGTTCTTGGGCTTGAGATCGCGGTGCACGATGCCGAGGCCGTGCGCCTCTGCGATGGCCTCTGCGGCTTGAAGCACGAAGTCGATGGCCTCCGGGATCGCCAGCGGACCGCCCGTGCGCAGCAGGCGATCGAGATCCTGCCCTTCGAGGAACTCCATCACCATGTAGGGGGCGCCGTCGTCGAGGCGCCCGACGTCCGTCACCTTGGCCACGTGGTCGCTGCGCAAGCGGACCGCGGCGCGCGCTTCCCGCTCGAACCGCGCGACGTTGTCGCCATACTGGAGCGCGGCGCGCAGCATGAACTTGAGCGCCACGAGCTGGCCGAGCTGGAGATTCGTCGCGGCGACGACCACCCCCATGCCACCGATGCCGAGGATCCGCTCGACGCGGAACTTCCCGCTCAGCACGTCGCCGATCTTCACGACGTCATCGGCGAGAAGCTTCGGGCTTTCGGGCTGCTGCGTCGGCGGGCCTTCCATGCGCCGGTCAGAATAGCATCACGGCGAGGGCCGTGGGCGTGTCGTGAGGGCAAGCGCGTGGATGTCGGCCTTCATCGAGTCACCGAGCGCCCGATAGACCATCTGGTGCTGCTCGATGCGGCTCTTGCCGTCAAATTGCGGCGCCGTCACCGTGGCTTCGAAGTGGTCTTGCGTGCCCGTGAGGTCTTTGACGTCGACCTCGGCGCCCGGCAGCGCCGCGAGCAGGATCGTGCGAATTCGCTCGGGAGCCATCATGTCGATGACCTTAGCAGAAATGCCATCAGCGCCTTCTGCACGTGGAGGCGATTCTCGACCTGATCCCACACGCGTGACCGCGGGCCCTCTAGGGTCTCGTCGTCGATCTCTTCCCCGCGATGGGCGGGGAGGCAGTGCAGCACGATCGCGGTGGGCTTGGCGCGCTCGAGCATGGCGGCGTTGACCGTCCAGCCGTCGAAGTCACGGATGCGCTTCTCGTTTTCGGCTTCCTGGCCCATGCTCGTCCACACGTCAGTGCAGATGACGTCTGCGTTCGTGCAGGCTTCGCGCGCGTCGGTCGTGAAGCGTGCTCCGCCGCGCTCCTTCGCGAAGTAGGCGGCTGGGCCTCCAATGCAGAGCTCGAAGCCGAAGAGCGACGAGGCTTCGATGAACGAGCGAGCCATGTTGCTGCCACCGTCACCGATCCACGAGACGCGAAGCTCCCCGATGGGCTTGCCGAGCTGCTCTTCGATCGTGAAGACGTCGCACAGCACTTGCACGGGGTGGCCGTCGTCCGACAGCGCGTTGATGACGGGTACGCTCGCGCTCTGTGCCATCTGGTCGAGGCGGTCCCGCCCGCTCGTGCGAAAGACGATGATATCGACGTAACGCGACAGGACTCGCGCCGTGTCGGCGATCGGCTCGCCGCGTGCGAGTTGGCTCCCTTGCGTCGTCAGCACGACCGGGTACATGCCGAGCTCTGCGGCGCCGACCTCGAACGAGACGCGGGTCCGCGTGCTCGCCTTCTCCATGACGATGGCCGCGCTCTGCCCGGCGAAGCGCGGGAGGTCACCCTGACCGCTCTTCATGCGCCGCGCGAGGTCGAGGATCGAGCGCGCCTCGGTGAGAGACAGATCCGTGAGCGAGAGGAAGTCGTGTTTCTTCATGATCCGATGGGCTCGCGTGCGATGGCGTCTGCGATGTGCTCGAGCGAGGGGATGCCGCTCGCGATCGTGACGATGCGGGACGCGTGGGTCGTGATCGCGGCACGTTGCGTGGCGACCGCGTTCGGGCCCGTTCCGCCGGGGCTCTCTTTCGATGCAGCGGCACGTTGAGGGTCGAGCGCAGCGAGGACGTCGGCGTCGAGCGCCGGGTGGACTTCTTTGGCATCGTGAAGCGTCACGTCGCGGAGGGCGATACCCGCATCCGTCGCGCGGCGAACGAGCTTCCCTACGGCGCCATACGCTTCTCGAAACGGCACGCCCTTCTTGACCAGCGCCTCCGCGAGGTCCGTGGCTTGCGTGAAGCCATCGCCCAGCATGGCTTTGCCCCGCGCGGCGTCGAAGTGCACGTGCGGCAGCGCGAGCGTGAGGAGCTCGATGGCGTCATGCGCACGGCGCGGTGCTGCGAGGAGCGGACCACGATCCTCTTGCTGGTCGCGGTTATAGCCGCTCGGCAGGCCGCGAACGAGCGCGAGCATGGCCGTGAGGTCTCCGACGGCGCCCGCCGCCTTTCCGCGCGCGAGCTCGAAGACATCCGGGTTCTTCTTCTGCGGCATCATGCTCGACCCTGCCGATATCTCGCCGTCCAGCGAGACGAGCGCCCATTCGCTGGTCGAGAAGTCGATCACGTCCGCCGCTATCTGTGCACACGCGAGATTGACGCGCGCGCACGCCCACACGAAGTCGAGGGCGAAGTCGCGGTCGTGCACGGTGTCGAGCGCGTTCGTCGTCGTCTTCGAGAAGCCGAGCAAGCGGGCGACGAGCGCGCGGTCGATGGGCAGCGACGTCCCGGAGCACGCTCCTGAGCCGAGCGGTGACGCATCGGCCGAGTCGAGCGCGAAGACGAGCACGTCGGCGGCACGGAGGAGCGCGGTCGCCCATGCACACACCAAGAACGCACCCGTGACGGGTTGCGCCCGCTGCCGATGGGTATAGGCGGGGAGAAGCACGGCCGCTTCGCGCTCGCTGCGCAGAGCGAGGGCGTGGCACAACGCTCCGAGCGCGCCGAGGACATGACGTCCGCGCTCGCGCACGTAGAGGCGCAGATCGAGGGCGA
>Ga0302324_100002578_pt1 | contig 41595 bp, 31 predicted proteins | sample Palsa_T0_1_FD_201949 | JGI IMG/M metagenome (GOLD analysis project Ga0302324, IMG submission 201949) | Peat permafrost microbial communities from Stordalen Mire near Abisko, Sweden - Palsa_T0_1 | ecosystem: Environmental > Terrestrial > Soil > Palsa > Peat permafrost | place: Sweden: Abisko...
GCGAGTCGGGTTCAGAAAATGAAGCTCAGTCCCCCGCGCAGCGCGCGTGGGGACTGCACCAGCATCACCTGCTGGCCGCCCTGGCTGACTGGCAGGTAGCCTTGCGCCAGTCCATTCTGCAACTCCGCGGTCGCTTCCAGCCTGCCGGGCATTCCCAGCACCGACGGGATGGGCTGGCGGACGCGCACATTGAGGCCGGTTGCGGCATACAGGCTCTGCGTAAGGTAGGCATGATCGGGCATGATGGTGTCGTTGTAATCCATCCACTCATAGCTGCCGGTGATCACAGTGCCCGTCACTGGAAGCCTGGCGGAAGCCCGCGCACTCGCCCAGAAACGTTGCGAGGTGTGCAACCGGTCGCGCAACGCGTCGGCGGTGTTGGCCGCCATATCCTGATCGTCCGCCGCCAGCGCGCCGCTGCTGCCAAATGAAGTTCCCACTTGCACCCGGTTACCCAGGGCCTGCGTTACCGACGCGGCGAAACCCATCCGCTGGTAACTGCCGGCATCCAGAACGCTGTTCTGAGAAGAAAGATCGGGCAGCAGATCGCCCGGAGAGAAGGCGCCGGCCGGGGCAACCACGGTCATGGCGGCGTTGTTTACCCGCTCGCTGTAACCGGTCAAGTTCATCGTGGTGGCGCGAATCTTCTTCTCGTAACCGATCTCAAAATCCTGCGTCCGTTGGATGGCCGCGTGCCCGTCCAACAGCGACAGGCGCGGTAGCACGGCTAGCGCGGCAAGATCCTGAGAGAGTGCTTCCGCTTCGCCGCGAGTGGCACCTTGCACGCCGGACGAATCCATCAGCAATTCGGTGGGAGGCCCGCCCGCGCTAAAAGCCAATTTCACCTGGCCCGCGGTCCCCAGATCGTAGGTCAGACGCCCGAACCTGCTAAGCGAACTCAAGTGCTCCATGTAAGTCACCGAGTCGTACGACCCGCCGTAATCCAGGCGCAGATTCTCGGTCAGCATCAAACTGTCGTGCATCGACACCGACATGTTGCGCAGCGCGGGCGCACCATCACCTTGTCCTGTCAGATAAACCTGCTGCACTGTCACCGACACCACGGGACCCGATCCATCGTGGCTGTAGCTGGTGCGGAAGCCGGCCGCCGGTAGACCCGTGTGCGCGCTGTACCCGAAATTGCCGCTCAGTTGAACCTGATTGTGGCCGAATACCGAGGTAGCCAGCGCGAACGCCGTGCCCAAATCGGATTGGGCGGAAGAACCGCCCAGCGATCCCGCGTCGCCGGCCGAGAGATTCACCACGCCCCGCGTATCGGAAAACGCGCTGGACGAAGCTTCGCTTTGATTTGCATCCGGCCGATCAGCTAGGCTCGGATCGGCGCCGCTAGAGCCAGGCAGCATCCGCAACACCGGCCGCGTAGACGCGGACTCCTTCAGTACCCACTTCCAGTCGTCGCTCATAAGCGCGCCTTCGCCGGGCTTGGCATACACCAGCTCGATGGAGCTCAATATGCTTGCCAGATTGACATACAGCAAACTCTGCATGCCCGGCTGCACCGCGATCTTTTGTTTCACGGCTGGAACGAAACTCGCCAGGGACACTCGCACGGAATAAACATCCGGTGTAAGCAGGCCAAAGCCGAAGATCCCACGCTCGTTGGTCAGGGCGCTTGTCATCAGGCGCTCCGAACGATTGAAGAGGAATACGGAAGCGCCCATCTGTGGAACGCCGCTGGAATTCCGCACCACGCCGGCGATGCTACCGGATAAGGGAGTTTCGGTTGCCGGAAGCGCGGCCGCAGCTGACAAGAAAATCCCTGCAATCACGCTGGCAGCGAGTTTGGGTCTAACGGTCTGCATCCCGTACTGACTTAAGGTGCCGAGCCTTATGCGCCCGCAGCCTCAACCCTACTTTACCGTAAAATTCGCGGTCGGGGTCAGGGTCTGATTACTGTTCCTGTCCACAACCTTCATATTCAACGTGTATTGGCCAGGCTCCAGCGATTGGAGCGGCAGGAGTTTCTCCACCGTCACCTGCTGCGAGGATGCCCCTGGGATCGCGGTCACTTCCTCGGTATAGTGCAGCACGGGCTGAGCCGCACCGGTCTTGGTGATGTCGTATTCGATGGAAGCGTTCGGCTTCTTGGTCTTTTCATCCGGCGAGAAATTGTAAAACTGAGTGTAAATCCCGAGCTTTTCGCCGCGCTCGAACGTATCGGTCAGCCGTGGCCGGACCTTGGTGTCGCCGATAACGAACTGTCCGGTGCCAATGTTGTGGCTTGGAACCTTTTCGATCAGATCCGCCAGAATCAGGCTGCTCGACGCCAGTTTCTCATCGTCAAAGTGCGGGACATTCAGCGCCATTGGATACGTCGTCAAGTTCCCGCCGGTGACGTCTTTGCAGACAATGTTCAGGCGGTACATCCCGGGCGCCAGCGGAATCTCTTTTTGATAGATGGACGCGCCATCCAGCGCTTTTTGCAGCATGTCGGACGGCACTTCCACCGTAACCGGATCTTCAAAAGTATTGACCACGCGCCCGGTAATGGAAGTGATGCGCCCGAAGATGTTGATGGTGGCTTTCGCGATGTTGTCCTTCTGCGTAAACTGCAGGTCTTTACGCTGCAGCTCAATGGTCACTGTGGTGAGGATGGTTGAGTCCGTGATCTTGATGTAGCTGGCCCGCACCTTGAACGGCAGATTGTTATATCGGATGCTGGAGCTTACCACGGCTTGCAGATCCTTAAACTTTACCTCCGGAGGCTTTTGCAGATTCGCAAATTGCTGTAAGCGCGTGAATTCGTTCATGCTTTCCGGCAGCGGATCGGTGCCGGTTCCAAGCGTGGTGCCGTCGGTGCGGGTGAAGCGTTGCGACTTGTCCGACAAACCCATCTGCTCGTTCAGGGTTAGTCCGGCGCCTGGAACATATGTCAGGGCGTCCTTCTCCGATGGATCCATGGTCATTCGGAATTCGCCCGACATGGTAGTGTCCACGAACTCGATTTTGATGTTGGTTCCCACTCCATCAATGTAGCGGTACGTCCAGTCGATAAAGGGGAAAGTCGACGTGTTGCCGCCCCCTTCTTCAATTGGCCGATCATACGAGCCGCCCGAGGAATGATCGTCGATCTCGTCGGGTGGACCGTACATGATGTAAAAACGTCCCCGGTCCGTCTTCCAGCCTGGAATACCGGAAGGGAAATGCTCATTGGCATACGCAATGCGGCGGTAATGCTCTTCTTTATACTCGTTCTCTTCGGTGTCGGGCGTCGGATCGCGCCGCAACCAGAATTGCTCGATAAATTCCTCGCGCTCGTCGTCGGTGCTCAGTCTCTTGAAAGCCTTGCGCTCCTCGTCGGTGATGATGTACGTCACATCTTCGTTCAGCCACTTGCGATAGGGCGTTTCCAACTCCTTGCGAAGCTTGTCTTCCTGCTTTTTCTTTTGCTTCGCGGTCATCGGCTTGGCTACCGTATCGCGTTGCGCGGGAGCATTCGGCGCCGCTGCTGGAGCCTGCGCGGGGGCTACTGGCGTGGCTTGTGGAGTGGCTGCAGGGGCTGCAGGTGCGGGGGACTGGGGCGCGGCGTACAGCCAAGCACCCGCCGAACTCACTGCAATCACACCCAACCAAGCAACAAAGTGCTTTGTTTTCATACAATTCACCGCCAGACGAGAATCGGAGCTGCTATCATTCTAGGCCCTAAGCGAGAATCGGTCAAGGGAAGGACGCATTAGGCCCCCGACGGGTTCCCGGAAACGTATCGGAAGGGCGCTCCCGCGCGCGCTACAATAACTGGATCTCAATCGTGACCGATTGGAGCGAAAATGAAAAACCCGCGTTTATTTCTCGGTTTGCTTCTCACGATAGGTACCCTGGTCTCGCCGGCCCGAAGCGACGACACGGCGAACCTGGAGGCTCGCCGCAAGCAACTGAATCGCCTAATCGCGGATGAGTGGGAGTACGAGATGCGCGCGTCCCCGCAGACCGCGACAACTGTAGGCGACTACAGGTACAACGACAAGTGGGACGATGCCTCGCTTGCATATGTGCCCAAACAACGGAAGGATCTGCGGAAATGGCTAGCTCGCTTCGAGTCAGTGAACACCGCCGGCTTCCCTGAACAAGAGAAGCTCAGCCAGACCATGATGGTTCGAGACCTGAAACAGCGTGTCGAAGCAATCGACCTGAAGCTCTATCTGATGCCCATCGACCAATTCTGGGGCATACACATGGGTCTGGCGCAGTTCGTGAGCTTTATCCCGTTGGATACAACCAAGCACTATGAAGACTATCTGGCGCGATTGCACAAACTGCCGCAAGTGATCGATCAGGTCATTGGAGTACTGCAACAAGGGGAGAAGGAAAAGTTGCTGCCGCCCGCATATCTGTTGGACAAAGCCGTCGCGCAATGCGACGCGATTGCCGAGCCTGCGGGGGAGGCGAACGCTTTCGGTCAGCCGGTGTCTCACTTCCCCGACGCCATCACACCCGCCGATCAAAAACGCCTGCACGATGCGATCCTTGCCTCCGTTGGCAGCGAAGTGCGTCCGGCCTACCGTAAGTTGCAGACTTTTCTTTCCACGGAGTATGCACCGAGCGGCCGCAAGAATGAAGGAGTATGGTCACTTCCGAACGGGGACCAGCTATACCGCTTTGACGTCCGGCAGCAGACCACAACCAGCCTGGAACCGGAAGCGATTCACCAGCTGGGGCTAAAGGAAGTCACCAGAATCCAGGCCGAACAGCTTGCAATTGCAAAGCAACTCGGATTTGCGGATTTGAAAACCTTCCAAGCTTCGCTGAAGACCAACCCGAAGCTGGTTCCGGCTTTGCGCGAGCAGATTCTGCAGATCTACATGAGCTTTATCGCGCAAATGGAGCCGCAGCTCCCGAAGTATTTCGGTCTGTTGCCAAAGACGCGCTTGGAAGTAAAACCAATGGAGAAGTTTCGCGAACAAGCGGGTGAATCGGCGACGTATTACTTGGGCACACCGGATGGCTCACGCAGAGGAGCAGTGCTGGTGAACACCGGAGACTACCAGCACCGGACAACACCGACCATGGAATCCACGGCATATCACGAAGGAATCCCGGGCCATCACATGCAGATTTCAATCGCACAGACTCTCCCGGAGCTGCCAAAATTCCGGCAGGAGAGTTTCTACACCGCCTATGTGGAAGGTTGGGCGTTGTACGCGGAGCAATTGGGAAAAGAGCTCGGTTTCTACCAGGATCCGTATTCGGATTATGGGCGGCTCGAGGGCGAGATGTTGCGCGCTGTGCGTCTGGTTCTGGACACGGGCGTGCACTACAAGCACTGGACCCGCCAGCAGATGGTCGATTATTTCCACGAGCACACCTCGGAGGACGAACCGGACGTGCAGGCAGAGACGGACCGGTACATTGCAATTCCGGGGCAGGCGCTGGGATATAAACTCGGACAGCTCGACATCCTCAGGCTTCGCAAACAGGCCCAGGAAGAACTGGGGAAACAATACGATGTGCGCGCTTTCCACGATGAGATCCTAAACGGTGGAGCGATGCCGCTGGATCTGCTCGATCAGCGAGTCATGGCTTGGATCGCGCGGCAAAAGGCGGTCGCGCGCCTCACTCCAGTCCATTGACGACAGGTAGGATCACCGCCGACGGCCGCAGCTTGGATCGAAAGATGCGCTGCGTCGCGGCTTGGAAGTCGGATTCTTTCGCCTCGAAGATATTCGGAACGAACTTCTGCGGGTTGCGGTCGATGATAGGAAACCAGGTGCTCTGCACCTGAATCATGACGCGATGGCCCTTGCGGAAAACGTGGTCATGCGATAGCAAATCGACGCGATACTCCACCGGCTCATCGGGCTTTACGGGTTCCGGCTTCTCAAACCCGTTGCGGAACCTGCCGCGCAAGACATCCGCTGCGATCATCAGCTCGTAGCCGCCCATGGGCGGATCTTGAGGCACGCTCGAGGGATAGACGTCAATCAGCTTGACGATCCAATCCGAGTCGGTTCCGGACGTGGATGCGAACAGGTCGGCAATAACGTCGCCGGCCACGGTAACATCCGAATCAAGCGGCTTGGTCTGCCAGACAGCCACGTCGGGACGGCTCTCGGCGAAGCGCTGATCGTCAACGTGCCAGGTGCTCCAACCAGGGGACCCGCCGTAAGTCTCAGGAATGGGGCGCTCCCGATAGGGAACCGGCCGGTGCGGATCGGAGACAAAGCTATCGAACGCCTCGCCGTTCGCCGGCGCCTCCGCAGGCGGCTCGAACGACGCTTCGCCCGAGGCGTGCAAATACAACCGCCGCTCCTGAGCGCCCTGGGGAGGCCACTGGTCGTAGGCCTTCCAATCGTTGGAGCCGGTCTGAAACAATTGAATGCGTCCAAAATTCAGCGGGCCTTTGCTCTTTAGCCAGTAAGCGAACCAGCGAGCCTGAATGTTCTTGCGGAAATACTCGCCGGTGTTGCTTCCAAAATCCAGATTTTTCAGCGTGCGTCCGGGACCTGAAAACCATCCGCCATGATTCCAGGGACCAACCACGAGGTAGTTATACTCGCGCGACTGGGGCGTCTCACTGGCTGCGAAAATGCGCCAGGGCCCGGCAAAGTCCTCCTGATCGAACCATCCCCCGACGTTGAGATTGGGAACCTTGACCGAGCGAACGGTCCGCTGCACCGCCTGCGCCTTCCAGAAATCGTCGTAGTTCGGATGCGCGATGAAATTGTTCCAGGTCGGGCGCTGGCCGTCGAAGTAACGTGCATTGGCCTGGCTGAGCGGGCCGAGCTTGAGATACCAATCGTACGTATCGAACTGCTGAAATTCGAATGTCTTGTTGGTCTTTCCGGTCTCCATCATCGCTGCGTATTCGAAGCCGTAGCTCAGGCGGAACGCACCGTTATGGTGAAAGTCGTCGCCCAGGAACATGTCGGCGGGCGAGGCCTGCTCGGAGGCGGCTTTCAGCGCCGGATGCGGCTCAATGAGGGCCATTTCGGTAAGCCAACCGCCGTAGGAGATCCCCAGGATGCCGGCGCGGCCATTGTTCCCCGGAACGTTCTTCAGCAGCCAATCGATGGTGTCGTAGGTATCCGTGCCTTCGTCGATGGAGCGATCGTCCTTGGTGGTTCTGGCAGGGCGCTGGAGCACGAACTGGCCTTCCGACTGGTAGCGCCCGCGAATATCTTGAAATACGAAGAAGTAGCCGTCGCGGGCGAGGTCGCTCAGCCCGGCATTGATTTCGAGTGCGGCGGAATCCCATCCGTAAGGGGAACGCTCGATGAGAAACGGCAGCGCTTCGCTCGCGGACCGTGGCGAGAGAACGCCCGCCTTGGGTGAGAAGACGAGGGTATGCAGATGAACGCCGTCGCGCATCGGAATCATGTACTCGTGCTTGTCGTACTTATCCGCGATTGTCGAGTGACTGGTGCTGCTGCGCGTGAGACTTAAATTTCCCGAAGTGTCCCCCGCCGTGAACTTGCCCTGGATCTCCCGGCCGGATGGGCCCAGCGTCCCTTCAAATTTGAAGCCCGTGCTTTTCACCTCCAGGCGCACTTTGCCATCTGCAAAGGTGATCAGGTCGATGTTCGATCCCGTGCCCGAGTCCAAATTGATCATCGCGCCGTTGTAGGCGTCGCCGTCCGCGCCACTGCTGGGCGGCGACAGGTAGAAAAGCACGCGGACCTTTCCTTGACCGAAAAGCAGGGCGCCCTGCCAAATACCGTCGATGCGGCTGTCGGCATCTTGGCCAAACAGGGATTGAAAGATCAGAAGGGCGGCGAGTGCGAACAGCGGCTTTTTCATTTACACTAAACTACCGCACCGCGTTCGCGCCCCGCGCGGGCGCCTACTTCGCGGGAGCGGGCGACGCAGCCTGGCCTCCGGCCTTGTAGATTTTCTCGAACTTATTGCGCTGGTTCCACACCGTGAACGATCCGTTCCCTTCGGCCGTCAGCTTGATGTATTGCCCTGGCCCCTGTTCGTCCACGTTCGCAATAAACGGATCCGGCACGTTGTGATCCTTGCCGCCGTCCAAGGCGTAGTGCAGCTGCCACAGGTCTTCTAACCCCGGTGAATCCTTCACAATCTGCCACGCATCCGGGCTGCCGCCTTTGTGCGCGCCGTTATTCATAATGGCCACGCGCGGATGCACCGCGTCCACCAGCGCCGGTGGACTCGAGGAACTCTCCCCGTGATGCGCGACCAGCAGCACGTCCACCGTTCCAATCGGATTATTCGGGCACATCAGCTCGAGCTCTTTGTTCCACGTCAAATCGCCCGGATCGAGGAATCGGAATTTATCGAGCGCCACCAGCACACCGAGTGAATGGCTATTTTCGCTCGGATCGGGCTCGCGTTTGGGCGTCGTTGCGCAGTAAGGATTCGGCTGGCCGGCGCCTTCCAGCGGCGTCTGAATGTGCTCGCCGTCCCCCGTCAGCACTGTGACCGAAAGCCCCTTGATCGGAACCGTATCGCCCGGTTTCAAGACCTTATGTTCGCCTCGCTGAATGGTCTTCACATAGTCGGAGTAATCTTCCTTCGTCGCCTTGGAATCCTCGGTGTTCGGCCCGTGATCAAGGAAGTTCACGATCTTCATGCGATCGGCCAGCTGCGGCACGCCGCCCACGTGGTCGCGATGGTAATGGGTGATCAGCAGATAATCGATCTGCTTGATCTTGGCGGCCTTGGCCGCCTGCACGATCCGATCCGCATCGCGCCCCTCAAAGCCGCGCCAGCCGGCGTCGATGAGCAGCGATTGGCCCGAAGGACTCACAATTAGCGTCGCCTGGCCGCCCTCCACGTCCACGAAATAGATTTCGAGCGGCCTCGATCCGAACATTCCCAGCGGCCCCGCCGCCATGGAAGGAAGAATTGCCGCCACAAATAGCGCCAGCAAATTCATGGTACGCATGTGCCGCATCGTACCACACCCAACTCCTGTCACAGCCTGTCGCACATTGCCGGAACGGGACGCGAAATCGTAACGTAATAGAGTATAGAAAGCCACAGACCAGGACGATGCCATTCTGCTGCCAGTGCGGACAATCCGTGGGGACTCGCGACGTGTATTGCGCCGCCTGCGGGGGACGTCAACCTTCGGCGGCGCCGCCCGCGGTGGAATATATGCAAGGCATCAGCCCGCGCACCGCTTCCCTGCTGTGCTATATCCCGATTCTGGGCTGGATTGTCGCCATCGTGGTGCTAGCTTCGGCGCGCTTTCGCGACAACTCCCGCGTTCGCTTCCATGCTTTCCAGGGTTTGTACCTCTTCGTCGCCTGGCTGATCGTCGATTGGGTGCTGAGTCCGATGTTCGGGTTTTGGGGTCCGTTCCATCATGTCTTTCCCGCGCTCTTCAAAGCCGCCATTTTCGGCGCCTGGATTTTCATGATTATCAAGACCTCGCAAGATGAGACCTTCAAGCTGCCCATCCTGGGCGATCTGGCCGAAAAATCCGTTTCCGAGCAGCGCTAGCTCCCAGCCCTCTCTCGCCGCCTCAGTTCCATTTTTTCACCTGCGGCCAGATCTCCTGGAGCGGGGGGTGCATGCCCTGGCAGTAGAAAATGTCGAAGTGCTGGTATGGCATGGAGTAGGGATGATATACGCTCCCCGCCTTCCGCACGCTGGTGAACAGCTTTTCCAGGTCCTGCTGGTTATCGTCCATCACGATCATGCTTTCCCCCGTGTATTTGCGAGGGCCCCAAAGAAAATAGCTCTGATGCCCGCTGATGGCCGGCGGCAAACCGTACTTGGGACCGAACAGATCGATGGCGCCCGCCTGCCCGTACGTCTGAGCGAAAATCGCCGTGCGCGAGCGAACATCAGCCGGCAGAGCGTTATAGACACTCGCCACCGACGCAGCCATCTCGTCCCATCCGAATTGATCCGCGAAAATCTGCGGCAGCGGACCAAGCCTGGCGGTCTCGATCCTGGGCTGTTGAAGACCGATCGCTTTCGTATATCGAACGTACGCTTCCGGTGAGAGCACTGGTATGGCGAGCGGCGCAAGCACCGCGGCGACCAGCAACATCAGTGCCGGATACGCAAACTTCAGCCAGGTCCAGCGCGGCCGCTCGAGCAAATGTTCCCACAGCACGCCCCCCGCGGCGAACAGTACCGGGAAGGCGGGAAACAGATAATAGACTCGCGGGCTCAGACCAACGATCACCGCCGCTGTGAAAATCCACGCCCAGCCGATCGCTCGAAAAGGCCTTCCCGCCGCCGTGCCGAAGCAAAACCAAAGCCCACCCAGCCAGATGGGCAGCGACATCGGATTCATCAGCAGGATCTCCTGAACGAAGAACGCCACCGGCCCTAGGGGCACGTCGCGCCCGCTCGCGCGAATATTGGCTTGCAGCTCCAGGAACGGGAAATGATGCTGGATGTTCCACAGCAGGTTCGGCAGGAAGATCAGAAACGCGATGGCGCCGCCCACCCACAGCCATCGGCTCCAGAGCAGGCGCCGCGCGGGAGTGAGCAGCATCCCCAGCACAAGGCCGGTACCGAAGATCAGCATCGAATATTTGTTTTCGAGACCGAAGCCAGCGAGAACGCCAAACCATATCCAAAGCTTTTCGTTTTCCGTTTTGATCAGGCGAATCAGCAAGTACGCGCAGCCCATCCAGAACAGCGGCTCGAACGCGTTCATGGTCAGGATTCCGTCGCCGCCCAATATTCCCGGCGCGGCCAATGCCGCCAGGGCCGCCAGCGCTTGCGCAAAACGCTTGCCGCCGAGCTCGCGAGCAATCAGCGCAGTGAGCACTACCTCGGCCGTTCCGGCCAATGCGGGCAACAACCGAATGGCCGCCAGCGATTGTCCGAACAAGGATCGCCAGAACCACGTGATGAGCGCAATCAACGGCGGCTGGTCCACATAGCCCCAGTCCAAATGCCGGCTGCAGGCGAGATAGTACAGTTCGTCGACAAAGTGGCCGTAGTGCCGGCCCGTGTAAAAGTAGACCAGCAACTTCACGGCCGCAATCGCGAAGACGATCGCGCCGGCGCCACGAAGGAACCTCAATAGCACGCTTCCAATAGAGCCAGCACCTCTTGCTCCATCATCGGCCGGTCCACTACGCCCATGTGTTCCAGCTCGTGCGTGATCGGACCCACGATCGATCCGATTTCATCGTGCGGAACCCCGGCGTCTCGCAGCCTTTTGGGAACATCGAACTGACCAATGAACTCCTCCGTCCGGTCCGCGCATTTGAGAGCGGCAGGCTTCGGATTCGAGCGGTCGAACGGAATACCGTAGCCTTCGGCGATGGATCCAAACCGGTCGGCCGCAATCTCCGCCATGAAGCGCATGGCGTTTGGCAGCGTGATGCAGGACGTGACGCCGTGGGGCACATCCCAGCGCGGTCCGATCTGGTGACCCAGCAGGTGCGACAGGCCGAAGCGCGTATTCATCGCGCCGAAAATCGAATACCACGACGCGAACTGGCAATTTCCGCGATGCGCCAATTGCTCGTCGCCATTAGTGGCGATCGACGCATGCAGATGCTCCACAAACAGCGCGATCGATTTCGCCGCCAGGGCGTCGCTGATGGGCTGATGCCGGATCGCGTAGGAGCATTCGATGGCGTGATCCAGCGCGCGGATGCCGGTCGATACCCACAGCCAGTCCGGCGTCGATAGCGTTAGCGCCGGGTCGAGAACCACCGTGCGTGGCAGCACGCGCGTATCGTAGACGCCGCTCTTCACTCGCGTGCTTTCGTCCGTCACCCCGCCGGCGTGGGTATATTCCGCCGCCGACAGCGTGGTGGGGACCGCGATGTGCACTAACTCGCGGGTGTCGAGCAGCCCATAGATCGCCACCTTGCTCGAATCGATGGGACTCCCGCCGCCGAGGCTCACCAGGCTATCGGCGTTCACTCGCTCGATCTCTTTTTGCAGATCGTTCACAGTGCCGCGCGGAACATGCTGGATGATTCCGGTGAATACCGAAGCCAGGTGCGGGCCCAAAGCTCCGGTCACCTCTTCGAGAATCGGCAGCTTCGCCACCACGTCGGTGGTCACCACCACGGCGCGCTTCAGCCCGCGCCGATCCATCTCTTCTTTCAGTGCCGCGATCTTGCCGGGCCCGTAAATGACGCGCTCGAGTTTGCTTAAATTAAATTCTCCCGCGGGCGCTTGCCACTGCGGGCGATGAATCTCGGGGGATGCCATGCGGTCATACTATCAAATCATTTGAAGTTGACAAGAGCGATAAGATGACCGAAGGAGAATCGTATGATCAACTGCCGTTTGCTCGCGACCGCAAGCATCTTATTCGGACTCGTCTCGGTGAATGCCGCCGCGCCCGACCCCAAGGTCCTCTCGTACACGCTGCCCGACAAGATCCCCTGGACCGATAACCCCGGTGGCGCCAGCCAAGCGATCCTCGCCGGCGACCCGTCCAAGCCCGGCCTCTACGTCGTCCTGACCAAGTGGCATCCGCATCACATGAGCCATCCCCACTTCCATCCCAACGATCGCTACATCACCGTGATCTCGGGCACGTGGTATGTCGGCACCGGCTCCAAGTACGATCCGGACAGCACCACGCCAATTCCGGCCGGAAGTTTTGTCACGCACTACGGCAAGCAGATCCACTATGACGGCGCGAAGGATGAGGAAGTGACGCTCGAGATCGTCGGCATGGGCCCGGCGACATCCACGCCCGCGGAAACGAAATAAAACGACACGATCAGGAACTACAACGCGTCGCTGGCGTGATACGAGCTGCGCACCAGGGGACCCGACTCCACGTGCGAAAATCCCAGCTCGTACCCGAACCGCTTGAACTCAGCAAATTCTTCCAGCGGAATATAACGAATGATCGGCAAATGCTTCAGCGACGGCCGCAAGTATTGTCCCAGCGTCAAAATATCCACCTGATGCGCGCGCAGATCCCGCATCACCTGTTCCACTTCCGCGCCGGTTTCTCCCAGCCCCAGCATCAGCCCCGACTTGGTGGGCACGGAGGGCCGTGTCTGTTTCGCGTACGCCAGCATGTCGAGCGAGCGCTCATAGCGCGCTCCTAATCGTACCTGCCGGTACAAGCGCGGCACCGTTTCCGTGTTGTGGTTCAGCACGTCCGGACGCGCGTTCATCACCATGTCCATGGCCGCGTGCGAGCCTTGAAAATCGGGCGTCAGCACTTCTACCTTGCAGCCGGGAATTCGCTCGCGGATGGCCTCGATGGTCAGCGCGAACAGCTCGGCCCCGCCGTCCTTGCGATCGTCGCGATTCACGCTGGTCACCACCGCGTACTTCAATCCCAAAACCGCGACCGCCTCCGCCACTCGCCGCGGCTCATCGTAATCCACCGTCATCGGCGGGCCCTTTTGCACCGCGCAAAAACCGCAGCGGCGCGTGCAGACGTTGCCCAGGATCATGAACGTCGCCGTGCGATGGTTCCAGCATTCGCCTACGTTGGGACATGCCGCGCTCTCGCACACCGTGTGCAGATTCAGCCCTCGCACCAGCTTTTTCAGTTCGTGATAGTTGTCGCCGGAGGGAGCGGGCGCGCGCAGCCACGCCGGGCGCTTCGGTTGGGGATGGATGGAAACCAGCACTACACTTATTCTAACGCCCGGAGCCGATTCTCCAGCACCAGCCCGCTCTCGAAATTCTCGCATTGCAAATAGTGCGCCGCCGCGTCCTCTAGCGCTTTCTTCGGTATCAGGCCGATGATTTCGCTGCCGGCGATCTCCACTCCGCGCGCGGCCGCCTCGCGCACCACCGCGTCGAACACGACATGCAGCGGCGTCTGCTCGAAGTCCGTCAAGTTCATCGAAACCTGCACCAGCCCCAGCTTGGCCAGCGGCAGGCCCAACGCTTTCACGAACGGCATTCCGCCCGAGGATGCCCGGATCTTGCGCGCAATCTCGCGCGCCACTTGCAGGTCGTCCGTCTTCAGATTCACGTTGAACGCGATCAGCAGCTTGCGCGCTCCGATGATGCACGCCCCCGCCGATGGATGCAGCTTGGGACCGCCGATGTCCGGCGCAATCGCGGGATTCTCAAACCCTCCCCGCCTGGAATTTTCGAGCGGGCGGCGATCGGGGCTCAAGGCCGCGGCCTCATAAAAATAAACCGGGACTTGAAAACGCCGCCAGACTTCCTCGCCCGTCCTCCGCGCGATGGCCACGCAATCGGCCAACATCGCGCCCTCCAAAGGGACAAACGGCACCACGTCCGCCGCGCCCATGCGGGGATGAACGCCGGCATGCTTCCTGAGATCGATACGCTCGACAGCGATTCCAATTCCCCGCAGAGCGCCCTCGGCAACCGCATCCGGTGGCCCGACGAACGTAATGACGGAGCGGTTGTGATCGGTGTCCATTTCCGATCGCAGCACCAGCACTCCCGCCACTGAGCCAACGGCGCTTACAATGGCGTCCACCGTCGCGCGATCCCGCCCTTCGGAAAAATTCGCTACACATTCGATCAAAGGACTCGCGATTAGCGGACCGGCCACTTTACTCCGGACCTTTCCACCAGCACCGTCCCGCGGCTTGTCACCAAATCCACCAGGTTCACTCCAAAATGATACGGCAACTCCCGGTAATCCGGCACGCTCAACATCAGCAGATCGGCGCTCTTGCCGGCCTCAATGGAACCGATGCTGGCGGCCCTCCGCAGCGCGTGCGCCGCATTGATGGTGGACGCGGCGATGGCTTCGGCGGCCGTCATTTGCAGGGTCCGGCAGGCCAGCGCGATGGTCATCTGCATATTCTGCGACGGGCAATCGTAGGGGTGATAGCCGCTTGCCAGCGCCACCGCCGCGCCGTGATCGATCAGCAGCCGCGCCGTCGCCGACCGCTGCGTTTCGCCATGGAACACCGCGCCCGGCACCAACGTCGCAATGGTGGTTGACCCCGCCAGAAGATTCGCATCGCGCTCCGTCGCTTCCGCCACGTGACCCACGCTGGCCGCGCCAATCTCGACAGCCGCGGCAATCGCTCCTGGATTCGAGCGCGGCCCCGCGTTCAACTTCAATCCAAACCCCAGCTCGCGCGCCCTGCTGAGATAGCGGCAAGCTTGCTCCGGGGTGAACGCTGCTTCCTCCAACCCAACGTCGCACTGGACCTCGGCGAACTCCGCCAGCTTGCGCCGCCGCAGCATCGGCAACAACCGCTGGCCGAACTCGTTTGGAACGCGGGTGGCGAGAAACGTCGATACCAATGTTACTGGAAGCTCGCGCAGCCCCGCGTGTACGCGCAGGATCTTCACTTCGCCGGCCTCGGTGAGACCCAGGCCGGATTTAGCTTCCAGCGCCGTGGTTCCGTGCCGCACCGCTTCCTCCAGCGCGCGCAGAGCCAGCGTCTCGAGCGTCCGCGGCGAAAGCTCGTGAATGGCCCTCGCCGCCGCCAGCGGACCGCCGCCCGCATGCGCGATCTGCTCGTCGGTGGCGCCGCCCAAGCGCATCTCGTAGTCGGAAGCGCGCGCCGGTCCGCCCGCCAGGTGCGCGTGGCTATCAACAAAGCCCGGCATCACCACGCGTCCGCTGGCATCGATCTCTTCGGCGCCGCGCGCCAGCGCGAGATTCTCCAGCCGCCGAGTGGGGCCTACTTCGCGGATCAACCCATCGGCGAACAGAATCGCGCCATCTTGAATGATTCCCAGATTTCGGAGGTCAGCCCCGCGCCGGGGACCGCTCGGCCCGCGCAGTGTCAGCAACTGCCGCGCGCCCCGGACCAACGTAACTTTCCGCAACGGAACTCGGTGCTTCCAGCCTACCACTACGAGAAGAATTTGCCCGATTCACAACTAGACCGCATGCTAGTGTATTGGCGTGAAGAAGCCGCCGCCGGGCAAGCGCCCGCTCAAGACACTCGAACGCGTTCTCTCAAAGGCGGGCTTGGGATCGCGTACCGAAGCGCGCAAGTGGATCGGAGCGGGGCGCGTCAAAGTGAATGGCAACCTGATCCAGACGCCGGATCATTGGGTGGATCTGGCGCGCGACAAAGTCACCTTGGACGACCAGCCGGTACAAGCGCGCGAGAAAATCTATCTGCTGCTCTACAAGCCCACCGGCTACCTCACAACGTTCAAGGATCCGGACGGTCGGCCGACGGTTTACGATCTGATTCAAGACGCCGGACGCTGGGTGGTGCCCGTGGGCCGGCTGGATCAGGACACCAGCGGATTGCTGCTGCTCACGAGCGACACCCGCTTTGCCGAGCACGTGACCAATCCAGATTACAAAGTCCCCAAGACATATCTAGTGAAAGCATCCACGCTGCTCAGCGATCAGCAGCTCGATCAATTACGCGAGGGCGTGGTGCTCAACGATGGCCCGACGCAACCGGCCCAAGTGACGCGTGTGCGCGATTCGGCCAAGTACTCCTTCATCGAGATCACGATTCACGAGGGACGCAATCGGCAGATCCGCCGCATGATGGAGGCGATTGGGAGCAAGGTGCTGAAGCTGATTCGCATCGCGATCGGCGCATTGCGCATCGGCGATCTACCCATCGGCCAGTATCGCGAACTGACTCCGGCGGAGGTGAACCTGCTCGCCAGCGCTGCGGGCAGCAAGCGGAAGACAACAGCCAAATAGACCAGGGCGAAAGCCGCGCCGCATCCCGCCAGCATCACCAGCGCGCCCTTCGGCGCGAGAAGCAACCGCGTCAGTTCCGCAACGACGCCGGCGGCCAGTGCCGCGATCGCGATCTTGCCGATATCGCGCAGCAGTATCAAATCACGCGCGGTAACGCCCAGCAGCCGCGCGAAATGTATCGCCATCACCACCCGTTCCAATGCCGCCGTCGCGACCACCACCGCGATTACGCCCAGCAACCCCAGCCGCGCGGTGAACAAGCCGAGCGCCGCAATCAATGCCGCGGCCAGCGCGAGGCGAAGCCGCAAAAGGAAATACCGTTCACGCTCGTATGCGCGAAACAGCGGATCCAGCAATACGATGCCCATGGGCAGCAGCGTGAGATTCACGGCGAAGATCGGCCAGCTATCGCCGAACCGCGCGGTGAACAAAACCCGGATAAATTCGCGTCCCGCCACCAGGAGGAAGACGTACACCGGAAAATAAACCGCCGCGAGTTTGCGCGCGGCCCGCGCCAGCAGCGAGACGATCTCGCGATGTTCGCCGCGCTTTTCGAGGAAGCTCACGCGCGCGATCAAGACCGAATTGGTTGCCTCCTGAAGCAGCCCCATCAGCGGCAACTGCAATGTGCCGATGGAGTATACGGCGAACATCGCCGGTCCGAAATGATTGGACACGAAATAGTTGTGCAGGTCGGTCTGTACGATCATCAGGACGCCGGCGGCGCCCAGCGGAATCGCGTAAGACAACTGATAGCGCAGCATGGGCCAATCAAAGGCGCGCCAGAACCCCGCAAAGCGCGACTCGATGTAGCAAGCCAGCACGAAGGTTTGGATTACGCCATGCAGAATCGCGGCCGCGAGCAACGACCGCAACGTTCCGAAAAACACAACCGCTCCCACAAAAATGAGCGCTCGCGAGGCCTGAATTCCGAGGATGAATACCGAAGCCAGCCGAACCTCGTCGTTCGCTACCGGAAGCATGTCGAGGAACGCTCCCGTGATCCAGAACAGGATGGTGGCGCCGATCCAGGCCGCATACGGCGCGAGCTGAGAGCTACCGAGGATAGCTGTGAGAATGGAGGGGTCGAGGACCAATACGCCGCAGGCCAGCGCGCCCACCGCAACATGGAACAGCACAATGTTCAAAACAGTTTCACAGCGGCGCGTTGGTTCGCGAGGAAGGAAATAGAACGCGCTCATGGGAACGCCCATGGGCAGCACGATCATGGCTGTCGTGATCACCAGAAAGGCCTGCTTGTACAGGCCATACTGCTCGCGATCCAAGCGGCGGACCAGCAGCAATGGTAACGCGATGCTGAAGACGAAGCCGGCCGTCTTGGCGAAGGTGAGCCACGAAACTCGCCACGCCAACGTCCTCCTCATCGCGCCATCGCTCAATATCATCGGCGGTCAGTCCATTCAGGCGAACCAGTTGCTGCTTTGCCTGGCAAATGAGCCCTCCGTTCAGGTTGAATTTCTCCCGGTAAATCCCCGGCTGCGCTCCGCGCTGAGCATGAAGTATGTGCGAACGGTAATTACTCTCGTTCTTTATCTCCCGCGGCTGGCGGCCGCCATCCGCCGCGCCGACGTGCTGCATATTTTCACGCCTGGGTATTTTTCGTTCTATCTCGCCCCAGCGCCGGCTCTATTGTTGGGCCGTCTGCTCGGGAAGCGAACTATCCTCAACTACCACGACGGCCGCGCCGAAGATCATCTCAGGCGCTGGCCCGTCGCGCGCCGCTTGCTGCGTCTCGCGACCTTGATCGTCGTGCCATCAGACTACCTGGTGGATGTTTTCGCGCGCTTCGGAATTGCTGCGGCTTGCATCCACAATGTCGCCGAATCTGATTCCCTGCCCTACCGCGAGCGCCGCCCTCGGCCCATTTTTCTCCACAATCGCGGACTCGCGCCGGAGTACAATCCCGCTTGCACGCTGCGAGCTTTCGCCATCGTTCAACGGCATTACCCTGAGGCTCGCCTCACCATCGCACATGACGGACCGCTGCGGGACGAACTGGAGCGCCTCGCGGCCTCGCTCGGATTGCTTCACACGCGATTCATCGGGCCTGTTTCCCGCGAAGCAATTGCCGCGTTGTACGACTCAGCGGACATTTATCTGATGAGCCCGAACGCCGATAATATGCCGCTGTCGCTGCTGGAATGCTTCGCTGCCGGCCTCCCTATTGTTTCGAGCAACGCCGGCGGAATTCCCAACCTGGTGGAAGATCAACGGACCGGATTGCTGTTTCCGCCAGACGATCACGAAGCCATGGCCCGCTGTGCGCTGCGTCTGTTAGAAGAGCCCGGATTGGCGGCGCGCCTGGCGAGAAACGCCCGAGCCGAGCGCGACAAATACACGTGGCCGCAGATCGGGCCGCAATGGCTCGCGCTTTATCGAATCAATTCCGTATAGATCGCCTCCATGCGGCGCGCTGACGCGCTGATCGAAAAGCACTCCGCAACGGAGCGGGCCCTTAGGGATAATTCCCGCCGAAGCTCTGGATGACTGATCAATAACGTGAGAACGCGGCAAAGTTCATCCGCGTCGCCGGCCTCGAACAGCATTCCATTCTCGCCGTGGCAAATCAATTCGACATTTCCACCCACCCTGGAAGCCACCGGACAGCAGCCACAGGCCATGGCCTCGAGCAGCGAATTCGATAATGCCTCCGAGCGCGACGGCAGCACAAAAATGTCGATCGAACGCAGGCACTCGGCCACATTTGCGGTAGCCGGAGCGAAGATGCAATCGGGCGCGAGGCCCCGCAACTGGGCCTGTGAACGCAACTGTTCCAGCATGGAGCCGCTCCCGGCGATCAGTAACTTTAATCCTGAGTGCTTCAAACGGGCAAATGCATCGATCAACGTTCCCAGGTCCTTCTCCGGCCGCAACGCGCACACGACGCCTATGGTGAGGGAACCGCGCGGGCTTTCGTGAGGCCGAAATTCGTCGAGATCCACGCCGTTGTAGCAAAGCCGGATCCGACCGGAAGGCACGCCCTCCTCCGCCTCCAAATTCCGCCGGACGAATTCGCAATTCACCACGATCGCGTCCGCCATTTGATCGGTGGCTCGAATCCAGCGCCGATATTTCCCGGGTATCAACGAGCGATGCGACCGTTGGCTTGAAACCGCAATTGCGCGCGTGGACCAGCGCGTGACAGGAACCGCAAACAGCGTGAGCGGATAGTCGAACGCGTGCACCAGCCGGATTCCGTGGCGCCGGATGTAGCTGCGCAGATTCCAGGCTTCGCGCAGCGCCCCGAACGATAGAAACGAATTCACCGGAAAATCGACCACGGGCACACCGGCAGCGGCAAGTTCCGCGCCTCGCATTCCTTGCGGACGAAAGCATCCAACGTGCGGCGCAAATCGCGAACGATCCAGCGTCTTCGCGATCTCGGTCATCTGGCGCTCGCTGCCCCCGAGATCCAACTCGCGGGCCAGCAGCAACACTGGTGTCACGGTGCAGTTCTATTCATAGCGCAAAGCTTCCACGGGCGCGATCGCAGTAGCGGCCCGGGCCGGGTAAAGCGTCGCGATCAAGCTGACGAAAATCGCGGCGGCGGCGATCCAGATGGCGTCCTGCCAGCGGGGGTTGAACGGAACGTAGGCGAGCGAATAAACATCCTCGTTCAGTCGCAGCCAGCGGTAATGATCGGCCAGCGTGGACAGCGTATAGCCGAGCGCGAGACCGATGGCGGTTCCAACCACACCGATCAGCGCGCCTTGCAGCATGAAAATTTTGCGAATCTGCCGGCGCGTCGCGCCCATGGACATGAGCACGGCGATCTCGCGGTTCTTCTCCATTACCATCATGATCAGCGTGATAAGAATGTTCAACGCGGCCACGATCTCGATCAGGCCGATGGTGACGGCGGTGACGATGCGCTCCATGCTGAGCGCGTCGAGGATCTGGTGATACTGTTCCATCCAGGTGGTGGCGTTGAGTTTGGGACCGGCGATTTTTTCGGCCAGTTTGGCGACTTCGGGAGCCTTGTAGATATCGTCCAGCCGCAGCTCAATGGAATTCACGACGTCGCCCACATTGAAGACGGCTTGCGCGGAGCTGAGAGAAGTGAACGCCCAGGCAGAGTCGATATCATAAAATCCCGACTCGAATATTCCGACCACACGGAATTTGAAGGGCGCTGGAAAGCGAATTTCCGGTCCAGCCATTTCCGGCCTCGGGGAGAAAACATTCACCACGCTATTGAGCAACATGCCGGTATTTTCGGCCAGTCGCGAGCCGAGGATAATGCCCGGGAGCCCGCTCGTGGCTTTCAGATTTTGAAACGAACCCTGCTTCAAATGTTTCAGCATATCGGGGGGATTGTCGACCGGAATGCCTTTCATCTCCGCGCCTCCGGACTGCAGCGGCCCCGCCAGGAAAACGCCGCCATAGAGATTGGGGGCCACGTTGACGACGTGCGGGAGCTGGCGGAACCTGGGGTCTAATTCGCGCCAGTCGGCGATGCCCTCTTCCGGATCTTTGGTCAACACCATTACGTGAGCCGTGGCTCCCAGCAGGCTGGCCTGCAGCGTGTCGCGAAATCCGTTGTTGATGGCAATGCCGATCACCAGCGCCATCACGCCGGCCGCGACGCCCGCGATGGAAATCACGGTGATCACCGAAATGACGGCCTGCTTGCGTTTGGCGCGCAGATAGCGGCTGGCGACAAAGAACTCGAAGGTGGACGAGCTCATGGCATTTTTTATTGCGCTTCTGACAGAGGACGCAATAGCGGAAACAGAGTGACGTCGCGAATGGAGCGCGAGTTGGTCAGGATCATCGTCAGGCGATCGATGCCGATGCCTTCGCCACCGGTGGGAGGCAGGCCGTAGGAGAGCGCCCGAACGTAGTCTTCATCCATCTGATGCGCCTCGTCGTCGCCTTGTTCGCGCATGGCGAGCTGCATTTCGAAACGGCGGCGCTGTTCGCGCGGATCGTTCAACTCCGTGAAGGCGTTGCCTATTTCCATGCCGGCGACGAAGATTTCGAAACGCTCGACGAAATCCGGATCGTCGGGCTTCGACTTCGACAGGGGCGAGACCTCAACGGGAAAATCGTAGATGAAAGTGGGCTGCATGAGCGCGGGCTCCACGTTGTTCTCGAACGCCTCCACCAGCGCGTGGCCCTTCAGACTGGAATCGCCGACGGCTTCACGCATGGAGATGCGCGGAATATTGCCGAAGTCGAGATGCGCTCCCTGATACTCGACCTTCGTGCCGCCCGTTGCGTCGATGGCGGCCTGACGCAACAGCTCCGCCGAAAGATCCATCATGCCGTGGTAGTCGGTGTAGGCTTGATAGAACTCGAGCATTGTGAATTCGGGGTTGTGCTGCGCGTCAACGCCTTCGTTGCGGAAATTGCGGTTGATCTCGTAGACGCGCTCCAGGCCGCCGACAACCAGGCGCTTCAGATACAGTTCAGGCGCGATGCGCAGGTAGAGATCGATATCGAACGTGTTGTGATGCGTGATGAACGGCCGCGCCGCGGCTCCCCCGTAGATGGGCTGCAACATGGGCGTCTCCACTTCTACAAAGCCGCGGGATTCCAGCTCGCGGCGAAGCGACGAGACGATTTTCGCGCGCGTCAGAAAGACCCTGCGGACCTCCGGATTCGCGATGAGATCCAGGTAGCGCTGCCGGTAACGCGTGTCGACGTCCTCCAGGCCATGCCACTTCTCGGGCATTGAGAGCATGGTCTTGGCCAGGAAATCAAGCTGTTCGACGTGGATGCTGAGCTCGTTAGTCTTGGTACGGAAAAGATAGCCTTCCACGCCGACCAGATCGCCGAGATCGAGGAGTTGGAAAAGCGCGAATTCTTTTTCGCTGACGGCGTCCTTGCGGACATAGATCTGGAGCTGTTCGCCGTTCTGCTGCAGATGCGCGAACCCCGCCTTGCCCATGCGGCGAACGGTCATCACGCGCCCCGCGACGCGGACTTGGACCCGCGGCTCCAGCGCTTCAGCGGGTTTCTCGCGGTACTCGGCCAGGATCTGCGGGATGGTGTGCGTGAACTCGAAGCGATGGCCGTAGGGTTGGAAGCCGAGGGCTTCGATTTCGGCGATGCGCTGGATGCGCTGGCTGTACAACTCGTCTTCGACTGGCAATATGGGCTCCTAAGCAATGTTACCGTGGTGCTGCGGGTCGATTGTGGAGCAACCGGTTGAGAGATAGAAAGCACTTCTATCGCTCAATTGGCATGTTATTGTGAGTGATAGAAAAGGGCTCTATCGCTTATGACCTGGAACTACTCCGTCGCGATTTCACGGGCATCGGCTGGCGCTAAGTAGCGCGAAGCAATGTTATTGTGGCGGAACCGGTACTGGATCAACGGTTCCGAAAGCCACCGACTGCCGGCAGGAAGCGACTCTGCGCCAGGTAAGCAAGAGACCGTGCCGGATTCCCCAGCACCGCACCGCTTCCGCTGAATATACCGAGCAGGTGGGCTGGTAACGGCAGCGAATGTAGGGCGACAACAACGGTCGAATCGCGACTTGGTATCCGTGCACCGAAGCGATATAAAACCTGGCCGTAACCTGCGATTCAGGACGGCGCAAAGAATCGAGCAGTCCCAAAACCAGTAGGAGGCCGAGAATGCACAAGTAGAGCTCGGGGCGCTTTAAGGCGCGGCGCAATGGGGACATTTCATGCTCGCTTGCAACCGATTGTTGCCGCAATTTCGACAGCGGACGACGGCGCCCTGCGGCCTGGAAAAGAGGTACAGAATAAGACCGATCACGCTCGTAAACATCACCAGGATCATCCACAGCACCGAACTGTCCATACCACGCGCCTTGGCATCGCGCGCCACCCACACCAACAGCGCAATATTAAGGACGATGAAGACGATGGGGATCATGATGATCGAAGAGCAGACGGCGCATCCCCCAGCCGCCGCGAACGGATCGGAGTTCCGGGCCCATCCCAATTGGGCGAACGCCAGCGCAAGCATCGGAAGGCCATGAACTCGAGGCTGATAACCGTTCACCTGATTCCCGTCCTTTCACTGCCCTGAATTTCGGTCCCTGCATTATAGAACGAATTCGCGAAGCCCTGGCGCCGCCGGTTGCATTTAAACTAGTGGAACAACCTGTATGGGAGGTTTACCGTGGCTGCTGTCATCGAAGTAACTCCGCTGGGCCAAATTTCTCCGGAACCGCCGCCGGCCGGCGATTCCTGTTTGATCACCATCTTCGGAGCGTCCGGAGATCTAACGCGCCGTAAATTGATTCCGGGGCTCTACAACCTCGCGTGCGAGGGCTGCATGAACCCGGAGTTTGAAGTGCTGGGGTTGGGGCGAACTCCAATGACTACCGAAGAGTTTCGCTCCAAGCTGGGCGAAACTACGTCCAAAGCGGGCGATACGCGCGACTTCAGCGCAGACCGCTGGCGCGAATTCGAGAAGCGCCTGTACTATTTCGCCGGCGACATCAACGACGATCAGTTTTATGCCCGCCTGCGAGAGGAAATCGAGAAAATGCAGAGCGGCGGATCCAGCGCCAATCGGCTGTTCTACGTTTCCACTCCGGCCTCCGTAGCGGGTCCGATCGTGGAAGGCCTGGAGCGCGCTGGATTGAACCGGTCCGATAAGGGCTGGACTCGCATCATCCTCGAGAAACCCTTCGGCCACGATCTTCAATCCGCGCTGCAATTGAATGCGGAGGTCCACAAAGTTTTCGACGAGAAAGATATCTACCGCATCGACCATTACCTCGGAAAAGAGACCGTACAAAACATTTTGGTTTTCCGCTTCGGCAACTCCTTGTTTGAGCCCGTCTGGAACCGCAATTACATCGATTACGTGGAAATCACGGCAGCCGAAACAGTCGGAGTGGAGCGGCGCGGCACCTTCTACGAGGAAACGGGCGCGCTGCGCGACATGGTGGCCAACCACCTACTTCAGTTGCTGGCGTTGACGGCCATGGAACCGCCCATCGCGTTCGACGCCGATGCGGTGCGCGAGCAAAAGGTGCAGGTGTTCCGCTCCATCCGGCCGATGACCATGGACGAAGTCGCCAAGCGAACGATACGAGGACAGTACGGCCCGGGCCAGGCCGACGGTAAGCCAGTTCAAGGATACCGTCAGGAGCCGGATGTCAAAGCCACGTCCGTCACCGAGACCTACGTGGCGGTGGAGTTCCATGTCAGCAACTGGCGCTGGGCGGGAGTGCCGTTCTATATTCGCACCGGCAAGCGCTTGCCGCGCCAGGTCTCGGAGATTCGCGTCCATTTCAAACGCACTCCGCAGGCGCTGTTTTCCAGCACGCCGAACGAACAATTGGGACCCAACGTCATTACACTGCGGATCCAACCCGACGACGGTATCAGTATTGCCTTCGACGTGAAGCGCCCCGGCAGCCACATGCGCGCCCTCACCGTGGACGCCAACTTCTCCTATGAGACCGCGCTCGGCTCCAAAGGACCGCCCGCATATGAAACCCTCCTGCTCGATTCCATCCGCGGGGACCCGACCCTGTTCACCCGCCGCGACGAAGTGGAAGCGGAGTGGAGAATTATCACGCCCATCGAAGAAGCCTGGGCGAAGCTGCCCGCTCCCACTTTCCCGAATTACGCGGCGGGCAGCAATGGTCCGGCGGCGGCGGACGCTCTCATTTTGGGCGAATCGGCGAGCCACCCAGGGAGCGATCAGCCGGCCTATAATCGCGAGTGGCACAAGCTCGCCGTGGATTCGAAACGTACAGCGTGATCGCACAACAATCCAGCCCGGTTTCGCGCCTGCGCCATCTGGAGCTATTGACTCTTCTGGGAGCGCTGCAAGCGTTCGCGCCGCTCTCCATCGACATGTATCTGCCGGCCATGCCGGTGATGGAGAAAGTGTTTCACACCTCCAGCGCGGCAGTTCAACTCACGCTGGTCACGTTCTTGCTGGGTTACGCGCTGGGCCAGCCCCTGTATGGGCCCATCACCGATCGCTTCGGACGCAAGCCGCCGCTCTACGCCAGCCTGCTAGTCTTCATCGCCTCCTCGGCGGCCTGTGCGATCTCGCCGTCGATTTATATCATGTCGTTCTTCCGGCTGCTTCAGGCCGTGGGCGCTTGCGGCGGAGCGGTGATGTCGCGCGCCATGGTGAGCGATCTGTTTCCGGCTAGCGAACTGCGCCGCATTTTTTCGATGCTGGTGCTGGTGCTGGGCGTGTCGCCGGTGATCGCTCCGCTGATCGGCAGCTATCTGCTGGTGTGGTTCGACTGGCGGGCGGCCTTCATTGTGCAAGCCTCGATGGGAATATTGTGTTTAGTAGGGATGCACTTCCGCTTGCCTGAATCGCTGGCGCACGACGCCAGGCGCCCGCTCAACCTGGGCGAGATCCGATCCACCTATGCGCGGCTGTTCAAGGACCGGACATTTATCGGCGCTTCTGTAGTGTGCGGATTCAGTTCCTCCGGAACGTTCGCCTACATCGCCAGCGCGCCGTTCGTGTTCATCACTCTCTATAAGGTCCCGACCGAGCGCTTCGGCTGGCTGTTCGGATCGGTGGCGCTGGGGATGGTTGCGGCTGCGCAGATCAACGGACGGATGCCGCGGCGGATAGCGCTGTGGCGCGTGTTGCGCACCGCCAATCTGGTGCAACTGGTGGCCGGGATCTTGCTGCTTGCGAGCGTCGTGTCGGGCGTGGGCGGAATGTGGGGCGTCTTCGCGGGAGTTTTCGTTTATGTCTCCGCGCAGGGATTCGTATTTCCAAACGGTTCCGCCATCGCCATGATGCGGCACGGCGACATTGCCGGCACGGCGTCGGCGCTGCTGGGCACCAATCAATTCCTCATCGCCGCGATCATGACCACGTTTCTCGGATTCATCGACAATCCGGCGTTGCCGATGGCCCTGGTGATCGCCGGATCGGCCGTCTTGTCCACGCTGCTAAACTTCCTCACCCTGGGCCGGAAGCTGGAGACGGCGCCGGTGGCAGTATGAACAGTGCCCGCAAGAGCTACTTCAGCCGCCTGATTCTGATGGCGCTTCTTGCCAGCGTTACCGTCCGCGCAGAGCTCAAGCCCGAGACCGTGGCGGCGTTCGATCACTACGTCAAAGCGGCCGAAGATGAGATGGACAAGCACAAGGGCTTCAGGGATTTCTTGTGGCTGGACCGTCAAGACCCCAAGGAAAAGTCCATGGTGTGGCTGGGCCAAAGCACCATCGTGCCCCTGACCACGCTGGATCATGGCCAGGAGATCGAGGTCCCCGGCGGCGCGATCCAACACTGGCTGGGCCTGACATTTCTGGAGAAGGCCTCGCTCGACAAGGTGAGCATGGCACTGCTCAATTTTAACGAATACTTCCACATGATCCCGCTGCAGATCATGGAGTCGAAAACCACCAAACACGAGGGCGATAATTACGATGGGTTTTTGCGCCTCTACAAGAAGCAGGTCAGCTCGGTAGTTTTGAACGTGACCGAGAACGCAAAGTACACGCAGATCGACCCGATGCGGGCGGTGATCGCCTGCCACTCCACGCACATCGGCGAGGTGGAGCGTCCCCGCAAGAAAAAGACCTACGATCAGGAGCGGGCGGATGAAGACGCGGCCGGCTATTTGTGGCGATTAAACGTCTATTTGCGGATGGAAGAAGCCGACAACGGCGTCTACGTCGAAATCGAAATGATTACGCTCGCGCGCCCCAGTGGCGGGATCTTAGACAAATCCCGCTACTTGAACGGCTTTCAAAGTTTCCCCAAAGAGCTGGTTCAGGGCTATATCGCCGCATTGGAAAATATTTACCCGCGCCGCAAGTAAGTCAGGGGTCGGGCTATTCCGCTTTGGCGGTTTCCTTGATCTCTTGTCCGGGCTCGCCGCCGGCCTGTCGTATCAGAGCTGCCGTGGTTTCATGAACCGGACCGGGGCCGCCGGCATAGCCGCCCTTACCCATCGCCAGATCCAGCGCCGTAAACCCGCGCTTGTTGCGCGCCTTGACGTTGGCGCCGTTGTCGATCAGATATTTCGCGATCGTGTCGGCGCCGCGATGCGCCGCTCCGTGCAAGGCTGTCTCGCCTTTGTCGGTGGCGGCGTTGACATCCAGACCGAGCGATACGCAGAGCTTCACGGCTTCCAATGCTTCGGCTTCGGTGCCTTTGATATGGTCGTTCCATGCGACTCCAGCGGCCACCATGAGCGCCGTTTGATTGTCCTTGCCTACCAGCTTGGGATCGGCGCCCTTGTCGAGCAGCAGATGCATCAGCTCCAGGTCGGCGCTGCGAGCGGCGCGCGTAAATGGGGTGGCGCCCGCGGCCATGCTGCGATCGCCCATGTCTTGGGCATGTTTCTGGATCGGCGCCGGGGCAGTGAGCTGGGCGTTCACGTTGGCCTTGTGATCCAAAAGCGCGTGGATGATGTCCATGCTGGTGGCATGGTCGGTTTCCTTGTGAGCCGGACGGGGCGACCAATCGACATCGTGCATTTCGACGGCGCTATAGAGCGCGGTCCGTCCATTCTTGGCCGCGATGTTGGGGTCTGCGCTCCGGTCGATCAGCATTTGAGCCAGGTCGTAGTGGGTATTCAAAATAGACAATGTCAGCGCATTATTTCCGTCTGAATCCACCGCGTTGATGTCGGCTTTGGCGTCGAGCAGAGCGCGCGCCGCGTCCATTTGACCTTGCCGGGCTGCAAACAGCAGCGCCGTAAGACCACCGCGCGCGATGGGAGCTGCCGGGGTACCGGCTTCCATCTTCGGCATGGAGGTGTCGCGATCATAGGAGCGGACGTTCAGATCCGCACCGTGCGCTGCCAGCAGGCTGACGATATCGGCATGGCCTTCGGCCGCCGCCCACATGAGAGCGGTCTGGCCCCGGAAGTTTTCCTTCGCACTCACTTCGGCGCCATGCGCCAGCAGCACTTTTACTGCTTCCGTATTGCCATCGCGGGACGCCATCATTAAAACTGTTTCGGCCTGGGCGGTTGCCAGCGTATTTGGATCGGCGCCGGCCTGGAGCAGCTTCTCGATCAGAGCGCCGCTGCCGATCCGCACGGCTTCCGACAGCGGCGTTGCGCCGTAGCGGTTAAGCGCGGTGACATTTGCGCCCTCTTTCAGCAGCAGGTCCACTGTTTCCAGGTCGCCCCAGTGGGCGGCCCAATGCAGAGCCGTGGTCCCGTCCACTTCAGGAGCATTCACGTCGACATGCTGCTTGAGGAGCGCGCGGACAGATTCGGCGTCCCGATTCTTCGCCGCGTCCACAAGAGCGGTGGTTCCATTGGTGGCGGCGTAGCAGGCAACCGATAACAGCGCCGCGAGCGAGCAATGCATCAAACTATGGATTCGCATCTTCGTGTCCTCTCCTAGACTTCCGTCAAGATGCCAGTGGCATCGCCGAGGTGCTCTTCAGTGAGACCGGCCTTGGTGAGCGTGGTCGAGAGCAGGTTCGCCATGGGCGTGTCTTCGGGATATTTGATGTGACGGCCGCCTTTCATGCGCCCGCAGGCTCCGCCGGCCACAAAGACTGGCAGCGGCGAATGATTGTGCAGATTGCTGTTGCTCATGGAACTGCCGAACAGAATCAGAGAGTGATCCAGTAGCGTTCCGTCGCCATCCTGTATCGCTTTCAGTTTGTCCATGAAATAGGCGATCAGGCTGACGTGATAGGTGTTGATCTTGGTCAGCTTTTCGAGCTTCTCCGGATTATCCTGATGATGCGAAGTGGCGTGGAACGGATCGGGCACGCCAATCTGCGGGAAGGTCCGGTAGCTGACCTCGCGCGCCATCATGAAGGTGGAGATGCGCGTGATGTCGGCCTGATAGGCCAGAGCCATCAAGTCGAACATCATCTTGGAATGCTCCACGTGATCGTCGGGAATACCGATGGGCGTAGTGGGCACTTTGATGCTGGAGCTGTTCTTGGCTTCGGTGAGCTGGATGCGGCGCTCAATCTCGCGCACATTATCCAGATATTCGGCGACTCGGTTGCGATCGTTGGCGCCCAAGCCGCGCTGCAAATGGCTGATTTGCGCGGTGACGGCGTCCAGGATGCTGTGTTCGCGCTGGATGCGAGCCACGCGCTCGGCCGCGTTGGAGCCGTCGCCAAACAGGCGATCGAACACCACGCGCGGGTTGATTTCCATGGGCAGCGGCGTGGTGGGCGTACGCCAGGAAATGGTGTTGGTGTAGCTGCAGCTGAAGCCGACGTCGCAGGCGCCGATTAACCCGGTCATGTCCTCGGTGGCGAGTTCGAGCGAAGGCAGCGGAGTGTCCTGGCCGATGTGCTGGGCGGCAATCTGATCCACCGTGGTGCCGGCGCGAACGTCCTCGCCTTCGGTTCGCTTGGGATGGACGCCATTCAAGAAGACCGAAGGGGATCGTCCGTGATCGCCGCCGCTATCGCCGGGCCCGCTCGGGCCAGCCAGCTTATGCGCGAGATTGCTGACCACTACCACCTGATCGCGGAAAGGCTGCAACGGCATCAGCGTGCGCGAAAGCTCGAAATTGGAGCCTTCGGCAACCGGAGTCCAATTACTCATCACGCCGCCGTGCGGGATGTAGCAGTAAGCCAGGCGAATGCGGGGATTCGCGGCTGTTTTGGCGAGCGGCGTTTGAGCCGGGACCATCGAGTCGAGAAAAGGCAACGCGACGGCGACGCCCATACCGCGCAAAAATGTGCGTCGGGGAAGATGGATCTTCGTGATGTTCATGCCAACAGTCTCCTCATTGAAACTGATTACGATCGATAATTTTACTGTCTAAGACTAGCGGTCACGGTGGGATTCTCGCCGTCCGTGCCCTTCAATTTCATTTCAAACGGCGTGCTCTTTACAATTCCCAGCACGATGGACGAAAAACGGTAGTCGTTGCGGGCGGCGTCGCGAACAATCGCGCGCACGGCGGGCATGTCGTAATACTGGACGCCTCGGCCCAGCGCGTAGATCATTAGTTTCTCGGTGAGCACGCTAACGAAGATATCGGGCTTTGCCATCAGGATCTGGCGCAGAGCAATGGGCCCGTCAATCTTTGCGCCGTTAAACATGACCCCCGAGGGATCGATCCTGGCCCCTTCGTCAGTGGTTCGCCACTGGCCCACAGCATCGAAGTTTTCAAGTGAAAATCCGATGGGATCCATTACCTTGTGGCAGCCGGCGCAGGCCGGATTCTTACGGTGCTCTTCCAGGCGCTGCCGCAGCGACGTCAGCGTGCCGGGATCGGCGTGCTCCTTCAACGCCGGGACATTGGGCGGAGGAGGATCGGGCGGCATGCCGATCAGATTGGTCAGGATCCACTTGCCGCGCTGCACTGGCGAAGTCCGGTTCGCGTAAGAGGTGATGGTCAAAATGCTGGCTTGGCCCAGCAGGCCGCGGCGCCGGTCGTCGGTAAGCGTCACGCGCCGGAAGTCTGTACCGTAGATATTCGGAATCCCATAGTGATGCGCCAGCCGCTCATTGATGAACGTGTAATTGGCGTTCAGAAGGTCCATCACGCTGTGGTCTTGCTGGATGATGTCGCCGAAGAACAGGTCCGTCTCGTGCTTCATGGCCTGGCGGAGATTGTCGTCAAAATCGGGGAACGTCTCAAAATCCGGATTGATGTTCTTGAGGTTGCGCAGGTACAGCCACTGGTCGGCGAAATTGTCCACCAGCGCCTTGGATTTCGGATCGGCCAGCATGCGCTTCACCTGCTGGTCGAGCACAGCGGGATCCTTGAGCTTGCCAAGCGCGGCGAGATTCAACAATTGATCGTCGGGAACCGTGCTCCACAGGAAAAACGACAACCGCGACGCCAGTTCGAGATCGCTCAGATGATATGCGGCGCCGGCGGCGAGAGCAGGCGGATCGGGCTCGAAGCGGAACAGAAATTCGGGACTGGCGAGGATCAGCTGGATAGCCGCTTCGATGCCGGAGTCGAATGTACCGCCTTCATTGCGGCCTTTCTGATAAAAGCCGAGCAAGGTTTCGAGGTCGTTGTCAGTCACCGGCCTGCGATAAGCGCGCCGGGCAAGTGTCGCGATGATTTTCTTGGCGCAAGGCAGCTCGTCGGCATGGGTCGTGGGCCGGCAAGTAAAAATCAAGCGGCGGCTGGGCGTGTCGCCGGGCCCCGTGGCATGCAGCGGACCGGCGATCGTGACGCGATCGACAGCGGGCAGGCCGCGAAAGTCCAGCGGATCGAGATTCGCGCGTTCGAACGGCTGCAGGATGTTGTCGTCTTCCGACTCGCCCTCCGACAGGAAGGTGGCTACCACGGTCCGTGGGCCCGCTTTCACGGGTACGTGCACGGTGAGACGGGCGTCGATCTCAGCGGCGGATTTTCCGGAGTTGCTGTAGCTGAGCTCGGCTTCATCCTTGCCGCCGATGGTGGCCAGCTTCACGCGATTGCCGTCGATGCTGATCTCCACCTGGTGCAGTTCCTCGAGGCCCTTGATGACGTCGGCGGTGGCGCGCCACAGCCTCACTTTGATCACGTACTCGCCATCCAGCGGGAAATTGTGGCGCATCATCAATCCTCCCCGCGTACCGAGCGGCAGGCCGTCCATGTGGCCGTTCTGCGAGAGGTCCGGCTTGGCGCGATAGGTGGCGGTGTCGGCCGAAAGGTTCGGATCGCCGACCGCGAGGCGGCTCAAATTCCAGGAAGCCGACATGTAGCGCTCGAGCAGCGAGGGCGAAGTTCGGAGCACGTCGGCGATGTCGTCGAAGCCGTAGCTCTCGTCGTCGGCGGGGAGCAGCGGCGCTGGGTCGACTTCCAGGCCGAGCAGATCACGGACGGCGTTGGCGTATTCGGTCCGGTTCAGACGATGCAGCGTGGCGCGTCCCGGGTTCGGATGGGCGGCGGAAGCGCGGTCAATCGAGGTCTCCAGGCCGGACACGAAACGGTCCAGCGTAGCCGCGTCTGGGCGAGGCATTCCTTGCGGCGGCATAGCGCCGAGTTTGACCTTATGAATGACCTTTTCCCAGGTTTCAGCGCCGGCCGGGATGTTGGTGAGGTCGGCCGATTGCAGCGATAACCCGCCGGTTTTCAATTTGTCGCTGTGGCAGACGACGCAATACTGATCTACCAGAGCGCGGCCGGAAGTGGCTGACGCCGGAATAGCAGTTTGTTGCGGAGGAGGCGCTGCATGTAAGCAAAGCGACGAAACCAGAGCACAGCATGCAAGACAGACAATGTCTTTCGCTGACAATTGAACCCTCCCACCGCGCGTGTAGCGGTGTGTATCAATGATGTCAAAAAAGTGTCTTGCATGCAAGGGGTGCCTGGGAGCTCGTCTGCCTGCATGCAAGGTAGGCGGCAGGACAAAACCTGACCGGGGCCGCCCGCCTGCATAATAGAGACATGCCAGGAAAACCGCCAATGGAAACCACCATTCTGCTGCTCACCTCCGAGCCCGTTGCGCGGGTGGTGATGCGAGAAGTGCTGGAGCGCGCCGGATATGTGGTGATGGCGACGGGCGACTTAGGTACGGCGGTGGACCGCTTGCAGGAATGCAAGGCGGACCTCTTGATGATCTCGCCCTACGTGGAGACCATCACCGGACACGACGCGGCGAAATACCTGCAAGGGCGCTGCCCGGGCATGCGCATTCTGATGGTCGCGGGACTGCTGGCCGACGATCGCCTGCAAAACCGGGCAGCGCTGGAGAAAGTGGAGATTTTTCCCCAGCCGTTCACGGGCCCCGAGCTGCTCAACAAGGTCCGGCAGGTTTTGGGCGGCTAAAGTTTGCTCAGGGCATTTGGGGCCTGGCGCTTTCGAGAATCTTCGTCATCCAGGCGGAATGCGGGAAACCGCAGGCGGCAAGAGCCTTCAGCTCCCTGTCCACGTCATACTCGACGCGGCGTATCGAGGGATTCCTCTTATCGAGCAGGGGATTGAGCCCATCGAGCAAAAGATATGCCGCACGGCGATCGCCGTCGTAAGAAAGACTGACGCTGCCAGTGTTGACCACGGTCAGTTCTGACGCACCGGGGACCGAAAGGCTCCGAACATAGGACTGATGGATGTGCGCGTAGATAGCAATGGGTTGACCGAGCGGCGAGTAAACCGACCCCAGCTCGCCATCGCTCGCTTCCGGAGCGGGCGCGCGCCAAAGATCGTCGGGGCTGGCATGCACCAGCGACATCGGCCCATGAATCTGGACGCGCGGCAGGCCCCTCAGCCACCCCAGCCGCTCTTCTCCCAGCGCTTCACGGTCTGCCTCGGCCATCTCCGCGATTGCGGCCCACATCGATTGCAGTTGCGGCAATCGACTGGCGAACTCGGTCAGCGACTCGGGTCTGAAAAGCATTTCATCGGTATTGCCAACCACACCCGGCCAGCCGAGATCGCGGATGCGATCGACAATCTCCGCGGGACTCGCTCCTCCGTGAGCCAGATCGCCGCCATGCAGGATCAAGTCGGGAGAAGTCTGCCGCAGATCGTTTAAGACCGCCTCGAACGCGGTCCGATTGCCGTGAATGTCGGATACGATTGCGATGCGCATGCAGCGTGCTCGGCAGACCGATCTAGTATCGTAGTGGAATGATTTCGAGGAAATCAATCCTAGGAACGCTGCCTCGCGTGGGCTTTCTATTTCTGTGCCTGACCGGCCAGGCTCTCTTTTCGAGCGACACGGTGCTGTTGAATGGCCATATCTACACCGCCAATTCGCAGAACCGCTGGGCGGAGGCGCTGGCAGTCACGGGAGACAAGATCGACGCCGTCGGCTCGAACACCGAGATCGCGCGCTACCGTTCTGCGAACACCAAGGTCATCGACCTTCAGGGCAAGACGGTGATTCCGGGGTTCACCGACGGCCACGTGCACCTGTGGTTCGGCGCCCTGGCGCTGCACGGCTTCAATCTGTCGACGCCGGAATCCAACATTACTTCGAAAGATCCGGAACTGCTGCTCGCGAAGATCAAGGCCTATGCCGCAAGCCATCCCCAGGATCCTGTGATTTTCGGCCGGGTCCAGTTCATTACGGATTTCACGGATTCGGGTAGCCACTTCAAAAGGCCGGCGGTGACGCACGAGCTTCTGGATCGCGCGGCGCCCGACCGTCCACTCGTGATTCACGACGTCAGCGAGCACGCGCTGTGGGTGAACCAGAAAACTCTGGACCTGGCCCATATCACGGATCGCCCAATTTCGGATCCAACCATCGAAGCGAACATCCTGCGCGATTCTCACGGTCACCCGAGCGGCGTGGTGATGGAAGGAGCGATGGAGATTGTCGAGCAGGCGCTACCGGATCCGCCCCTCGAGGTGAAGTTCGAATGGCTTCAACAGGCCATGCATTACCTGAACTCGTTCGGCATTACCAGCGCCACAATGGCGACGGGCAGCCTGTCGGATATAGAGCTTTATGGAAAGATGCGGGATCGCGGGCTGCTGACGCTGCGAACGCGCACCGCATTCGGCGCCGTGGCCGTGAACCATCACCTGACGCCGCAGTTTCTGGCCGATCTCGACAAAGCGCGAACCAGCTATCACGACTCCTGGGTCTCGGCAAACCTGGTCAAGTTCTTTTCCGATGGGCTCACCGACCCACCGGTATACACCGCCGAGGAGCTCAACAAACTGTTTGTGGAGTTGGACAAGCGCGGCTATCAATTAATGACGCACTCCATCGGCGTCGACTCGGCGCACATGGTTCTGGACGCCTACCAAGCCGCGGAAAAGGCCAACGGGCCACGAGATCGCCGCTTTCGGATGGAACACGCCGATTACCTGAATCCGGAGGACCTTCCCCGTTTTCGTCAGCTGTCGGTGATCGCGAGCATGCAGCCGGGTTTCTGCTGCAACGCGGGCGAGTTGGGGCGCGTGAAGATCGATACCTGGAACAGTTTGCTGAAGGCCGGAGCAAAGGTGACGTTCAGCAGCGATTGGCCTTGTACCTGGCCTCCGGACCCGCTGGCAGCGATCGAGGAGACGATGACTCGTGAAGTGCTGCGGGACGTTACGCCCCATGGACCAGTCGGCAAAATTCAATACGATCAGCCCCAGGAACGGCTTTCGGCCGAGCAGTCGGTGCTTGCCTACACGCGTGACGCGGCCTACGCGAACTTCGCCGAAAAACTGACGGGGACGATCGAGCCGGGCAAATTCGCGGACCTGGCTGTTCTCTCGCGCGATATCTTTTCCGCCCAGCCCGCAGACGTCGGAAAGACGCACGTCACGATGACCATGGTGGACGGCAAGATCGTTTTTGAACGCTAAGCGATCAACTCGTGCAGCACGTTCCCGGCAACGTCGGTTAACCGGAAATCTCTGCCGCTGTAACGGTACGTCAGCTTCTTGTGATCGATTCCCATCAGGTACAGGATGGTCGCATGAATGTCGTGGACGTGCGCCGGTTTGTCGATGGCTTTGAATCCAAAATCGTCCGTCGCGCCGTAGATGGTCCCGCCTTTCACCGCGCCGCCTGCCAGCCACATCGTAAATCCGAATGGATTGTGATCGCGTCCGCGCTTCACGCCGCCGCCGTTCATACCGCCGACTTCGCGCACCGGCGTACGCCCGAATTCGGATCCGCAAACCACCAGCGTGTCTTTCCACAGCCCGCGGCTCTTGAGATCCTTAATGACGGCGGCGAACGCCTGGTCTGAGTTTTTGGCGTTCACCTTGTGACCCAAGATATCCGCATGCGCGTCCCACGGGTCGCCCTTCGAATAATAGAGCTGCACCATGCGTACGCCCTTTTCCACCAGCCGGACAGCCATGAGAGCGCCTCGCGCGACATCGCCGGGCCCATACAGATCGAGCGTTGCCTGGGACTCTTTGCGGATGTCAAAAACCTCGGGAGCTTCGGTCTGCATCCGGTACCCGACTTCCATCGACTGGATGACAGCTTCCACGCCCTGATCGGTTCCGGACTCGTCCGTGCGGATTTTCTCCAGCTGCTGCAGTAAGTCGAGCTCGCGGCGTTGTTCCACCAGAGAGAACTTCGGATTGTTGACGTAGTTAAGAATCTTCTTGGGATCGAAGTTCTTCTCAACCACCACTTTCTTGAGCTTTTCCTTCCCGTCCTTGTCTTTCTCCGGTTTTTCCCGCATCTCCTCGGGCGGCATATCGAGCGGCATGCCGTCGGGACCAACCATCGCAACTTTATTGGAAATGTAAGTGCCCTGATTGATGGCAGGGAGGAAGCCATTACTCCACAGCGGCGGTCCCACAGTGGTCGGAATATCCGGACATAGAACGACATAACCGGGCAGGTTCTGATTGTCCGTGCCCAGGCCGTACGTGAGCCACGCGCCCATCGACGGACGGCCCGCTTGATTCGCGCCGGTGTTCAGCATCAGGCAGGAAGGCTCGTGATTCGGAATCTCGGTGTATACGGAACGCACCCAGCAAATGTCATCGACCACCTCGGAAAGGTGCGGCCACAGATCGCTGACATCCATGCCGCACTGCCCGTGCTTCTTAAACACATAGGGCGACTTCATCAGCTCGCCGGTCCTGCGTTCGGTAGAGATGGAACCGCCAGGCATGGGCTGTCCATCGTACTTGTCCAGCATCGGCTTGGGATCGAAAGCGTCGATCGTCGACAAGCCGCCGTTCATGAAAAGGAAAATAACTCGTTTGACCTTCTGGGGATAGTCGAGCGTTGCCACGCCGCCATTGGTGCCGGTCAAACCGGCTCGCGCCATGGAACTGCCAAGCATTCCGGCGAACGCCATCATCCCGAAACCGTTACCTACGCGGCGCAACGCGTCTCTTCTTGTCACCGGCTGTCGCTGTTTGTGATCGAACATTATCGGCACCTAGTTAATAAAAATGAATTCCGTGGAGCTGAGCAGCACCTTCGCGTAGCGGCCCCAGACAGTAGGCTGATACTTCACCTCCGCCTTCGCAGGCGCTTTCCCCTTGCGGCCAGGCCCGTCCATGCCTGCCATCATACCCATGCCCATGTTTGCATTGGGGGCTGCATCTGGATTCGCCGGGGCTTCGCCCTCCGTTGGAGCTTCCGCATCCTCTGGTGCCGTAGCATCAGCGTCCGTAGCAGCCTTATCCGATTTTTCTTTTGCCTCGTCCTTGGGTTTGTTCTTGTCTTCTTCGTACTCTTTCGCCGGCTCGGCATGCAGATAGTTCAAACCAATCTGCAGCTCCTTTTCGCTGGGCAAACGGCCGTAAGTCAAGGTGTAAATCTTACGAATACGCGCTGGATTGTCCGGCTCCGCCGCCACTCGCTTGGCCAGCGCTTCAGCTTCTAACTGAACAAAATCGCTATTCATGAGAAAGAGCCGCTGTAACGGAACAGTGGTCGTGAAGCGCTTCTCGGCACTAATGTTCGGCGGCGGAAAATCGAATAACTGTAAATAGGCGTCCAGTTTGTACCGGCTTACTTTGCCATACACGGTCCGGCCTTTGAAATTCGGAGTAAGTTCCTGCGAAGGCCCTTCGATCATGGTGTCCAGATTCCCCGCAACATCCAGGATCGAGTCCCGGATCTGTTCCGCATCCATCCGCTTGCGATTGGCTCGCCAGTAAAGCCGGTTACCCGAATCCTTTTCGAAATCCAGTGGATTGTTCTCGGTGCTCAGTTGATAAGTCGCGCTGAGCATGATTTCACGCTGCAGCTTCTTGATCGACATGCCATCTTTGACAAAGGTCTGGGCGAGATATTCGAGTAATTCCGGGTTAGTCGGCCGCTCACCCCCGAATCCGAAGTTGCTCGGCGTATCGACGATTCCGGTGCCGAAGTGCCCTTTCCAGATTCGATTCACAATCACCCGCATGGCTATAGGCTGGTTCACAATCAGGTTCGCCAACTGCATGCGGCCACTGCCTTCCGTGAGAGGCACTGGATCGCCAGGCGACAGCACGCTCAGAAAATGCCGTGGTACTTCCGGCCCTAGCGTTTCCGGATTCCCGCGAAGAGCCAGCTCGATGTTGACCGGCTTCTCGGCGTCTTTGACGCCATGAATGAACGGGTAGGACGGTTCGAGCTTTTTCTGGAGCGCCGCGATGTCGTCCTGAATCGACTTCAGGCGAGCCTGCGTCTCAGGCCCGAGCCTGGATTCAAGTCCCCAGCCGCGGAACAGAAGCACTCCGGGTTTCGGTTTCTTTTCCCCGTTGGCTTGCGGATCCTCGGAGTCTCTTAGCTCGCGCTGAAAGATCTCGACCCAGAAACTGGTTACGTCATCCGGCAGAACTTTGAAACGAATCAATGCTCCTGGGTTGAAGTCCTTGTTCGAAACGAAATTGCTGGGTTTATCGGTGCGCTTCTTCGGCTTGGTGCCGTCCAGATCCTTGGCCTCCAGAACCTTGTTTTGGGCATCCAGATCGTTCTTTTGGAGCATCACCTCCTCAATTTCATCCTGAAATTGTTGGGCGAGTTTTTTGGCCTCGGCCTTGGTGCCGCCATCCTTTTTGATCATGGCCTGCCAGGCGTCTTTGTATTTGTACTTGTCGGTGGGCTTGCCCATGTACTTGATCCATCTCTCCAGAAGTTCATAATCAAGTTTGCGGGCTTCCACTACTTCCGCGATTTCCTTCTTCTCCTTGCCGGTCACTTCCCAGACGCCTTCGAGATAATTTGCCGATTGCAAAGCCAGCGAGCGGGAAAGCTCGTTCGAAGCGTCCTGGGTCATCTCGTGCTCGATCTCTTGCTTCTGATCCAGCTCGTCCTGCAGCTTCAGATAATCCGAGACGACCTTTTGAGGCGCCCTCGGATATTCTTCATAACTGGTGTTGAAGAAGACTCCGGCGAGAGCATAGTAGTCGGTCTGCGGAATCGGATCGTACTTGTGATCGTGGCAGCGCGCGCAAGCCACCGTCAGGCCAAGAAATCCGCGGCTCACCACATCCACGCGATCGTGACGCTCATCGGCTCTCGTCACTTCGTTGGAGCCGTTATCGTAATACCACGGCCCCAGTCCCAGGAAACCAGTCGCGGGCAGCGCTTTGTAGCGAGCCTTCGCGTCCATCAGATCGCCCGCCAGTTGCTCTTTGACAAACTGATCGTAAGGCATGTCGTCGTTGAACGCCTGAATCACCCAATCGCGATAAGCCCACGCATTGGGATACGGCCGGTAGCCCCTGGGGAAGGGGTTCAGACTGCGATAATCGTCCTCGCCATAACGCGCCACGTCGAGCCACAGTCGTCCCCAGCGCTCACCATAGCGAGGCGACGCGAGCAACCGGTCCACCACCTTCTCGAAGGCGTCCTGTGACGTGTCTTTTTCAAAGGCCGCGATTTCTTCAAGCGTTGGAGGCAGCCCAATCAAGTCGAGCGTGGCGCGGCGAATCAGATCCAACTTCGCAGCCGGCCCAACTGGCTTGAGACCTTCCTTTTCCAAACGCGCCAGCACAAAGCGGTCAAGATCGTTCTTGGCCCATTTCGCATCCTTCACCTCCGGAACTGGCGTGTCCTCCAAAGGCTTGAAGGACCAGAAGGCGCGGCGCTCCGGCGAGATGGTGTATTTTCCGGAACCGCTGGCGACAGACTTTGCCGAACTCTTTGGCCACACCGCGCCGGCCTTCACCCAAGCTTCCAGCAGCGCGATTTCCGGATCGCTCAGCTTCCCGCCCAGCGGCATCTTCAAGCCTGGATCAGTCTGCTTGATCGCGGTAATCAGCAGGCTCTTGGCGGGATCGCCGGGAACAACATCCGTCCCTCGCATGCCACCCTTTTTCATAGCCTCCTCGCTGTCCAGGCGGAGTCCACCCAATCCGGACTCGGCATGGCACGCGAAGCAATTGTTGGCCAGGATCGGGCGTACTTTGTTCTCGAAGAAATCCGGATCGGCCGCGTTTGGGGTTTGCGCTTCGAGCAAAACCATCGCTGATAGCGCCAGAAGTACTGCTCCAGTGGCAACGTGTCTCATCAAACGCAAATCCTTCCAGAGGACCAGGTAATGTTTCCGCGGCCACGGAGCGCGATGTTAGGGAAGTCGGACGGGGCCTGCTCAGATGCTATTATATCCGAACCCTTCCTTCGGCTACAATGGAGACTCTCCGTTGGCGATGCGTATCCCCATTGGCGTTCTCATTGTTGCTCTTGCAGTTTCGGCGGCATCGCCCAAACAAGGCATTCAAACCCCCGGCGTTCAAATCCCGTTCGCCAGTTTGAAAGCTGAGGCCACCTTTCAAACGCCGGATAGACCGGATTGGATCTTCTTTTCGACTGACGTATTTGTTCCAGCCAAAGATCGAGTCGACAAGATCGACATCAAATCAAATAAACTCGCCGATCCTGTTACCGGTCTCAACAAGCCATGCGGCGGGATGGTTTCAGCATTTGGCAGTCTCTGGATTCCGGCGTGCGGCGATGGAACGCTTGCGAGGATCGATGCGAAGACATTCAAAATCACTGCCACGATTGCCGGCGGGACTGCGGATATTCGAGGCACGATCGCGGCCAGCGCCGATAGCATCTGGCTGTTGACCGACGCGAAAACCACTCTATCGCGCATCGATCCCGATCAAAACGCCGTCGTCGGCGAATTGCGGGTTCCCTCGGGTTGCCGCGCCCTGACCTTCGGCGAGAAGTCGCTGTGGCTCGCTTGTCCGAACGAAAACAAAGTGCTGCGCATCAACCCCGCGACCAACCTGGTTGAGAAGGTGATCGATGTCGCCGCGCATCCCCAAGCGCTTGCCGTGGGCGCGACTTCCATTTGGGCGCTGTGCGAGAAGGACGGAACAGTGGACCGCATCGATCCCAAGACCAACAAGGTATCGAAGTCCATTGAGTTGGACGTGCCCGGTGCAAAGGGCGCGATCGCGTTCGGCGAGGGCTCAGTTTGGGTGACACTCGCGGGCTTCCCGCTCACTCGGATCGATCCACAATCGGAAACCGTTGCGCAGCAGTTCTTCGGTCCCGGCGGCGGTGGCGCAATTCTGACCACTCCGGGCGCCATCTGGCTGTCGAATCCCGACGCCGGAACGCTGCTGCGAATCGATCCGAAGCGCGTGCTGGCAACCCTCGCCGAATAGCCTTCAGTGGGACGGGCCCGGCCATCATGCCGCATGCACGGGAAAACCTGAGCAGGGCTTGTTGCTCCGATGTCAGCGATTCCCAAACCGCCCGTGGGATTGAGTTGATCTCGCGGCTGTTGTCGGCATACCAGCGACGCGCATATTGGATCGTTACCAGATTTACGCCGCCATTCTGTATTTTCTCTGGGCTGGAATCGCGGCACATCCCTCCAAAGTGAGTGCGGCGATAGGGCTGCTGGCATC
>Ga0302324_100002581_pt1 | contig 41575 bp, 34 predicted proteins | sample Palsa_T0_1_FD_201949 | JGI IMG/M metagenome (GOLD analysis project Ga0302324, IMG submission 201949) | Peat permafrost microbial communities from Stordalen Mire near Abisko, Sweden - Palsa_T0_1 | ecosystem: Environmental > Terrestrial > Soil > Palsa > Peat permafrost | place: Sweden: Abisko...
GCCGCCGGCGCCGTGCGCACGCTGGTACAGCAGGGCTTCACCAAGGTGTTCAACCTGCGCGGCGGCATCGCCGCCTGGCGCGCCGAGAATCTGCCGCTGGCGCGCAGTTGAGTGCGCAGCATGGGCGCCCCGCAGATCGTCATGTATTGCAAGTCATGGTGTCCCTACTGCGACAGCGCGCGTGCGCTGCTGAACGCCAAAGGCGTCAGCTTCCAGGACATCGACATCGAAGCCCAGCCTGAGCAGCGCGAGGAAATGATCCGGCGCAGCGGCCGGCGCACGGTGCCGCAGATCTTCATCGGTGAGCGTCACATCGGCGGCTCGGACGACCTGCATGAGCTCGACCGTGCCGGCGGCCTCGATCCGCTGCTGCAGGCAAGCTGATTTTCCGCCCATTAATCTCAAGCCCCAAGGTCTCCCAACATGGCTAATGAACAGTTGCCCCTCGCCACTGACTCGACCGCGACCTCGACCACGCTGGTGCTGCAAGGCGTGTATCTCAAGGATTGCTCGTTCGAGGCTCCCCAGGGGCCGCGTGCCAACGGCGAGTGGAACCCCCAGATCTCGCTCGATCTGAATACCAACGTGCAGCCCATCGGCGGCGACATACGCGAGGTGGTGCTGACCGTGACGGTCTCGGCCAAACAGGGCGAGCAGACGCTGTTCCTGGTCGAAGTCAAACAGGCCGGCGCATTCATGATGCAGAACCTGTCGGCCGACGAGTTCAAGCGCGCCATCGGCAGCCTTTGCCCCAGTGTGTTGTTTCCGTACGCACGCGCCGTGGTGTCGCAGCTCGTGAGCCAGGGTGGCTTTCCACAACTGCTGTTGCCGCCGGTCAATTTCGACGCGCTGTACGCCAATTCACAGACCGAGTCGACCAACGCCACCAAGAACTAAAGCGCGCGCCGCAAGGCACACCGCTGCGCACGCCGCTGCGCACGCCGCTGCGCACGCCGACATCGCCGTGCTCGGCGCCGGCTCATGGGGCACGGCGCTCGCAATCCAGTGCGCGCGTGCCGGCCGGCCGGCGCGCCTGTGGGGCCGCAATCGCGAGCACGTCGAGGCCATGGCGCGTGCACGCGTGAATGAGCGCTACCTGCCCGGCGCCAGCTTTCCCGACAGCCTGCATGTGTTCCCTGATCTGGGCGCCGTCATCGACGGGGTCGACGATGTGCTGCTCGCGGTCCCCAGCCACGGCTTTCGAGCACTGCTGGAGCAGCTGCAGCCCATGCTGCCGCCGGCGGTGCGCCTGTGCTGGGCTACCAAAGGGTTCGAGCAGGGCAGTGGTCTGCTGCCAAACGAAGTGGCGCATGCGGTGCTCGGTCCGGGCCGTTCGGTGGCGGTATTGTCCGGCCCCACCTTCGCCAGGGAGGTCGGGGCGGGCCTGCCCACGGCGATGACCATCGCCTCGAGCGAGATCGATTATGCCGAGAAACTGGCGCATGACCTGTCCTCGGCGAGTTTCCGTGCCTACACCTCGACCGACATCACCGGTGTCGAGGTAGGTGGCGCAGTCAAGAACGTGCTGGCCATCGGCGCTGGCCTGTCGGACGGCCTCGGCTTCGGCGCCAACACACGCATTGCGCTGATCACGCGCGGGCTGGTCGAGATGACACGGCTGGGGGTAGCGCTGGGTGCGCAACGCGAGACCTTCATGGGTCTCGCGGGGCTCGGCGACCTGGTGCTCACCTGCACCGACGACCACTCGCGCAATCGCCGCTTCGGCCTGGCGCTCGGCCAGGGTGCATCCGTGGACAGCGCCTTGCGGGACATCGGACAGGTGGTCGAGGGTTATCCGGCGGCGCTGGCGCTGCACCGGGTGGCGGCGCGCGAAGCCGTGGCCATGCCCATCGCCGAGGGCATATTCGGTGTGCTGTATGAGCAGCTGCCCGCCGAACAGGTGGTACGCGGCCTCATGCTGCGGCGCATCAAGCCAGAATTTGACTAGCGTGCGATCGCGTCAGATCCAGGTATAGGCGTTCGAAGATGTCGCCCGCCACCGGCTTGCCGCACAGGTAGCCCTGTATCTGATCGCAGTTCAGCGATCGCAGCTGACGCAGCTGCTCTTCGGTCTCGACCCCTTCCGCCACCGCTTTGAGCTTAAGTGCGTGCGCCAGGTCGATGATCACCGATACCAGGGTCGCCCCCTCGGGAGCGTTGGCCATGTCGAGCACGAACGAACGATCTATCTTGAGCGTATCCACGGGCAGTTTGGACAGGTAGCTCAGCGATGAGAAGCCGGTGCCGAAATCGTCGATGGCGATCCTGATTCCCATGGCGCGAATGGCGTGCAGGCTGGCGATGCTGTGATTGACGTCCTCCATGATCAGGCTTTCGGTGATCTCCAATTCCAATCCGGCCGCCGCGTGGGTATCGATATTGATTGCCTGCTCGATCTCCGCCAGGAATCCGCGGTGACGCAGCTGCAGCGGTGACACATTCACTGCAATGGGCACGGCCGGTAGCCCGGTGTCGAGCCAGCGCAGGTATTGCGCGACCGCATTGCGCAGCGCCCAACGCCCGACCTCATGGATCAATCCCGTCTGCTCCAATATCGGGATGAAGCGGCCCGGCGCCACCATGCCGGTCTCCGGCCTGTTCCAGCGAATCAGCCCCTCGGCGCCGGTCAGACGGCCGCTGAGCAGATCGAACTTGGGCTGGTAATGCAGTACGAATTCCTCGTTGTCGAGCGCCTGGCGCAACTGGTTTTCAAGACCGAGCCTGCCCGACATGGTTTCGGACATTCTTTGCGAGTAGAACAGGTAGCGATCGCCGGCCACCTTGGCTTTCTTGAGCGCCGCCTCGGCGTGTTTGTACAGCGTGTCAGCGTCGTCGCCGTCGTCCGGGAACAGTACGATGCCGATCTTGGCGGCAATCCGGTACACGGCTTCGTTCAAACTGAATGGATGATTCAGAAAAATCGCGATGGTCTTCTCCAGCAGTCGAACCACGTCGCCTTCCTGGCGGATTTGAGGCAATACGATCGCGAACTGATCCGCACCCACGCGCGCCAGCAGCGAAGCGTCGCCGGCGAAATGTGTCAGCCATTGCGCCACCTGCCGCAGCAGCGAGTCGCCGGCCGGGCGTCCAAGGCTGTCGTTGACGGCCTTGAATCGCTCCAGATCGACCAGAAACAAACCCAGCTTGTGCTTGCCGTTGGCAGCATTGCGCAGGTACTGCGCGAGCCGGTCGAGAAATAGACGCCGGTTTGCCAGTCCGGTCAGAGCATCGTAATAGGCCAGGTAGTCGAGCCGCTCCTGCTTGTCGATGTAATCGATCGCGAATGCGATGTTGCCCGCCAGCTCGGTCAACATCTTGAGCCCCTGCTGGTCGAAGAACTCGACCTTGCGCGTGTACAACACGATCACGCCGATAGCGTCGTCCGAGACGATCAGCGGAAACACCGCCAGCGCGCGCAGGCCCATGGCGGCGTATTTGTCGTTGAACGCGACCCGCTGATCGTTCCGCAGATCGTTGGATATGATCGCGGTCTTGTCCCTGATGGCACTGGCAGTCAAGGTTTTGCCGCTCAAGGCACCGGCGCTCGAGCCGAACAGGCCTTTGATGGCAGCCAGGAAGTTCTCGTCCATGCCGGCCGAGGCCACCGGCACGATATTGCTTCGCGTGCGATCGACGATGCCCACCCAGGCCTTGTCAAATTCGCCCAGCTCGACCGCGATTCGGCAGGCACTACTGAACAGCTCGTCCCGGTCGCGCGCGCGCACCACCAGTGCGTTGATGCCGCTGACCATGGCATACAGCCGATTCAGACGTCTGAGCTTGTCTTCCGCATGCATGCGTTCGGTGATATCGCGCACCAGGATGATGATGGTCCAGCGGCCACGCAGGCATTGCGCGTGGCGTCGGACATCGAGCCATATGGCCGGCCCTTGCTCGGGGCGCCAGAGGAATTCCTGCGGCGCGGCTGCGGCGCCGCCGGCGATGAGCGCATCGTAGGTATGCTCGAGCTGGACGCGCGAACCTGACAGCTCTCCCCAGACATTCCACGGCTCGAGCGCCAGGATCTGCTCGCGTGTGAGCTGGCGCAGGCGGCAGCCGGCATCGTTGACATGCACCAGCCGCAGACTGGCGCGATCGATCAGAAAAATGGCATCCGATATCGCATCCATCGCCTGGAAGCGCTGCAGATCCTCGACGCTTCGGACTCTGTCGGTGACGTCTTTGGCGATACCGCGGTAGCCGCTGAACGTGCCGTCGGCCTCGAACCTCGGCTCGCCGCTGACACTGATGTAGACCGCGCTGCCATCGGCAGTGATCGGCTGCAGTTGCAGGCTGCGGAACGGCCTGTGCTGGGCCAGCGTGGCGCGATGTTCGGTCCAGTCCGCATTCTCATACGGCAATTCCCACGGGGTCTTGCCCACCCAGGCATCGAATATTTTGCCGGACTCATCGCGCACTCCGGAGGAAACCAATGTAAAGCGGAAGTTCGGATCCTGTTCCCAGTACCAATCCGACGACAAGGCGGCCAGGCCGCGAAGCCGTTGCTCGCTCTCCTTGAGGCCGCGCCGGAACGAACGCGCAGCTCGCGCGAGCGAGCGCAAACCATCAATCAAGCGACCCATGATTTTGTGCGTAAAGCGCCCATGGAAGCAGGATCTGCCTGTTTTCCGGGTGGGTATGTACGCTGTCAAACATACCTTGCTAGCCGAAGCCCAGCTGGCGCCAGGCCTCGTACACCACCACCGCCACGGCATTGGACAGGTTCAGACTGCGGTTGCCGGGACGCATGGGTATCGACAGCCGGTGTGGCGCCGGCAAGGCGGCGATCACCGCGGGCGGCAGGCCGTGGACCTCGGAGCCGAACAGCAGTGCATCCCCGGCCGCAAAGCGCGCCTCCCCATAGGGGCGGCCGGCGCCGGTCTCGATGGCGAATATGCGTATCTCGCCCAGGCTCGCCAGGCAGGCGGGCAGGCTCGCGTGGCGCTGCACGATCGCCAGCTGCGCATAGTCGAGTCCCGCCCGCCGCACCGAGCGCCGGTCGAGCTCGAATCCCAGCGGCTCAATCAGATGCAGGCCGCAACCGGTATTGGCGCACAAGCGGATGATATTGCCGGTATTGGGCGGGATCTGCGGCTGGTGCAGAATGACTTGGAACACGCAGGGCACAGTCTATGCCCTCGCGGGCCTTACAATCCCCCCGAGAGAGGGGGATGCGTGGCACTCGCATCGGTGATACTTATTCGCGGGTAGCGCCAGTGCCTGAGCGCCGGCGGGAGGTGAGCGTGAAGATTCTGTTGATCGACGATCATGCCCTGTTCCGAGCCGGCCTGCGCATGCTGCTCGGCACGATCGGAGAGAATGTCAGCTGCATCGAAGCCGGCAATATCACCGACGCGCTGGTGCTGCTCGAGCAGCACACCGATCTGCAGATGTGCCTGCTCGATCTGGCGTTGAAGAATGAGCACGGGCTCGCGGCCATCCATCGAATCAAGGAGACGGCGCCTCAAGTCGCGGTGGTGGTGGTCTCGGGCGCCGAGGACAGCGCCACGATTTCGCGCTGCATCGACGCCGGCGCCATGAGCTTCATTCCAAAGAGCGTGACCCCGGAGGTGCTCAAGCACGCCCTGCAGCAGGTGCTGAGCGGCGCGGTCTATCTGCCGGACCAGATCGTCAGCGCGATCGAAAAACAGGCAACGGGTCCGCACCTGACGCCGCGGCAGCTGCAGGTGCTGCTGGCCTTGAGCAGAGGTCTGCCGACCAAGCTGATTGCGCGTGAGCTCGACCTGTCGGAGTACACGGTCAAAGACCATATCGCTCTGGTGTTTCAGGCCCTCGGCGCGCGCAATCGAACCGAAGCGGTCATCAAGGCGAGTCAATTGCACCTGCAGGAGATGGCGGCCACGGTGCACGGGTGAGATTGAGCTTCAGGCGATCCGGGCCGGGCGCGCAACCCGACCCGGAGATGTTGATTGAGCTGGTGGGATTGCACGCGCGGGCGCTGCGGCGCATGCCATGGGTGCAGACCTGGCTGGTGCTGGCGCTGTTTTTGCTGATCCACGCCTATGTCAGCCTATGGGTTTTTCTCGGCTGGGCGGTGCTGACCATAGGGGTCGAGAATTTGCGCGCGGGCTACGCCAGGCGCGTCCTCAAGCGCGGCTACGACATCGATCCGAAGCGCGTGCATGCCGTATTCGTGGCGCTGGCCGCCATGGCAGGCAGCGCCATCACGGTGGGCACGTTGTTATTCCTGCCGCATCTGCCGCTGCTGCTCCAGGCGCTGTACGCCATCATTCTGTTTACCATTCCGGCTGCCGGCACCGCGGTATCGCAATCCTCCGCCTACATTCTCGGCGCCTATGCGGTGTCGATCCTGGTGCCCGCTACGGTGGCCTGGGAGCTGATGTACCCGAGCCTGGGCATGACGCTGGGCGCCATGCCGCTGCTGTACTGTGTGGTGCTCATCCTGGTCACGGCCGACGGCGAAAAGCTGTTGCTGCGTTCGGTGATCATCCGCCATGAACGCGATCGCCTGGTGCGCGATCTCGAACGCAGAAATGCCGACGTGCGTGTGGCCATGGGAGAGGCCGAACAATCCGCGCTGGCGCGTGCACGCGTGCTGGCCGCGGCCAGTCACGATCTGCGTCAGCCGCTGCACGCCCTGTCGGTCTACAGCGCCGTGCTCGCCTCCAAGCCCGCACCCGACTTATTGAGCGAGGTGAGTCAGAACATCGACCAGATCGTGCGCGCGCTGGGCAATCTGCTCAACGGGCTGCTCGATTTGTCACGCCTGTCGGCCGGCAACTACGTGCCCGAGCAGCAGAACCTCGCGCTCGAGATACTGATTGCCGGCGTGTGCGCGGAATACCAGCAGGCGGCCGCGCATAAGAATCTGGTGCTGATTCAGGAACTCGCTCCGGTGCGGGTGCTCGGAGATTCGGTGGCGCTGGCACGCATTGCGCGCAACCTGATCGACAATGCCATCAAGTACACCGATCGCGGCGAGATTCGTGTAGCCACGCGCTGCGAGTTTCCGGGAGCAGCGCCGCTGGCCATCCTGAGCGTGTCCGATACCGGCCGGGGCATTCCGGCTTCCGAACAGGCACGAATCTTCGAGGAGTTCTATCAACTCGACAATCCCGGGCGCGACCGCAGCAAAGGAGTTGGCTTGGGGTTGGCAATCGTGCAGCGGCTGTGTGAATTGACCGGCGCGAAGATCGTAGTGGAATCGGTAGTCGAGCAGGGCACCCGCTTTAGCGTCAGCATGCCGGCGATCCTCGAGGCCGCAGCGCCCGAGCCGGTGCTGGCAGGAGCCGCGGAGGTTTCCCTGGCCGGTAAGAGCGTGTATGTGGTCGATGACGAGCGCGACATTCTGCACAGCATGCGTACGCTGCTGGGCGTCTGGGGCATGCGTGTCATGACCGCGGATTCGGCTACTGCGGTGGCCAGGATCTTCGATCAGGACGGTGCCCCCGATCTGCTGATCGTGGACCTGCGCCTGGGTGAGGATGAACATGGCGCTCGCCTGGCCGATCGGCTGCAGCACCGGCACGGCAGATTTCCGGTATTGATCATCACCGGCGAAACCTCATCGGATGTGCTGCAACAAGCCAGGCAGCACAACTATACCTTGCTGCAGAAACCCATCGCCGCCGAGGTGCTGCGTCGAGCGATCGCGGCTGCCGTGACAGCCTGACCGGCGGTGAGCATAATCGGCCCATGAGCAAGGCACTCGCGATGCGTTTTTGCGGCCTGGAGCTGGCCTCTCCGATCGTGCTGCTGTCCGGCTGCGTCGGCTTCGGCGAGGAATATACGCGCGTCGAGGGCTTCTCCAACCGCGACGTTGGCGCGATCGTGCTCAAGGGCACGACCGGGGCGGCGCGGCTCGGCAATGCCCCGCACCGCGTCTATGAGACCAGCGATGGCATGCTGAACGCCATCGGCTTGCAGAACCCCGGGGTCGATTATGTGGTGCGCGAGATCCTGCCGTCGCTGGATTTCACCGAGACGCGCTTCATTGCCAATGTCTGCGGATCGACCATCGAGGAGTACGTCGAGGTCACCCGGCGCTTCGATGACTCGCGCATCGATGCCATCGAGATCAACATCTCCTGCCCGAACGTCAAGGAAGGCGGAGTGCAGTTCGGCAATCTGCCGGAGATGTCCGCGCGTGTGGTCGCGGCCTGCCGCCGCGTGACCAAAAAACCGCTGATTACCAAGCTGTCGCCGAATCAGACCGACATTCGCGAGAACGCGCGCCGCTGCATCGATGCCGGCACCGACGCCCTGGCCGTGATCAATACCGTGACCGGTATGTCGATCGATCTGGACACGCGCCGGCCCGTGATCGGCAATGGCCAGGGCGGTCTGTCGGGTCCGGCGATCAAACCCATAGCCTTGCTCAAGGTCAAGGAAGTCTACGAAGTCGCAGGCCCGCGAGGCATTCCGATCATCGGCCAGGGCGGCATCACCAGCGCGCGCGATGCGCTGGAATTCATGGTCGCGGGGGCCAGCGCGGTCGGCATCGGCACGGCGCTGTTCTACGATCCGATGGTATGCCGCAGCGTCAATCAGGGCATCGCCGATTACCTGAGCGGCCAGGGATTGCAGTCGGTGGCGCAGCTGGTCGGCACGCTCGACTCGGGTCCGCAAGTCGAACGGGAATGCGCGTGAGCATGGTCGCGGACCTGGAGAATCTGATCTACGTCCTGCTGTGGCTGTTGCTGCCGCAAGAGCCCTAGAGCAATGCGCACTCTGAGTGCGCGAGAGGTTCACTGGAGCACGCTATTTGGCTGCGTGCTGGTGATGCGGCTGCTCTATCCATTCTTTAATTCGCCGCTGACGCATCTGTTCTCCGATCCCCAGCGTCATTGGGAAACGGCGCGCGATTTTCTGCAGCCGGGGATCATGGCCAGCAGCGATCCCTACATGTACCAGCTGTGGGTGTTCGTGCTGCAGCGGCTCGCCGGCGATTCCAGCGCCGTGATCCTGACCGGTTGCGGGCTGTTGTGTGCGGCCATGCCCTACGGCTGGTATCGCACGCTGCGCGAACTGATGCCGCGCACGCCGGCGCTCGCCAGCGCCTTAGTTGTCGGGCTGTGGCCGGCATTCCTGGGCGTATACGGCTACTTCATGACCGAGACGCTGCTATTGACGCTGACCGGTTTCGGCTTTGCGCTGACGCTGCGCGCGCTACGCAAGCGCACACTGCCGGCGTTCGCGGCCGCCTGTGCGCTGTGGCTGGCCGCCGGCTTCACACGCAATGTCGTGCTGCCGATCGCTCTGGCATGCCTGCTGTGGGCGTGGGCGCTGCAGCCGCATAAACTGCGCGCGGCCATGCTGGCGCTGCTGCTGACCGCCGCCGTGGCGATTCCCGCCGGGCTGCATGGCCGCACAGGCCTGGGCTACTTCGCGCCGCTCGGGAATCTGTATCTGAACGAGGTCTATCACGCCGGCAGCAACAAGGACATTCAGATCAATTACGGTTATCAGGGTGTGTTCGGTTTCGGCAGCCCAAGCTACTACAACCCGACCTTCTATCCGTTCTCCGACTGGACGACCTCGAGACGCGGAGTGCTTTCCATCACCATTGATACCCGGCGCGGACGCGCCGACTGGCGGCGGGTTCTGGCGCAGGTACGAGCGCAGTCGCAGGGCTCGCGCTGGCGCGATTTCGCTGAAAACCTGTGCTATCTGTTCTTCGGCCAGGCATGGCCCGACAATGATCGCAGCACTGTAGTCGGCTGGCTTGCCGTCTGGTCGCGCTGGCTGCTGCTGCCCATAGTGGTAGGCACGGCGCTCGCGGCCTGGCGCCGCTGCTACCGGGGCCGTGAATGGCTGCTGCCGGCCTGCGCGCTCGCAAGTCTGCTGCTGCTGGCGCTGCAGCGCGAAGGCATAATGGAAGGAAGATACCGCAAGCCCATCGAGCCCATATTCCTGGCGGCGATCGCGCTGGCCTGGCACGCGCGCTCGCGTGCGGCGGCCGAGCGATGAGCCGCGCACGCGCGCTGCCGCCGGTGGCGCCGGTGGCGCCGCAGCGCCCGGTCTCGGCGACGCATGCAGCAGTGGCCTGGAGCGGCACCGCGTGCATGCTGCTGGCCGTCACGGTGCTGAACTTCTGGTCGCCGGTTCACCAGATCGCCTATCAGGCCTTGATCGTCATGGCCGCAACGGCGGTCGGTGTGTTCGTGCCGGATCTGCTGTGGCAAAAAGTGCAGCGGCGCACGCTCACGGCGCCGGGGGCCGCCGATCTGTCGCGCAGCCTGACCAAATTGCTGGGTCTGCTCGGCTCGATCGGTTTCATCGCACTGCTGTACTGGCTGTTTCCCGAATATAGCAGCCATGGCTTCTATTCCAACTACTGGGCGGCACTGCGCGTGGTGTTGTCGTTGTGGGCGCTGGTGGCGCTGCCCTATATCTATTGGGTCGATCGGCGGCTGAGCGAACCGCGCGATGCGCTGTGGCAGATGGGGCGCCTGCTGTCACTGCGCTGGGACGAGGTGTCGGGCCGGGTAATCGGCCAGCACCTGCTCGGCTGGCTGGTCAAGGGTTACTACCTGCCGCTGATGTTCACCTATTTCTGCGACAACCTCGACAAGCTGCTGCACTACGACCTCAAGCTGCTGCACGACTTCCACGGCATTTTCGACTGGGGCTACTTCACGCTGTACTTTGTCGATGTCGCGCTGGTGTCGATGACTTACCTGATGTCGCTCAAGTTGACCGATACCCATATCCGCTCGACCGAACCCACGGCGTTCGGCTGGTTCGCGGCCTTGGTGTGCTACGAACCGTTCTGGTCGCTGATCGGCGCGCAGTACCTGGCCTATGACAATGGCCGCGGCTGGGGGGCATGGCTTGCCGGCACGCCGTGGCTGTTTGCACTCTGGGGCTCGCTGATCCTGGTGCTGGTAGTCATCTACGTCTGGTCCACGATCGCCTTCGGCGCGCGCTTCTCGAACCTCACGCATCGCGGCATCATCACCAACGGCAGCTATCGCTACAGCAAGCACCCGGCGTATCTGGCCAAGAACCTGTCGTGGTGGCTGATCGCGATGCCGTTCATGATCAACGTCAGCTTGGCACAGACGCTGCGATGCTGCGTGCTGCTGTGCATGCTCAATGGCATCTACTATCTGCGCGCCAAGACCGAGGAACGCCACCTGTCGCTCGATCCGGTCTACCAGCAGTACGCGCGCTGGATCGAACTGCACGGGTTGTTGCGCGGCTTGAATCGCATCCCGGGCATCGGTGCACTGGCGCGCTGGCGGCCGAGCTTCGCGGCCTATTCCTCACCGGCTCGCTTCACCTCTGACGCATCGCCTTGAGTGCTGCGCTGATCGCGCAGCCAGACCGTGCGCGAAGGCGTGGCCAGCTGTACCTTCAGGCGCGCGAAGCGGCGCAGGATTTCGCGGTTGACCTGGTCGAGCGCGCGCCCCAGGTCGCGCCCCGGCGCATTCTCCACAAAGAAGCACACTTCGAACTGCAGCGCCGAATCGCCGATCTGTTTGAGCAGGCAATGGACGAAACGCGCGCCCTCGTAGCTCGCGACCGCATCGCTGATCAGATCGGGTACCTGCTCGATCAGCGCCGCCGGTGTGTCGTAGGCCAGGGGCAGGTTGAACAGCGCGCGCCATTCACTGGCACGCCCGAGATTGCGCACACGGCTCTTGAGCAGGTCGGCGTTGGAAATAATGATCTGCTCGCCGGTGACGCTGCGCAGCCGCGTGCTCTTGATGCCGATCTGCTCGACCTTGCCCTCGAACGTGTCGACCCGCAGCGAGTCGCCGACGCCGAAGGGTTTGTCGAGTGCGATCGACAGTGAGGCAAACAAATCGCCCAATATGGTCTGCACCGCGAGCGCGATGGCGATACCGCCGACGCCCAGGCCGGCGATCAGCGGTCCGACGTTGATGTCGAGGTTCTCGAGCGCCAGCAGCGCCACCACGATCCAGATGATCAGCCGCAGCGCAAACAGTACGATGTCGATCGAGCCTGCCAGCCGCACATCGCCCGTGCGTGCCTGCTGGCGCTGCAGGCCGTAGCGCGCGGCCGCACCCGCCCAGATGCCCAGCTGCAGCCAGCAGCCCACGATGATGGCGATTTCAAAGACCCGATCGATGCGCCTGGGCAGAGTCAGGATGCGTTCAGCCACGTACAACGCCACGATCCACAACACGATCCGGCTGGTACGCTCCAACAGATAAGCGAACAGTGCTACCGGCGGCGGCAGATCGCGGTTGGCATCGTGACTGCGCCGCGCACGTAAATAGCTGCGCACCAACGGCAGCACGGTGAAGGTCAGCAGGAACACCGCGGCGGCCGCAACCCAATCGGTGACAGAGTTGTCCTGCAGGATTTGCCGAACCATTTGCGCCCAAGTCGACATACAGCGAGGCCTCGCAAGGGCCGGTCCTGAAAAATAGGTCGCGCAGTTTAGCGTGAATGGTTCGCGAAAATTCGGTTTATGATGCACCGGGAAGACGCGGCGTCAGACCGGCGCAAACAGGGAGATTCCGCATGGCCGCCTCATCAACCCAATGCGACGCGCTGATCATCGGCGGCGGCCACAACGGCTTGGTGTGCGCAGCCTACCTGGCCGCCGCGGGGCTCGAAGTCACGGTGCTGGAACGGCGCGCGGTAGTCGGCGGCGCGGCCGTGACCGAGGAGTTTCATCCCGGATTTCGCAACTCCGTGGCCGCTTACACCGTATCGCTGCTCAATCCGAAAGTGATTCGCGACCTCGATCTGCCGCGTCACGGCCTGCGCATCGTCGAGCGCCGGCTATCCAATTTCCTGCCCACCGCCGATGGCCGTTATCTGTGCACGGGCGGCGATGCGACCCGGGCCGAGGTGGCGAAATTCTCCGTCAACGATGCACGGCGCCTGGACGATTACGGCCAGCGGCTGGATCTGATCGCCGATGTGCTGCGCGAGCTGGTGCTGCAGACTCCGCCCAACGTCGTGCAGGGGAACTGGCGCTCGGCGCTGCCGCAGCTGCTGCGCGCCGGGCGCATCGGCGGCCGACTGCGCAAACTCGATATGGATCTGCGGCGCGAATTGCTGCGGCTGTTTTCGATCTCGGCCGGCGACTACCTCGATGGCTGGTTTGAAAGCGATCCGATCAAGGCCGTGTACGGCTTTGACGGCATCGTCGGCAACTACGCCAGTCCCTATACACCGGGTTCAGCCTACGTGCTGCTGCACCACGTGTTCGGCGAGGTCAACGGCAAGAAGGGCGTCTGGGGCCATGCCATCGGCGGCATGGGCGCCATCACCCAGGCCATGGCTCGAGCCGCCGCCGCGCGCGGCGTGAACATCCGGCTGCAAAGCCCGGTGCGCGAGGTCATCGTCGAGCAAGGCCGGGCGGTCGGCGTGATCACTGAGTCCGGTGAAACGATTCGCGCCGCGGCCGTGGTCTCGAACCTGAATCCGAAGCTGCTGTATCAACAGCTGATCGACCCGGCGGTGCTGCCGGCGCAGTTTCGCGAGCGCATCAGTCAATGGCGCTGCGGCTCGGGCACGTTCCGCATGAACGTTGCGCTCAGCGAGCTGCCGGATTTCTCCTGCAAGCCCGGCAAGGCTCTGGCCGATCACCATACTGCCGGCATCATCATGGCTCCTACGCTGCAGTACATGGAGCAGGCCTACTTCGACGCGCGCTCATTCGGTTGGTCCAAGCGGCCCATCGTCGAGATGCTGATTCCCTCCACTGTCGACGATAGCCTGGCGCCGCCGGGCCAGCACGTTGCCAGCCTGTTCTGTCAGCACGTGGCACCGCAATTGCCGGGCGGGCAATCCTGGGACGCGCATCGCGAGCGCGTGGCGGATCTGATGATCGACACCGTCAATGGCTACGCACCCAATTTCAAGGCCGCGGTGCTCGCGCGTCAGATCATGAGCCCGCTGGATCTGGAGCGCACCTTCGGGCTCATCGGCGGCGACATTTTTCACGGTGCCCTGCAGCTGGATCAATTGTTCTCGGCCCGGCCGATGCTCGGACACGCGGACTATCGCGGACCTTTGCCGGGGCTGTACATGTGCGGCTCGGGCACGCACCCGGGCGGCGGGGTTACCGGCGCCCCGGGCCACAACGCCGCGCGCGAGATACTGAGCGACTTCGGGGGCCGCTAGTCCTGATCGTCGATATCGTCCATGGCGAGTTCTTTGAGCTTGCGAGTCAGCGTATTGCGGCCCCAGCCCAACAGCTTGGCGGCGTCCTGCCTGTGCCCCTGCGTGTGTTTGAGCGCCACGCGAATCAAAGTGCGCTCGAACGCCGGCAGCGCATCGTCGAGCAATGGCCGCGGCGGTGACAGCGCCTGGCGGTCGGCCCACTGCGCCAGCGAGGAAGTCCAGTCCTGTTCCGGCGTGGCGTTGGCGACCGCGCCGGTGATCTCGGGCGGCAGATCCTCGGCGCGGATCTCATTGCCGGGCGCGAGCACCGTGAAGCGGCGGCACAGATTGACCAGCTCGCGCACGTTGCCGGGCCAGGCGTAGGCGCTGAGTTTCTCGCGCGCATCCTGCGTCAGCGCTTTGGACTCGACCCCGAGTTCCTGCGCCGCGAGCCGCATATAGTGCTCGAGCAGATCGGGCACGTCCTCGTGCCGCGCGCGCAGCGGCGGCAGCTCGATGCGAATCACGTTCAGGCGATGAAACAGATCCTCGCGAAACTGACTGTTGCGCACACGCTCTTCGAGATTCTGATGGGTGGCGGCGATGACACGCACGTCGACGCGGATCGGCGTCTGACCGCCGACGCGATAGAACTCACCCTCTGCCAGCACACGCAGCAGGCGCGTCTGCAGTGAGGTCGACATATCGCCGATCTCATCGAGGAACAACGAGCCGCCATCGGCCTGTTCGAAGCGGCCGCGGCGCAGGCTGTCGGCACCCGTGAACGCGCCCTTCTCGTGGCCGAACAGCTCGGACTCGAGCAGCTCGGCCGGAATTGCCGAGGTGTTGAGCGCGATGAACGGCTTGTTGGCGCGCGGACTGTGCTCATGCAGCGCGCGCGCAGCGAGCTCCTTGCCGGTACCGGACTCGCCTGTGATCAGTACGTTCACGCTCGAGCGCGACAGCCGGCCAATGGCCCGGAACACCTGCTGCATGGCCGGCGCCCGGCCGAGCAGCTCCGGGATGGCCGGCGTCGACACCGAACTCTCGACGCTGCGCACACCGGCGGCCGCCGCACGCTTGACCAGATCCACCGCCTGGTCGATGTCGAACGGTTTGGCCAGATATTCGAACGCACCGCTCTCGTAGGCCGAGACTGCGTTGCCTAAATCCGAGTACGCGGTCATGACGATGACCGGCAGTTCCGGATGAGCATCATGGACCCGGCGCAGCAGATCGAGTCCGGACTGACCGGACATGCGGATATCGGTGATCAGCACGTCGGGAGTGTCATTACGCAGCGCAGCGAGCGCGGGCTCCGCGGCATCGAACGCCTTGGGCACCATGCCGCCGTTCTTGAGCGCCCGTTCGAGCACCCATCGAATAGATGTGTCGTCGTCGACCAGCCAGACACGCAGGGGTTGAAGAGTCATTCGGCACCTTCCAGAGGCAATAGGAGTGAAAAAATGGTATGGCCTGGGCGGCTCTCGAACTCGACGATGCCGCGATGTCGGGTCACCAGGTCCTGCGCCACCGCCAGTCCCAGTCCGGTGCCGGTCGAGCGGCTGGTCACCAGAGGGTAGAACACACTGCGCTGCAGTTCCGGCGGCACGCCGTGCCCGTTATCTTCGACCTGAATGTTTGCAACCAGTCGATGGCGCACCGTGCCGATGTTGATATTGGTCAGCACGCGCGTTCGCAGCGTCACGCGGCCGGTGTTCGGCTCGACCGCCTGCAGCGCGTTGCGCGCCACGTTGAGCAGCGCCTGAATGATCTCGTTGCGATCGAACTGCGCGCTCGGCAGGCTCGGATCGTAGTCGCGCTCGATCAGGATGCCGGAGGCCGCCTCGCTGCGCAGAAGGTGAAACACGTGCTCGCATAGCTCGTGAATATTGACCGAATCCTTCTGCGGCGGACGCGACGGCCCGAGCATGCTGTCGACCAGCGCACGCAGGCGGTCGGCCTCATTGATGATGACCGTGGTGTATTCCTTGAGCGAGCCATCGTGCAGCTCGCGATCGAGCAACTGCGCCGCGCCGCGCAGGCCACCGAGCGGATTCTTGATCTCATGCCCGAGCTGGCGAATCATCAGGCGGCTGCCGTCGAGCCGCGAGAGCATTTCGCTTTCACGCGAGATGCGCTGGCGCGTGCGCGCATCGGCCAGCTCGATCAGCAAATGCGTGCCGGTCACCTGTCCTTCCAGCGGCGTCACGGTCACGTCCACCACCACCGGCTAGCGGTGACCCTGCATGGCGCTGGGCGTCAGCGGGATCTCGTGCCCGGCGTAGGGCTCGCCACGATCGAGCGAGCGGCGCAGCAGCTGATCCAAGGCCTGCGAGTCGTCGAACAGCTGCGTGAGCGGCCGGCCGCGGGCCTGGTTCAGACCCACGGCCAGCAGATCCTGCGCGCCGACATTGGCGTACACGACGCACAGATGCGCATCGAGCACGATGACGCCGGTGGAGAGTATGTCGAGCAGATCCGCCGGATCGAAATGCGACAGCGGCGACGGACTGAAGTATTCAATAGCCATCGCGTCGCTCCGCGATGGCGCCCCGGGTCAGTGCGGCTTGACCGGGTTGCCTGGCGTGTTGACTGAAGGCCGCTGCACGTAGAACGTGACCGCGGGGGAGCTGCACACCACGGTGCCGTCCGAGCTTCGCACCGTTGCGCTGAGACTGTGCGTGCCGCGTTCGGGCTGTGAGACCTGATAGTTCAGTCCATCCGCCGACAGCGGTTGCAGTACCGTCCCGTCGGCTGTCACGCTGACCTGATCGCCCGCACGCAGCGCCGGACTGAGTTGCAGCAGCACCTCGACCGTATCCGGGGCGTACAGCGAAGCCTCGGCTGCCGGCTGCGAGATCGCGCAGGATTGATACGCCGCCGCAGCAGGCGGCGCGTCCGGCGCGGCGGCGGGCGCCGGGCCCGGCGCCGTGCCGTGATAGGTCTGCGCGCCCGTGAGCTGAATCACCTCGGCGCCCGGATGCGGTTGGTCGGAGTAATGCACCACGCCCTGCGCATCCACCCAGCGATAGGTGACGGCCGCCAAAGCCATGCCGCTCAGTGCGAGCAGGCTCACGGCCACGAGACAGCGGGATGCGATGGGTCGCATTACTCCCAAGCATACCGCTTCGCGGCCATGACGCACAAAAATGGGCGCGGGCTTCGCTGTACGGGCCGCGCGCCACACTCACCTCAGACGCTGTAATACATATCGAACTCAATGGGATGAGTGGTCATGCGCAGGCGCGTGACCTCCTGCATCTTGAGGCCGATGTACGAGTCGATCACGTCGTCGGTGAATACGCCGCCGCGCTTGAGGAATTCCCGATCCTGGTCGAGCGCCTCGAGTGCCATGTCCAGCGAATGGCACACGGTCGGAATCTGCTTGGCCTCCTCGGGCTCCAGATCGTAGAGATCCTTATCGGCCGGTTCGCCCGGGTGGGTCTTGTTCTGGATGCCGTCGAGACCGGCCATCATCATGGCCGCGAACGCCAGATACGGATTGGCGGTCGAATCCGGGAAGCGCACTTCGATACGGCGCGCCTTCGGGCTGGAGACCCACGGTACGCGGATGGAAGCCGAGCGATTGCGCGCCGAATAGGCCAGCATGACCGGCGCCTCGAACCCGGGCACGAGCCGCTTGTAGCTGTTGGTCGTGGCATTGGTCAGGGCATTGATGGCCCTGGCGTGCTTGATGATGCCGCCCACGTAGTACAGGCAGGTTTCCGACAGTCCGGCGTACTTGTCGCCGGCGAAGATGTTCTTGCCATCCTTCGACAGCGACTGATGCACGTGCATGCCGCTGCCGTTGTCGCCGACCAGCGGCTTGGGCATAAAGGTCACGCTTTTGCCGTAGCTCGCCCCGACGTTGTGCAGCGCGTACTTCAGGATCTGGACTTCATCGGCCTTCTTGACCAAGGTATTGGCGCCGATGCCGATCTCGCATTGGCCGCCGGTGGCCACCTCGTGGTGATGCACCTCGACGACCAGACCCATTTCCTCGCAGGCCTTGCACATGGCAGCGCGGATATCCTGAAAGCCATCCACCGGCGGCACCGGGAAGTAGCCGCCCTTGACACCCGGCCGGTGACCCTTGTTGCCCTCGTCGTACTGGGTATTGGAATTCCAGCTGCCCTGGATCGAGTCGATCTCGTAGGAGGCGCTGCGCAGGTCCGAATTCCAGCGCACGCTGTCAAAGATGAAGAATTCGTTTTCCGGACCGAACAGCGCGGTATCGGCAATGCCCGTGGACTTCAGGTAGGCCTCGGCGCGCTTGCCCAGGGAGCGCGGATCGCGCTCATAGCCCTGCATGGTCGCCGGCTCGATGATGTCGCAACGGATATTGACCGTTAAATCCTCGAAAAATGGATCGAGGACCGCAGTCGTGGCGTCGGGCAGCAGGATCATGTCGGACTCGTTGATCCCCTTCCATCCCGCGATAGACGAGCCGTCGAACATCTTGCCTTCGACGAAGAACTCCTCGGTCACGTAGCGGGATGGGATGCTGACGTGCTGCTCCTTGCCTCGGGTGTCGGTAAACCGCAGGTCGGCCCACTTCACCTCTTTTTCCTTGATCAAGTGCAGTACATCGCGTGAACTCATATCGCCTCCTGTTTGATGATTGTTATTGGCCGAGCCCCATTAGGATGCAGCCAGCGTGCCAAGGTCGCAATAACTAAAATACCTTGGAATATCAAGAGTTTAGGAAATCATAGCGCCCCTGCGGCGGTGCCTTCGCCCCATTATAGTGCATCTGTCATAGTCCCGCCCTTTGGCGGCGCCGGCCATAGGCAATCCAACAGGCAATCCAAGTGCGCACGGCTCCTCGCTTATACTCGCGCGTTCCGCTCCTGAACCTCGAACCTGATGCCAAGTCCGAAGATCGGCCCCAAGCCGCAGACCTTCCAGGAACTCCTGTTTGCGCTGCAGCATTTCTGGTCCGCGCGCGGGTGCGTGATTCTGCAGCCCTACGACATGGAAGTCGGCGCCGGTACCTTCCATTCCGCCACCTTTCTGCGGGCTATCGGTCCCGAACCCTGGAGCGCCGCCTACGTGCAGCCATCGCGCCGGCCGGCTGACGGACGCTACGGCGCCAATCCATTCCGGCTGCAGCACTACTATCAGCTGCAGGTGCTCATCAAGCCTTCGCCGCTGAACCTGCAGGAGCTGTACCTCGACAGCCTGCGCGCGCTCGGCTTCGATCCGCGCGTCCACGACGTGCGCTTCGTCGAGGACAATTGGGAATCGCCGACGCTTGGGGCCTGGGGCCTGGGCTGGGAGGTGTGGCTCAACGGCATGGAGATCACGCAGTTCACGTATTTCCAGCAGGTCGGCGGTCTGGACTGCCGCCCGGTGAGCGGTGAAATCACCTATGGTCTGGAGCGGCTGGCCATGTATCTGCAGGGCGTCGAGAGCATCTTCGACATCACCTGGACGCATGGCCCGCGCGGCCGCGTGAGCTATGGCGATGTGTTCCACCAGAATGAGGTCGAGCAGTCGCAATACAATTTTGAGTACGCCGACGTGGCGGTGCTGCTGCGCCGTTTCGACGAACACGAGGCCGCCTGCAATGCGCTGCTGGCCGTTCCGCTGGCGTTGCCGGCCTACGAGCAGGTGCTCAAGGCCTCGCATACCTTCAACCTGCTCGATGCGCGCGGCGCCATTTCGGTCACCGAGCGCGCGCGTTTCATCCTGCGCGTGCGCACGCTGGCGCGGGCGGTGGCGCAAGCCTATTACGCCAGCCGCGAGGCGCTCGGCTTTCCGCTGCTCAAACACGCACTGGCCTCATGACGGTCGAGCGACGCGACTTCCTGGTCGAACTGGGCACCGAGGAGCTGCCGCCCAAGGCACTGCGCACCCTCGAGCGCGCGTTTGCCGAGGGCGTGGCCACGCGTCTGCGCCAGCTGGAGCTCAAGCTCGGCGCCGTTGAATCGTTCGCGACACCGCGGCGACTGGCGGTTCTGGTTCGCCGCTTGAGTCTGCGGCAGCCCGAGCAGCAGGTTGCGCGCCGCGGTCCGCCGCGCAGCGCCAGCTTCGATGCCGCGGGCGCTCCCACTCGCGCGGCGCTCGCATTCGCCGCCAGCTGCGGCGTGGCGGTGGCAGCCTTGAGCAGCGAGCGCGATGCCAAGGGCAACGAGTATCTGCGCTACCAGGGCATTAAAAGCGGCGCGGATACCGTCAGCCTGCTGCCCGATCTGGTGCAGGCAGCGCTCGATGCCTTGCCCATACCGCGACGCATGCGTTGGGGAGCACTCGAGGCGCAGTTCGTGCGGCCGGTGCATTGGCTGGTGATGCTGCTCGGATCCGAGATCGTATCGGCTTCGATACTGGGTGTCAGCGCCGGGCGCACCAGCTTCGGGCACCGCTTCATGGCGCCGGGCGCGCTGCGCATCGGCTCACCTGCTACCTATGCCAGGACCTTGCAGCAACGCGGCAAGGTGCTGGCCGTATTCGATGAGCGCCGCCACAACCTGCGCACGCAAGTCGAGGCGCTGGCAGCAACACTCGCCGGACGCGCGATCGTGTCGGAGGCGCTGCTGGATGAAGTCACCGCACTGGTGGAATGGCCGGTGGCGATTGCGGGACAATTCGAGCCGCGCTTTCTGGCTCTGCCGCGCGAGGTGCTGATCTCAACGCTGCAGGAGCATCAGCGCTACTTCGCGCTCGAGCACGCCGACGGCGCGCTGCTGCCCTGGTTCATCACGGTCAGCAACATCGATAGCCCGGAGCCGCAACTGATCCGCGCCGGCAATGAGCGCGTGGTGCGGCCGCGGCTGGCGGATGCGGAGTTCTTCTGGGCACAGGATCGCAAGCAGCCGCTGAGTGCACGCTTTGTCGGCCTGGCCGCGGTCACCTTTCAGGCGCAGCTGGGATCGCAGTACGACCGCACCTTACGTATCGTGGCGCTGGCCGAGGCGATTGCCGTGAGCATTGGCGCCGACGTCGCGGCGAGCCGCCGGGCCGCTGAACTGTGCAAATGCGACCTGTTGACGGCCATGGTCAGGGAGTTTCCGGAACTTCAAGGCATCATGGGCCGCTATTACGCGCTGGCTGACGGCGAGAGCGCATCGGTGGCCGAGGCCATCCGCGAGCATTACCTGCCGCGCAGCGCCGGCGATGCGCTGCCGGGTTCGGCCATCGGCGATGCGGTGGCGCTGGCCGATAAGATCGACGTACTCTGCGGCATCTTCGCGATCGGACAGAAACCCAGCGGCACGCGCGATCCGTTCGGTCTGCGCCGCGCCGCCATCGGCGTGTTGCGCATCCTGCTCGAGCACCGGCTCGATCTGGACCTGGTCAAGCTGCTGCGTGGCGCCGTGGAGCAGCAAATGCCAGCGTTCATCGGTGAACGCGCGACCGGCATTGCCGAGGAGATCTACGATTTCGTGCTCGAGCGGCTGCGGGCGCAGTATCTGGAGCGCACCCAGAGCAATGGCATCAGCACTGAGATGTTCGACGCGGTGCTCGCGACCCGGCCGCGCTCGCTGCTGGACTTCGACGCGCGGCTGCGCGCGCTGGTGGCGTTCGTGGCGCGGCCGGAAGGCACCAGCCTCGCCGCTGCCAACAAGCGCATCGCCAATATTCTGAAGAAGTCGGCGCAGGCCGCATCGCCGCCGGTAGCCGTTGCGCTGCTGCGCGAAGCATCCGAGCGCGAACTGCATCGTGCACTCGAGTCGCTGCGCGCGCAGGTCGAGACCGCTACGCTCGCGCGCCAATACGTTCAGGCCCTCGACCTGCTGGCGGGATTGAGCGCCGCGGTGGATCTGTTCTTCGAACAGGTGCTGGTCAACGATCCCGACGAGGCCCTGCGCCATAACCGCCTGGCGTTGCTGGCGCAGCTGCGGGCGCTGTTTGCAGGCATCGCCGATCTGTCGCGCTTGCCGGGCTGATGGACACCATGCCACTGAATGCGCCGCGTCAGCTGCGACCCCTGCAGTGGCTGGGATCGCTGTTCTTTACCGGATTTTTTCTGCTCTGGACTTTCTGCTACGGAATCTTCTTTACCTTCGCTTCGCTGCTGCTGCCGTTCCGCGCGCGCTTCGAACTGGCGCGCATCTGGGCGCGCGTGATCCTGGCGGTATTGCGCTGGACTTGCCGCCTCGACTACCGCGTCGAGGGACGCGAGCATCTGCCCCAGGGCAATCACATTGCGCTGATCAAACATTCCTCAAGCTGGGAGACCATCGCCCAGGCGCTGCTGGTGCCGCCGCATGTGTGGGTGCTCAAGCGCGAACTGACCTGGATTCCTTTTGTCGGCTGGGGCATACGGCTGCTGCGCGCCATCGCCGTCGATCGCGGCGGCGGTCCGGCCGCGGTGCGCGGCGTACTCGAGCAAGGCAAGGCGCGACTGGCTGAGGGAGAGTGGATCGTGTTCTTCCCGGAAGGCACGCGCATGCCGCCCGGGGAGACGCGCAAGTATGGGGTCAGCGGAGCGTTGCTCGCCTCTGAGGCGCACCGGCTGATTGTGCCGATCGCGCACGATGCGGGTTACTACTGGCCGCGGCGCGGGCTGCTCAAGAAGCCCGGAACGATCCGGGTGGTGATCGGTGCGCCCATAGCGGCCGCCGGCCGCAACCCGCGCGAGGTCAACGCCGAGGCGCAGGCCTGGATCGAAGCCCACTCCACGCAGTGATCACAGGAATATGCCGCCAGAAGCCTCGATGCGCTGGCCATTGATCCAGGCATTGTCGGCGGACAGCAGCGAGGCGACCACCCCGCCGATGTCGTCCGGCAGGCCGACACGGCCCAGCGCGGTCTGCGAAGCGATCCCGGCGTTGATCTGCGGATTGTCACGCACCAGGCCGCCGCCGAAGTCGGTGGCGATCGCGCCCGGTGCGATGGTGTTCACGGCAATGCCGCGCGGACCCAGTTCCTTGGCCATGTAACGCGTCAGCACTTCGATCGCACCCTTCATGCAGGCATAAGCCGCAAAACCTGGGAAAGCAAACCGCGTCAGGCCGCTCGAGACATTCACGATGCGGCCCTGATCGGCGATCAGGGGCAGCAGCTTCTGCGTCAGAAAAAACACGCCCTTGAAATGGATGTTCACGAGCTCATCGAACTGCGCCTCGGTGGTCTCGGCCAGACTGGCGTGAATGCCGGTACCGGCGTTATTGACCAGGAAGTTGAATCGCTCGCGTTGCCAGCCCCTGGCAAGCGCCTCTCGCACCTGGGTCGCGAAGGCGCCGAACCCGCTGCTGACGCCGACGTCGAGCGGCAGCGCCAGCGCACGGCGGCCGGTGGCGGCAATCTGCGCCACGACGCTGTCGGCTTCCGCGCGGTTGCTGCGGTAGGTCAGTATGACGTCGATGCCGTGTTCGGCAAGTTTGAGAGCCGTGTTGCGGCCCAGGCCGCGGCTGCCGCCGGTCACCAGCGCGATCGGTGTTTGCGTGCTCATTCATTTCTCCTTGACGAACCCTTACCGTATCGTAACCCAAGGCCATTTCCGCACAGGATCTCCCATGATCAAACCCTCGCTGCCGGTACTGCTGAGCGTCAATGGCGGTTACGTCGATGCGGCCGGATACCTGGCGCTGCAGGGCCTGTTTACTTCTCATGTGACCGGAAACTTCGTGACACTCGGCGCGGCACTGGTGCTTGGCAGCAGCGGCGTGGTCGCAAAGCTGCTGGCGCTGCCGATGTTTTGCACGGTCGTATTCGCAACCCGGCTGCTCAGTCTGGCGCTGCCGGCCCTGGGCTTGCCGGCGCTGCGGGCACTGCTGGGCCTCAAGGTATTGCTTTTGAGCGTGGGCGCGTACCTGGCGATTGCGCTCGGTCCGTTCCACAGCGGCGATGGCTGGCAGGCCCTGGTCACCGGCATGACCCTGGTGGCCGCAATGGCCATTCAGAACGCCATACATCGGATGCATATGGCGAGCACATCGCCGACCACGATCATGACCGGCAACACCACGCAGGTCATGCTCGACCTGGCGGATCTGACACGGCGTCTGTCGGCCGAAGCGCGCATCGCAGCCAAAGCGCGTCTGCGCCGTATGTCAGCCAGCATCGCCGCGTTCGCCGCAGGCTGCGCGAGCGCGGCGCTGCTCTATGCTTACCAGGGCGACTGGTGTTTCCTGGTGCCGCCATTGGTCGGACTGTACACATTGTTGGTGCGTGAATCGGCGCCCGCCGGCGCGGAAGGAGATTTCACATGAAGATTGGATTCATCGGCTTGGGACAAATGGGTTCGGCCATGGCCGCGAACCTGATCAAGGCCGGGCATGAGGTCACGGTGTTCAATCGCAGCGCCCAGAAAGCACGCGCACTGGTTGAGCAGGGCGCGCGCGCAGCGGCGAATATCGCCGAGGCCTGTCACGGTCAGGCGGTCATCACCATGCTGGCCGACGATAACGCGGTGGCAGACAGTGTCTGGGCACACGATGGTGTAATCGCAAATCTGCCCAAGGGTTCGATCCATGTGTCGATGAGCACGATCAGCCCGGCGCTGTCCACGCGGCTGTCGAGCGCTCACGCGCAAAGCGCACAACGCTACCTCGCAGCACCGGTATTTGGCCGTCCGGAAATGGCGGCTGCCGCCAAGCTCTTCATCGTTACGGCCGGCGATCCGGCCACGGCCGAAATCTGCAAGCCGCTGTTTGAGGCCATGGGACAGCGCACGATTGCCATTGGCACCGATCCGGCCGCGGCGAATCTGGTCAAGCTCAGCGGAAACTTTCTGATTGCCTCAGCCATCGAGGCATTGGGTGAAGCCATCGCTTTGGTGGGCAAGGGCGGGGTCGACAAACGCGCATATGTGGAACTGCTCACGTCCACTATTTTTCCGGCACCGTCATACAAGATCTACGGCGGCCTGATTGCCGAAGGCAAATTCGAGCCGGCGGCGTTCGCGGCGCCGCTCGGACACAAGGACATTCGCCTGACCATGGCCGCGGCCGAGACGCTGCAGGTACCGATGCCGATCGCGAGCCTGTTGCACGATCGATTTCTGCGGCTGTTCGCCCAGGGCGGCGAGAGACTGGATTGGGCGGCCATAGGCGGCCTGGCGAATCAGGATGCCGGAGGCCAGATCACGGCATGAGCAGCTGCTGTTTCCCTAAGTCAGGCTGCCGCGCCTACGCAAAGATACGGCCACCTTCGTAGCAAACCCCAGCGCCGGCCCCGCATTCTGTGACCGGTCCCTCAAACCCGTCACACAGGCCCGGAGCGCTGCCAAAGGCAGCTCGAAAATGTGAACCCGGGCGCTGCTCACGAACTCAGGTCGCACGACAGTGACCCGTAATTAGGGAGCGCCGTGCTTCAGGAACGATCGACGTGACGCCGCAACCGCAAGCACGAAATCAGGTCGCCGAAACGCGCACTACACGCGCGCACAGAACCGAAGCCGTGATCGTCTCGAGTGACGATGGCTTTTTGATTGAGCTGGGGCCCGTTCTGGGCGACGGATACCGGACCCGTACAGTCGAGCAGCCATCGCAGATCGAGAGCACCGGTGAGGGCTCGCGCTGGCTGGCCATCATCGACGCGGCATCGATTACCGATGCTCACTCCACCGTGGCGCGATTGCAACAGCAGCACCGCAGTGCGCCAATTATCGTCATTGCCAACAATCCCGATGAATGGACCTCCGCCGTCGCACGCGGCAACGTGATCGCCGTGGTCGCACGCGAGCAGATGGCGGGCAAGGCGCTGATCGATGCACTGGCGGCGGCCGCATTGCGGCTGCGCGATGAGCCACAGCAGCAGAGCCCTGCACCGCCGAATATCGGCGGCGCCGGCTCCAAATCCGGCAGGCCCTTGCAAGGCATACCGCTGGCCATGCCCCTGGCGGCCGTGGCCGCCGTACTGATCGCGGCCAGCGCGTGGTGGCTCATGCACAGGCCGAGCGCGGCACCCGCGACCATAGCTGAGGCGGCCGATGCCGCGACACCGGCAGCACCCGCCGCCGCCAATTCTCAATCCGTACTGGAACTGCTGTCGGCGGCGCGCGCGGCGTTTCGCGACCAAAAGCTGCTGCTGCCGCGTCCGGACGCGGATCAGCACGGCGACAGCGCACTGGATCTCTACAGCCAGGTACTGGCCCAGCAACCGTCCAATGAGGAAGCCCTCGACGGTATCAAGCGGCTGTTCGGTATCGGGCGCGCGCGGATTCAGAGCGACCTCGCGAGCGGCAAGCTCGATGATGCGGCCCGGCTGGCAGCCTTGTTCCGGGGCAACGGCGTGGATCCGGACTCGATGCGCGAAATCGACGCCAGCATCGCGGCCGCCCGGCCCAAGTGGCTGGCCAATCGTGCGCAGGAGTACATCGCCGCCGGCGACTTTACCAACGCCGAGCAGCTGATCTCGCAGATGACCGTCGCCGGCGGCGATCAGCACACTATTGTCGAACTGCGCCGGGCGATCGGCGCCAGGCAGCTCGACCAGCAGCTGCTGGCCATGTCGGGCGAAGTGAAGGCCGCGATCGACTCCGGCAGTCTGCTGGAACCCGCCAACGACAACGCCCGCACGCGGCTGCAGGCCATGCGCGCCGTCAATCGCACCCATCCGGCGACGCTGGCCGCGCAGCGTGAGCTGCAGGCCGCGCTGCTGGCACGCGCACTGGACGCGACCCATAAGGATCAGTTTGAGCCCGCGCAGCGCTATATCGCCGCGGCCGGCGAGATTGGCGCCAGCGCCGAAGTGACCGAAGCCAAGCGAACGCTGCAGAGTGAAATCGATCTGGTGGCCGCCAACACTGCCGCAGCGGCGGCGGCCGATGCCAAAGCGAAACAGATAGCGGCCGCAGCGGCGGCGCATGCGGCGCAGAGCCCGGCCGAACCGAGTGATGACGTCCCCGCCTACATCTCCGCCAAACCCACCAAGCCGCTCAATGCCACCTACCCCGAGTCGGCCATCGAAAGCGCGGTGCAGGGCTCGGTGACCGTTGAATTCACCTTGTCCGCCGACGGCACCGCAAGCAATGCCACCGTGGTGAATGCCAAGCCGAGCGGCGTATTCGATCGCGCCGCGATGAAGGCGGTCCTCGGCGGACATTACGACGTCAGCGCGCTCAACGACCGCAAATCGGTGCGTGCCCGAATTCGTCTGACCTTTAAACCCAGTTAGCGTCAAACTTAAGGATCTTTGCGTATGGCTCGCAAGTCGTTTGCGAATCCCGGACAGTGGCTGCAGATCGCAGCCACCATACTGTTTGCAGCCAGCTTGACCGTGTTGCTGATCGTCGGCATCCGGCGCGCCAACGATTTGCAGTCCGAATCCTCGGCGCTGCAGCTGGCCTCGGAATTGAGTTCACGGCCGCAGATTATCCGCTCTGAATTGACGCTGATCGAGCACGGGCTGGAGACCACCAGCTACATCGGCGATTCGGTGCGTAGCCTGGCGACGATTCGCGCCGACAGCAATCAGGCCTTCAATGTGCTGCAGGAGCAGCTGCGCCGCGCCGCGTTGGCCGGCGATGCCGAGGTGGTCAAGCCGCTGGCAGCCGCGCAGAGCCGCTGGCAGACGCTCGATGGCGAACTGGAGGCTCTCAACAGGAAGTCGGATGCCGCCCTGTACGCCGATACAGCGTCAGGCTCGGAGCTCACGCCCGCCGGCAAGCGCATGAAGACGGCCGTCGACACCATGCTGTCGCCGCAGTCGCAGAACATGCAGATCATCGGCGAGAGTCTGAAAAAGCTGGAAGCGACGCTTCGTGGCGCGGTGGCCGACAGCGGCCGAAGTCTGCGCTCACTGCTGCTGGCCGGTACCGCGGTCGCGGCGCTGCTTCTGGGCCTGATGCTCTACTATGCCTGGCGCTCGCGTCAGGCATCGGCCGCGGCACTGACTGCACAGCGGCAAGTCGCCAACATATTGGGCACGGTGCGCGAGGGATTGTTCCTGGTGGGGCGCGACCTGCGGCTGGGCGAGACCTTTTCCGACTCATTGAGCGAGCTGCTGCGCATCCCGGCGCCGGCCGGACGCAGCTTCGAGGAAGTGCTGGCGCCGCTGGTGGATCAGAAGACGCTGACCACGGCGCTGAAGTTCCTGCGATTGCTGTGGAAGGACAAGGTTCACGAGGAGTTGATCGAATCGGTCAATCCGCTGAACCAGATCGAAGTCTCGTTCACCAACTCGCGCGGCGGCGCCGAGTTGCGTTACCTGGCCTTCGGGTTCCGGCGGGTGCGCGGCCAGGACAGCACCGGCGATTACCTGCTGGGCGTGGTCACGGATGTCACCGACCGGGTGTTGCTGGCGCGCGAGATCGAGCATGTGAAGGCCGACAGCGATTCGCAGGCGACCATGTTGCTGCAACTGCTGCGGGTCGATCCGGTGATGCTGCAGGCATTCCTGTCCACGGCCGACGTGGCATTTCGCAAGAGCAACGCGCTGCTGACCGCGCCCGGCATCGAACAGGAAGATCTCAGGAAGAAACTCGACGGTGTATTCCGCGAGCTGCACGCGGCCAAAGGAGAGGCGTCGGCGTTGACCCTGAGCAGTTTCGTGCAGCGCATTCATAGTATTGAAGACAAGCTTTCGGCGCTGCGCGGCAAGGAACAACTCAATGGCAACGATTTTCTGCCGGTAGTCGTCAAGCTCGACGAACTCATGGGACACATCGCCAGCATTCACTCCATGCAGGATCGGGTGGCGGCAATCAAACCCGTCAGCATGTCGCCGGCGCCGCGCAAAATCCTGTCCGACGATGCCACCCAGCCGGATCTGCCCGTGTTTGCCGATCTGGCGGACTTCGAGGCTTGCGCCAAGCCGGTGTCGCCGCTGGCATCGCCCATGAACGACATGCTGCGCTCGCTGGCCAAGGAGGTCGCCACGGCGCAGTCGCGTTCGGTGCGCATGGCGATCCGCGGTCTCGAGCACGTTCCGGCCCATTACGCCGGTGTGGTCAAGGACATCTGCGTGCAGATGATCCGCAACTCCATCGTTCACGGTCTCGAATCGGCCGCTGAGCGCCGGGCGCACGGCAAGAGCGAAGAGGGTACGCTGCAGATCAGCTTCAGCGGCGACAGTGCCGAGGACTACCTGCTGATGATAGAAGACGACGGCCGGGGTCTGAACTACGAGCAGATCATCGACAAGGCCTTGCGCGTGGGGCTGATGAGCCCGCAGCAAGCGGTCGGGCTCGATCGCTCCCTGGTCCATCGCCTGATATTCCAGGCCGGATTTTCCACCGTCGATGATGTCACCGTGCATGCCGGCCGCGGCGTCGGCCTGGATGCGGTCAGCAACCTGGTGCGCGAGAGCGGCGGCAAGATCGGCGTCTCTACCGTGGCCGGTCAATACACACGCTTCAAAGTGCTGCTGCCGAAGGCCCAGGCTTCGCCGGCGAGCGCCTCGTCAGCGCACGTAGCATGAACAAGGCCGCTGTGCACCGATTGATGGTGGTGGATGACTCGAACGTCATTCGCCGCCGCATCGAGCGCGCGCAGGACCTGCCTGGCATCGAATTCGTCGGCGCCGCACGCAATGGCCGTGAAGCCCTGGAGCTGCATCAGAAGCTGCAGCCCACCATCGTCACCATGGATCTGACCATGCCCGAGATGGATGGCAGCGACTGCGTCGCGCAGCTGGTCGAGCGCGATCCGCTGATCCGTATCCTGGTGATTTCCGCGCTGGCCGACAAATTGACCGCCATCGATGCCATCGAAAAAGGTGCGTGCGGTTTTTTGTGCAAACCGTTCACGGACCGCCAGCTCAACGATGCGCTGTACAAATTGATCGAAGAATAGGACACGGCGCGCATTGTGAACACCGAATCCGAAGTCAATGTATTCGTGCACAGCGTACTGCACTATTTCGACACCACCGTGCAGCAGGTGGCCGATTGCGGTACGCCCTACCTGGCTCTGAGCCGCACACCCGAGGTTTCCGACTATACCGGCATGATCAAGATCAGCGGCAAACGCGAAGGCGTGGTGTTCTTTACCGCCCCCAAGAACATGCTGTGCATCATGCTCATGCAGATGCAGGAAACCGACATGAGCCACGACAACCTGTGTGACCTGGTCGGTGAGATCGCCAACACGCTGTCCGGCAACGCCCGGCGCGACTTCGGGCATCAGTTCAATATATCGGTGCCCTCGATCGTGCACGGGCGCAATTCGACGGTGGACTACCCGGCCCATTCGCGTCCGATCGTGATTCCAATCGAGTGGCGCACCTACCATGCGCGGCTGGTGGTGTGCCTGAACTAGCGCCGAGCGCGTGTTCCGATCGTCATTCCTCGGTGCGCAGCTTGGCCACGTGCGCCGCAGTCAAATCCGAACCCTGGGCGCCAAAACGAGCGGTCACGTAATTGGCGACGCTCGCGATTTCTTCATCCGAGTACGCGGCGCCGAACGCCGGCATATTGGCTGCGTCGCTACCGGTGTGCCGCTGCGCGCCGCCGATGATCACCTGCGCCACGTTGTTGGCGGTCGGATCGTTCACTGCACGCGTTCCAGTCAGCGTCGCAAACGGTATGACGGGACTCACGCCGGTCCAGCCATGGCAACCCACACAGGCACCCTCGTAGACGGCCTTCCCGTGTGCATCGAAGTTGGCAGCCACGCCTTCGGCGTGAGCAGGCGGTGCCGGATCGGTTTTGGGTGCGACTGAGCGCAGATAGGTCACCAGCGCCGCAATGTCCGTCGGTTTCAGGTGACTCAAGCTTTCATCCACCGCTTCGCCCATGGGACCTGAAGCGGTGCCGCGCCCGTCGGCGTGACCGATGGACAGGTAATGCATCAGATCCGCATCGCTCCAGGCCCCTACGCCGCTGCTGCGGTCGGACGTGATGTTGTAGGCACGCCATCCGGCCTGCACGGCTCCGGCGAATTTCTCGCGGTTGTTCAACGCGAAAAACAGATTGCGCGGTGTATGGCACTCGCCGCAATGTTCCATGGCTTCGGCCAGATACGCACCGCGATTCCATTCGGCGCTGCGTTCGGTGTTGGGCTCGTAGCGCTTATCGGGATTGAACAGTAGCGACCAGATGCTCATGAGACTGCGCTGGTTGAACGGGAAGGCGAGCGTGTTCGGCGGCGCCGGCGCATGCAGCGGCTTGAGCGTGAACAGATAGGCTTTGATCGCCAGTGCATCGGCGTCCGACATATAGGTGTAGCTGGCATAGGGCATGGCTGGATAGAGCTTGGTGTGGCCGCGACCAATTCCCTTGTGTATGGCGTCCAGGAAATTGGTATCGCTGTAGCTGCCAATGCCGGTGTCGCCATCGGGTGTGATGTTGGTCGAGTACATGGTGCCGAACGGCAGCACGAAGGCGCGGCCGCCGGCGAACGGCGCGCCGTCCTTGGCCGTGTGACACACGACGCAGTCCGCTGCGCGCGTCAGGTATTCGCCGCGCTCGATCAGGCTGGCGGATTTCAATTCAGCCGGAACGCCGCTCGGATCCTGTTCGTGATAGGCGGACAGCGGCACCGGCTTGCCACCGGCGAAACCGGTGGGGCCCGGCCCGAATACGATATAGCCGCAGATGATGACCACCACGGCGAGGATTGCGGCCACAGTCCATAGAATGGGATGAGTTGCGCGCCCGCGTTGCGTGCAAATGTTCATGCCGATGTTCTCCCGGCCAACTCCAGGACAGCTTTCGGGAATGGCAGCACGTGGATGCGCTTGCCGGTCGCGGCAAATATGGCATTGGCGACTGCCGGGCCCACGGGGGCCACGCCTGGCTCGCCAACGCCGGTCGGTGCCTCGTTGGAGGGCACGATATGCACCTCTACTTTCGGCATTTCGTTCATGCGCAGCACCCGATAGCTGTTGAAGTTGTCCTGTTCGACGCGTCCGTCTTTGAGAGTAATCGCTCCATAGAGCACGGCCCCGAGTCCGAAGCCTATGCCGCCTTCCATATTGGCGGCGATGACATCGGGATTGATGGGCGTGCCGCAGTCCACCGCACACACCACCCGATCGATGCTGACGTGGCCGCTGTCATCAACGCTGACCTCGGCGACCTGGGCCACATAAGTCTTGAACGCTTCGGCTACCGCGATGCCGCGGCCTTTGCCCTTGGGCAGCGGGCTGCCCCAGCCTGACTTCTCGGCTGCAAGTTCCAGCACCGCCTTCATGCGCGGGTGCTTATCGAGCAGCTTGCGCCGGAAGCTAAAGCCGTCCTCGCCGGCCGCGTGCGCCAACTCGTCGATGAACGCTTCCACCGCGAAGCTCGTGTGCGAGCTGCCCACCACCCGCCACCACAGCACCGGCACACCGGTCTTGGTGGTCGACAAATCGACTGAGATGTTGGGTATGTCATAAGCAATCGTGGCGGCGCCTTCGACCGAAGTGGAATCAATCCCGTCCTTAATCATCGCGGCAAAAATGGTATCCGCCATGATCGATTGCCCGACAATCACGTGGCGCCAGCCCGTGAGTTTGCCGTTAGCGTCCAGGCCGGCTTCGAGTTTGTGGAAGTACATAGGCCGATACAGGCCACCATGCAGATCGTCCTCGCGCGTCCACTGCAGCTTGATCGGCGTGCCGTCGGCGCCGCAGGCTTTGGCGATCGAGACCGCCTCGACGATGTAATCGGAGCCCAGGTTGGCGCGCCGTCCGAAGCTGCCGCCGGCATAAAGCGTGTGAATGCTCACTTGCTGCGCGTCCAGCCCTGCGGCCTTGGCGGCATTACCCTGATCGACGGTCTGGAACTGATCCCCGGCCCAGATCTCGCAGCTGCTGGCGGTCAGCTTGACCACCGCGTCGAGCGGTTCCATGGGCGCGTGCGCCAGATACGGGAACTCGTAGCTGGCCGAGACCGTGTGGGCAGCGTTGCGAATGGCCGCAGCCGCATCGCCTTCCTTGCGTGCGGATACGGCCGGCTGATCGGCCAGCTGCCGGTACTCCTCCATGAGTGCCGCTGAACTGCGCTTCTCGGCGTGCGTGTCGTCCCATTCCACTTTGAGGGCATCGCGCCCCTGTTTGGCGGCCCAGAAACTGTTCGCGACCACGGCAACCCCACGCGGCACCTGTACCACCTTGACCACGCCGGGTACGGCGCCGGCCCCGGCGGCATCGAAGCTCTTGACCGTGGCGCCGAACAGCGGCGGACGCTTGAGCAATGCCACGAGCATGCCCGGCAGCACGAAATCAAGCGTGAATTGCGCGCTGCCGTTGACTTTGGCCGGCACGTCGACCCTGGGGGCCTGCAGACCGATCAGCTTGAAGTCTTTGGGATCCTTGAGAGTCACCTTGTCGGGTACAGGCAAGGCCGCGGCCATACGCACCAGCGCGCCGAACGGGGCTTGGCGCTGACTGCCCGCGTGATGCACGACGCTTTTTTCGACGCTCAGCTCCGCCACCGGCACATGCCACTGATTGGCGGCGGCGGTCAGCAGCATCATGCGAGCCTTGCCACCGGCCTCGCGCAGCTGCATCCACGAATTGGCCATTGCCGAACTGCCGCCAGTGCCTTGCAGCGTGCCGAAGACAAGATTGGCGTAGCGCTTGGCATCGGCCGGTGCGCTTTCGACGCGCACCTGGGCCCAGTCGGCATCGAGTTCCTCGGCGACTATGGTCGCGATGCCGGTGTAGGCGCCCTGACCCATCTCCAGATGCTTGGCGATCACGGTCACGCTGTTGTCGGCACTGATACGCAGAAAAGCATTGGGGGCGAACGGCGCGCCGGCCGACGCCGCGGCCATGGCGGCCGCCCGCCGTGTGGGTCCGGCCCATTCAAATCCGACGGTCAGCGCCATCGCGGTAGCGCTGCCGGCGCCCTTGAGAAAATCCCGCCGCGTGGGCTGTTGCAGAATCAGGGTGTCAATGCTCATGCGGTGGCCCCCAGCGAGCGCGCCGCGGCATGGATGGCAGCGCGGATACGTGTATATGTGGAGCAGCGGCAGATGTTGCCGCTCATCGCGCCATCGATATCGGCGTCCGTGGGGGCGGTATTTTTTTCCAGTAGCGCGGTGGCAGACATGATCTGGCCGGATTGGCAGTAGCCGCACTGCGGCACCTGAAGCCCGATCCAGGCCGCCTGCACAGCCCTGGCGGGCTTACTCTGCAGCCCCTCGATGGTGGTGACTTGTTTCCCCGCCACCGCCGACAAAGGCATGACGCAGGAGCGGATGGGCTGACCGTCCAGGTGCACGGTACAGGCGCCGCACAGCGCCATACCGCAACCGAACTTGGTGCCCGTCAGGCCCGCGACTTCGCGCAGCGCCCACAGCAGCGGCATGTTGGGGTCGGCATCCAGCGTGGTGGGTTTGCCGTTGAGGACGAACGATGTCGACATGTGCGCCTCCGAAGACAGATCCCGCGATTCTACTGGAATGCAAACAACTTGGTCTCGGGCAGAGTTCTTCCAAACACCGCCGCGGTGATCAGCCTGCTCGCCAGCATGGAAAAGGTGATGCCGTTGCCGCCATATCCCATGACGGCATAGCACCTGGGATATCCGGGTATTGAGCCGATGCTCGGCATGCCACGGGGACTGGCGCCGAAACTGCCGGCCCAGGAGTACACCGCGCGCGCATCCAGAGCGGGAAATAATCGCTGCAGCTTGTGCTCGATGCGTTGGCTCTTGCGCGCGATCAGCGCATCGCGCTTTTCTGCATCCGAGAATTCCTCGTCCTCCCCACCGCAGATGACGCGTCCGTCGGCGGTGGAGCGCAGATAGAGGTAGGGTTCGGAAGCCTCCCAGATCAGGGCCTGCTGCGGCCAGAGGGCCCGCGGCTGCGCTCGGGTCGCGATGGCCCAGGTCGATTGGATGCTATGGTGGCTGGCCGGCACAATTTTAAGCAGCTCGTAGCCGGTGCAGAAAATCACATGGCGGGCGTGAATGTGGATGCCATCGGCGCTCAGCAGGGTGGTGCCGCGGCGGCCGCAATCGATGTCGACGATGTCGTGCGGCGCGTAAAAGCGCGCCCCGGCATTGATGGCGTGGCGCAGATAGCCCGCCGCCAATTCCACGGGATTGGCCTCGGCATTGCCGTGGTTCAGCAACGCCGCCGCCCGCATGATGCCAAAGTGATGCCGCAGTGCCTGCCGGTCCAGGTATTCACTGGCAAGACCAATACGCTGGCGTTGCGCTGCCTCATGCTTGAGTCCGCGGGCATCGAGCACGTTCCCGGCCAGGTACAGCGATGGCCTGGTTGTAAAATGTGCCGCGATGCCGAGCCGATGGCTGCGCGTGCGCAGCTCATTGACCGCATCCCGCGAGGCGATCCAGACCCGTTGCGCCTTGCGCAGGCCGATGGCCGCGCCGAGTTTGATCAGCGGCGTGTCCAGTTCAAACTGCAGCAGTGCGGTGCTGGCGGCGGTCGAGCCCAGCAGTGCCGCGCGCCGCCGCTCCACAACCAGCACGCGCTTTCCCGCCTGCGTCAGCGACTGCGCGATGATCGCGCCGCTGATGCCGGCACCGACCACGACCACATCGGTTCGCGTCGATCGTTGCAGGCGCGTCCCCAGAATCGCTGGCGGCGCATTGGCGGCCCATATGGCGTGGCCATCGCGCAGATCTCGCTTAGGGGTCAGGCCCACAATGCACCTCTGATAGAATCGCTGCCGGTGAGTTCGCGCAGGCGCGGATTAGTCAGGTCCGCCCCCACACTACTAAAGGAGCAGCCGCTGTGAGCAAAAAATCGTCCGAGCCGTTTCTGACCGATGTCAAAACCCTGCGCCAGCGCGCGCGCAAGAACATCGGCGATGGCGGCATCACGCACTCCTACGAAGGCGATCCGAAAAAGGCCATCGACATTCTGCAGACCGTGCTGGCCACTGAAATCGTCTGCGTGCTTCGCTACACCATGCACGCGGTGGCGGCGACCGGTATCTCCAGCGACAGCGTCAAAGATGAGTTCGACCAGCACGCCAAGGAAGAAAGCGAACACATGCGCGCGGTTGCCGAGCGCATCAATCAATTGGGCGGCACACCGGATTTCAACCCCAAGGGACTGGAGTCGCGCGCGGCCTCACAGTACGGCGAGGCCGGCAATCTGGTCGAAATGATCAAGGAAAATCTGATCGCCGAACGCATCGCCGTCGATCATTACCGCGAACTGATTCGTTACTTCGGCGAGCGCGATCCCGGAACGCGCAAAATGCTGGAGTGGATACTGGTCAAGGAAGAAGAACATGCCAACGACATGCATGACCTGCTGGTTGCCCATGAAGGCAGGCCGATGCTGGGAAAATGAAGCCGGGTGCGAACCTCAGATGTCGAGATTCATGACCGCGAGCGCATTCTTCTCGATGAACTCGCGGCGCGGCTCGACCTGATCGCCCATCAGTGTGGTGAAAATCTCGTCGGCCGCCACGGCATCCTCGATGCGCACCTGCATGAGCCGTCGCGTCTGCGGATTGATCGTGGTCTCCCACAGCTGCTCGGGATTCATTTCCCCCAGACCCTTGTAGCGCTGTATGGATTGACCTTTGCGGGCCTGCTCGAACAGCCAGGTCATGGCCTGCTTTAAGGCGCTGATGTCCTCGCGCTCGTTGCCGCGCCTGACATAGGCGCCCTCGCCGATCAAGCCCGTGAGCGTGCGCGAGAGCTCGGCGATGCGCTGATATTCGGCCGATTCGAAGAATTCCCGATGCAATAGCTTCTCGCTCACCAGGCCGTGCTCGGTCTTGCGCACGATGATGCGCGGCGCATGGCCGTCGCTGCTGGAGCGCAGTTCCACCTGAAAGGTGCGCCGGCCGTCGCTGCGCGCATTGAGCTGAGTCTCGAGCGCGCCGATCCAGCCGCGCATGAAGTCGGCCTGATCGATGTCGCTGGCCTTGATCGCCGGCAGATAAATCAGCTGTTCCAGCAATCGCTCATCGTAGCGGCGCGACCAGCGGCGGATGATGGCCTGCACTTCCATGTAGTGACGCGCCAGCATTTCAAGCGCCGAGCCGCTGAGCGGCTCAGCGAGCGCCTTGACGTACAGCTCCGCATTTTCCAGCGCGCTGTTGAGCAGCATGGCATTGAGCTCGGTGTCATCCTTGACGTAGACCTCCTGTTTGCCGCGCTTGACTTTGTACAGCGGCGGCTGCGCGATGTAGATGTGCCCGCGCTCGATCAGCAGCGGAATCTGCCGGTAAAAGAAGGTCAGCAGCAATGTGCGGATGTGCGAGCCGTCGACATCCGCATCGGTATTGTGACAGCACAGTCCGCCCATGCCGGCAATGAAGTTCTCATCGCCCTCGACCGAGAAATCGTAGACATTGCCGTTACTCGCCGGCACCTCGTCGATACTCAGGATCGGCAGCGCCATCAAATCGCCATCGATGAGTTCGAAGTCGCGCTTGCCACCACCCTTCGGTGATGCCAGGAACTCTTCCAGGCCGTCGGCGCCCGCGTGGTCCTGCCAGATGTCCCGCAGCCGGCGCAAATCCTGCTTTGCGGTAACGCTGACGATCCAGTGCCGATGCTTGGTCTCGCAGGGCTGGCCCCGGATTTCGCGCACGATACCGTCGGGTTCGCGCTCCGAGATCGATGCGACGACACCCAACGACCCCAGACAATAGACTATACCGCTGGCGATGTCGTACGAGGAGGTACCGAATGCAATCCGGTTCTTGCAGACCGTGCCGTCGCCAAGAAGATAGCCGCGCATGAATGCAACGCGCAGTTCCTCGCACACGTTGAACACCAGGTTCGGAATCTGCTTGGTGGTCGAGTCGGCATTGGCAAAGCCAAAAAGGTGCAGCCATGCGACTGCAGCCACGCGATTGACCAGCTTGAGTTCGGTGCAACGATCCGCGCGCGCGTACGCGATGGCTGGCAGTCCGAAGACGCGCGCGAACTTCTGCGCCATTTCGTCAACGAATTGCCCATTGCTCTTGCCGATTGAAAGCCGCACGCCGTTCCTTTCTGAACACGAACCCTCGGCCATATAGAAGCCCAATAACCCCATGAGCGCCTCGTCGACCGCAATGAATCGCGGAATGGCGCTGCTCGAGTTGTGCTCCGGAGTCAGCTTGAGATCGGTCCGCTGCGCGAACCACTCCAAGTCCTCGGCGTCCAGGTCGGACAAGCGAACGTAGTCACGAACGATGTTGTGACCGGAGCCCGTGTATTGCTCGGCCCAGATTCGTTCCAGACGACTTGGTCCGATTGTTGCCCTCGTGAGGACCTGCTCGGAATTCGCGCCAATCGCCTTCAAATAGGCCTCGAAGCGCGGCAGTGATGGCCGCGAGATGCCCCTCTCCCAGGCATAAAAGGTGACCGGTTGGCTTATCCCGACAGAGGCACACACGGCGCGGTTCGACAGGCCGCTCATACGCCGCTGCTGGGCGAGCTCGGCTCGAAGTTCAGACGGGATCTCGACTCGCGGATCCGTCATTTCCGACTGCTGACGATTGCGTTCAAGAACACCCGCTTTGAACCAAGCTTCAACCGCGGGTCCGCGAACCCAGATCTGGGATGCCTGCGGCACGGCGTGCAACTCGCGCAGCAGATCGATCTTCTCGGGTGCGCTCGACGGAAAGCGGATTCGGGCGGGCGCGGCGAGGCGATCACCCAGGCGCAGCGCATCGCCGCGTTTGAGCTTCAGTGCTCCGTTCTCGTGGACGAAGACGCTGTGGCTGGCGGTGACTCGCACCGAACGGCCGTAAGCAGTGCGCACTCGAAACAGCCGCTCATGCAGCGGATGACGAATGACACTCTTGATCGGCCGGAATCGGATGGCACGATTATCGAGCCCGAAACAAAGCACTTCGCCAAGCGGTGCGCCGGTCAACTTGGCGACTCCGGCGGCGTTCGGGCGCGACGCGGGAGCGTGTGAAATCAGCGCATCATCGATGAACCTGCCAATGCGGACCATGCGCACACCACGCTGCGAATCGCGCACGAACACATGCTCGTCACCATCGACGCTCATTATGATCACGCGGTGATAACGCAGCTTGTCGATATCGAATTCTTCGCGGCCGATGCCGCAGCCCAGCGCGGTAATCAGCGTGCCGACTTCGGCCGAGGAGATCATCTTGTCGAAACGCGCTTTTTCGACATTCAGGATTTTACCCTTGAGCGGCAGGATGGCCTGCGTGCGCCGGTCGCGCCCCTGCTTGGCCGAACCTCCGGCCGAGTCGCCCTCGACGATGAAGATCTCCGATAGCGCCGGATCTTTCTCCTGGCAGTCCGCGAGCTTGCCCGGCAGCCCGGCGATGTCGAGCGCGCCCTTGCGGCGTGTCAGTTCGCGCGCCTTGCGCGCCGCTTCGCGCGCCCTTGCGGCCTCGAGGATCTTGTTGACGATCGCGCGCGCCTCCTGCGGATGCTCGAGCAGGAATTCTCCGAGCTTCTGCGCCACCGCGGTCTCGACCATGCCTTTGACTTCCGAGGAGACCAGCTTGTCCTTGGTCTGCGAGGAGAATTTCGGGTCCGGCAATTTGATCGAGAGAATCGCCGTGAGCCCCTCGCGCGCATCGTCGCCCGTGGTCGCGATCTTCTCCTTCTTGGCGCTCGACTCCTTCTCGATGTAGTCGTTAAGCGTGCGCGTGAGCGCAGCGCGAAAGCCTGACAGGTGGGTGCCGCCGTCCTTCTGCGGAATATTGTTGGTGTAGCAGTACATGCTCTCCTGGTAGGAGTCATTCCACTGCAGGGCCACTTCCACGGTCGCGGTGCCCTCCTGGGTGCGGAACCAGAACACCGAGTCATGTACCGGCGTGCGCGAGCGGTTCAGGTGCGCCACGAAGGCCTTGAGGCCGCCGTCATGCTGGAACACGTCGGATTTATTCTCGCGTTCATCGATGAGTTCGATGCGCACGCCGGAATTTAGGAACGACAGCTCGCGCAGACGCTTGGCCAGCGTGTCGTAGTTGAACTGTATATGGGTGAAGATCTGCGACGAGGGCTTGAAGCGGATGGTGGTACCACGCTCGCTGGTCATACCGACCACCGCCAGCGGCGCGGCCGGTTCGCCCAGATGGTACTCCTGGCGGTGGACATGCCCGTCGCGGCAGATGGTCAACAGCAGGTAGTCCGACAGCGCGTTGACCACCGACACGCCCACGCCATGCAGGCCGCCGGACACTTTGTACGAAACGTCATCGAATTTACCGCCCGCGTGCAGCACGGTCATAATCACTTCGGCTGCCGAGCGGCCCTCCTCGATATGCAGGTCTACCGGGATTCCACGGCCGTTGTCCGACACCGTGACCGACTCGTCGGCGTGTACGGTGACCACCACGCGGTCGCAAAAGCCGGCCAGCGACTCATCGACCGCGTTGTCGACCACCTCGAAAACCATGTGGTGCAGACCGCTGCCGTCATCGGTATCGCCGATGTACATTCCAGGTCTTTTGCGCACCGCATCAAGACCCTTTAAGACCTTGATTTTACTGGAATCGTAGACGTCTGCAGCAGTCATGCCTGGGCTCTTGATATCATCCAGCCATTATAGCCTTTTGACTCCACCGTGTTCCACGTGAAACACCGCGTCGGGTATGCCCAGCAGCGTGTCGTCCGCTTGCAGTGCCGTGACCACCAATTGAGCCCCAAGGCTGCGCACCGTTTGCAGTAGCGCATCGGTCCGGGCGGCATCGAGTTCGGCAGCCGGATCGTCGAGCAACAGCGTCGGTGTGCGCCCTGCCGTCTGGGCTACATAGCGGGACATGGACACCGCCATGGCAATGCCAAGCAGCTTCTGCTGCCCGCGCGAGACCACCTCGCGCGCGGCACGGCCGTCAACGCGAAGCACGACTTCAAACCGATGCGGCCCAACGGTGGTCATGCCGCGCTCGCGATCGCGAGTGCGATGTGCCGTCAGGGATTCACTCAAGCTTTGGTCGCGGTTCCACCCCTGTGAGAACCCTAGCCCGGCATCCGCGGCTCCCAGACTCTGCAGCACCTGCGTCCAGTGCGGCTGCAGTGCTTCCATGAGCCGGGCTCGGGCCGCGGTCAGAATTTCGCCCAGGCGGATCAGCTCGCCCTCCCAAAGCGTGGCATCGGCGCCGCTCTGCAGCGCAGCGTTGCGCTGCTTGAGCGCCCGGGTGTAGCCCTGCCAATGACGAACGAAACCTGGTTCCACGTGGAACACCGCCCAGTCCAGCCAGCGGCGGCGCTGCGCGGGGCCATCCTCCACCAGCCGATGGATGCCAGGGTCGATGACCTGCACGGGGAAGACTTCCGACAGTTCCACACGCGATGCCGCCGGCAGTCTGTCGACGCGGATCTGCACCGCATGCTCTCGGTCGCATTCGACGCCGATGGCGTGCCCAGGCTCCGGCGCCGTGGGGCCGTGCACCCAGAGGCGCGCGGCCGCATGGCGAATCAGTTGTTCGGTGTGCCTGGTGCGAAAAGAGCGCCCACGGCCCAGCAGGTAAATCGCCTCGAGCACCGAAGTTTTGCCCGAGCCGTTATCGCCGCTGATCAGATTTAGACGCGGATCCAGCTCCAAATCCGCGCGCCGGAGGCAGCGCAGATCCTCCAGACGCAGCTCGGCCAGGCTCATGAGCGCTGGCTCAGAGCCGCATGGGCATGACCACGTACTTGACGTTAACGTTGCCGGGAGCGCGGATCAGGCAGCTGCTGTTGGCGTCGGTCAGCCCGACTTCGACGGTTTCGGTATCCACGGCCGCGAGCGCATCGAGCAGGTAGCTGACATTGAAACCTATTTCGATCTCT
>Ga0302324_100002582_pt1 | contig 41564 bp, 33 predicted proteins | sample Palsa_T0_1_FD_201949 | JGI IMG/M metagenome (GOLD analysis project Ga0302324, IMG submission 201949) | Peat permafrost microbial communities from Stordalen Mire near Abisko, Sweden - Palsa_T0_1 | ecosystem: Environmental > Terrestrial > Soil > Palsa > Peat permafrost | place: Sweden: Abisko...
GCGGAACACAGCCGCCCGCAGACCATTTCGTACAAAGGCGACGTGGACATCGTCACCGAAACCGACAAGAAATCCGAAGCCGCGATTGTCGCCCGATTGCGAACTCACTTTTCGAAACACGCAATTGTCGCGGAGGAAGGCGGCGGAGGCACGGCCGATCAAAATGCCGCGAAGTCTTCACGATATTGCTGGTACGTCGATCCACTCGACGGCACGACGAATTTCGCGCACGGCTATCCCTGCTTCGCCGTTTCGATCGCGCTCCTCGAAGATAACGAGCCTCTCGTCGCCGCAATTCTGAATCCGATCTTGAACGAGCTTTTCACTGCGACGCGCGGCGAAGGCAGTTTTCTGAATCAGAAGAAAATTCACGTCTCGCAGATCCAAACAATCTCAAAGAGTCTGCTGGCCACCGGCTTTCCATCGCAGAAGCGCTCTTCGAATCCAAATATTCACTACTACTGGGAATTTACGCTGCGCTCACATGGAGTTCGTCGCGCCGGCTCTGCCGCTCTCGATTTGTGCTCGGTCGCGTGCGGCCGATTCGACGCCTTCTGGGAATTCGGATTGAAATCCTGGGATTCGGCGGCGGGAATTCTTATCGTGCGCGAGGCCGGCGGCATCGTCACGGATTTTTCCGGGCAGCCATACCACGTGGGTGACAGGGAATTGATCGCTTCGAACGGCCTGATTCACGACGAAATGCGCAAAATCGTCGCCGACGTAGCCGAGCGCGCCGCGTCCAAGCCTCTCTAAATTTCATATCACGCCTGAATTTCTCTTTCGGCGCCTGCGAACAAGGCTCGCAGCGCCCTCCACACAAATTGAATTGTCACCATCACGAAAATAAGTGCCGCCGCGACAATCGCTCCCGCCGCATACGGATGCTTCGTCGCGAACCACACCAGGAAAATTGAAATCACATCCTCGCCCGCACTGAGCGCCATGTTTGAAAACGGTTCCGGCGACGGCGTCACCGCAATTCGCGCCGCGGTTTTTCCGCTGTGCGCCGCAAGCGCAATCGCGCCGCCGGCAAGAGTGCACAAAAGTTGCTGCCCCGGAGAAAGTTGCGACGTCGCTTCGTACGCAAACCACCCCGCAATCGGCACGCGCACAAAAGTGTGCAACGCATTCCAAATCAAATCGAACGCAGGAATCTTGTCGCCCAAAAACTCGACGAAGAAAAGTACGCCACACGCGCCGATCACCCACCAGCTTTGCAGCGGATGCAATGCCGCCGGCAACACCAACGCGCCAACGCGAGCAAGCAGTCCCGCCGTCGCCACGGTCGCGTAAACATTCAATCCCGCAGCAAAACAAATCGCCGCGAGCATCGCAAAATACCGCCCGTCCATCGGATGCACCGAGCCAGCATACAAGAAACGTGAAAAAGTTCATCAGCGCATTGAAATTGCGTCGGCCCCAATCTAACGAAGTTGGCCACGTTCGTCAGCGCACGACTTCAGTCATGCCGCAAAATTAGAGAAATTTGTCATCCCGAACGAAGTGAGGGATCTGCGGTTCGTATGGAAAGGCTCGATTGTGTTTACATCATAGCAAGCGCCGCAAAATTATTACGGTTTTAGCCGCTGAGGCCCGTTTTCCGAGTCGTCACACACGCTCTTGACCATACACAAAACGCCACTCCACTTCCCGCGCCACGTTGACCTTCGCGTTAACGGTTGATAATTTGGGATATGAACGCCGCAGGTCACAATGGCCGTCCATCGCCACACTAGCCGCCGGCGCAGGCCTACGATTGCCGCGCCGCTTCACCGCTTCGCCGATCTGTGGAGAAAAGGCGGAGGTGTCGAGGACTACGCGCTGAGCGAGATGCGCGACGGGCACCGGCGCTCGCTGCGGCGGATGGGCAGCGAGTTCGAGATCACCGAGCGCACGATTTGCCTCGATGTTTTGCCCGACGCGTTCCACGGATTCCGCATCGTTCAACTCACCGACGTTCACTACGGCGTTTTTCTGCCCGAAGACATGCTGCGGCAGGCCGTTCAGATGGTGAACGAGCTCGAACCCGATCTCGTCGCGCTCACCGGCGATTTTGTCACTTACTCGCGCGCGTATATCGAACCCGTCGCGGAAATTCTCGCCGGCATCGAGTCACGGCATGGAGCTTACGCGGTCCTCGGCAACCACGATTTTCGTGTAGGCGCGGAACAAGTGGCCGGCGCGCTCGAAGAACGCGGCATCGAAGTCCTGCGCAATCGCCATACCAAGCTACGGCGCCGCGGGCAGATCCTATATCTTGCTGGAATCGATGATTGGAATTACCGGCCGGATCTCGGCAAAGCGCTGCGCGGCATTCCGCGAAACGCTTCGACGATTTTGCTTTCGCACAATCCTTCGATCATTCGAGCTGCCGCGCGCGCGAACGTGCCTCTGGTTCTTTCAGGCCACACGCACGGCGGGCAAGTGAACATACCGCTGCTCGGAAATATCTGGGGACGTTCGCCGGAACAGCTTCAATACAAGGTGGGCTGGGCGCGGCTGGGACAGACGCAAATTTACGTTAGCCGCGGAATTGGGACCATCGTTGTGCCGGTGCGATTCCGCTGCCCCGCTGAAATTGCGAATCTGACGCTCGAACACGCTTCGTAAAATTTTGCCGCGCTGAATTTTTCATTCGCAAATTTGAATCGTCACATGCTGGCGCTTCGGGTGGTCAATTGCTGGCGCAGGAGCGGCTCGCGAAGGCCGCTCATCATGCGCTCGAAGCCTTCCGGGTCGAGCGACTGCGGGCCGTCGGAAAGCGCGCGCTCCGGCCACGGATGCACTTCGACGATCAGCCCATCGGCTCCGACGGCGACTGCGGCGCGCGCGGCTGCGGGTACGAGGCTTCGTCGTCCGGTGGCGTGCGAAGGGTCAACGATTATGGGCAAATGGCACAATTCCTTCGCTAGAGCCACGGCGGCGAGGTCGAGGGTGTTTCGCATTTCCGTTTCGAATGTCTTGATTCCGCGCTCGCAGAGCACCACGTTTGGATTTCCGCCCGAGAGCAGATATTCGGCGGCGAGCAGCCATTCTTTCACCGTTGCGGACGGGCCACGTTTTAAGAGCACGGGTTTCGAAACTGTCGCGAGCCTGCGCAGCAAAGGATAATTCTGCATGTTGCGCGCGCCGACTTGCAGCATGTCCGCGTATTCGCAGACATCATCGAGATCTTCGACGCCCACAACTTCGGTGACCATCGGCAATCCCGTTTCGCGCCGCGCTTCGTCCATAATTTTCAGGCCCTCGACGCCGAGGCCTTGAAAATCGTAAGGAGATGTCCGCGGCTTATACGCGCCGCCGCGAAGCATATGCGCCCCCCCGGCCTTCACCGCGCGCGCCGCGGCGAAAAGCTGATCGCGCGATTCCACCGAGCACGGCCCGGCGATGACAATCACTTCAGGCCCGCCGATTTGAATTCCGCGCACAGTGACGATGGTCGATTCCGGGCGCAACTCACGGCTGACGAGCGTGAACGGCTGCGCGATCGGAATAATGTCGTCCACGCCCGGCGCGACGCGCAGCGCTTCCACTTCGGCGCGCCGCCCGCGATTCTTGCCGACGACGCCGATTACCGTTCGCTCGGCTCCGGTGATGACCTCGGCCTCGAATCCGCATTCCCGGACGCGCTCGATCACGTGATTGATTTGTTCTTTCGTTGCATGCGTGGACATGTTGATGATCACCGTTGTCTCCTTGTCGCGTTCCCCGCGGGCCAAAAACAAAAAAGCCGCGATCCCGTTTGGGTCGCGGCCGGTTGACGCTTGCTTTTGCGCTTTTAGCTCTGGAATTTCACTCCCGTAAAGCGCGCGTCACCCGGCCGCTTCCGCCAAGAGGGGAAGCGGTACGTAAAGGCGAACGCGAATTGATACGTGGACAGTCGCATAAAGCTCGCGTCCGATAATCTATCGGACTGCCGCAAAGGTGTCAATGGCGAGGACGCCCGAATTGCCGGCGAGTTCACATAAGACAATCCTCTCGTTCCGGCTCGAAATGTGCTGACTCGAAATGTAGCTCACCTCTTCAGAGGTGAGGCCCTTCGGGCCTGTCTCTCCTCCCGGGGGTTTTCAAGCCTTTCGGCCCCGGTGGGAGCCCTCGCATTCATGCGAGGGAGGAGCGCTTCAGCGCTCCGAAAATCGTCTCCGATTTTGATCGCGCGCTTTAGCGCTGGGCTCTGAAAAGCCTCACCTCTGAAGAGGTGAGCTACATTTTCGGATCAAATTCCCGCAGGTGAACTGGTACGAGGCGCCCGAGGCGGACGGTTGGCCCATTCGTTCGGGAGCACCTCGGCGCGCTGGGATCTTGCCGAAGTAGCCGGGCCTAAGCGTTGATGATCTTTGCGGCCTTCGACGCTAGGTCGGCGTCCTCCGACGCCGCGATGACCTCAAGATCCGGCCTCACCAGTTCGAGTAGCGCCGGCAGTTGAAGATCGGCAGCCAAATCTATGGCGCGAAACTTTCGCTGCCTCTCGCTGGCTGGCGAAAGCATCCGTTTCAGGAATCGGCCGAGTTTCTCCGCCGCCTCGCCCTTAATTTCGTGCTTCAGCTTGGTCAAAAGCCGAAGGAACGGTTCCATCTCGTCAACGCTCCCGGGCCCGGACTCGAGGTAAAGCAGGTGGTCAAGGGCTCGCACCAAGTAGTTGGCTCGGCCAGTTTCTGCAAGATATTCCGAAAGTCTCAGGAGCGAATCTGTGGCTGAGGCGGGGTGGCCTAACGCCGCCCGGTATGCGAAATCGAAAAGTTCCGCAATTAACGCCTCGTTAGCCCTGACCTCCGGGTCGGAGCAGACGTCCTCAGTGATATTTGCGAGAAGTTTGGTGCGGTCACCGCTGGATTCCCTGAGGCACCGATTCTCAAGCTGCCTGACGTACGTCGTCTTATCCCCAGGCGACATCCGCGCGAGGCATTTTCGGAACACCCGATAATCTTCATCGACGGGCACTGCAAGATAGTCGATCGCGCGGTCCGCCAAGGCCTTGGCGAGATCGCTGTTCACCAAGTCCGGGTGATTATCTGTAACGGAGCAGAGCGCGTCGAAGATCGGCCTGTTTGCTTGAGGCTCGGCCGCTGGGAAGTTGCTTGCGAGTCTCGTCAGGTGCGCCGTGATTATCGAGACCGTGCTCCCGTCGAGTGGCGCTGCTTGAAGGGCGCGCTCGACGTTACCGATGTAGATTACTACGTCCCAGCTCCTCGCGAGGTCGTAGAGGGAGAGGTCCGTTACGAGATTCGCGAGAGGAAGATGCGAAAGGCAATTCTGTCGGTGGGCCGATGCTGCGGGGAGGCCAAAGGAGCTTTCGAACAGCTTTGCCTCCTCTCTGATTGCGTCGGGGGCTCCCGAAAGTTCCAGAAGCTTTTTCAGCTCATCCTCACCGAGCTGGCCGAGATAGGTCTGGAGCGCCGTCGGGTTGCCAATCTCGATGAAGCTCGCCTTGATGGCCTGCGCGAATCGGTTCGACAGGTCCTCGGAAAGAGAGGCACGCATGGCCGCGAGCGGTTTGACCCACGGGGCTTTCTCCTGCAGGGCATGAGCATTAAGTTGATCGAGGAGTGGAACGGCAGCCGCCTCAACGTTGCGTAGCGAGGTGGGCTTAAGTTGCGCAAGAGCCTCGGTAATGATTGGCAGCTGAGCGCCGGGAGGCTTGGCCGGTGAAGAGGGCACGAGGCGAGCGATTTGGGCCACGAGTTTCGCCCCGGCATCCGATGGCAAGGAATCCTGAAAGCAGATGAGCACGCGAATTCTTTTTCTATCAAGGTCATCGGGCTCGAACTGGACCCTCTCGGCGATTGCAGTAAGGAGACGAGGTGTGGCCAACCATGAGTTTTGGTCGGCTGCCTCGGCGGCCAAAGCGATCAGATCAAGGTAGGTTTGCTCAGTGCTCGGATTCTCGTAACGAATCCGTATCCATTGTGAAAGCGCAACCTTTACCTGCTCGTCGACGAGCCCCCCGTTGGCTAGGAACGCCACAAACACACGCTTTCGCGCGTCCGTCGGGGCCCCCTCGATTGCGAAGGGCGCCGTATATCGGGTCAGAATGTTCCGTCTCTGTTGAACCGTCGCGTCCGCGACGATTTTGAAAACGTCGGGCGGATCAAACGTGGCCTCCAGCTGCACTGGCGACATGCTCGCGGAGAAAAGCTCCAAGACGTGTAGGCTTTCCTGAACGAGCTCTCTATTCCCCGTATGCATCGCGGCGGCTCGAACCATGAGCGGCGCGGCGTTCGCAACCAACGGCTGGTGATTCGTCGTCCGCCAGCGGCGGACCACGCTGACGCTCATATCTAACATGCTTTGCAGGCTGCCAGCCCCGGCCGACATCTCGAGTCCCTTCTCGAATTGTCGAAGGTCGCCGTTCCTTAGCATCGCTTCGACTTGCTTCTGTAATGGCGCATCCCTTTCGTACGGAACTCTCTTCAAGAAAAGGTAAGGCCGGATATCTGCGTCGGGGGACACGTACCGCGTTCGCCAGAGGAAGTCGCGCAATTCTGGCGCGCCAGCGTCTGTGGCGGTTCCCTTTCCCTCCTGCAGTTGAGCAGAGATTGCGGTCCAGGTTTCCGGATCATTCGCTATCTTTTCGAGAAATTCGGGCCAGTTCGCAGAGATTACAGACATTTTTGTCAGGAACGGCAAGTCAGTCGTGAGCTCCCCAGTGTTAAGCAGGTTTTTGCGCTCGGCCTCCGTGGCGAGCGAGAGATACCCGATTAGGTCATTAAGAATCCTCTTAACCTGTCGAGGCGTCTCGCCGCGGTACCCGAGGACGAGAACGTCGCGCGCCGCGGGAGGGAGATCCTGCATGCCAGCGTCTCCAAGAAGTTTGTCGAGAAAGGATTCGAGATCAAATTCGACGGCGGCGGGCAAACGGAACGCCATTTGGAAGAACTTGTTGAGAAACTCCTTGGCGTAGTCTCGCGCCTCGTCACTCCCGTCTGAGCCGCTATAGGAACGAGCGACGTGTTTGATAATCGCGTCTTGGTCGCAGGGAATTATGTAGAGACAGCCGGGCTCGTCAAGGTATGTTTTGACGACCGAGATTGTTTCAATTGCAACGGCTTCGGGCGAACGATCGAGATTGTCGAACACGAAGACGATCTTGCCACCCGGCAGATTTTTGGCCGCAGTTTGAACGATATCGTGAAATATCGCCCCGAACTTCTCCGAGCTGAACGCGGGCTTCGCTTGAACGTGCCACGTTATACGTCTGAAGCCGATGTCCCTTAAATAGTCAAGAAGCCATCCGAACATCTGTTGTAAGATGAGCGCGAAGGCTCCAACTCCTGCGATCACGCCCGCTAGCAGCGCGACGCCCTTGAAGATGTTAGGTAAGTAGTCTTCAGTGGTCCACAGCGCTACGGCTAGGAGAGCGCTGATAACCGTCGCAAACCCGAACAGTCGTTGAAATGTGAGGGCGAGCGTCGCTTGAATGCTGGACTTACCCTCTTCCTTCCATTGCTCCTCAAATTCCAGGTAGCTCTCGATGCTTCTTCCGTAGAAGGTATAGTCCTCGGGTACGAGCCCCTGCTCCTGGAGTTGGCGTTCCGTTTCGAGGAGAACCCATCGCTTCAAAGGGTCGGAGATGTATTTCCAGATATCCAAGTAAACGTAACCGAGACTTCGGGGAGCGTCCGCCGATATTCGCTCCTCAAGCATTCTCACAACCGAAGTTTTCCCTGTGCCCCAGCCGCTGTAGAGGCCGACGGTGAATGGCGTGACGCAATCTTGGGCTAGGTCGTAGAGCAAATTTGCAAACGCCGAGTGGATTCCAAAGGAATCGTCTTGCGACCGACCGACGGCTTGGTCCGAAAGTACTCTCCAGCGGAACGCGCCTTGGGCGCCAGTTGTAGGCATGTCAAGATCTCTTTAGGTGTCAGCCTCGAGACGACTTAACGGAAGCGACAGATTGTAGCAGTTTATTATGGCGATGACAGTTGCCGAATTAATAGATCGTCGCGTGCGGTCGGGGCTGATGGCCGCGCGCAGCGAGCCCGCCTATCTTAGAGCCCTCCATCGTGTTCCCGCTTCGGCCAGTGTGAATCAATCCGGCGCATGATCTTCTCTGCGGCGACGATCGCGTTGGCGATGACGGCATCGTATCCGGGGCAGGCTTTGAATTCCAGTTGGGCGAGGCGGCGCGCGGCGAGGATTGAAGCGGGGACTAGGTCGCACCCTTCACGTAATGCGTTCAGGACAGGGCAGCGGCCCACGAAGGAAGTTCAACACCCGCACCCTTTGCGTTGCGAAGGATGCGGCACCCGGTGCTGAGCTCTGAAAAGCCTCACCTCTAGAGAGGTGAGCTACATCGAAGCGGGCGGGATGTTAATCTGTGCGTGGCGTTGCGCTAGCGAGGGCGAGAATCGCTCCACCAAAGAGCAGCGTGTCCGCAAAGTAGTTGATCCCCTCAATTTTAACCGCGGTACTCGGGTCGGCGAGCGCTGCGATCAGGATCGGCCCGTAGATGAACACGACCAGCAGCACAATCCACGTACCGAGATAAGTTGCCGCCATCCGGGTCTTCTTGGCCAGCAGAATGCCTACTCCAGCAACTAGAAGAATCGCCCCCGTCAGATAGCCGATGAGCAGGCGCCCCGGAATCCACGCAGGGGGGAATTCCAGCACTGCCACAATAAGAAACATCATGATCCCGAAGAGCAAGCTGGACCAGCGCACCTGAATTTTGGTAGCGTCCAGGTATGCGTCTTTCGACAAAATCAAAGCACAATTTCGTAAGGTTTTCGCGTCCGAATCTCGCTGATTTCCAGGCACTTCCGCCAGCCTTACAGAATGTGGATTTGCTCGCACCACGAGCGGCATGATATAATGCTGTGTTTTTATTACTGTACAATTATGATAATGCTGGAGTTAACATACAAAGCGCCGCTCGCGCACCGTCACAGAGCCCTCAGGCCCGCTCGAATGCAGACAGGATCTGCCCTGACGCACGAAGGGTTCATCCTGACGCAGGAAGGAAGTCTCGAAGGGACGCCAGCGCAGTCGCCAATTGGAGACCGTCCTCTTTTCACTTTTCATTCACTTCTAATCGGGACACCCAAACGATTAGAAACGTCTGCAACTCAGAGAAAACAATCATCGCGAGTCATCTCTAATCGGTACAAAATTGCACGGGTGCCCCGCACAGGCGGCTGAATTGACAGGACGGCGCGACGAACGAAACTCGGAAAAAAAACCAAAAGCGGACGGAAAGGGAAAAGGCCTGCCGGGCTGAAATAACAAGAAGCGGCGAAGGGGAGACTGTGCGGATTGGGACAGCGGGGGCCGGTGCGCGTGGGTAGTATCGCGGCTACGTGGAATCGTCTGCGGGGGCGGCGTTCTGCCCCGAACGACATCACATAGGAGAAATCATTATGAAGTCATCGCTCGTCACAACTGCGTTCTTGCTGGTGATTCTGATTGCCGGGTGCTCCGCGACGCCGGCGGCGGGGCCGGCGGGGCCGCAAGGACCTGCTGGTCAAGACGCGCACGACCGGGACAGAGATCGGGATCGCGACCACGATAGAGATCGGCAGCCGCCTCCGCCCGAGCCATGTCCGGCTGGACAACACTTGCAATCGGATAATGGGAGAACGTACTGCGTCAGAGATTAACGACCTGACACGAAAGTCAGAGAAAGTTATTCAATGCTTCGGTGGTTTCTTTGGGGCGCTCCTCGAGGACCCAGTGGCCGGTGTCCTTCAGGACGACGGTGGTCACATTTGTAGCGACGAGCTTGGCTTGTTGTCCTAGCGCTTCTCCCAACGATTTGTCGCCGCCGATGGTGAGGACGGGCATGGTCAACTGGGTTTGCGAGAGTTGAGCGAAATCCTTGGCGGCTTGCTGGAACGAAACGAAATAAGCCCATCCTGCATGCATGCGGCCTGGGCGCGCGTAGGCCGCGGCGTAGGCTTTGCGAGCGGCTTCGGGGATTGAATGATTTTTGTCGGCGGCGAAGTCATTCCAAAAATAATCGAAGTAGGTGCGCTCGCGGCCTTGAACCAGGGCTTCGGGGGTGGGGCCGTTGAAGCGGAAATGCCAGATGTTGGGATTGTTGTAGACCGGCTCCCAACCAGGCACGCCGGGGAGGAATGCATCCATGAGTACGAGTTTCGTGACTTCGGCCGGGAATTGCGCGGCGTAGGCGTAGGCGACCATGAGGCCAATGTCGTGGCCCACAACTTCGGCTTTCTGTACGCCGAGCGATTTGGCGAGATCGTGAATGCGGATGGCGGCGCTTTTCATGTCGAGACCGTCGGCGGGAATGCCGGAATCACCGATGCCGGGTAGATCTGGAGCGATTACGGTGAAGCGGGCGGCGAAAACGGGAATAACCGGCTTCCACATCAGCGATGTTTCCGCATAGCCGTGCAGCAGGATCAGGGGAGTGCCGCGGCCGGCGGTCATGTAATGCAGCTTGGCGCCGTCGATCTCCGCGGTGCGAGAGGCGATGGTGTCGTCCGATGCGGCGGCGTAGGCCTTTGCGGAGAATCCGACAGAGAGAAAGAGCAGAGCGAACGTAGCTAGGGCTAGTGCACGCTTCATCAGTCAAATCTCCTTAACTCAAAAAGCATTGCGGACTATACAGGGCGGGATGTCCCGCAAGCAAGATGCGGCGACGCTCCGTATTGAATCAGTTTCCGATGACCTATACATTCAAACTCATCGGGCACTAAGCAGCAGCCACCGCCGATGAGCCCGTCGCGTCCGCTGGCGGTTTGGCGCCCTTGATGAGGAGCCACAGCATGAATGCTATCTCCCCGAGGACTGCGGGCTGAGAGTAAGTATTCACTTTGTCAGCGTATTGCGGCAAAAGTATGCCCGTAAGGCTCAGGATCACCCAGGCGAAGCCGGCGAGTCCGAGCCACACGCCCAAGAACCGGGGCAGGAATCGCGACCTGTAGACAAGCACGCCGAGAGGAAAGAGCCAAAGACCCCAAAACATTTCGGCCACAACAAGTCCGCGACCATGCAGATTGAGGAACAGCATGGCCAGAGCTTCTTGCTGTGGCTTTTCGAATACGGACAGGAAGTCAGCCCCTCGCACGAGAGCGAGGGCAGCGAATGAGTTCAGCTCGTTCACAAAGGCTATAGGGATGGAGACGACAATCAAAATGAACATGAGCGCGGCGTGCCGCCGGTTAACCCCTTTCAGCAAGTCATACAAAGCCAGCGCCACGAAGATAAAACCGACCATGCCAATGAGCTCGCCCGCGATGCCGAGGCGAAATAGCGTCTCGGAAGCCGAGATTTTGTCGGCCGTGGCCGCCGCGTTTCCGTGGACGATCAGCTTGTCTGGAACATAGCCCATCGCGAAGAAGCCCACTATTGACGTGAGTAGATACAGCAAGCCTGCGAATCTGCCTGGGTTCCTGGTAGAACTCATGTTGCCTCCCTGGTTGTAAGGGACAAAAATGCTAGTCGAAACTGTCGACGGCGGCGGCCTCACTGTCGTAGATCTCGAACACGGGGGTGAGCTTGGTCATCGTCAGCACTTCGGTGATCTTCGGGCCCACGTTGGCCAGTTTTAGCGTGGCACCGTGCGAGCGGGCGATTTGGCTACTCGCTACCAGCACGGCGATGCCCGAACTGTCGATGTAGCTGAGATTCGACAGATTCAAAACGATCTTCTTCTTGCCGGCTTGCACGAGTATTTTTACCCGCTCACGGAATGATTTGCTGTCGTCGCCAAGCACGAGGCGGCCGTCGAGTTCCAGAATTCTGACGTCCCCTACGTCGCGGATGGAAACCTTCAGTGTCACGCGTGATCCCCTTGCCGAAGCCCTGTCGAACCCTGGCCGAAAAGGAGCTTAGTTTATAGGGTTCAGCGACGAGCGGTGAAACAAAAGATCGATGTAGCCATGCGGAAGCATACACCAACGAGTTTTTTGGAGATGCCCCGATAAGCCTGATAAGCGGGTTATCCGGTGTTGAGCCACGGGTGATGTGCAGTGAATGCGCCAACGATGATTCGTGTGCCGAGCGTTGCAGCCGGTCTGAGGCGCGGGCCGAAAAGAGCCTCACCTCTGAAGAGGTGAGCTACATTTTTTTGCACGAACGATATAAAATGCGCAGGAGAGGTGGGGAACGATTATGGGCCAGAAAGCGCCGCTCAATTATGTCTATTATATTGCCGCTACGCCGGAGAAGGTGTGGGAGGGATTTGTATCGGCGGAGTCCAACCGCATAATCTTTTCGGCTGAGTTTCAGGCGGACTTAAAGCCGGGCGGAGTGATGGCATGGGTCGGGCCTGGCCCTGATGGAAAGCCGATGACTTACGTTCACGGAAAGGTGATTCGCGTCGATCCGCCAAAATCCCTTCAGTACACTTTCGCGATGGGCCAGAATGACAAAGCGTCTCGCGTAACTCTGGAACTCGCGAAAGAGACCGAAGCTACCAAAGTAACAGTGACGCACGATGAGTGGGCGGAGGGTGATTCAACCTACGCTTCGTGCGCCGATGGATGGCCGCGAATTCTTTCACGGCTGAAGACGCTGATTGAGACAGGGAAGACGTTCAAGCCGCATTGATTGGGGCGAGACGGGCGGGAATTTTAAATGAAGTTCGGGTCTTGATTTATCGGAGCTGATCGCGGGCTGAGCGGATGCGAGTTGCGGGCGAAAGGCCTCACCTCTGAAGAGGTGAGCTACATTTTTCCGAAAGATCCCAGGGTATGAACAAAAGTTGAATATATATTTTGCTGGAGCCGGCTGTTTATTCCGCCGGAATAAATTCAAGCATGACTCAATCTACTGGCACGAGGCCCAGACAATTCGATCGACGGGTGCGAGTTCTCATCGCTGACGACCATCCAGTTATAAGAAGGATGGTGCGATCCGTGTTGCAAGTGCATCCGAATTTTGAGGTTTGCGGCGAGGCAATGGACGGAGCTCAAGCTGTAGAAGAAGCGAAGAAGCTGAAACCGGACGTAGTGGTTTTAAACGTGACCATGCCGGTCCTGAATGGGTTTGAAGCTGCCCGCGAGATCAAAGCAATTCTCCCGCAATCAGCGATCGTGATCTTGTCGCAAAAGGCCGACTTGGAATTCGTTGAGCAAGCCAAGAAGATTGGCGTTCGAGCCTACGTGGCGAAATCAAGAGCAGGCGAGGCGTTGGTCAAGGCGGTCGAAGCAGCGGTGATGGGCGAAGACTTCATTCTCATCGAGTGAAAAGTAGAACGATCGATGTAAGTTGAGAGCAGCACCGAAAACGCGGGCGCATGCTAAGTGCGCGGACCTTATGAACACAATTAGAAATTGGCCCGCCCCACGAATCATTGCGACCTTGGGACCTCCTTGAGGCTGTTGTAAATCTTCAGCCCTAGGCTTCGGCCCACGCGGACCATTTCGTCCGCACCAGCCGAGGGACCACCTACGCGGAGGACCGCGTCACACTTCTCCAGCAGGCGAACGGCGATCGGGTGGAATACCTCATTGAAAGGCTCGTCACCAATTTTCGTGGAGCCTGCAAGAGCAGCCAGCGGGAGCGCCAGCCATTCGCCCAAAATGGGGATGTGTCCGGCGCGGAATATCGGAAGGGAATAGGATTCCATCAACTCAACGTTTTTTCTGATCAGTGCGGGATCGTCGTTTGTACCGGAGCGGTACGGCCCAGCGATCAGGATCATCATCGATTTGGCTGAAGTGAATGCCACAGAGTTCTTTCCTGAAATAGGCATTTTAGAATGTTGAGTCTGTGCAATTTAAAGCGCCCTCGCGAATCAGCCGAACACTGAGAATCTCAGTGTTCCATTATGCGGCTACATGTCCATCGCTACGTAAGTAAGTCTCCAGCCTTAGAAATTCTTGTAAGAGTACGTTTGATTATTTCATAATGCCGCGCATGCATTTCCAACAGCTCGAGGAGGGCATCCCATGGCAACGATTACGACGAAAGACGGGACAAAGATTTTCTACAAGGACTGGGGCACAGGACAGCCGATTGTTTTTTCGCACGGATGGCCGCTGAGTGCGGACGACTGGGACGGGCAGATGTTGTTTTTCGGGCAACGTGGCTATCGCGTGATTGCGCACGACCGGCGAGGTCACGGTCGCTCTGACCAGACGTGGGACGGCAACGACATGGACACGTACGCCGACGATGTCGCTGTGCTATTTGAAAAACTCGATCTTAAGGACGCGATAATGGTTGGGCACTCAACCGGCGGCGGTGAAGTGGCGCGGTACCTGGGGCGCCACGGCACAAAGCGTGTTGCCAAAGCAGTGCTGATCAGTGCCGTGCCGCCGCTGATGTTGAAGACCGCAAAGAATCCAACGGGCTCGCCCATTGAAGTGTTCGATGGCCTTCGAACGGCGCTGGCGGCCAACCGGCCGCAGTTCTACCAGGACATCACGCTGCCGTTTTACGGGTACAACCGGCCGGGCGCAAAAATTTCGGAGGGAATCCGCGAGCACTGGTGGTTGCAGGGGATGCTGGGCGGTATGAAGGCCCATTACGATTGCATCAAGGCGTTCTCGGAGACGGATTTCACCGAAGACTTGAAGAAGATCGATATCCCCGTGCTGGTGATGCACGGTGACGACGATCAGATTGTGCCGATCGCCGCCGCGGGTCCGTTGTCCGCCAAAATACTGAAGAACGCGACGCTAAAGGTCTATCCGGGATTTCCGCATGGCATGCCGACGACCAACGCGGACCAAATCAACTCCGATCTGCTTGCCTTTTTTAAGGAACAGCGGGTAGGCGTAGCCGCGTAAGAAACCATTCGAGTGAGAAGGCGGTGCGGCGTTGTTTGTTTCCAAACAACGCTTCGCCGCCTTGCTTTCTCGAGGATTATACCGGCGGCGGAGCTGCTGTCTTCAACTCCCGACAAACAAATTCATCGGACAAACGGATTTTGAATAGCCGATAGCTCGAACCGGCAAGCAAGATTGAATCTAGCGGGGCACATCTTGAGCGGCGCGCGCTTGCTCAGGCGGCAGCTCATCGGTTACTACCGTGAATTGCGTGAGGTTCGCCATTCCAAATGATGTGGTAATGGCGACATCCGAGGCATCACGGCCCGTCGCCATCAACACGCGTCCGATTCGCGGGTGGTTATGCCTCGCGTCAAACGTCCACCAACGATCTTCCAGATAGGCTTCAAACCACGCGCTGAAATCCATGGGAGTAGGGGAAATTGGCACGCCGATGTCGCCCAAGTATCCTGTGGCATACCGCGCAGGAATATTCAGAGCGCGACACATGGTGACGGCCAGATGCTGAAAATCGCGGCACACGCCGAAGCGTTCGGTGTAGACGTCAAGAGCCGTCTTCGTGGGCCGCGCATGCTGATATCCAAAGACAACTCTGGTGTGTATCCAGTCGCAAACGGCCTGAACCCGCGAGTAGCCTGGAGGCACGGCGCCAAATAATTCCAATGCAATGGTCGAGAACCGGTCGACCTCGCAGTAGCGGCTGCTGTAGAGATAGCGCAGGGCCTCGTGCGGCAATTTCTGAACCGGAATTTCGCGCGCATTGAAATTTTGGCGATCGGGCTCGCCCGTGTCGTAGACCAAAGTCGAGTTGCTTAACCGCAGCGGCCCTTGCTGGGCAAGAAACCGGACGCAGCGATTCCCGAAACTATCAATATAAGTGTCCGTCTGCGCCGCAGGTTCCACTCGCAATTCGTCCGGCGCGCGCAGGTCCGCAACGCGGGACGGGTGAACGTTGAGCAGTGCCACGATAGCTGCCGGGGCAGGGAGCTCAAACTGGATGTCGTATCCTAGCCGCAGAATCATCGGTTCCATCGAATGCAAAGGAACTCAGCGCTGAATTGCAGTGTACTGAATCCTTGCGGATTGTCCCACGTCCCGGACCGCCCGCGCCGTAATCTTATGATTGTGACTGATTCACGGCACGCGGGAGTCTGCTTTACTTTGGCGCAGTGGGCCGGAATTTGACACCCATTGTGCCGGATTCGTCCTCACTAAAAAACGAATGACACCCATCTAAAGTCTGAATTGTACATTCCGCGAAACCTCGTCTATTCAACTACCATGGGGAGAAGTCGCCATAAGCCGCCGGTTGATCATGACGCATGCGGCACTGGGTTCATCGCGCAGCTTGGCAGCGCGGGGGGGTCGCGCGAAGTGGTGGAGCGCGCTCTTGAGGCCCTGCGCCGGCTCTCGCATCGCGGAGGCGTGGACGCGGACGGCTCGAGCGGCGATGGCGCCGGGCTGCTGACTCCCATCCCGGATGAATTTTTCCGCGCACGCGCGCGAGAAGCGGGGACTGAGCTTCCGGAACGATTTGGGCTCGGCGTCGTGTTTCTCTCGCGCGAAGGCGCTGCCGCAGCTTGCAGTTCCATCGAAGAGTTCGCGCGCGACGCGGGACTTCGGTGTCTCGGTTGGCGCGCGGTTCCCACCAATCCCGGAATTCTCGGGCCGTCGTCCGCGGCGACACAGCCCGTCATCCGCCAGGTTTATTTTGCGTCTGATTCGCCGGACGGGAGCGATCTCGAACGGCGGCTGTTTTTCCTGCGCAAACGCGTGGAGCACTCGCCGGGAGACCGGGCCTATTTCGCGTCGCTATCCTCGCGGAGCATTGTTTACAAAGGGCTCCTCGCGCCGGAGCAGCTGCCTGCTTTTTATCCCGATCTTGCCGCGCCGGATTTCCGCGTTCCTTTTGCGGTGTTTCATCAGCGTTATTCCACGAACACGCGGCCGACGTGGCGCCTCGCGCAGCCGTTTCGTTACGTCGCGCACAACGGAGAAATCAACACCATCGGCGCGAATCGCCGATGGATGCGCGCGCGCGAACAGGATTTGCGCCGCCAGATCGGCGCCGGAGAATGGTTTGGCGCGCTTGAGAACGACGTCAGCGATTCGGCCAGCTTCGACAACGCATTTGAGATTCTTCTGCGCCTCGAATATTCGCCAGCAGCGGCGATGCTTCGAATGGTGCCGCCCGCCTGGGAATCCGACGCCACGCTCGCATCCTTCTGGCGCGATTACCTGGCGGCACAGGCTCGCGAGCAGGAACCGTGGGACGGCCCCGCGGCGCTGGTTTTCAGCGATGGGCAAACCGTCGGCGCAAAGCTCGATCGTAACGGCTTGCGTCCGTTGCGATATTCGGTGACCGCCGACGGCCTGGTGATCCTCGGCTCGGAAGTCGGCGTCGCATCTCTCGAAGGAAGGAAAATCATCGAGCGCGAGCGCCTGGGACCGGGGGAAATGGTAATCGTCGATCCCGCCTCCGGCAAAATTCTTCGCGGCGAGGCGCTGGCGAACACGATTCATCAACCGGCCGGCGGAACTCTTGCGCAAAAGAGCGGCAACGGAAAACATTTGGGCGCCCGCACAGTGTTGCATCGCGCTCCAGCTGCGCTTCCAGCAGCTTCGTCTTTGAGCGTACTGCACGATCCCAAGCGCATCGCGGCGGCGCTCGGATGGACCGAAGATCAATTTCGCATCCTCTTTCAGCCGCTGGCGCGCGATGGCAAGGAAGCCGTCTGGAGCATGGGCGACGATGCGCCTCCCGCGTTTCTCTCTTCGGCGCGCCGTCCACTGTGGGATTACTGCAAGCAAAGTTTCGCTCAAGTGACGAATCCGGCGATCGATCCGCTCCGAGAAGCGCACGTGATGTCGCTCGAGACTTGTCTGGGCGGGCACGTGATTGCCAATTCGCCGCTACTCGACTCCGCGCAGATGGCCGCAGTCGTAAAGGGATTGCTCGGGCGCGTTTGCTGGATCGATTTCACGTTTGAAGCTGGCGGCGGAGCGGCAGCGGCCGCTGCCGCGCTCGAACGCGTCCAGCACGAAGCGCACAGCGCTGCGAGCGCGCATTCCCGCGTCGTGGTACTCAGCGATAAGACTTCGAACCCCGATCGAGCGGCTTTGCCAGCGCTGCTGGCATGCTCGGCGGCATGGAAGGGCATGCTCGCGGCCGGATTGCACGACGTGCCGCTGATCGTCGAGACGGGGCAGGTCGTCGAGACCCATCACACCGCATTACTGATTGCCACGGGCGCAAGCGCCCTGTCTCCCTACCTCGCGCTTGAACTCGCCGAGGCGACAGCTCCCGGCGGCGCGGAGAGTTATCTTTCGGCCGTCGAAGCGGGACTGAAGAAAGTTCTCGCGCGAATGGGCATTTCGACGCTTTCAAGCTATCGCAACAGCCGGCTCTTCACGGTGGTCGGACTCGATGCGGTTGTCTGCGACGAATATTTCGAAGATGCCGCTTCCGTGCTGGGCGGAAAAACTCTCGCCGCACTTTTTGAGGATAGTTTGAGCCGGCACAGCGAGGCGTTTGGCGCCGCATCGCCGGGCTTGCAGGATGCCGGCCTCTATCGCTTTCGTCAGAGCGGCGAGCGCCACGGGACGTCTCCTGAATTGATGCGCCGGTTGCACAAATATATTCGCGAGCCCGGCGCCGAGAATTACCAGGCGTATGCAGAGCTCGCGGAAACTCGCGAGCCAGTGGCCGTTCGCGATCTGCTCGATTTCGCGGAGCGCGATTTGCTTTCGCTTGACGAAGTCGAGCCGGCCGATCAAATCGTTCGCCGATTCAGCACGCAGGCGATGTCTCTCGGCGCTCTTGGCCCCGAAGCGCATCGTACGCTGGCCATCGCCATGAATCGGCTCGACGCGCGAAGCAATACGGGCGAAGGCGGCGAGGATCCGAGCATCTACGTGCGCGAGCCCGAAGCCGCGAACCGCGTGAAGCAAGTGGCTTCCGGCCGGTTCGGCGTGACCACCGAGTACCTCGTCCAAGCGGGCGAAATTGAAATTAAGATGGCGCAGGGCTCAAAGCCGGGTGAAGGCGGGCAAATCCCGGCGGCGAAAGTGACGCCGTATATTGCGCGGCTTCGCCATGCATCGCCTGGGATGTCGCTGATTTCTCCGCCGCCGCATCACGATATCTACAGCATCGAAGACCTCGCGCAGTTGATTCACGATTTGCGCGCAGTGAATCCGCGCGCGCGCATCGGCGTGAAGCTCGTTTCCGGCGCGGGTGTGGGAATCATTGCCGCGGGCGTGGCGAAAGCTGGCGCGCATGTGGTTACGATCAGCGGCTTCGACGGCGGCACGGGCGCATCGCCGCTCACTTCGATCAAAAATACCGGGCTACCGTGGGAAGTGGGCCTGCGCGACGCGCACAATACGCTTTTGCGCTCCGGTTTCCGCCGCCGCGTTCGTTTGCGCGTTGACGGCGGATTCAAATCCGGCCGCGATGTTGTCCTCGCGGCCCTGCTTGGCGCCGACGAATTCGGCTTCGGCACCGCGGCGCTTCTAGCTATCGGTTGCGTGATGGCACGGCAATGCCATTTGAATACTTGCCCCGCCGGCATCGCCACGCAGGATGAAAAATATCGCGAACGCTTCGCCGGCAAGCCCGAGATGGTGATGACGTATTTCAAGGGCGTTGCCACGGAAGTGCGCGAACTGCTCGCAAAACTGGGCGCGCGTTCGATTCAAGAAATCGTCGGCGATGTGGAGCGCTTGAAATTCCGCACGCCGCGCGCCGCATCCATCTTCGGCGATCTGCTCGATTCAGCCGAGGAGCACGCTTCGCCGTCTCTCGCGCCGATTGATGATTATCTCGGCATCAACGTGGAACTCGATCACGTCCTCGCCGGAACGAGAGCCAAGAAAGTGCGCCGCCATTTCTCGATCGCGAATTCCGATCGCAGCGTGGGCGCGCGTTTCAGCGGCGAATTGTTGCGCCGCTCCTGGCCCGCGGCTCCCGGGCGCAGCTTCGATTTCGAATTTCGCGGCTCGGCGGGGCAAAGTTTCGGAGCGTTTCTGGTTCCGGGTGTGAATTTCCGTCTCGTGGGCGAGGCGAACGACTACGTGGGCAAAGGATTGAGCGGCGGGCGAATCGCGATCACGGCCGGCCCTGCTGCGTCGCGACGCGGCGACGTCCTCGCGGGCAACACGGTTCTTTACGGCGCGACGCGCGGCGAGCTTTACATCGCCGGCCGCGCAGGGGAGCGGTTCGCCGTTCGCAATAGCGGCGCGCTGGCAGTTGTCGAAGGCATCGGGCAGCACGGCTGCGAATATATGACCGCCGGAGTCGTTCTCGTACTCGGTCCCGCGGGAGCGAATTTCGGTTCCGGCATGACCGGCGGCCTGTCCTACGTTCTTGCCGACTCGCTTCCCGGAATTGCGTATCACCGCGAGTTCCTGGAGCCCGAGGCGATCAGCGAATTCGAGCAGGAATGCCTCCGCCGCGTCCTGAGCGAACACTTCATGCGCACCGGAAGCCCGCGCGCGGAGATGCTTCTCGATCCGCTGCACGCGCCCGCGCTAGTGCGCCTCGCGCCAATCCATCGCGCGGTTTCGATTGAAGAGACCTGGTCGGCGGCGCTGGGTCCGCTGGAAAAACCCGAAGCGATGCCCGTCGGCGCGCTCAGCCGCTTGCTCGTCGAATCCCCGCTCGTGCCGGTGGCATGATGCCGCGCCAGCCTCTCCGCTGCGTTTACACGATGTGAGGAATCTGCTTCGGTATCCTGCTAGAATAAACGGCTACAAATTATGGATTTCGACCAACTGACAACATTCGTTGAAGTTGCCAAAAACGGGAGTTTCTCTCTCGCGGGGCGAAAAGTGTTCCTTTCGCAGTCGGCCGTAAGCGCGCAGATTCGCCAGCTCGAGCTCGAATACGGCGAAAAACTCTTCGGCCGTATGGGCAAGGCGGTGCGTCTCACGCCCTCCGGGGAAGTGCTACTTGATTACGCCAAGCGCATGATCGCGCTTCGGCAGGAATCGCACCGCGCGATGACCGATCAGGCCGCTACGCCGCGCGGCATGCTGGCTATAGGCGCGAATGAAGCCACGTGCCTCTACGTCCTGCCCGACGTCTTCGCCGAATACCAGCGCCTCTATCCCGACGTGCAGATCAGTATCTACCGTAATTTCAGCCACAAGATTCTGCAAAAAGTCGAAGATGGCTCGATTGATTTTGGCATCGTGACGTTGCCGGTCAAGTCGGCCGGCCTGAAGGTGCATCCGATTTTTCGCGATCGCGTGATGCTGATGACCAGCCCGAAGAATCCGCTCGCGCAGTTGAAGTCCGTGACAGCCGCGGAAATCGCCGAGCAGCCGCTAATTCTTCCGAAGACCGGCTTCACGCGCCAGTTGTTCGACAAATATTTTCGCCCGTATCGAGGCACGATCCGCACGGCGATGGAATTGCCGAGCGTCAGCATGATCAAACGCTTCGTTGCGGCCGGCCTTGGCGTTTCTTTGATCAGCGCGACGTATGCCGCGGACGATGCGAAGGCAGGGAAGGTCAAGCTGATTCCCCTCAAGGATGTGGAGCTTTGGCGCGAGCTCGGGTTGATCTACCGCCGCGACCGTCATTTGCCGCGCGCCGCCACCGCGTTTATCGCCGTGATTCGCCAGCGCGCCGGACACTTCGCCGCCGAATAATCGCCGCCCCGCTTGATGCGTCCTTCACGCAGGCTGCTGCTGCGTCATGCAGTGCAGCGTTCCCAGCCCGAGCACAAGATCCCGGCACGCAATTCCGATCACGGCGCGCCCGGGAAATAGCGCGGCGAGTGTGTCGAGCGCGAGGCGATCGTTGGGGTCGTTGAATGTTGGCACGAGTACGGTGCTGTTCGCGATGTAGAAATTCGCGTAACTCGCCGGCAATCGCTGCCCCGCGAAAATCACCGGTTGCGGCATCGGGAGCGTCTCGATCCGCAGCGGCCTGCCGTCTTGATCCTTCATCTCCCGCAGGCGCCCGAGATTTTCCTGCAGCGGCTTATAGTTCGCGTCCGAGGGATCTTCTTCCACGACAGTCACGACGGTCGTCGGGTCCACAAACCGCGCCAAATCGTCCACGTGGCCGTGCGTATCGTCGCCGGCAATGCCGCGATTGAGCCACAGAACATTCGTCACGGCAAAATAATCGCGGAAAATTCTCTCGATGCCTTCGCGCGAAAGGCCGGGGTTGCGCGCCTGCTCGGCACTCAACAGGCACTCTTCCGTCGTTAGCAACGTGCCGCGGCCGTTCACCTCAATACTTCCGCCTTCGAGCACAATCGAGCGCCCGTCGTGCTCGGCTTCCCACACTCGCATCTTCAATCGTGGCGCGATTTTTTTTACAGCGGCGTCGTCCCGTTTCCAGTTGTCGTACTTCGCCCAGGCGTTGAAGCGCCACTTGGTGATGGCGATTTCGCCTTTGCCGCCTTCAGGGGAGTCGCGCTTCACGTGGTCGTCGTGCCTTATAAAGATCGGTCCGAAATCGCGAATCCATCCTCGATCAGTCGGGACGATATAGAAATCCACCGCGTTGAGATTCGCGCCGGACTTTTTGAGAGCCTCCTGCGCCAGCCGCTTCTCTTTGCCGCCGGCAACGAGAATTCGCACGCGTTCGACGCGCGAAAGAATTCGGACGATGTCGGCATAGACCCACGGAACGGGCGCGAATTTGCCCGGCCAGTCTGTACGCTCGTGCGGCCATGCCAGCCAGGTCGCTCCGTGCGGCTCCCACTCGGCGGGCATGCGGAATCCCCCCTCGAGCGGCGTTTCGCCAGATTTGGATTTCGATTTTAGTCGAGCCATCGTTTCAGGATGGGAGAGTAGGCATCGATCCGGCGGTCGCGCAGGAAGGGCCAGTTGCGCCGGATATCGTCCATGCGCCGCGGATCGCATTCGACGACGAGGATTTCTTCTTTGTTCGTCGAGGCCTCGGCGATGATTTGTCCGAAAGGATCGGCCACGAACGAGGAGCCCCAGAATTCCAGCCCGCTCTCTTTCGTGCCTTCGTATCCGGTGCGATTCACTGCGGCGACGAAAATTCCGTTGGCGATCGCGTGCGAGCGTTGAATCGTCCGCCACGCGTCGAGCTGCGACGCGCCGTGCTCGCTCTTTTCCGACGGATGCCAGCCGATCGCCGTCGGATAAAAAATGATGCTCGCGCCGCCGAGGCTCGCGAGCCGCGCGCCCTCCGGATACCACTGGTCCCAGCAGACGAGCACGGCGATGCGGCCAAATTTCGTGTCGAAATTCGGGAAGCCCAGATCCCCCGGCGTGAAATAAAATTTCTCGTAGTAAAGCGGATCGTCGGGAATGTGCATCTTGCGGTATTTCCCGAGAAGAGTGCCGTCCGCGTCGATCACGATAGCCGTGTTGTGATAAACGCCCGCCGTTCTCCGTTCGAAAAGCGAGCCCACGATCACCACGCCAAGTTTTTTCGCCAGCTTGCCGAGCGCTTCCGAGGATGGGCCCGGAATCGGCTCGGCGAGATCGAAAAGATCGGGATTTTCTTCGCGGCAAAAATACTGCGACCGAAACAGTTCCTGAAGGCAAATGATCTGCGCGCCACGCTCGGCCGCTTCTTTGATTCTCTTCTCGGCCTTTGCGAAGTTTTCGCCCGGATCGAGCGAGCACTTCATCTGAATCAGCCCGGCTTTGAATTTTTCGGCCATGTTCGAATACTATCATTTTGGCGGCGCTGCGGCGAAACGCTTCAGTCATGCCGCAAGACTAGGCAAAGTTGTCATCCCGAACGAAGTGAGGGATCTGCGGTTCGTACGGAAAGGCCTTATCAAGTCTACATCTTGGCAAGTGCCCCCGAATTCGTACGGCTTTTAGCTGCTGAGGGCCTGTTTTCCGAGTCGTCATCCAAGCTCCAGAGCCACCTCGTTAGCTCTTGGATACAATTGTTCGATCGGCCCGATGCCCGATTGGTTTCCCGTGCGGTTGAGTAGCATAATCAGTTTTTGCGATGGCCACGGTTCCCCAATTGATCGCGCGGTGCAGAAATCCCGAATGTCTAAAGCTTTTCCATGTGCTTCCAAGCGATGAATCGCTGCGAGTGATCGTCGAGCAGTTGCTCGTCGATCGCTCGACATACGGTTCGAGTTTTCTGCTCGAGCTGGAGTGCCCGAGCTGCAAGCATAAATTCCTGAAGAACACGTCTTCTCTGCTGGTTTGCAATTGTGGTGATAAGTTACACAGGCAAGCCTGAGTATTCCATTTCGGGGGTGTTCTTCTCGATGGATAACGTGCCGGTCCACCTGCGCGCGCCTGAAGCGGGTATTTCAGCCGCGTAGCGCCGTTGACTTGCCTTATACGCGCATCCTAATATTGCTCGCGCGATGCCTGAATCCGAGCCTCTGATCGGCCGCACGCTCTCTCATTACCGCGTTCTCGAAAAACTCGGTGGTGGCGGCATGGGCGTCGTCTACAAAGCCGAGGACACCGAGCTCGGACGCTTCGTCGCTCTAAAATTTCTCCCCGAGGATGTCGCGAAGGATTCGCAGGCTCTCGAACGTTTTCGCCGTGAAGCGCGCGCCGCTTCGGCCCTGAATCACCCCAACATTTGCACGATCTACGAAATCGGCCAGCATGAAGGCCGCGTTTTCATCTGCATGGAATACATGGAGGGCGCGACGCTGAAACATCGCATCGGCGGCCGTCCCCTCGAACTCGACGTATTTCTCGATCTGGCCATCGAAATCGCCGATGCTCTCGATGCCGCCCACGCCAAGGGAATCGTTCATCGCGATATCAAGCCCGCCAACGTGTTCATCACCGAGCGCGGCCACGCGAAAATTCTCGATTTCGGCCTCGCCAAGCAAATTCGCTCTTCGGTCTCATCCGCCGTGCCGGGCGACACCGCACTTAACGAGCACGAGACCGTCGGCATCAACGAAGAGCAGCTCACCAGCCCCGGTACGGCTGTCGGCACCGTCGCCTACATGTCGCCCGAACAAATTCGCGGCAAGGAACTCGATCCGCGCACCGATTTGTTCAGTTTCGGCGTGGTTCTCTACGAAATGGCGACGGGAACGCAGCCCTTTCGCGGTGAAACTTCCGGCGTCGTCACCGAAGCGATTTTGAATCGCGCGCCCGCGCCCGCCATCCGCTTGAATCCCGAACTGCCGTTGAAGCTGCAGGACGTTATTGATAAAGCTCTCGAGAAGGATCGCAAGCTTCGGTGCCAGTCCGCCGCCGAATTGCGCGCCGATCTCCAGCGCCTGAAGCGCGACACGGGGTCGGGGCATCTCCCATCGTCCGCGGCCGTGCCTCCCTCGGGTGCTGAACTCGGGTCGGCGTTGGGCGCGGCGCAGCATCCTTCATCGTCGCACGCGGTGAGCGCAGCAAGCGGGTCGCGCGTGGGATTGCCGAGTGACGCCGCACACGCGTCCGGCAGCTCCGTCGTCGTCGAAGCCGCGAAACACCACAAATTGGGACTGTCTGCCGGAGCCATCATTGCTCTCATTATTTTGGCCGCAGCAGGATACGGAATTTATTCGCTGCTCGGCGGAAAGACCGCGCCGCCCTTCCAAAATTTCTCGATTTCGCAGATCACCAACAACGGCAAAACAGCGCGCGCCGCGATCTCGCCCGATGGGAAATATATTCTCAGCGAACTGGATGACGCGGGGAAAGCCAGTCTCTGGCTGCGCAATATCCCGACGAACAGCGACACGCAAGTGATCCCGCCCGCCGACACGATCTACACAAGCCTCGATTTTTCACCCGATGGGAATTACATTTATTTCATCAAGGCCGAGTCCGCGGTCCAAAGTGTTCGCGACCTCTTCCGCGCGCCAGTGCTCGGAGGCGCTCCTCAGCCGGTCACTCGCGACATTGATTCCGGCATTTCATTTTCTTCCGATGGCAAGCGCTTCGCCTTCATGCGTGACAACGATCCCGATGTCGGAAGATTTCAACTCCGGACCTCAAACGCCGACGGTACCGACGAGAAGATGTTTGCCTCCGGGCCATTCGCCCAAGCGTCGCGGAACATAGCTTGGATGCCCACTGGAAATCAGGTCGCTGAGGTGCAAACTCAGCAGGGCGATCAACTCAGCTTGATCGCCCTCTTCGATGTCGGCTCCGGGCAATCCAAAACGATTGCCTCCTTCAGGGATAAGCTTCTTGCCAGAGCCATTTGGCTTCCCGATGGAAAGGGTTTACTGGCGCTCTATTTGGATGCGTCCACGCAGTTCACACGAAATCAAATTGCGTTTGTTTCATATCCGGGCGGGCAATTCCATGCCGTCACGAAAGACACCAATAGTTACACAACCTTGACGCTTTCAGCCGACGCGAAGACCCTGGCGACCATTCAACAAAAAACGCTGCGAAGCCTTTACGTATTTTCGGGCGCGGGGACGGGAGTTTCCGTTCCGGTGGCCGCGCTTCCTCAGGAGAAAAACATTACCGATTTCGCCTGGGCGCGGGCCGGAGGATTTTACTTGGCGGGACCGGACGATTTCGAGCGCGTGTCCCTCGACGGAAGCAATAAGACGGTCCTCATGAGCAACGTGGGAGTCTTCGGAATCAACGCCTGCCCGGACGGCCAAAATATCGTATTCAGCTGGATCGGTCAGGGCGGCGGGAAAAATATCAACATCTGGCGCGCCGACGCGAACGGCGCCAACGCTTCGCAACTTTCCTTTGGTAAGTCTGACCTGTTCCCGGTGTGCTCGCCTGACTCGAAATGGGTCTATTACCTCGAACAGGGCAGCGACAACATTATGCGCGTTCCTGCGGATGGTTCGAGCAAACCGGCCGCCGTGCCCGGTACGGCCGTCGCGCATGCCATCCTCTCGGACCGCCGTGTCCAGATTTCTCCCGACGGAAAATATATGGCGTATGTGATTACGATATCGCCGCCCGGGAATTCGACTGCCAGCGTGCAGAAAATAGTTCTCCTGCCGCTCGATGCGGGACCCGATCCGCAAAAGCGCCTTCTCGATCCGGATTCGCGCTTCAGCCGTCAACTGAACTTTACGCCGGACGGAAAAGCATTAGCCTATGCGGTTCGCGCGAGTGGTGTGGAAAATCTCTGGCTCCAGCCGCTGGATGGCTCGCCGGGGCGCCAGATCACGAACTTCCCAGCGGAGTTGATCAACTCCTACCACTGGTCACCAGACGGAAAGTCCATCGCCATGCTCCGCGGTCACACCGAATCCGACGTCGTCCTCCTCCACGACACAGGCGCTTCATCGCAATAATCCGCCCATTTTTTCTAGCATTACCGAAACAGACTTTCGTACTCGACTGGAGTGCGCGTGGAGTTCGGACGCGCGAGGGTTCCATCGAGGGTGGGAACCCCCTGCTTCAGCAGGGGGAGCTGGACTTCAGTCCAGCGAAAAAACGTCGGCCGTCAAAATGGGCTTCAGCCCCGGCTCTCCTCCACGTCGAGTCTGTTAGCCGCAAAGCCGCTCTGAGCCGACCCACAGTTGAGCCAGATCTCTGAGATTATGTTTGTATGTACGCGTCACCAAGTATTGCTTCCCACCTTTTACACGCAGCCTGTACTCCCCCGTCGCTAAAGATTGGATTTCCTCCACGGCCGAAATATTCACGACGACCGAGCGGTGGATGCGAATAAAGCCGTATGGTTTGAGCTTCTCCGCCATGGACGAGAGGGACGCGTGCACCAAATAGGGTGTAGTTCGGGGTCGCAGCGAAACGTAGTTACCTTCGGCTTGCACAGCCAGGATGTCGGCTAAATCCAAGAGTAGGATGCTACCCTTTGCCTTGAACGCGATTCGTGGTGCCTGTCGGGATAGATCCGATCGTTTTTCCCGTTCCATCAGTCCCTCGTCCGCTCCTGCCTCGGCCAGCCTTCAGGTTTCGAATGTGCGAACTCGCCGAGCCTACGAACCGATTGGTATGTATCGGCGTCGAACCCATTGGTTGGAACCGATGCAATCAGATCCGCTTGCGGTTGCCGGGCTGGCGCAGAGACCTCAGCCAGGCCACGATATTTTTGATCCCCGCCTTTATCACTTTCGGATCTTGAGCATTCTTTGCCAGCGAACCATAGCCTTCGACCATCGCAATCAGTAAGCCGGCGGCGTCAGTGGTTTCCACGTCGCGGCGAACGCTTCCGTGGATCTGGCCCTCTCGCAAAACGGCGGCAACGGTCTCGCGCCAGGCATCGAAGATTATCTCCAACCGCTTCCGGAATCCCGCGTCAAGAGGAGACATTTCCTGCGCCAGATTGTTCAACTGACAGCCGCCGCATACATCCTCGGGCCGCACGGATATACCTTGAACTATGCCAATCAAAGCGTCGATAGGATCCCTGACGCTCTCTAAAGGCCGCACCCATGTGCCATGGACGTCAGGGGAGATGATCTCTTCGACGACGGCATACCCCAAGGCTTCCTTGTTTTTGAAGTGGTAATACAACGCTCCCTTGGTGACGCGAGCAGAGGCCAGAATTGTGTCTAGGCTTGCACTCTGAAAACCCGATCTGTAGATCTCGCGAGACGCCGCTTGCAGCAAGCGCTCCCGCGTGCGCCCGGGTTCACGCAGCCTGGTCGCTCTACGTTTCGGATTCTTGAGGGCTGCCAACATACCAACCAGTACGTATGGTAACTATAATTATCCCAAAGTCAATAATAATGGTATGAAAAGTGGGAGAAACAGTCGTTCTATCCATTTTGGACCGTCCCAGGATTTTGTTAGTCCGCCACTCGTTTTCGAACTCCGAAGTTTTCGGTCTGTTATGTCACGTAATCCTTATCAACGTGGAACATCACATGCTCCCTCACTTCGTCCCTCAGCAGATATTTGTGGAGTTGTGGGCCAATGCTGCTCTCAAGACATTGTTCTCACCAAAAGGAGAAGAGATGAGCGCACTAAGACGGTTGCGGAATTTCTGGATACCCTGGGTTGCAGTGATTGTTCTCGGTTGCTTCAGTGATGCGTTCGCTCAACAGAGCTACAAAATTACCGACTTGGGCATTAACAACAGCAAAGACAACTTCAGCATGGCCATGGGCCTCACGAATCAGGGGTGGACGGAGAACATGGATGGGACCGTGAACCCTCCCGAGAATAGCCTGTTTACGTCAGTTGCAAGGGGCCGCGCGGTGATAAGCAACCACGGATTCAACATCGACTTGGGCACGCTTGGAAAACCCGACGGCAACAGTTGGATTAACTGGGGCGGGATCAACGGCCGCGGGGAAGCCGTTGGTCAGTCCGAAACAGCTGATCCGGACCCGAACGGCGAAGACATTTGCGGCTTCGGCACACACCTTACTTGCGTTCCGTTTCTTTGGCGAGACGGCCACATGAGCGCTCTTCCGACGCTCGGCGGAAATAATGGACAGGCCAGCGCCATCAATAACCGCGGAGAAGCCGTCGGATTTGCAGAAGACGGCGCCTTGGACTCCACATGCCCTGCCGGCACAACGAACAATCGGATTGCGTTGGCGGCGTTGTGGGAAAAAGGCAAGGCCGATGCTCTTCCTCTGGTGGGTAACGATCCAGACGGTTTCGCATTCGGGATTAACGATCGAGGCCAAGCCGTAGGCTACTCGGGAAACTGTATCGTAGCGACGCACGCCGTAATGTGGAAAGACAACACTGTCTTCGTGCTTCAGGATCTCGGAGGTTCAGGTTCCAATTTCGCCTACGCCATCAGCAACCGCGGCCAAATCGTCGGGCAAGTAGGCAGTGCCGACAACACGACCTTCTATGCCGGTGTCTGGCAGAACGGCGCGGACGGCGCAGTCACAAACCTCGGCGTTGTGCCGGGAGATTTTGCCGCCTTTGCCACGGGCATCAACGAGCGGGGCCAAGTGGTGGGAAACAGCTTTGACTCCAGCTTCAACTGGTCCCACGGCTTCATCTGGCAGGACGGTGTGATGACCGACCTTAACACGCTAATTCCCGCGGATTCCAACCTCTTCATAATCTCGGCTAGCAATATCAATGAGCTCGGACAAATCTCGGGTATGGCCACGGTGCTCAGCGGGCCGCATGCGGGCGACATTCACGCCTATCTTTTGACCCCCTCAGACGGACGCATAGGCGCCTCGATGGCAGATTTCGCACGTACACACCCGCATTCCATTTTGTCCGCGAATGCTTGCAACCACTATTTGCAGAGACTCCGGCCCGGCCGATTGGCGCAATAAAAGGTATTTTCGGAGCTTCCGCGTTCCAGCCGTATGCTGCGCGAAGGCGCAAGGCCGCAGATTGGGCCGGACAACATAGGTCACGTCGTATACCGGCGTGACCTATGATGTTTGCAGCAAGACCTGGTGGGACTCACCAGGCGTTACTAATTATTTCGATCCGACGAGGATCGGACGAGGAATCTGCATTTTTATTGGCGGGTGGCCGTCGGGTGCCGCATCCCTTTGCTTTGGAAGGGTGCGGTTCTTTGTGGATGGGACTTGCATGAAATAAACTCCCGCGCAACCTTTGTCGTCAAAATGGGCTTCAGCCCTGGACCTACGCCTCTAACCACGCTATAGCTGAGCGCGCGCGGCTGGCACTTGTAGCGCCGTGGCTTCAGCCCGGCAGCCTTTCTCCCGTGGTGCGGGCCTGCCCTGAGTTTTCGAAGGGCATCTTGCTCCGCGATCCTCACCCGCCATCATGCGTTGACGTCATTCCGAGATCTTTGTAGGGCTGGTCATAAGACCGGCCGCATTTAAGATTCCGCCAATCAATCAAAAAACGGCGCCTCTTAAACCACGGCTAATGGATGCCTTATACTTCCCGCGATGACGCTTTACGAAATGCCCGCGCAAAGCCCCTATCAGCGACCCTTTCGCGTCTCCTCGTGGGTTGCAGTAATTCTTCTTCTCATAATTCTATGTATCTCTATCTGGACGCCAGAAGGACTAAGCGATGAAATTAGAAAGATGCTTGCGTGGGTCGCGAGTGCAATTGTTCTGGCCGGAGTGGTACTTGGATACTGGCTGGCATTTAAAGTAGGCCTCTGGAAGCTTAAACAAAGTTATCGAGTCGAAGTGTCGGGTGGAAAGCTAATCCAAAGTCGTTCCGGATCACCGGCTGTCGAAATTCCCTTGGACCAAATCGCGTCACTTGAGCGGAGCCGCGGCGGGTGGCTCATCATTCGAGGTTGCGAACCCGAACGGCGCATCGCCGTTCCTTCGGAGATTGTCGGTTTCGAGGATTTGAAACGGGAACTTCCGGCAAATCGGACAGTCTCACCGCTTAAAATCAAGCATTCCCCTCGGCTTTTTCTGCCATCGGCAGGCCTTGTTATCGCTTGCGTTTTTCTGTTTGTTTCCCATAGCCGCCCGGTCGTATTGGCTGCGGGCGGCGCAGCACTTCTACTGGAGGGTCTCGCAATTTTGTCGTTGCGACGGGTGATACGCTCCAGTCGTAACGCAAACCTTATCACGCTGATATATGTCGTGACTTTCCTGATGATGCTCTGGATTGTCTATGAGCGTGCAGCATCAAGCTTGTGAATTTCCTAAGACAAAAAAGCTTCGACAATTATGCTCTTCGCCGTCTTCGGATTGTTCGTCGCATTCGCAGCTTGGGTTTGTTTCAAAGAACTAGTCTTTCCATTCTTCCGCTAAGAACCGGGTACGGGAGCAACATTTCGCTTAGAAACAGAAGGGAAAACACTCGAATGAAAATATAAAAGAAGCCAATATCAATAGAGCGCCGCCTCAGACACAGAACACATTTAATTTCCACGCGCGACGCCGCACCACATTCAGCACCGCCCAAGCCATACCGGCGACGAACAGTTAATAATAACCTGTCTCAATTGGATCCCTCCAGCGTAGAAGCCACCATGTCCCGCCCTCTTGCGTGACGTTCATTTTTACTCGAGGCGCGTAGTCCACCCACACCGAGTGGCCAAGCAGACGCTCGAATAAACCCGGCAGTGCCAGGGGCAAGTTTCCGATTCCAGCCGTGAAGAAGAGCAGAAAGCACACGATAAACAAGGGTCCGCGCGAGACTACGGTTTCGCGTGGTCTTTTATGGAACAGAAAGTAAGCGGCGCCGACGGCGATGCCTATGTTGATGAGAGAAAAGAAGCTCTGTCGAACGTCCATTAACGATACGATACCATGCTGGGCGAGGAAGGTCGTTCTCTCGCAATTCGAGCGTCAAGTCCCGGTAAACGCATTTGCCGGAGAAATGAAGCGCTACCTCAAATCTCCGGTTACGCGACTAAGCGGGACTTAACCGGGAATGTTGGCGAGATTCGTCAATGATCACTGGATTCGGGTTGGGTTGGATGAGACCGGCAAAATCTGTTTTACCTCTGGGGGAGTGTAAGCTGCCACATCAATCAGGTGATTCAAGCACGTCAACTTGTAATGCAAGATTGCCTCGGTGTGGCCGCCAGTGTCCCGCGAAAGATGCTCTAGGAAGTGCGACTTGGTATAGATCCGAAATAACTTGCCCGTATAAATCTCGTCGGCATCTTGCCCACACGAGCCGACACATTCCTCGGTGACCAAGTAGGCCACGTAGCATTTCCACGTCAACTCAAAGCTTCGGCAAGCGTCAGTGGACTCAATTGGCGAACCGCCCGTAAGGATCTCTTCTAATTCGGGAAGTTCAGGACGGGAAGAACGAATTGAGCCGGCAGGATTTACGACAGCCTCTTGAACGACCAAGCGCAGGGAATTGTCTCTCGGTTCTGAAAGTTCTCGCAGGTAGAGGTACTCAGCAGAATCTAACGAATCGAGTTCCAATCTGTCGGCCACTCTCAGACTCCGATTGCAGGCAAAGCGAATTGAATTCAAATATGCACCCTACAGTAAAACGGAGTGGTCGCTGAACGCAAAGATTCCGAAGGCATTTCGCGACGCGCCTTGATTCGCTAAATCCAGCGAGCGTTTCCAGATCTCCCTTTTTCATTTTTCACTTTTCCCTTTTTCTGCATTTCTTCTTTTCGTACTAGAACCCTTACAATTCTCACACTTGCGCACTCCTCCCCCGCATGATATCTCTCTGTGTATTATGCACAATGATAAAAAAAGCAGGACCCGCCGCGGTCGCCGCCCGGCGGCCGATCCTGAGCGCCACGCTCGCAAATGCGAGATATGCCATCACTCGGAACGCGACGCCATCGAGCGGGAATTCATCGATTGGCATCCCCCCGGCACGATCGTCGATGACTACCAGCTGAATTCTCGCGCCGGCATCTACCGCCACGCCCATGCCGTCGGCCTCTTCCCCCGGCGCCGCCACAATCTCCGTAGCTCGCTCGAGTTGGTGATTCAAGAGGCCCAGCGCACCTCGCCAACCGGTGATGCCATCATCCGCGCCGTCCGCGCCTACTGCCGCGTGACTCGCGACGGTCGATGGGTTGAGCCGCCCAAACACCTCATCATCTCGCGCCGGCCAAGCGTGCCCGCATCACGGCAGCCCAGCCCAGCCGATGGCGACCCCAACCAGGCATCTTTAATCGAGACACGAAAACGATTAAAAATCGCCGCAACTGACACAAAACAAACAAAGGAGGCCCGTTCTAATCGAGTCAATTTTGCACCCTAAATCGACGGTGAACCGCATTGCGGAGTCGGCGAGAAAAATGTGAGGTGACCTGTGCGACGAATCGGCAATGGGAGTTTGAGCGATGCGTAATCATCACACTCGCGCCAAATTGTCCGTTGACATAATTCCGCGCCGCCTTTACATTGATTGAGCAATGTTGAAGCCGGGCCAGATGCCGACGTCGTCCACGCGAATTATTAAGCCGCGTATGATTACGCTTACGTCTTCTGGCGCCGGAGGCAGCTGAGCCTAAACCAAAACAATCAGCACCTCGCACCCGCCGCCAGAAGACAAACTGGTTGGCGGGTTTTGTGTTTTATGGGTGCTCGATTGAAAAAAGAGGAGCGCCATGAGCGTCCAAGGACAACAGCAACAGCGGGAGAATGACGAGCCGGCCCAACGAAACGCCGTCTTGCGGCAAGCGAATGTCACGGAGCAATCGTTGACAGAAGCCGCACAGGAGGCCCAGGCGGCGAATCGCGTGCGGGTGATGAAGTTTGGAGGCAGCGTGCTCACGTCGGCGGGAAGCCTGATGGATGCCGCCGCGCACGCCGTGAGAGCGGCCGAGACCGAGCGAGTCGCGGTGGTGGTGTCCGCGCTCCGCGGCATTACCGACCGGCTCTACAGCGTCACGCGCGCTCTCCGAATGCGCGACGCCGCGACGGCGCTGGTCGAAGCGGAAGAAATCGCGCAGCTCCATCTTCACGTTGGCCGGCAGCTCTTTTCCGATGCCGAGCAGGAGTTTCAGTTCCGCCTGGAATTGGCTGAACTCGCGCACGCACTCGATCTCGTAGTGCGCCACGCGGGCCACGGCGAATCGCCGCTGGAGATGACGGATGAAGTGGTTTCATTCGGCGAGCGGCTGAGCGCGCGAATCTTCGCGGCGGCGCTGCGCAAGCTTGGCGCTCATGCGGAAGCGCTCGATGCGTTCGAATTCATCGTCACCGACGGCGATCGCGAGGATCCGCACCCGCGCCTCGAGGAGTCGTACCAAAAGACGCGCGAGGCGCTCGATCCCTATTTCCTGATGGGCACGATTCCCGTCGTCACTGGATTCGTCGCCTCCACGCCCGAGGGGCGCATCACCACGCTCGGACGCAACAGCTCCGATTATTCCGCCGCCATCGTGGCTTGCGCGCTCGGTGCGCGCGACGTCACAATCTGGAGCAACGTGGCTGGATTCTTCAACGCCGACCCGCACCAGAATGCCGACGCGCAGTGGATCGCGCGGCTAAGCTACGAGGAAGCCATGGAGTTTGCGCGTAATGGCGCGCGCGTCGTTCATCCGAAAGCGTTCAAATTCCTGATGCAGGAGCGAATCCCTTTGCTCGTGCGCAGTGCGACGAACGTGGACGCTCCCGGCACCTGGGTCGGCCACGTCGAATCCGGAGGGGCGCGATGATCTGGAGAATTGAATGACCCAAGCGAAATCAAAAAAGGCCAGCACGGGTGCGGCGTCGCGCGAAGTCGGCAAGAGCGCGCGCATCGCAGTCATCGGGGCAGGCAAGATGGGCGGGATTCTGCTTCAGGCATTTCTGAAGCGCGGACTTTTCACGCGCGAACAGGCCTGCGCCACTGTTCAACATCCCGAGAAGGCCGCGGCGCTTTCGAAATCGCTCGGCATTCCGGTTTTCACGGACAACGTCAAGGCTGTGCGCCAGGCCGATATCGTGCTTCTTTGCGTGAAACCGCAAGTGGTTCGCACGGCGCTCGCGCAAATGCGGCGCGCTCTTTCTCCCGCGAAGCTCATCGTTTCGATTGCGGCGTCCGTGCCGACTTCCTACATCGAAGAAAGCGTGCCGGCTCGAGTGCCCGTAGTCCGCGCGATGCCGAACACTCCTTGCCTTGTCGGCAAGGGCATGACGGCGGTGTCAGGCGGATTGCACGCGGACGCGGATCACCTCGAGACCGCGCGAAAACTTTTCGAAGTCGTGGGCCGCTCGGTGATCGTTGACGGCAAGCACATGGACGCGATCACGGGTCTTTCGGCGAGCGGACCCGCGTACATCTACATCATTCTTGAATCGCTGGCGGAAGCGGGAGTGAAAGTCGGGCTGCCGCGTGATATGGCGACATTGCTTTCGGCGCAGACGGTGCTTGGCGCGGCGAGCATGGTGCTCGAGACCGGCGATCATCCCGCACTTCTCAAGGAAGCCGTCACGACGCCGGCAGGCTGCACGATTGACGGAATTCTCGAACTCGAAGACGGCAAACTGCGCGTCACGCTGATCAAAGCTGTCGTCAAAGCCGCTCAGCGCGCGAAGGAACTTCTCATTCAGAGCTGACGCCGCTTGAATCTTCCAAATTGTGCGCTTGAAATATTTCAGTCGGACGCGAGGATGCGTTCGAGAGCGGCGCGCAATTTGTTGACGTCCGGCTCGACGCGCAGACGCTGCCGCGCCAAATCTGCTTCGCTGCGCCGGCGCAAACTAATTTCCGGATCTTTGAGCTGATGGCCCGTGAGAACCGCGACGATGTCCGCGCCGCGCGGAATTTTTCCGCTGGCCACGAGCTTGCGAATTCCAGCAATCGTCGTGGCTGACGCGGGCTCGCAACCCACGCCGTCGTGCGCCAGCGCCGCTTTCGCCGCGAAGATTTCGTCGTCGCTCACGGATTCGACCATGCCTTCGGTCGCGCGAATTGTCCGTATGGCTTTCTTCCAATTCACAGGATTGCCGATGCGAATCGCTGAGGCTTCCGTCCGCGGCTCCGCGACGGGAATTAATTCCGCGCTGTTATTCGCCACCATCCGGTAGAACGGATTTGCGCCTTCGGCTTGCGTGACGACAAGCCGCGGCAGCTTCTCGATCAATCCCAATTCCTTCAACTCGCGAAGCCCTTTTCCAATCGCCGAAACGTTGCCGAGATTTCCGCCGGGCACCACGATAAATTCCGGCACGCGCCAATCGCGCTGCTCGAGAATTTCGCACACGATCGTCTTCTGACCCTCAAGACGGAAAGGATTAAGTGAATTCACGAGATATAAATTCAGTTCGGCCGTGAGCGCACGCAGCAGTCGGAACGAATCATCAAACGTCTCGCCAATTTCGATCACTACGGCGCCGAATTCGAGGGCCTGCGCAAGTTTCGCCGCAGAAATCTTTCCGGCGGGCACGGTGACGACGGCCTTCATTCCCGCACGCACCGCGTAAGCGCTCATCGAAGCGGATGTGTTGCCCGTCGATGCACACACGGTGACGCGGCTGCCAAGAATCGCGGCTTCGGTGATGCACGCCGTCATGCCAAGGTCTTTAAAAGAGCCCGTGGGATTGTTGCCCTGGTGCTTGATCGCGAGACGTACTCCGCCAGCCCATTCCCCCGCGCGTTCCACATCGAGGAGAGGCGTGTGGCCTTCGCCGAGTGTGACAACGTTGCTGCCTTCCGGCACGAACGGCAGCAATTCGCGGAAGCGCCAGACTCCGCTCTGATCCTCGATCGCGCTGCTCGATTTTCGATTCTGCCAGGTTTGGCGCAGCGTCTGCGGTGCCACGCGCGGCGCGTCGTAACCAATTTCGAGCATCCCGCCGCACGCATCGCACCGATAATCTTTGCGGTCAAGAGTATGCTTGCGGTGGCAGCCGTCTTCGATGCAGTGGAGAAACGCCGTTGTCATCCGAAATCCTTGCGTGAAATTCCGTTCATGCGTTGTCCGATTTCGCGAGAGCCTGTGCTGGAACGGCCGTGCGACGGACGAGCGGCGAGCAGCACGGCAGGACGAAACGCACTCAGAAAATTATACGAGCGCAACGCGCCCCAATAAAGATTTTAAGGGATATTCGCAGTGAGGAGGCCGATGAAACGACGACTTGTTTCGTTCATGTTCCGGTTCGAGGCACACACCAAACGGTGACGGCCGTTCAAGGCCAACTTCGCAGGCTGCGAACCTGCGAATAAGCAAGCTAGTTCGGCGAATTATTGAGCGCCGGCAGCCGGAGGCATTGCGGGCGCTTCGATCATTCCTTTCGCGGTGTAATCAACGGGCACGATGCGATAACGATAGATCATTCCGTGGTCGCCCACCACATAGCCGCGGTCCCGCGTTGGCAGGCTGAAGGAAGTCACGCCTGTCGGGAAGTGTATCTGGCGCGTGGTCCAGTGTTTTCCTCCGTCAACTGTATACGCCCAAGTGCTGCCCAGGCACGACCAACCTACTTCCTTGTCGGCGAATTTGACCTTCGGGTAAGTCGTGTCGAGCTGCGCAATGACGCCCTGCCAGGTCTGGCCTCCATCGGTTGTTCGCTTCAACTTGCCGCCAGCGCGGACTTCGTATCCAGTGTTTGCATCCAGGAAAAACACAGCATAGACGCGTTGATCTCCCGGTTCCTCGGGACCCACAAGCACGTGCCAGGTGGCTCCGCCATCTTCTGTTTTGACAGTGACGCGCTCTTCGCCCACGGCATAACCCACGGTTGCAGTCGGGAAGCTGAAACTCTCAAGATCGCAATCCTTCTCCTGCGTTAATCCGTTGACTTCCATCTTCGCGCGGCAGACGAAGACATCTTTCCAGTTCTCGCCGCCATCGGTGGTCGCGGAGATTTTCCCAGTCCCGTAAGCACGGAATCCTTTCAAATCGGAAACGAAAAACGCGTCCCCCCGAATGTCGCCGGTGACCTGCTGCCAGGACTCGCCGTCAGTAGTGCGAAATAGAGAGTTCCATGCCTGCGCCCAGCCGTGGGTTGCATCGGCAAAGAATAGATGTTTGAGCCCTGGGCCTTCGGCGTGCGGGTCGCCGCCGAGTTCCGCTGTCCAAGTGGTGCCGCCATCCTTGGTGTGGAGGATGGTCCCCGACGCCCCGCTCACCCAACCTTCCTCCTTGCTCACGAAATAAACGTCGAAAAGAGACAAGTCCTCTTTGTAATTTACCGGCTCCCAGATGGCTTTAAATTTGGGCTGCGATGTTTTTTGTCCAGCAGACGTGGATTGTTGCGAGGCTTTTACGGCGTGTTGAGTTTGCGCGAAAGTGAAGTTCATACCGCAGAGAACCAGGACGAAAGTCAGCACGAATCGCCTCATAAGTTCCTCTCGGAAATTGAAGTTGTTCACATAGGGGTCCGAATATCGAATTAGAAACTTGGAATTGGGTTCTTGCTTCGCGGATACTACGCGCCCCAGCGCCGTCGAGGCAACGATTTTTTCATCTGCATGCGTCGGAGCAAGCGTTGATCTCAGGAACGTAGCGCGAAGCGTCCGGAGCGGCGGAAGAATTAAGAATCGCGCGATGAATCAGGCGCGAACGGAATCGTGAAGGAGTTGAATGAAGCGTTCGCGCGACGCTTCCTTCACGACAGTGGTGTTCGCCGGTTTGCCGGTGACGCCGAGTTGGTCGACGACCGTCTGGCCGAGAGTGAGATCACTTTGAGTCTCGATTTGAACGTACCGGCGCTCGGTTTTCGTGGCGATGCTCGGATCGATGGCGACGGCCATGGCGATTGGATCGGGGAGATCGAAACCCGCGAGCTTGGTTCTCTTGAGCGCAAACTGAGTTAGCGCTTTCTGGATGTCCACGCAGAATTTCGCGAGAGGCGTACCGATGTCGCGCAGCCGCGCCGTTTCCTGAGGGTCGAACACGGCCGATTCAACGGAGATGTCCCAGCCGACCATTTCAATCGGCAGCCCCGATTCGAAAACGATTTTCGCGGCTTCCGGATCCACCCAGATGTTGTATTCCGCCACGGGCGTGACGTTGCCGACGCCGCCGAATCCAACGCCGCCCATAATTACGCAGCGCGTCACTTTTTGTGCGATCGAAGGATCGAGCTTGAGCGCGAGCGCGATATTCGTGAGCGGCCCGAGCGTGACCAGCGTGATTTCTCCGGCGTGGCGATTGATCACGTCAATGATGGCTGGAACGGCGTGGCCGGGCGCAGGAGTTCTTCCCGTAAGCGGGAGGCCAATGTCTCCGAAGCCGTCGTTGCCATGAACGTATTCGGCGGTGTGCAGCGGACGAAGCAGCGGCGCCGCCGATCCGCGATAAACGGGCGCGTGAGACTGGCACAGGTCGCGCGTGTACAACGCGTTTTGCAGCCCCTTCTCGATGGGCATATTTCCGGCGACGACGGTGATGGCTTCGACGCTTACTCCTGGATTACGCAGCGCCATCACGAGGGCGACGGCGTCATCGGACGCCGTGTCGGTATCAATCAAAAATCGGCGAGTGCCGCCCGCGTCGTCTGTGCGCAAAGCTGACGCAGTAAGCGTTCCGCGAGCGAATGCCGTCAGCCCGAGAAGCGAAAACATTTGCAATAGATTGCGTCGCGACAAATCCGTGCAGTTCGGTGAAGTCATGATTCAGGGCCTCCGTCCGTTCCCGAAAGACGCCAGAGTATACACGCGATTGTGGTTTCGCCAAGCGAGCGCCGGGCTAGCAATGGAAGGGAAACGCGCAGACCATTCTCTGTGCACGAGATCGCGTGCTCGAATTAAAAACTCGGATGTAATTGCATGTATCCTACGGGCGAGAAACGAACCTTGGAAAGCCAAAAACTCATAGCGGCTGCGACGTCACTTTGGCTGATTGTAGCCGTGGCGTTGGCGTGCCGCGTTGGCTACGCCTACCACGAATCGCGCGTGATTCCGGCGGAGGCGCTTGCGTCGGTGCCGTTCGAGCAGGAGACCGGCAACATCGCCATGGCGCTCGCGACGGGTAAGGGATTTAGCGCGCCCACGCGCCGCGATACGGGGCCGACGGCGTGGCTCACGCCTGTGTATCCCGCTCTCGTAGCGGAAATTTTTCGCGTGTTCGGTGTGTTCACACTGCATGCGTTTTACGCCGCTGCCGCGCTGAACATACTTTTCTCAGCGGCTACGTGCGTGCCGATTTATTTTGCGGGAAAGCGAATTGCGGGAATCGGCGCAGCGAGTCTCGCCGCGTGGCTGTGGGCGCTCTTTCCGAATGCGATCGTGATTCCGTTCCAATGGATCTGGGACACGTCGCTTACGGCGTTGCTCGCCGCGACGATTCTGTGGGCGACGCTGGCGCTCGCCGAATCGCGAAGAATGCGCGACTGGTGCGCTTACGGGCTGCTTTGGGGTTTTGCGCTGCTGACGAATCCCGCGCTGGGCGGCGTGTTCCCATTTCTGTTGGGTTGGGCCGCGTATCGCGGCCGGAGCGAAGTGCGCGGGCGATTTGCACGGCCTGCGGCGGCGCTCGCTGTCGTGATTTTGTGCTGCATTCCGTGGACCGTGCGCAACCACGCCGAATTCCACCGGTTCGTTCCATTGAGGTCAAACTTTCCATTTGAGCTGTGGCTCGGAAACAATGAAGTATTCGACGACCGCTCGCCCAACATCAACGCGCGAATCACGCGCTACGGCGAGGCGCGGCGATACGGCCAACTCGGGGAGACTGCGTTCATGCAGGAGAAATGGAATCTTGCGACGGAATTTATTCGCACGCACAAGCGGCTCGAGCTGCGTCTCACCGAGTGGCGATTCATGGAATTCTGGCTCGGATCGTCCCATCCGGCGAAGGATTTCGAGAACGCGGATTCCATGTGGATTCGAATAATCTTCGCGCTGAATTTTCTCACAGCGATTGGAAGCGCGATCGGCGTCGTGATTCTATGGCGAGCACGCAATGCATATGTCTTTCCCGCCGCTGTGTTCGTCGCTGTCGTTCCGCTGGTGTACTACGTCACGCACGCGTCGCTGCGCTACCGGCACCCAATCGATCCGATTGTTTTAATCTTGACGGCTATCGCGGTGATCGGCGCGCGGCGAAACAAAGTTGAGAACGCTCTACCGGTGCGAGACGAACTGGAGTGACGGCGTGAGTTGTTTGTAAGGCTGACAGCTACGCGCGCCGGACTTGCGCGCCGGCGTTATCGGCCTTGAGCGACGATGCGCGAGCAGCCACGCCATGCCGCCGGAAAATATCCACAAGAGCGTTGCCGATTTGCGTTGAGCTGTGGAGTGCAATCGCCATCACGGACGAACCTGCCCCGCTCAAGAAAATTCCAGCGAGTCCTTCGGCCCGATACTCGAGGCATTCGGCGACGCCGGGAACGAGCGGACTGCGATAGGGCTGATGCAGGCGATCGCGGAAGAGTTCCGGCGTCAATTCGCCTCCTGAAAAAAACGCAGCCGTGAGAAGAGCCGTGCGCTGAATGTTCTGCACGATATCTTCGCGCGAATACTGCCTGGGCAGCACGGCGCGCGCCTTCTCGGTGGAGAGAGGCGCGTCGGGCGCGACGCAGATGAAATCGATTTTCTCCGAGACGTCCGTGGTGCTCACGAGAATATCCGCAAGATTGTCCGAGGCATTATGCGTGACGGCCGCAACGACCATTCCGCCATAGAGCGCCGCCGAAATATTGTCGGGATGTTTTTCGAGCGCCAGCGCATGCCGAAGAATTTTCTTCGGCTCCAATTGAA
>Ga0302324_100002583_pt1 | contig 41564 bp, 33 predicted proteins | sample Palsa_T0_1_FD_201949 | JGI IMG/M metagenome (GOLD analysis project Ga0302324, IMG submission 201949) | Peat permafrost microbial communities from Stordalen Mire near Abisko, Sweden - Palsa_T0_1 | ecosystem: Environmental > Terrestrial > Soil > Palsa > Peat permafrost | place: Sweden: Abisko...
CCAGTTGTCGCAGGTAGGCGAGCACACGCTGGTAGTCGCCGGCGGTCAGCGGCGCCTCCAGATCCCCGGGCTTGATCGACTTCGCCGCCAGTTCCGCGATGAACCCGCGGGTATCGGTGATGTATTCGCGATTGCGCACCCGCCGGCCGCCAAACAGCGCCTCATCGTGTATCCAGGCTTCGCGGTTATCGTTGATGAACGGCTCGAGCGGCACGCCGAGCTCGCGGCAATAGCCCAGCAGCGCGGTGTGATTGCCGGGTATGCGGGCCGGCCCGGCGTTGAAATAGAGGTCCGGATCCGGATCGAACTCGCAGCGGCGGGCAGCGCCGATCTCGTCGATCAGATCCCCGTGACGCAGCGTCAGGTTGCGGCCGCCGGCGCGGTGCGAGGCTTCCAGCACGATCACCTGGTAGCCCTTGCGACCGAGCTCGTAGGCCGATGTCAGCCCGGAAATGCCCGCGCCCAGGATCACCACCGTGCGCCGCTGCCCGGAACCAGGCGGTGCCAGATCCGGCCGCTGCGCGCGCGCCACCACAGGCACCAGCCCAAGTCCCATCGCCATCTGGTAGACGGCAGCCGAGCCACCCGCGGCGCCGACCAGGTTCAGGAATCGACGACGCGTGAACGCTGGCAGCATGAATGGGCAACTCCCTGATAGTGACCCTGACAGTGACCCTGATAGTGACGCGACAAGCGTACTGCATCCCGCCGTCGCATTTTGGATGCCGCAGAAAATATTCGCTATAGTTCGAAGTTCAATGCCGTACGCGCTGCGCCCCGCAACCCATGCCGATCGGGCGGCCCTGAAGCTGCTGATTGCGCGCTCGGCGCGCGAATTGAGTGCGGCGGATTATCGTCCTGAACAAATTGAGGGCGCACTGCAGGGTGCCTTCGGCGTCGACACCCAGCTGATCGATGACGGCACTTATTTTGTCGCCGAGGGCGCCGGCCACCTGGTCGGCTGCGGCGGCTGGAGTCGACGCCGGACGCTGTTCGGCGGCGACAGCCACAGCGAGCGCAACGCGGGCGAGCTCGATCCACGCACCGATGCGGCCAGGATTCGCGCGTTCTTCGTCGATCCCGGTCATGCGCGCCGCGGCATCGGCCGCGCACTGCTGCAGCGCTGCGAAGCCGAGGCACGCGCACACGGCTTCACGCGCTTCGAGTTGATGGGAACGCTGCCCGGCGTGCGCCTGTATCAGGCGTTCGGCTACGTGGCGGGCGAACCGGTGCGCTACCCGGTGGCTCCAGGCGTCACGATCGAATTCGTGCCGATGCACAAAGCCTGACTCGCTGGCGCGGCGCGCGCTCGCGGCAGCTACCCGGTCGGTAGAAACGCGCGCTGCACCAGCCAAACCAGCGCCACCGCGGCGATCAGCGCGGAGCCCCACGGCATCAGGGTTCGCCGGTAGATCGCTCCGGTGCGAAGTCCATAGATAATCGGCATCACCGCCAGCACCACTGCCAGCTGCCCGGTCTCGATGCCCAGATTGAACCCCAGCAGGCTGACCAGCCGTGCACCGTGCGGCAATCCCATGTCGGCCAGCACCGAGGCGAAGCCAAATCCGTGCAGCAGTCCAAACGCGAACGCGATGCGCGCCCGGCTCTCGGTCACCAGCGGGAAGATATTATTGAGCGCCGCAACAACGATCGACGCCGCAATCACCGACTCGGTCAGCCGACTGGGCAGGCGCACGACGTCGAGCGCCGCCAGCGACAGCGTGATCGAATGCGCCAGCGTGAAGGCGGTCACTACCTTGAGTATGCTGATGAACGCTGGTCGCACTCGCGCCACCGGCTCCCAGCGACCGTTGTGTCGCAGCAGCACCGCCGGCAGCAGCAGCGAGAACAGGAACAGCAGGTGATCGATGCCGCTCCAGATGTGCCAGATGCCGGCCTGCAGGTACTGCACCAACGCGCGCGCAGGGGACGGCGCATCGACCGTGAACAGCGCCGGCACAGCGTCGCCGCCCAGCACGCCGCTCTGGGCGATGGCGCCATCGGTCAGCGTCAGCAGCCCGCGGTGCGAGGGGTCGATATCGTCCATCAGGCTGTAGCGAATGCTCAGCTGCCGCACACTCTGCGGGCAATGGGCGACGAACGGCAACCAGGCGTAGTTGCCATCGACGCGCTGGTTGACCTGCAACGACTGGAAACTGATCGGGCAGTCGCTGCCCTGCGCGCCGATCGACAGATGCTGCGCGACATACTGCATCAGCTGCGGTTGGCTGGCGCGCAATTCGCCCCAGGTCACGCGGCCATCGCGATTGGCATCCACGCCGATCGCCAGTTCCACGTCGCGCAATGCCAGCTCGATCGCGCCGCTCAACTGCGCTCCCTGCACCTGCACCGAGAGAAAGCCATTGCTGGCCACATGGGCACGCGCCTGTGGGCTCGCCATCAGCATCAGTCCCAGCACCGCGGCGGCGGCCCTCCACACACTCATCGCAGTGCCCTCCGGTAGGGCTCGAGGCGCACGTCCTCGAGTCGCTGCTGTTGCAGGTACAGCAGCACCGGCGCCGCCGCCGCGGGCTGATGCGCCGCCTGCGCCGAGCGCAGCAGGATGAGTGCATCGTCCGGCTCACGCTGCACACGCCAGTTGTCCTGCGCCGCCGCCAGCGCCGCTGCCGGCTGCTGCTCGACGTCCAGCAGAAAGCGCGCCTGCTCGCGCCGGTGCACCGCCTCGCCGCGCTGCTGCTCGACATCAAACGCGGCGGCCAGCGAGGCGCGGCTGTCGGCGCCCTGGCTGCCGCCCAGCAGCTGCCGCGCGATGACGATGCGCAGCAGCATCGGTTCCATCGATTCATAGCCGGTCAACAACCGCAGCGTCTCGGCAGCACGCGCGTGGCGCAACAGCAGATCAGCATAGGCCGCGCGCATGTAAACATCCTCGGGCGCCAATTGCAGGCCTTCGCCGAACCAATGTTCCGCGGCCACATCATCGCCCAGCCGTTCCGCCATCTCACCCAGTTCCGAGCAGCGCCAGGCGCGCGCCTCGGCGTCCAGCGGCTGCCGCGGCAACGACACCACCGCCGCGTAGGCCGGCCCAAGATGGCCGTTCAGCCCGCTGATGCTCTGCTGGCAAAGTGCGGTGATCGCCGCGTCCGCCTTCCCGGCCAGGTGTGCACACGCACTGGTCGCATCGGCGTAGCGTCCCTGCACCCGCAGCACCGTGGCGCGCGTCAGCCATGCCTGTGCATTATCCGGTTGCGCCTGCAGCGCCAGGTCCAGCTGTTGCAACGCCGCGTCAAACGCGTGCCGGCTTTGCAGTATCGTCGCCTCGAGCACCAGCACCGGCGGAGGAACCGGAGTTCGGCGCACCCATGGCGCAAGCAGCGCTTCGGCATACCCGAGGTAGCGCAGATCGCCGCTGGCGCGCGAACGTGCGACGTAGAACTGCGCCAGCGGCAGCGCGACGTCAAGCCGCGTGCGTGTCAGCTCGCGCGCCGGCGCGCTCTGGTGCCGCGCACCGACCGGCAGCTCCGCCAGCACCTGCGCATCGCTGTCGGGCAGGTGCGGGGTCGACCAGGCCAAGCCGGTCGACCCCAGTCCCAGCAGCAGCGCACCCCGCAGCGATGCGCCCAGTAGCGTGGTCGTCAGCCTGGTCACGGCTCACATCCCGTTGACGCTGATCGCTTCCGCAGTTTCGCTGGTATCCGTAATGACCAGCGCATTGTCGTTGACAGCAAACGGTTCACTCACCTCCGAGGTTTTCTGTGCCAGGGCCAGCACCCCAGCGGTGTCCAGTTCCTGCGTCGTCGGCATGGTCGGCGTCGCTACCGAACCGCCGCCATTATCGCCGCAGGCCGAGAGGCAGGCCGCCGCGAGTGCGGCGGCGCCCAGCATCATTGTCTTGTGTCGCATGCTGATGCCCCTCTAGTCATTGGCGCTGGTCGGAGAACCAGCGAGCGCCGTGTTCAGGTACGGGAACGTAGTCAGGTAATTCGCCGGAATCGGCTCCGCACCATCGGTGTAATGCAGCTGGCGCGACGCATCCGAGGCCGGATCCGGGTCGTTGGCGCTGCCATCAAATGGCGACAGCAGCACACCCATCGCTACCCGCAGCGTGATGTCCACCACATCGTCGATGGGACGACGGCCATTGGGGAAGCCCGAGGTGTCACCACCCAGCACACCCAGATCGTTCTGCGATGCCAGTGGCGTGACCGCCGTGCTGGTATTCAGGCGCAGCTCCTCGGCAGCGGTGGCCTTGGCCGGCTGATTCAGTCCGGCGACACCGGTCAGGAACGCCGCCTCCAGGTCGGTGCGCGGGTAGACGTTGGGCGCCTTGACGCCTGCTGCCCCGAACAGCACCTGCAGCAACACCGGCAACGACGGGTTGGTGACGTAGTCGGCAAATTGGGCGTCGTCCTTTGGCGCCGATGCGTTGAAACGATCCTTATCGGGCAGGCCGATCACCAGCTCGTTGACCAGCGGCATGCCCAGACGCGACACCTGGCTCCAGGCACCGCCCTGAACCGCCGCGCCGGTCGGGCTGCTGACCGCGCCGACACTGCCGACACTCTTGCTGCTCTGGGGCTGCGGGTTGATCACGCTCGCCTGGCGCACGCTCGCGGTAGTCCAGCCGCCGATGACCGGATCACTGCCGGCGGTCAGGCAGGCGGACGGTACTTCCAGCGCCAGCGTCGTGACGTTGTAGCCGGCGAGCGAATTCGGCGCCAGCTGTCGGGCGTTACTGCCCATCGGCGCCAGCTCCTCCACCGGGTACTTGATGTTCACCAGGTCGAAAGTCTCGCCAAGGTTGACCACAAAGCCGTCCTGGCGCTGTCCAACAAACACCCGCCCCGGCTTGCTGCAGCCCGGAATCGTGATGTTGTGAATGAAGCTGGCGGCATAGGTCGCGTAATCGGCTATCGACTTGGCGCCGATGTTGTCGAGCGGCTTGGTGAAGACTGTCGCGCCGCCGTTTGCATCGGTGACCGACTGCACCGTTCCGGAACGGCGATCGCCCTTGACCAGCGTCAGCGTGTAGGTCTCCGCGACATTCTGTGCGCTCATGTCGCTGGCGGTGACAGCGCCGATGTTGCTTAGCGGCACCGGTATCGACTTGGTACCAGCCATGACCGACAGGCCATTGGTGACGGTCGTGAAGCGGAACTGAAAGGTCAGATCCTCCGCACCGTCACCATTGTTATCGATCATGATTTCGTACAATGCATTCGGATCCATCGTGTAGTAGTTCGGTCCGCCCTGCGGAAACTCGAACGGCTGGTAGTTTGCGATCAGAGTGACGTAGCCGGTGCGGCCGGCCTCGTAGCTGTTGAACATGTAGAAGTCGGTACCGTCCACCTTCGGACGGGTGGTGATGAACGGGGCTTCGCGGTGGCTGGAAGCCAGCGCGCCGCCCGCCACGGCGCAGGCAATCGCCCCCGCCAGCATGTGACGCCAGACATTGGAATACATAAGCGTGGACCTCCCGATAACGGAAAACGAGGCACCTGCCGTGCCCTTGGGGTGTTCGCTTATGTATACGAATGACCGCCCGGGTCGGATGCATCGGCCGTCATTAACCGTCCGGCAGACCCGCATCGGCGGCAGACAGGCGTGCGATCGCCGACCAGTCCTGCGCCTCGCCGCCGCGCGCCAGCAGCGTCAGGAACCGATCCCGCAACAGGCTGGCCACTGGCATCGCCACCTGCAGCTGCTCGGCCGCCGCCAGCGTCAGGCGTATGTCCTTCAGTCCCAGCGGCGCGGCGAATCCGGCCGGTTCGAATTTACGATCCACGATCAGGCCGCCGTAGATTTTATAAAGCGGCAGGTTGAACAGCGTCGACGTCAGCACCTCGAGATACGTGCGCGGATCGATGCCGGCCTTGCCGATCAGCGCCATTGCCTCCCCCAGCGACTCGATCACCGAGGCAATCAGGAAGTTGCCGCTGAGCTTCACCAGGTTCGCGGCGGTCGGCTCGATGCCGAGGTAGAACAGTTTCTGCCCCATGGCGCCAAGCAGCGCCGCATAGTCATCGACCGCAGACTTGGCGCCGGCGGCCACTATGAACAGCTGTGCGGCCGCGGCGGCTTCCGGGCGCCCGAACACCGGCGCGGCGATGAAGCGCTGCCTGGCGTCGGCATGGGCGCGGGCAAGTTGCCCCGACAGTCCGACACTGATGGTGCTCATGCTGATATGCACCGCGCCAACGTCGGCGCTGGCAAGCACGCCGCCGTCGTCGAACACCACGCTGTGCACCGCGTCATCGTTGGCGAGCATCGTGACGATCGCCTCGCCATGACAGGCATCCGACACGCGTGTGGCCACGCGAGCCCCGAGCGCCGACAGCGCCCGTGCCTTGTCGGGCGAGCGATTGTAGACCGTGACCTCGTGGCCGGCCTTCAGCACACTGGCGGCCATGGCCGCGCCCATTCGACCCAGCCCGATGAACCCGACCTTCATAATGGCGACTCCTGGATGATGGCAGTTCCCGGGCGCCGCGGCACTCAGACCAACAGCGCTTCGATCTCCGGTTCGATCGATTCGGGCTTATCCACCGATCCGTAGCGCTTGCGCACCAGGCCGTGCTGGTCGACCAGAAACTTGGTGAAGTTCCACTTGATGCCCTGGCTGCCCAGCAGCCCGGGCTGCTGCTGCTTCAGGTACTGGAACAGCGGATGCGTGCCCGGCCCGTTGACGTCGACCTTGGCGAACATTGGAAACGTCACGTCGTAGGTCAGGGAACAGAAGCTCTTGATCTCGTCCTCGTTACCGGGTTCCTGCTGGCCGAACTGATTGCACGGAAAGCCGAGCACGCTGAAGCCGCGGCCATGCAGCTTTCGATGCAGCGCCTCAAGGCCGGTGTACTGCGGTGTGAAACCGCACTTGCTGGCCACGTTGACAATCAGCAGCACCTGGTCGCGATAGGCCGCCAGCGTCTGCTCGCTGCCATCGATGGTCGTGACGCTGAAGTCGTAGACACTCACGGCGGGCGCCGCGTCAGTGCGCGACGGCGACATGGCTCGACAGGAAATCATAGATGCCGGTATCGCCCATTTTGCGCGCATTGGCCAGCTCGCCACCCTTGCTCGAGTAGACGATCCGGTTATCGGCGCTCAGCACCACCACTGCCGGAATGCCCATCTTGATCGGATTGCCGTATTGGTTGGCCAGCTCGAGATTCTTGTCGAAGCGGCCGACATCGACCTTGACCACCTGGAAGTGGCCGGCAATGAGCGCATGGCTGCTGCCGTTCAGGGCCTTGTCGAGCTCGCGGCAGTCCGGGCACCAGTTGGCGCCAAACACCAGCAGCACATCGTTGCGATCCACCCGCGCGGCGGCCAGTGCGCGCTGCAGCTCGGCAGTCGCGTCGGCGCCCTCGTCATACGGCAACCCGGCAGCCGCCGCGCCAAACGCCAGCGAGCCGGCCGCGAGAACTCCCAGAAAGCGACGCATCTACGTGTCCTCCACAGGCGGGGTTGCTACTGTGCTCACTCCGGGCGCACACGTCAACGGTTCACGAAACGCCGGCAATGCGGCGACACCCTGCGGTCCGATTACTTCGACAGGCCTTCGGCTTTCAGGGCGGCCAGCACTGAAGGTCGGGCGGCAAGCTCGGCGTGATAGCGCTTGAGGTTCGGCCATTTTTCCAGGTCGATCCCGACGCGGCCGGACCAGCCCAGAATCGTGAACAGGTACGCGTCGGCGACGGTGAAAGTATCGCCGGTCAGCAGTGTCGACCCCAGCTCGCTGTTGAGCCAGTCCAGCCGCTTGGCGAGATTGTCGCGCGTAAACTGCTTGGTCTCCTCGCTGGCGGCCGGACTGAACAGCGGCGCGAAGTTCTTGTGAATTTCCGAATTAATGAAAGCCAGCCACTCGATCAGACGATAGCGCTCCAACGTGCCTGCGGCCGGGGCCAGCCTCGCCGCCGGGTTGCGGTCCGCAATGTACAGCAGCACCGCGACGTTCTCCGTGAGCAGCTGTCCGTCGTCCAGCCGCAGCGCCGGCACATAGCCCTTGGAATTCACCTGCAGGTAATCCAGTCCATCCGAAGTCTTGCGCGTCTTGGGGTCGAGCGACGCGGTTTCGAACACGATGCCCGATTCATGCAAGGCAATCAGCGAGGCCAGCGAGCAGGCGCCGGTCATGTAGTAGAGTTTCATCGGCCGCTGCCTCAGGTCCCGGGGGCTTTGAGGTACTGGTCCGCCGCGGCCACCATGGCCTGCTTCTCGGACAGCCTGTTGCGCGCGCTCTCCATGCCGCGATCGACATTGACGGCCATCTCGGCCGGCACATGTGCGCGCGCCCAGCTCTCGAGCTGATCCAGCGGCAGGCTGTCCCAGAAAGCCATCGGCACGTACTGCGAGATCATCAGCGGCGCGAAACTGGGGAACGGCGCCATGAGCGTGTCCACATGATCGCTGAATGTGGACCAGGCCAGCTGCGGGTTGTACCTGGCAAGACCGAACACCAACCTCAGGCGCAGCTGCGCTGCCTGCGGCGGCAGCTCGGAAGACAGCGCGATCTGTACCACCTGCGCCGCGAGCTGCGGATCGCGCACATTGACCAGCGCGCTGTAATAGCGTTGCAGTTCGGTTTCGTCCCGGGCCGCCTTCGCCAGCGCGTGCACCTGCTCGAAGGTAGCGGCGTTGGCGTCTCGCATCACGATGGACAGCACCATCGCCTGGTCATCCGGGCCGAGGCTGGCGTGATCCTTGATGAACACGTCGAAGCGCCGCCGCGCCTCAGCGATGACCTGCTCATCGCCCCAGGCCCCCAGGTCCGACAGCAGCGTGCGGCGCAGCGTCTGCACGTTGGGGGTCTCATCGGGCTTCGCCTCCCAGCCCAGCTGATCCGATACCGGTTTGATGATCGAGCGGGCAAAGGCGACGTAGGCGTTGTAGCCACTGGTCCCGCGCTCGTCATACTCGATCGTACCGAGCGCCTCGACAACCTGTTCCCACTGGCGTGCATCCACGCCGCTGCCCATGGCCGACGCCAGCGTCAGGTAGTTTGCCAGCGTGTCGTTTCTGGACTCGGCCAGGGCCCATTGATCGTCCAGCAGCGCGATCCGATCGCCGTCGGGCAGGGCGCCGAAATGGCTGGCGATGGTGGCGAAGCTGGCAGCATCATAGCGGCTGCGATAAAAGCCGATCGCATCGGCATTCACGCTCAGCGGCTCATCGCAGCGACCGGCGGATACCTTTTGTCCCTGCTGGGTGAACAGCACCGACTGCGGGGTGGCCGCGGCGGCCGATCGTATCTGCAGCGGTATGCGCCATTTCGCCCCCTGGGCACCGGCGCCGCTCAACAGGAAGCGCCGTTGCGACAGCACGATGCTGCGCGCGCCGGCGGCATCGCACGCAGCCGTCACGCTGACCAGCGGAAATCCGCCCTGTTCGGTCCAGTCGGCCGCAATCGCGCCGATGTCGCTGTGGCTGGCGGCGCCCAGTGCATTCCACAGATCCGCGGTCGTGGCATTGGAAAACGCATGCGCCTTCATGTACGCGCGTATGCCATCGCGAAAGGTATCCGGTCCAATGTAGGCCTCGAACATGCGCAGCACCGCCTGGCCCTTGTTGTAGGTGATCTCCGGATCAAAGGAGTTATCGACCTGCAGCTCGTCGGTCACGTGCTGCTGAATCGAATGCGAGGCGACGCGCGCATCGGCATGCATCGCGGTCTCCTTGCTGGCGTCCTCGCTCTCCCACCATTTCCAGCTCGGGTTGCGCAGCTCGGTCTCCTTCGCCGCCCGCCAGGACGCGAAACTCTCGTTCAGCCAGATGTCATCCCACCAGCCCATCGTGACCAGGTCCCCGTTCCACTGGTGCGCCATCTCGTGCGCCTGGATGCTGAACACTGCCTGGCGGTCGCCGATGGTACTGGCGGGCGTGACCAGCAGCAGCTGGTCGTAGTAGGTGATCGCACCCCAATTCTCCATCGCGCCGCTGAAACCGCCGGGAATCGCGATCGAGTCGAGCTTGGGCAGCGGATAGCGATAGCCGAAGTAGTCGTTGTAGTCCGCCAGGATCTGCTGCGCGTTGGCGAGCGCATAGCGTCCGGTCTGCTCCTGGCCGCGAACCGCCCAGACGCCGAAATCGATGCCACCGCTGCGGGCCTTGATCTGCGCCAGGTCGCCGGCGGTGAATTCCACCAGGTACGACGGCATCTTCGGAGAGCGCTGGAATGCCACCGTCGCCATGTCGCCGTGCACGACGCGCCTGGCGACCGGCATGTTGGAAAGCGCTGTCCACTTGGCTGGAATCAACACCTGCAACTCGAAGCGCGCGCGAAACGCCGGCTCGTCCCAGCACGGAAACATGCGCCGTGCGTCGGTCGCCTCCATCTGCGTCGACAGCAGCAGGCCGTGCCGGCCGCCGGGCATTTCGTAGGGTTGCGCGAACAGGCCGTGCGGCTGCTGCTCGATCTTGCCCTGGTAGGAGAAGCTCAGCGTGTGCAGTCCGATCGGTGCCTCTTGCGCCAGCGAGACGGTGGTCAGCTGCTGCGCTTCGTCACTCGCCGCCGCTTTCACCGGCTTGCCGTCCAGAAGCACGTTATTCAGGGTCTCATTGATCGAGTTGAATACGATGGTTGCGCTCGGCGAGCGGAACTGCAGCTGCACCGATTCGGTGCCGCTGATCGTCAGCGCGGTGGCGTCGGGCACTATGCTCACACGATAATCGAGCGGCACGACATTTTTCGGTAGCCTGCCAGGAGCGGTGTCGAATGAGAAGGGTGCCGGCGCGCTAGCACGCGCTGGCACGGCCGGAGCCTCGCCGGCGGCCGCGGCGAGGCTCGCCGTCAGCGCCATGGCAATCACTGCAAGGCTGGTGGTCATGCGCTACTTTGCCATTGCCGTGCCGGGTTGGCGAATGCCATTTGCGGCCGGACCCTGACGCGGACTAGGATTCGGGGCGAACAAGCATGATCGGCCGAGCAATGGCCGCCGATGACTATTAAATAAATCAGTTCGACCAGGGAGATCGGCAGTGGACATCAATAAAATTATCACGCGCGCCAAGTCGATGCTGCTCTCGCCGCGGGCGCAGTGGCCGCTGGTCGCGGCCGAGCCCGACACCGTCGGCGGCCTGTACTCCGGCTACATCGCGGTTCTGGCCGCGATTCCGCCCATCGTGCATTTCCTGTCTTCCACGCTGATCGGTGTTTCGGTACCCCTCTTCGGCGCGTTTCGCGTACCGCTGGCCATGGCACTGACCACCGCCGTGCTCAGCTACGTGCTGGCCCTGATAGGCACATTCGTGGTGGCGCTGATCGTGGACGCACTCGCGCCGACCTTCGGCGCCGAAAAGAACCGTGTGCAGGCGCTCAAGACGGTCGGCTACGCCTATACCGCCTCCTGGGTCGCATCGATCCTTGGCATCATCCCGGGCCTCGGGCTGCTCGCGGCGCTGGCCGGCGGCATCTACAGCATCTACCTGCTTAACATGGGCCTGCCGTTCACGATGAAATGTCCGTCCGAAAAGTCCATTGGCTACACCGCCGTCACCCTCATCGTGGCCATCATCGTCGGCTGGGTGCTGTTCCTGATCGTCGGCTCCGTGACCGGCTTAGGCATGGGATTCGGTCGTGGCTTTGCCGGTTACCCGGCGAGAGGCTACTCGCATCAAGGCGGCGACTTCGCCGCCGGGACGACCGGCGCGGCACTGCAGGCCTGGACCAGGAAGATGGAAGACGCCAGCAAGCAGGTCGACGCGGCACAGAAATCCGGCGACCCAAACGCCCAGGCGAACGCCGTCGGGCAGATGATCGGTGCGGCGGTCGGTAGCGGCGGCAAAGTCGAATCGCTGGCGCCCGACCAGATCAAGCCGTTCGTACCGGACTCGCTGCAAGGACTGAAGCGCACGCAACTGTCGGTCGATCGCAGCGGCGCGTTGGGAGTGCAGATCTCCAAAGCGACCGCGACCTATGCCGACGACGGCCAACGCCGCCTGACGCTGGAGATCACCGATACCGGATCGCTCAAGGGCCTGGTGGGCTTCGCATCCGGCTGGGCAGGCGTGGAACAGGACCAGGAAACCGATACCGGCTACGACAAGACCTATAAGAGCGGCGGCCAACTCGTGCACGAGAAATGGGACCGTCGCGGCAACAGCGGCGAGTACGGGGTCATCGTCGGCGATCGATTTTCCGTGGACGTCACGGGCGGCGCAGCCAGCATCGACGACTTGAAGGCCGCCGTCGCCAGCGTCAACCTGGCCGGCCTCGAGGCGCTCAAGAACCAGGGCGCGCCGGCGAATTGAACGCGCGTCGCCGTCACCGTTGCAGTTGCCGTCGACGCGGCGCCGCGCCAGGCGCCGCGCCGCCGAGCCCTATTTCGCCAGCTGCACCATGGTCGACACCACCCAGCCCTCATTGCCGAGCTCGTCGTTGACTTTCCACCACACGCCCTGCTTGTCGCCGGTCGGATAGAGCTGCATGCCGGCATCCAGATCGCGCACCACTGCAGACTTCAGATCCGGCTTGGTGTACAGCTTGCCGGGCTTGGACATCGTGACCGCCTGCTGCACGTTGTCGGCCTTGGCGTCCGGCGCCGAAGACTTCACATCGTTGACCAACTTGGTATAGGCATCCAGGTAAGCCATCGCCACGACCTGCCCTATTTCCGTATTGGCGTAGCTGCTGGCACCCGCGGCGGCAAATCCGCCGAAGAATCCCAGGCCGCCGCCGCCCATCCAGCCCAGGTCGGTCTTCTTCGCATGCCCCTGCTCGAGCGCCACCTGCTCGGTGGAGCGCACGTCGGTCAGCGTCAGCACCACGTCCGCGGTCTTGCTCTTGAGGCTGACGCCTCCGACCATCGCGCCGATCCCATGGCCCAGCAGGCCGCCGAGCGCCCCGCCGACATTGGTGCCCTGTGCATTGCCATTGCGGTTGGCGATGTCCGGCACCAGTACATAGTCGGCCGCCTTCATCTGTCCCTTGCCGATGTTGGATCCGACGCGCTCCTCGCCGCTGGCAGCCAGCTCGCGCTCGGCCTTGGCCGCCGCCAGCCCCTTGCCGCGATCGACCAGCGTAAAGCACTTGGACTGCGACACGTAGATCTTGATCAGTGCGGCCGGCGAATCCAGTTGCATCGCGGTCCACCACGGGTTCTCCGGCTCAGTCACCGCCAGCGTGCCGATCTTCTTGTCGCAGACCGGGATCTGGGGCTGTGCGTTGGCGTCGGCGCTGGCAGTGGATACGCCGGCCGCCGACGCAGCCAGCAACGCTGCCAGCGCCAGCATCAATCTCATCTCATGTCGGAAATCTCTGTTGCCCATCGACCTGTTATTGGACGTAGACATGCTGCTTCCTCCCGAGTCTGCGAATGTTATGCATTTCTTAGCCGCTCCCGCCACAATATTACCCTTATGCACAAGGTGTTCATATCGGCAGAGTCGCTGTTGCGCGATGCCATGCAGCTCGCCGTCCAGATCGTTCGCAGCGGCTTTCGTCCGACCTTCCTGGTCGCGGTGTGGCGCGGCGGCGCACCGATCGGCATCACGGTGCAGGAAGTGCTCGAATACCACGGCGTGCACGCCGATCACATCGCGATCCGGACCTCTTCCTATACCGGCATCGACCAGCAGTCGAAGACGGTGCGGGTGCACGCGCTCGACTACCTGGTGTCGCGCCTGTCGGCGGAGGACCAGCTGCTGCTGGTCGATGACGTGTTCGACTCGGGCCTGAGCATCGAGGCGATCATGAATGAGCTGGCCAACCGCTGCCGGCGCAACCTGCCCGAGCAGATCCGCATCGCCACCGCGTACTACAAGCCGGCGCGCAATCGCAGCGCCCTGAAGCCGGACTACTACGTGCGCGAGACCAACGACTGGCTGGTGTTCCCGCATGAACTCAAGGGACTGACCCGGCAGGAGATCCTGGAACACAAACCGGTGGACGAGAGCTTTTTCGAGCCGCCGGGGACGGATGTTTTCGCGGCGCCTGGTGGACGCTAGAATGTGGCGATGAAATACCTGCACACCATGGTCCGGGTGACCGACCTGGACGCCTCCAGCAAGTTCTATTGCGATGCCCTGGGTTTGCGCGAAGTGCGCCGCATGAGCAATGACAAGGGACGCTTCACGCTGGTCTACCTGGCGGCACCCGGCGATGAGGACGCTCAGATCGAGCTGACCTACAACTGGGACCCGGAAACCTACACCGGCGGCCGCAATTTCGGTCACGTGGCCTACCAGGTGGATGATATCTACGCCACCTGCCAGCTGCTGATGCAGCGCGGCGTGACAATCAACCGCCCACCGCGCGACGGCAAGATGGCCTTCGTGCGCTCACCCGACCTGATATCGATCGAGCTGCTGCAGAAGGGCGATGCGCTGCCGCCCAAGGAACCCTGGGTTTCGATGCCCAGCGTCGGCAGCTGGTAGCCACGAGCGCGAGCGGCCGCCCCGCCCGCTGTTTCCCACGCCGCGCTATTGGCCGCGCCGCTCGACCCTCATCAGCACGTCCTCGCGCGTTCGCAGGTTGATGCGCGCTTCCATTTCCATCGGCCCGGATCGCACGCAGCGCAGCCTGAAGCGGCGCGCGGCATGGTAGATGTGGATGGCCATCTCGTAGTTCGCAAAGGTTTCCCCGACGCAGTGGCGCGGCCCGGCTGAGAACGGGATGAAGGCAAAGCGATGCGCCGCGCTCGGCGCGCCGGCGCCAAAGCGTTCCGGTCGGAACTGATCCGGCTGCGGCCAGTGCCTGGGATCGCGCTGTACGACATACGGGCTCATGAACACATCGGTTCCCGCGGCAGCCTGGTAGCCGGCCAGGCGCTGCGCATGCACGCAGCGGCGTGTCAGCACCCATACCGGCGGATACAACCGCAGCGCCTCCTGGATCACCTGCTGCGTGTAGCGCAGTGACTCCAACGTCGACAGCGACAGATCGGCCAGCTGCGTAGCATCGACTTCGGCCTGCAGCTTCGCCTCCACCTCGGGATGTTGCGACAACAGGTACCAGACGGAATTGAGCACCGCAGCCGTGGTCTCGTGTCCGGCGACAATGATCGACATCACTTCGTCGATCAGTTCCCGATGCGTCATCGCCGAGCCGTCGCGACGGTCGCGCGCCGCCATCATCATCCCCAGCCAGTCAGCATCGCCGCAAGCATCTGCCGCCTCGCGGCGTACGATCACGCTCTCGATATGCCTGCCGAGTTGCCTGAAGCGGAACGCGAAACGCAGGTCGCGCGCGGCCTCTTCCGTCAGCATCGCAAACGGATTGGCGCCCAGGTCTGCCAGCAGCCGATCGTAGTCGGCCCCGAGCGTCGCCCGCAGCACCACTTCCAGCGCACTCTCGCTGGTCTCCCGGGTGACATTCAGCGGCTCGCCGCGGTCGGCCTTTTCCGCCCAGATCGCCAGTCGGCGGCAATTAATGTCGGCGATCAGCTCACCGAATCGTTCGACACGCGAGCGCTGGAACATCGGCTGCATCATCCGATGCTGGCGCTTCCAGACCTCCCCTTCGCTGACGATAATGCCGTTACCGACCAGGATGCGGACGCGGTCCAGCCCCACGCCGATGGTGTAGTGGCGATGATCGGTGACCAGCACGCGCTTGATGGTCTCCGGATCGGCAACCACCCAGGTATCACTTTTGCGGCCCGGCGAGTGCACGCGATAGATGTCGCCGAACCTGGCGCCGTCCTCGACCATCCGCGCGAGTGAATCGTCGGTGGAACCGACGTCGTAGTGCGCCTGCGCGCACGGCGGCCCGGGATCATTGCTGTCAGAGGAACCCATAAATTCCTTTTATCACGTCATTCACAAGTAGCGCAGCATCACAGGTAGGGCAGCATCAGGTGCGCGGCGTTGTCGCGCAGCCGCATCGGCAGCGAGCGCCGGTCCAGATCGGCCTGCACCAGCCGGGTATGCCGGTTGGCGATGATCTTCGCACTCACCTGTTCGACCAGGCCCGAGTGATAGACCTCGAGGTTGATCTCGAAATTCAGCCGGAAGCTGCGCATGTCCCAGTTGGCGCTGCCGACCAGGCACCAGATGCCATCCACCGTCATCAGTTTCGAGTGATCGAACGGCGGTTTGTGCGTCCAGACGCGACAGCCGGCCGCGAGCAGCGGCCCGATGTGAGCGCGCATCGCCCAGTCGACGCTCGGGTGGTTGCTGTGCTCCGGCAGCACGATATCCACCTCGACATTGCGCATCGCCGCCAGCGCCAGTGCGGTGATGATGCGATCGTCCGGCAGGAAATAAGGCGTCATGACCCGGATCGATGAGCGCGCACAGGCGATTGCCTCGAGCACCAGCAGCTCGATCTTCTCCAGGTCCTGATCGGGGCCCGAGGTGATCGCCCGTGCCAGGCTGTCGCCGGCCGGCTCGAGCTGCGGGAACCAGGCCGCACCCGCCAGCATCTCACCAGTGCTGAAGTACCACTGGGCGGCAAACGCCTCGGACAGCTGTGCCACCACCGGACCCTCGAACCGGAAGTGCGTGTCAAGCACGGTGCGATGGGGGTCGTCCGCCACGACATTCTCGGCGCCGATGTTCAGGCCGCCGGTGAAGGCGGTGCGCCCATCGACGCAGAGGATTTTTCGATGCGTGCGCAGATTCAGGAACGGCATGCGCCACGGCAGCGCCGAGTGCATGAAGCGCGCGACGGGTACGCGCGCGTGATGCAGCCGCCGGTAGGTGGCCGAGCGCAGATAGCCACCACCGTAGCCATCGATCAGCACCCGCACCTCGACCTTGCGGCGGCGCGCACCGATCAGTGCCGCGATGAATTCGTGACCGACACCATCGGCGCGAAAGATGTAACTCGACAGCGCGACGCTGCTCGCAGCGCCGTGGATGGCCGCGAGCATCTGCGGGTAGGCGGCGTCGCCATTGGCCAGCATCAACACGGCGTTTGCGGCCTGCACATGCCGTCGGCTGATGCGGCGCGCCGCCAACTCCAGCCCCGCCAGATGCTCGCAACCGGGAGGCCCGGGCAGAGTTTCGATGGTCGTATCCTCAGCCGACGCGAGACCCTCGCTGCGGGCGCGGCGGCGCACGCGGTTGATGCCCAGCAGTACGTACAACACGCTGCCGACCACCGGCGACAGCCACGCCAGTCCGATCCAGGAGACGGCAGAACCTGGATTGCGTTTGTGCGACAGCACGTGCAGCGTCACGCCGGCGGCAAGCGCCAGATGCGCGATCGACACCGCGAGCGCGACGTAGGGAACCAGCGGCGGTGGCACGAGCGTGAGGCCTAGCGCTGCAATTTGTGCGCGCGCAGTTCGTCGTCGGCCAGCTCGACCGAGCGCTCAAAGAAGCGCATCTCGTAGTAGCGCAGGCGCTTGTAGAGTGCGTAGTCGGCCGCCATGTAGGCGGCGACCCAGCCACGCCATCCGTCCAGCACCGCCAGGCGCAACAGGTAATCCTTGACGAACGTCAGGAAGAAGACGAACGGCCATTCGTATGGCCGGCTGGCGCGTCCGCGTTCGCGCCAGTCCAGCGCCTTGAGTTCCGCATAGCGCAGGTACTTGAGCTGCTGGTGCACCAGCGTCGGATTCAGGTAGTGCAGCAATGGCGGCTGGAACGCGACGTCCGCACCACGATACTGCAGTGACTCGTGCACCCGCGCCTCGCTCCAGCGCGCGCGCTGGCGATGATAGATGCGCGGCTTGCGCTCGCGCACCATCATTCGGTACCAGCGCATCGGCCTGCCCATGAACCAGGCAGTGCGGAACAGCACCCCGGCCGCGGCATCCGACGCCAGTAGCTGCGGCAAGCCCCGTTCCAGGGCGAGTGCCAGCTCCGGGGTCAGCGCTTCATCGGCATCGAGCGACAGGATCCACTCATGGCTCGCCAGGCCGCTGGCGAAGTTGCGCTGCGCGCCGTACCCGAGCCAGGGCTGATCGACGACGCGGGCACCGTGGTCCGCCGCAATCGTCCTGGTGTCGTCGTCGCTGCCGCAGTCCACCACGATCTTTTCTGCGGCAAAACCGACACTGTCGAGGCAGCGGGCGATGTTGGCCGCCTCGTTATAGGTGATGACGATCAGGCTGACAGGAATCATGGGTGTTGCAGCGCGGCCTGCCACGCGGCCAGGACCTGCTGCGGCGTAATGTACCGCATCGAGCGTTCGCCTTCGTGCTCGCCGACCAGGCAGTGCACCACGGCCGTGCGGCCGCGCGGCGCGTACATGAACGGCTCGGTCCTGCCGAACAGCACGACCACGGTGCAGCCCACGGCCGCCGCCAGGTGCGCAGGGCCGGTGTCCACCGAAATCATTCCGCTGGCGCGCCCAGCCAGGCCCAGCAACCGCGATATCGACAATTCATGCACTACGTCGTACGCGCCGGTGACGCCGGCAAGGGCAAGAATCTCCTGGTTGAGGACGGATTCCTGCGCGACACCGAGCAGCAGGATGGCATGCCCGGGATGCAGTGCCCGCAGTCCGCGCAGCACCTCGGCCCAGTAGCTCTCCGGCCAGTACTTGGAGTTGCTGCGGCGGCGGCGCAGGCCGCGACGCATGGTGCGCTTGTTGCCTGCCTGGATCAGGATCAGCGGCTGTGCGGCCCACGGGCGCGCCTGCGACCAGTCATCTACTTCGCGGCGCTGTTCCGGGGTCACGATCAACTCGCCGAATGCGTCGCTGGCCAGCAGCGGCAGATCGTCACCGCCCAGAATCCCCGGATTGCGCCACGCAAAGCGCAGCCAGCGGTCACAGAAATGCGAGCCTTCCAGTCCCGGCAGGTCCTCGTGATGGCACCAGTAGGCTGCGCTCCAGCCGGCGCGCAACAGCAGGCGGCAGACCTTGCGGTTGTCGTGATCGAACAGCCAGGTCGGGCCGGCGCCGCGCGCGCGCAACTCGTGTACCAGCCGCTGCTGCGCCGGACTCAGCCAGTACGGCGGCTTGCGGCTGGCGAGCAGAAAGACATCACCCACGCCCGGTTGTCCCTGCAGCAGCGGCCGCGTCCACTCGGCGGCCGCCAGGATATCCACCGGCTGGCCAAACCGCGCATGCAGATGGCGGATCGCCACGGTGAGCATCACCATGTCGCCCAGGGCGCCGAAGCGCACCGCAAGCGGCCGTGGATTCAACGCCTAGCCACCCGGATTATCCGTGCCCGACGCGCCGCCGTGCAGCAGGCGTACCAGGTCGTCGACCGCGCTTTGGATGCGCAGCGCGAAGCCGCGCTTGTTGTCCAGAAACCAGTGGCGTGCGGCCGCGCCGATCGCATCCAGCCGCGCCGTGTCCAGCGCCAGCGCGCGCTCGATCGCCGCCTCCAGCGCCGCATCGTCGAAGCGCGCGATGCGCGCCAGATTGTGCCGTTCACCCAGCCGCACCGCCACCAGCACGCCACGCTCGTTGCTGACCAGTTCATTCATCGGCGGCGCGTCGCTGGTGAACGTCACCGCACCAACGCTCATCGCCTCGGCGATGTAATGTCCCCAGCCCTCGGCTTCGGACAGGCACAGGTGAAAGCGATGCGCATTCTGCAGCAGCCGCAATTGCTGGTCGCTGGCAAAGCCGCGCTGATGCACGATATTGGCGGCCGCGGCCCGGCGCCTGCCCCGGCCGCCGGGCGCATCCTCGAGCAGTGTGAGGCGCGGCCATTCCGGGTGGCGCCGCCACAGCGCCAGCAGCCGCTGCGTGCCCTTGAGCGGACTGCGACCGGCCAGGTGCAGGAACTGCGGCAGGCGTGCCACGCCGAGCTCGCTGCGATCCGCGCTGTCGAAGCCAATCCTGAGCACGCGGCCACCGCGCGCCGCGAACAGCTGCTCGGCCACCGCGGTCTTGGTCCACACCCGATCGGCGATACCGAGCATCGCCAGGTCGCGGCCGTCGGTCCATTCCGGGTTGGGGACCAGCACGTTGCATCGGGCCTGCTGCACGAACTGCGGCCAGATGTGCTCCAGCATGACGTTGACGTCGAATGGCGGATGCGCTGCGGCGCCGCGCCGGCGGCTGATGCGCATGGCCATGCGTGACAGCAGCGAACGCCGACGATTGCGGTCGCGACGCCCGCACGGATGCGGCGTGACCTCGCAACCGCTGGCGGTCAGCGCCGCACCCAGCAGTTCCAGGTCGCGCGACAGCCCGACATCGTTGGATTTCCCGATCAGCCTGAGCGTGAGCGCAGGCATCACTTCCCGGGTCCGGGCAGTGGGCGCCGGCGCAGCAGCAGCGCGCTGCATAGCGCCAGCAGAGCGATCGCGTCGAGACCACCGCCGCCGCCGGAGCCCTTGCTCGCCGCAGTCGTGGTGAGCGTCACTGAACTGGCGCTGTGGCCGCCGACGCCGCTGCAGCTGAGCGTGTAGGTGCTGCTGCCGACGCTGCCCGGAGTCACGCTCAAACTGCCGCTGGTCGCCTGCGCGCCCGACCAGCTGCCCGAAGCGCTGCAGCTGGTAGTGCTGATCGACGACCAGCTGAGCGTGGCCGATTGGCCGATGGTCACCGAGGCCGGGCTCACCGACAGGGCCGGTGCCGCCGGCGGCAGCAGTGCCAGCGCCGCCTGCGCCTGGATAAAGCCGTAGCCGCTGTCATCGTTGAGCCCGCCGCCCATCGCCAGCGCACTGTCCTGTAGCGCGGCCTCGATCAGCGCCGCGGTCACCGCCGGATTGGCCTGCATCATCAACGCGGCGGCCGCCGCAATATGCGGCGCCGCGGCCGATGTGCCGAAGAAATTCGGCAGCGCGGCGTCGTTCTCACAGCCGGCAATGCTCGTGCTGAGCGGCTGCTTGAACCCGAGGAAGGTATCGTTCACGCCATCGGGCCCGACGATCTGCGGCTTCTGGCGCAGCAGCGGCGCGGCCAGGCGCACGCCGTTGACATCGAACAGGATCGGATCACCGCCTGCCGACGAGTAGTCCTCCAGCACCGCAGGCGTGGTGCCGCACAGCGGTGTCTGGAAGTAATACGCCGCGCCGATCGCCATCGCACCGGCCGCGCCCGGGTGACCCTGTATGGTCGCGCCATTGGTCGCAAACTGGTCGATGCTCACCGCGGCGCCGTCACCATCGAGCACCAGCTTGATCCTGCCGGGCGCCGCACTGCCGCTCGCCAGTGCGATGGACACGGTGAACGACATCGCCGGCGTCTTTGCAGTCGCTGCGGCCGAATTGCCGATAATCAGCAGATCGACCGGATCGTCACCGATAGTGTTCAGGCCGCTGCAGTTGACCGGCAGGTTGCTGGTGTTGAAGTCGATCTGGTCATCGCCGGGTACCCCGTTCACGCACAGATCAAGCGCGCTGGTGGCGCCGCCGCTGTTCCTGGCGCCGGTGACATAGGGCTGATCCCATTGCAGCACCAGCACCACGAACTCGCCCGGGAGCAGCGCCGGGATCGTCACCGGCAGCGCGGTCGTGGTGGTCGCGCCCGAGGTGTCGAAGTTCAGCAGCTGCTCGCCGGCCGTGGGTCCACTGCCGGACGTCACCGGAAATGAGGGTGCAAGATTATCGTAGGCATTGCGCGCGTTGTTGCCGGCCGAGGAGAAATAGGCAACACCCGACGCCGCCACCGTGTCGATCGCCTGTGCGATCTCGCCGTCCTGGAAGAACGGTTCATCCGGATAGCCGACGTCGTCGTCGATGATCCGGGCGCCGGCCTGCCCCAGCGCGCCGATACCGTTGGCGAAGTCAGCCTCGCTGTTGGCCGCGGTGTAGAACGCAAGCGCGGCATCCGGCGCCACCGCATGCACGACCTGCAGCAGCGCTCGGCCTTCGTCGCTGAATGGCAGTTGCTCCGGGGCGCCATAGTCGAGGCATGACGCCTCCTCCAGCACGTCGATCGACGCCGGCAGCGCGCCCGACAACTGGTCCTGGGCGTAGCTGGCGGTGAAGCCGTTGGAGGCATAACCGTTGGCACCTGATGCGGGTACACCGGCCTGGGCGTATTGCTGGTAGCAGTTGAAGCTGTCGGACAGCACGCCGACGGTGATGCCCGCGCCGGTCAGGCTCGGATAGCTGGCGCGGATCGCCGCGCTGCGCTGGACGAAATCGCCCTGCGTGGCCACCGGGCCGGCCCGCGTCCTGGGCATCGACGCGCGTGCAAACTGCAGCTCGGCGAGCGTCGCGGCGCGCGCGATCTGGTCCACCGGCAGCCAGCCGCCGACATCATTGGAAAATACCGCAGCGTCGCGCAGACCCAGATTCTGCAATGCATGTTCCAGTGCGAGCGTATCGCCGGTGGTCACCGCGTCGATCAGCACCTCGGGCACTACCAGCGGCGCGGCCAGCCGAAAGCGTGCGGCCGGATTGATCGCGTGCAGGCTGGCGACGATATGATCAGCGCCCATGGCCGCGTAGCGCTCGGAGATCTGCGCCAGCGAGCCGTCAAGCCTGGGGTGGCTGACGCGCCCGCCCGGGCCGACTCTCGGGACGCCAAATACCTGCAGATGCGCCGCGGCAGCCGCCGGCGCTGCGCTCGCCTGCCGCGCCGACCGATCAGCTCCGGCGCGGGCCGCTGCCCCCGCCGCGACGGCCGCCGCCACGCCGATAGCTAACCAGCCCCGCTGCCCCCACATGCGCCGCTCTCCCTCAGGCACCTGGTGCAGAAGAAAGCTGCTCGAGCGCATCACCGAGTACGCCGATCGCGCACACGATGTGATAGAAACTGCTCGCCGGTGCGCTCTGCTGCACGAATTGCCCGTCAGCCTGCAGCCGGTCGTACCACAGACCGGGCACGTCGGTAGCGAGATAGCGTCGCAGGCCCTGTGCGGCCTGCACCGCGAGTGACCAGTAGCGCGGTTCTCGCGTCATCGCGCCGAGCAACGCGGCCGCCTTCAGCCGCTCGGTCTGCGGCCACAGGCGCGCCTCGGCGTCGTGCACACTGAAGTCGGCAAGCAGCGCATTGACCGCGACGCCGCCACGGATGCCATGCGTCTCGCCGATCAGCGCCAGTCGGACCGCCGCCGGGTAGGCTGCCGCAGTGCCGGCGCCGCCCCAGGTCAGCAACAGCCATGCCCATTCAAATTGATGGCCGGGTTCGACGATCCGTCCGGCGATGCCGGCCGCCGGCGCCCACTGCTCATCGAACTGCTCGCGCAGCGCGCCGCTGCCGGCGTCCAGGAAGCGGCTCAGTGCCAGCGCCACGATCTCATCCGCCAGCGCCCGCCACGCCGGATCGGCGTCGACTGCGGACCAGCTCAGTGCCGCCTCGAGCAGATGCATGTGCGGGTTCGACAGCAGCGGCGACGTCTCCGGCACGCCGGAGCAGAATCCCGGCCCTGCGAGCTTCAGGTGCTGGTAGAGCGCCGCGCGCAGCGACTGCGCGGCGTCGATGAGCTCAGGTCCTGTGCGCAGCAGTTTCTCGCTCTCCGCCAGCGCCAGCAGCACGAACGCCTGGTCGTACAACCAGGCGCGCTCATCGAGCGCCTGGCCATCGGCGGCCACCAGCGTGCGGAACAGGCCATCGGAGCGGCGGTAATGGGCGAGAAAATACTGCAGCCCGTCGGTCACCAGGCGCCGTGCCTGTTCGGGCTGCCAGCCAAAGCTGGCGGCGCGCGCGAATGCATAAATCTGCCGCGCCTGCACGCGCGCGCGGCGCGGCTGGTCGACAACGGGTCCTGCGCTCGTGAGGCTCTCTTGAAATCCGCCGCGTCGCCGGTCATAGCCCTGCGCCGCCCACAGCGGATAGGCGTCATGCAGCAGCCAGCGCTGCAGCGACTGGTGCTCGCGCTGCAGTGTCGCGAGTGATTGCCCGGCGGCGGCGGCGGTACGCTGTGACAGCGGTGGGCCTGGCATGAATTCAGGTTAACCTATTCTGATCGGCATCGGTGTCGAGCTCGAGCGCGAGTGCCAGCGCGCCGAGCGGCCCGGCGCGTGTGCCGAGACCGGGCGGCCCGATGTACCGGCTCAGCCCGGAGGTGACCTCCGGAATATCCAGGTAGCCGTTGAGGCTGGCCGCAAGGCAGGAGCGGATAAGCGGAAACAGGTGCGGATGCGCGCTGATGACGCCGCCGCCGACCAGGATTTTTTGCGGTGCCAGCGACACCACCAGCACGTGTGCGAGCTGACCAAGGGCATGCGCAACCGTATCCCAGATCGGACTGTCTTCGGGCAGATCGACCGCCGGGCCGCCGCTGCGAGCCTCGATCGCCGGCCCGGATGCAAGTCCTTCGACGCAGGCGCCATGGAAGCGGCAGTTGCCCGGCCAGTGATCGCCCGGGGCGCGCACCACCCGCACATGCCCCAGTTCCGGATGATGGCAGCCCATCACCGGCCGGCCGGCGGCCACCAGGCCGACGCCAACGCCGGTTCCCGCCGTGACATACGCGTAGTCGGCGACGCCGCGTGCCGCGCCCCAGCGGCCTTCGGCCAGCGCCGCTCCGATCACATCGGTGCTGATGGCAAGGGGCACCGCGAAGCGATCGGAGAAGAATCCAGCCAGGTCGATCCCGGTCCAGCGCTGCTTCGGCGTGGTACCGATGCGCCCATAGGTGGGTGAATTGCGCCGCAGATCGATTGGACCGAACGCGGCCACGCCGAGCGCCTGAAACCTTGCGTGCGTCGCATTCCAGCCCTCCAGCACCTGCGCGATCGCCTCGAGTGTGGTGGCGGGATCGCCGGTCGGCAGCACCTGCTCGGCAAGGATATCGTTCGGCTCGGTACCCAGCACGCACACGCACTTGGTGCCGCCCATCTCCACGCCCGCGAAGAACGCGTCCGCCATCACCGAAGGCTAGACAGGCGCGTAAGCGGGCGCAAGCCCGGGTACTGCCGCGGATCGCGCATCCGGATGGATATGGTTTACTGTCCGTGCGCGCATGAGCACTGACAGTATGGGTACGGGGTCCGTCACGCAGCACCACCGACGCCGGATCGCAGCGATGTGTCCGGCCCGGCTCATCGTGATGGCCGTGGTCAGCGGCGTCGCCGGCGTGCCCGGGAACGCCCGTGCGGCCACTGACGCTGCGGCGCTGATCCATCCGCTCGAATGGCCGGCAGCGGCACCGGCCTTCGCGCCGGACCCGGCGACCGAGCGGTTTGTCGATCAACTGTTGGCCAGCATGAGCGACGAAGAGAAGGTCGGGCAGCTGATCCAGGCCGATATCGGCTCGATCAGCCCGCAGGATCTGCGCCGCTACAAGCTCGGTTCGATCCTGGCGGGCGGCAACGCTGCGCCGGGGAACGATGTGCGCGCCAGCGCCGCGCGCTGGCTGGCGCTGGTGGATGCGTTTTACCGCGCCTCGGTCGCGGACCTATCTGCGGCGCACCCGCCGATACCGACCTTGTTCGGCATCGACGCGGTGCACGGCCATGCACGCATCCGCGGCGCCACCGTGTTCCCGCATAATGTTGGACTGGGCGCCGCCCACGATGCCGCGCTCATCGAAAAGATCGGGCAGGCCACCGCGGAGGAAGTCGCCGTCACCGGCATCGACTGGACCTTTGCCCCGACGATCGCAGTGGCGCGCGACGTGCGCTGGGGGCGCTCCTATGAAAGCTACTCTGAAGACCCGGCAGTCGTCGCCGCCTATGCGGGTGCGATGGTCACCGGGCTGCAGGGCGCCGCCGGCAGCAGTCAGTTCATGGGTCCAGCTCGTGTGCTGGCGACGATCAAGCATTTCCTCGGTGACGGTGGAACCACCGGCGGTCGCGATCAGTTCGACGACCGCGCGGACGAGCGCACGCTGCGCGCAGTGCACGGCGCCGGCTATCCACCCGGGATCGCTGCCGGTGCGCTGATCGTGATGGCTTCCTACAACAGCTGGCACGGCACCAAGATGCACGCCAACCATGCGCTGCTGACCGACGTGCTCAAGGGACGCTGGCAGTTTCCCGGCTTCGTGATCGGTGACTGGAATGCCCAGGAGGAGCTGCCTGGCTGTACCAGGTTCGACTGCCCCGATATGCTGATGGCCGGCGTCGACATGGTCATGGCGCCCGACAGCTGGCGGCAGAGCTACCTGAACCTGCTCGGGCAGGTACGGTCCGGACGCATCCCGCCGGCGCGCCTCGACGATGCGGTGCGGCGGATCCTGCGCGTCAAGGCGATGGCGGGCCTGTTCGGCAAGGGCGCTCCGAGCGAGCGCCCCGGAGCCGGTCAGTTCGATCTGCTGGGCAGTCCCGCTCATCGCGCGATCGCGCGCCAAGCGGTGCGCAAATCGCTGGTGCTGCTGAAGAACAACCGCCAGCTGCTGCCGCTGGATGCGCACGCCCGGATCCTGGTCAGCGGGGCCCTGGCCAACGATATTGGCGCCCAGTGCGGCGGCTGGAGCATCGACTGGCAGGGCGATCACAACACCAATAGCGATTTCCCCGGTGCAACCTCGATCTTTGGCGGCATCAAGGCGGCGGTCGAGGCGGCCGGCGGCAGCGCCGAGCTGAGTCCGGATGGCAGCTTCCGGCAGCGGCCCGCGGCCGCGATCGTGGTCTATGGGGAGACCCCGTACGCAGAATTTGAGGGCGATCGGGAAACCCTGGAATTCTCCCCGGAGGATCACAGTCATCTGCAACTGCTGCGCCGGCTGCACGCGCTGGGCATTCCGGTCGTCAGCGTATTCATTTCCGGCCGTCCGATGTGGGTCGACCGCGAACTCAACGCCTCGGATGCCTTTGTGGCCGCGTGGCTGCCCGGCAGCGAAGGCGCGGGCGTGGCCGACCTGCTGTTCCGGCAGGCCGATGGCTCGATTCGCGAGGATTTCACCGCTCACCTGAGCTTTTCGTGGCCTGCCACCGCGCTGCCGGTCAGCTTCAGCGATTCCGGCCGCGTCAGCGGCGCGCTGTTCGCGCGCGGCTTCGGCCTGTCCGTCACGCAGCCCTCACAGCTACCGCGGCTGGCCGAGGATCCGCGGCTGCCGCCGCAACGGCTCGCGCAGCACACGCTGTTTTACGCCGGCCACGTCACCGCGCCGTGGTCGATCTACGTGGCCGATCCGACCGCCAGTGTCCGCTTGACGACGTCGGCGCAGCCGACCCCGGGCGGTGCGCTGAGCGTACAGCTCGATCCGCCGCTGCTGCAGGCAACCTGGTCGGGACGCTCGCAAGGCCTGTTTTCCATTAGCGGGCGCGCCGCCGACTATCGTGCGCTGGCTCGCGATGGCGCCGCGCTGCGGGTGCGCTACCGGGTGTCAGCGCCTCCGCAGCAGCCGGTGCGTGTGGGCATGATGTGCGAGGCGCCCTACGGCACCCAGCCGCCGCCGGCCGACGCCGCGGTATCGCCGGACGCCGCTGTGTCACCGGACGCCGCAGCGCCGCCGCGGAACTGGGCGCTGTGCGGAACGCGTAGCGGTGCGGCGCTCGACCTGACAGCGCGTCTCGCCGCGGCGCGCATCGGCTCCTGGCACACGCTATCGATCCCGCTGACCTGTCTGGTGGACCAGGGCGCGGATCTGTCGCTGGTGTCGGCACCGCTTGCTATTACCACCAGCGGCGCCCTGGCGCTGAGTATTTCCGACGTGAGGATTGTTCGGCGAGCGCCGAGGACGCCCTGCCACTGATCGCCAGCGACCCTACCGCTGGTCGGCGGCTGCCCCGTGCCTTTAGGGTCCGGGCGCCCGCCTGGCCATGAAAGCCTGGAACGTCGCCTGGGCTTCGGCGCTCAGCAGCCGCTGCGCGAATTCACGCCCTTCCGATGCCAGCGCGCTGTGCATCCGGGCGTGATCGCGCATCAGTTTCTTGGTTGCCCGAAGCGCCTCTGCCGGCTTGCCGGCCAGCGCCAGCGCCGCGGCACGCGCACGTGGCGTCACCTCGTCGGCCGGCAGCGCGGCATTGGCCAACCCGCAGTTCACCACCGCATGCGCATCCAGCGTCTCGCCGAGCGCGAACAAGGCGAACGCGCGTACGTGACCCACGCGCGCCGGCAGCAACAGGCTGGAAGCGGCCTCCGGTACCAGCGCAAGATCGACAAACGGTGTCGAAAAGCTTGCGTTCTCAGCTACATAGACCAGATCGCAATGCAGCAGCATGGTGGTGCCAATGCCGACCGCGCGTCCCCGGACCGCCGCCACCAGCGGCTTGTCGAACGCCACCAGCGCCCGCAGGAAGCACCACACGTCCGATTGCTCGAACGACTGGCCGGAGCGTGCCAGCACGATGAAATCCACAATGTCATTGCCGGCGCAGAAATCCACGCCCTCGGCGTCCAGCAGCACCGCGTGTACCGACGATTCGGCGCTCGCGAGTTCCAGCGCCTGCAGCAGCCCCTGATACATCGCTGTGGTGAGCGCGTTCTTCTTCTGCGGCCGTGCCAGCGTGATCGCCAGCACGCCGGCGAGTCTTTCGATCCGCACATGATCCGATGTGTCCATTGCACCCGCCCTTGCCGCGAACGGCATATCGATCGTTGCGCGCCTGGCCGCGCAGCCGATGCTAGCGCGGACGCCGCGGCGCTGACATCCTGTCGCAGCGGCATGGGCCGTCGAGGGACTCAGGCATGGGCACGTTAGCGGGCAAGACGCTCTTTATCACCGGCGCCTCGCGCGGCATCGGCCTGGCGATCGCCGTGCGCGCGGCGCGCGACGGCGCGCACATTGCCATCGCCGCCAAGACCAGCACGCCGCATCCAAAGCTGCCCGGAACGATCCACACCGCGGCCGAGCAGGTACGACAGGCCGGCGGCCGCGCGCTGGCGCTCGAGTGCGACATACGCTTCGAGCAGCAGATCGAGGCGGCCGTGGCGCGCACCGTGGACGAGTTTGGCGGCATCGACATCTGCGTCAACAACGCCAGCGCCATCAGCCTCACCGCTACGTTGCAGACCGACGCCAAGCGCTACGATCTGATGCATCAGATCAACGGCCGTGGCACGTTCCTGGTGTCGCGCGCCTGCATCGCGCACCTGCGCGGCGCCGCCAACCCGCATGTGCTGATGCTATCGCCGCCGCTGCAGCTGGTGCCGGCCTGGTTCGCGCCCTATCCGGCCTACGCGCTGTCCAAGTTCTCGATGAGCATTTATGCGATGGCGATGGCGGAGGAATTTCGCGCCGACGGCATTGCCTTCAACACGCTCTGGCCACGAACCATGATCGCCACCGCGGCGGTAGCCAACCTGCTCGGCGGCGAGACTGCGATGCGTCGCAGCCGCAGTCCGCAGATCGTCGCCGATGCGGCCCATGCGATCCTCACCAGCAACAGCCGCGAGTTCACCGGACGGCACTGCATCGACGATGAGGTGCTGCGCGCCGCCGGGGTCACCGACCTTGAGCGCTATCGGGCGGTACCTGGCACCGATGCGCTGCTGCCGGATCTGTTCGTCGCCTGACCCATGCGCCGCGCGAGCGAACATATCCGGGCACCCTCCAGCGTTGCCGTGCGTCTCGGGCGCAGCGATTTTTCCCAGGCGGGCAACGCCCTGGGAGCCGAATGGCTGGTCACCAATGGCATCGGAGGATTCGCCAGTGGCACCGTCGCGCAGGCCAACACACGCCGTTACCACGGCCTGCTGATTGCCAGCTTGCAGCCGCCGCTCGGGCGTGTGCTGATGCTGTCCAAAGTGGACGCCACCGTGCGCTATGGCGGGGCCGCCTGGTCGCTGGGCTGTAATGAATTCGCCGATGGCACCATTTCCCCCCGCGGCTACGAGCATCTGGCCGCCTTCAGCATGGAATTCGGCACGCCAACCTGGACCTACGCGTTCGCTGACGCGCTGCTGGAGCAACGGATCTGGATGGGGCGCGGCAGCAATTCGACCTATCTCTCATATACGCTGCTGGCGGCTACGCAATCGGTGGAACTCGAACTGCTGCCGCTGTGCACCTACCGCGATTATCATGCGCATGTGCACGGCGGCTGGCAGCTCGATGTCGCGGTCGAACAGCGCAGTCTGCTGATCAGCGCCTTTCCTGGAGCGCGGCCCTATGGCCTGTCGATCGATCGCGGCGAGACCATCGCCGGCGCCGACTGGTATTGGGGTTTTCGGCACCGCGAGGAAGCGCAGCGCGGTCTGGATGCCATCGAGGATCTCTACAAGCCGGGCGCGTTTGGTGCCCGGCTTGGCGCCGGCCAGAGCGTCACGCTGAGCGCCAGCGCCGAACCACTGCCTGCCGGGTCTGCCAAGGGCATCGCCGGTCGTGAGATGGCGAGGAGGCGCGCGCTGCTGCGCACCGCCCGTGCGGATGCTCCCGAATGGGTGCGGCTGCTGACGCTGGCAGCAGATCAGTTCATCGTGAACCGGGATGACGGCACCACCAGGGGCAGCGGCACCACGGTCATTGCAGGCTATCCGTGGTTCGGCGACTGGGGTCGCGACACCATGATTGCGCTGCCGGGCCTCACGCTCGCCACCGGCCGCATCGCCGACGCCGGCTCGATACTGCGCACCTTTGCGATTCACGTCAGCGAGGGGATGTTGCCGAATCGCTTTCCGGACGGTGGCGAGCCGCCGGAATACAACACGGTGGACGCGGCGCTGTGGTACTTCCATGCCATCGACGCCTATCTGCAGGCGAGCGGTGATCACACGCTGCTGCGCGACCTGTATCCCACGCTGCGCGACATCGTCGACTGGCATCGGCGCGGCACTCGCTACGGCATTGGCGTCGACCCGGCCGATGGGCTGCTGCGCGCCGGGGTCGCCAATGTGCAGTTGACCTGGATGGACGCCAAATTCGGCGACTGGGTGGTGACGCCGCGTATCGGCAAGCCGGTGGAGGTCAATGCACTGTGGCACTTTGCGCTCGATCGCCTGGCTAAGTGGGCGCTGCTGCTTGGACAGGATGAGGCCGCCGCCGGCCTTAACAGCGAGGCTTCCCGGGTGCGCGAGTCGTTCATAACCGGTTTCTGGTCGGAACAGGCCGGCCACCTGTACGATGTGATCGATGGGCCCGGCGGGGTGGACGCTACCTTGCGCCCGAACCAGATCTTCGCGGTATCGCTGCTGCCCGGCCTGCTCGATGCGCGGCGTGCGCATGCGGTGGTGGACGCCTGCAGCAGCGAGTTGCTGACGCCGGTGGGCCTGCGCAGCCTGTCGCCGCGGCACGCCAACTACGCCGGCAGCTACATCGGCGGTGCGCGCGAGCGCGACGCCGCTTATCACCAGGGCACGGTCTGGGGATGGCTGCTCGGGCCGTTCGCGCTGGCGCACTACCGCGTGCACGGCGATGCCGCGCAGGCGCAGGGGCTGCTGGCGGGCCTCGCTCCGCACCTGGGCGAGGCGTGCCTGGGCACCATCAGCGAGATTTTCGACGGCGACGCGCCGCATGCGCCGCGTGGCTGCGTGGCGCAGGCCTGGAGCGTCGCCGAGACACTGCGCGCCTGGTACGCGATCACTGATGCGGAAGCGAATCGGCCTCGGCCAGTAGCGCGTACTTCTCGGACAGCCTGAAGCGCGCCGTCTCCATGCCGCGCGCAACGTTGGGCGCCATCTGCTCGGGCACGTGCGCGCGCACCCACGCTTCCAGCTCATCCGGGGGCACCGCGTCCCAGAACCAGGCCGGCACGTACTGCGCGGTAATCAGCGGCGCATACTTCGGGTTCGGCGACAGCAGCATCTCGGCGTGATCGGTGAAGGTGCTCCAGGCCAGTGGACCGTGCCCGCGCGCCAGGCGCACGACCAGTGCCAGGCGCCAGCGCGCCGCCTGCGGCAGCAGCTCCGGCGACAGCGCGATCTGTGCTGCCTGCGCGGCGAGCTGTGGATCGCCCACGTCCATCAGTGCCGTGTAATAGCGCTGCTGCTCGGTTTCGTCCTGCGCCTGCCGGGCAATCGCGTGCAGCTGTTCGAATGTCGCGGCATCGGCATAGCGGGCGACGACCGACAGGATGTGCGGCTGGTCATCGGGCCGGATGGCGCTGTGGTCGCCGACGAACAGGCTGAAGCGCCGGCGCGCCTCATCGATGACCTCCTGGTCACCCCAGGCGCCCAGGTCGCCGATCAGAAGCCGCCGCAGTTCCTGCACGTCCGGTGTGTCGGCGGGCGCAGGCGCAGGTCGCAGGCGCCCGGCCGCCGACTTGATGATCGAGCGTGCGTAGGCAGTGAATGCGCTGTACCCGGCCGTGCCGCGCTCGGCATATTCGATCGTGCCGAGCGCTGCGGCAATCTGCTGCCACGCACGGGTATTCAGCTCGGAGCCCATCGATGCAGCCAGCGCCAGGTAGTCGCGCAGCGGACCCAGGCCCGATTCCACCAGCGCCCACTGATCGTCCAGCAACGCAATCCGGTCGCCGTCTTCCAGTGCAGCGAAATGTGCCGCGTTGGTCCGGTAGGTCGCCTCATCGTAGCGTGTGCGATAAAACCCGATCGCGTCGGCATTGAGGCTCAGCGGCTCATCGCATCGGCCCGCCGCGCCCGACTGCCCGTCCGCGGTGAGCAGCACGCTGTACGGCGTGGCGTGGGCACCGGCGCGTACCTGCAGCGGCACGCTCCAGTGCGAGGCCGCAGCATCTGACCCGCGCAGCAGGAAGCGCTGTTGCGAGAGCTTCACGGTACGCCGGCCGGCGGCATCGCAACTGGCCATGACACTGACCAGCGGGAAGCCCGGCTGTTCGGTCCAAGCCGACGCCATCGCGCCGATGCCGGCGCCGCTGGCGGCGCTCAGCGCGTTCCACAGATCCGCGCTGCTGGCGTTGGAAAACGCCCGCGCCCGGATATAGCGGCGCACGCCGCTGCGAAACCGGTCCGGGCCCAGGTACGCCTCGAACATGCGCAATACCGCCTGACCCTTGCTGTAGGTGATCTCCGGGTCGAAGGCATTGGCCGCCTGCAGCTCGTCGGTGACCTGCTGTTGGATCGCGTGCGACGACAGGCGCGCATCGGCACTCATCGCGACTTCCTTGTCCGCGTCCTGCAACTGCCACCATTTCCAGCTCGGATTGCGCTGGTCGGTCTCCTTGGCGGCACGCCACGACGCAAAGCTCTCGTTGAGCCAAAGGTCGTCCCACCAGCCCATGGTCACCAGGTCGCCATTCCACTGGTGAGCCATCTCGTGCGCCTGGACGCTGAACACTCTTTGCCGGTTGGCGATGGTGCTGGTCGCGGACAGCAGCAGCAGCTGGTCGTTGTAGGTGATCGCGCCCCAATTCTCCATGGCACCGCCAAATCCGCCGGGTACCGCGATCGAATCCAGCTTCGGCAACGGATAGCGATATCCGAAGTAGTCGTCATAGTCGGCCAGGATCTGCCGGGCATTGGCCAGTGCTGTCGCCCCATCCTGCTCGCGGCCGCGGGCAGCCCAGACGCTTAAGTCGACCCCATCGGCGCGGGCGCTGATCCGCGCCAGCTCACCGGCGGAAAACTCGACCAGGTAGGACGGCATGGTCGGCGAGCGCTGGAACGTGATCGTGCTGACCGCGCCCGCGACCACGCTGCGGGCGACCGGCATGTTGGATACCGCCTGCCAGCCAGCCGGTATGGTGACGCTCAGCTGGTAGCTCGACCGGAACGCCGGCTCGTCCCAGCAGGGGAACATGCGGCGGGCGTCGGTGCTCTCCATTTTCGTGGACAGCAGCCGGCCCTGGCCGCCATCCGGGCGCAGGTAGGATTGCACGAACAGCCCGTGCGGCTGGCGCTCGACCCGTCCGCTGTACGAGAAAGTAAGCGTATGGCGGCCCGCGCTCGCCGGTTGCGCCAGCGTCAGCGTGGTCAGCTGCTGCTGCTCATCCGAGACCACGCTCGCAACCAGCTTGTGGTCCAGGCGCACATCGGTCAGAGTCTCATTAAGGGAGTTTAAGATGATCGTGGCGCTGGCGGTGCGGAACTGCAGCGTCACCGACTCGGTGCCGGCAAGCGTGAGCGTGTCGATATCCGGCACCAGGGCCAGCGTGTAGCTGAGCGGTACGACATTCTTCGGCAGACGGCCGGGAGCGCCATCGAACGAGAACGGCGCCCCGGCGCCGGCGCACTCCGCGACCGCCACGCAGGCTGCGATGACCGCGGCGCTGGTGCCTGTTTTCATTCGTTGCCTTTCATTTGATCCAACCAACGACAAGCTGGCCACCATGCGGATCGCGATTCTACGACAGTTCCAGGCGCTGATCATCGGCGCCCTGGCCTTCATCCACCCGGCTTGCGCCGCGGCAATCGCGGACCTGTCGTCGCCGGCCGGCCACTGGCAACCCATCGATGACAGCACCGGCAAGCCGCTCGGCCTGATTCGAATCTATGAGGACAAAGGCGCGTTCTTCGGCCGCATCGAGCCGAGCTCGCTGGCCGACGACTCTTCGCGCCTGTGTTCGAAATGTACCGGCGAACGCCATAACCAGCCGATCATCGGACTGCTGCTGATGCGCAATATGCGGCTGCAGGGCGATGAGTACATCGGCGGCGACATACTCTACCCGGACACCGGCGGCATCTTCGGCTGCAAGTTCCGGCTCACCGACGGTGGCAGAAAACTCATCATGCGCGGCTACATTGGCGTGGCGCTGTTCGGGCGATCGCAGACCTGGCAGCGCGTCGATTGAGGCGTCGGGCGCTGTTGCGCGGTGGCGCTTCATCCCCGCCCTGCCGCACCTCCTTATCAGACCTGTCTGACTGCCAGCACCGCCGGTTGCGGCTAACTTGCCCTGATGAGCGGCAACTGGTGGCAACGGATCCCGCGGCCGCTCCGATGGCTTGGCGGAGTGGTGATCCTGCTAGTGCTGCTGATCATCGCCGCCGGCGTGACCGACTGGAATTTCGCGCGCGGCTTCATCGCTCGCGTGGCCTCGCGCCAGCTCGATCGCAACGTCTCCATCGACGGGGCGCTACGGGTGCATCTGTTGTCCTCGGCACCGAGCTTTTCGGTCAGCGACCTTCGCATCGCCAATCCGGATTGGGCCGGCGCGGGCGATATGTTGCAGGTGCGGCAGCTGCGGATCGAGCTGCAGTTGTCGCAGTTGTTGCTCGGCCGCCTGGTGCTGCGTACGCTGGAGGTGGAACAGCCGCAGCTGGCGCTGCGGCGCGATGCGAAGCAGCGCGCCAACTGGGATTTCGGCAGGCCCGGCAGCGCCAGCTCCGCGCACCCCACCAGGCTGCCGGTGATCCGTCACTTCGCGCTGCGCGGCGGTACCCTCGACGTTGACGATGCGATCCGCAAGCTCAGCTTTCACGGCAGCGTCGCGGCCGAGGAAAGCGGCGGCGGCACCCGCGCCGAGCCGTTTCGGCTCGACGGCCATGGCACCCTCAACAAGAAACCCTTCGACCTGAAGTTCGAGGGCGGCGCACTGCTGAACGTCAATCCCAATCGCCCGTACCCATTCAGGCTGAACGTGGTCGCCGGTGCGTCAAGCGTCGCGCTCACCGGATCGATCGCCCGGCCATTCGACTTCGGCAGGTTCGATGTCGACGCCGATATCCGCGGACAGAACCTGGCCAATCTGTACTACCTGACCGGACTTGCGTTGCCACTGACGGCCGCCTACCGGATCTCGGCCCATGTGCAGCGCGCAGACATGCACTTTACGCTTGCCGACATCGCCGGAAAGCTCGGCAACAGCGATGTCAGCGGCCATGCGACTGTGGATATAGCTGCCGACGGCCGGCCTGATCTCAAGATCGTCCTGGTATCGAAGTCGCTGGATCTTGGCGATCTCGGAATCGCATTCGGTGCCGGCGCCGCGCAGCAGACCGGGACCGCCGGTGCGCCACAGCAACCGGCGCCGGCGCAGCAGCCGATCTCCCCGCTGCTGCTGCCGAGCTTCCAGTTCCAGTTCGACCGCCTGGCATTGATGGATGCCACATTCGACCTGCACGCCGATTCGGTACAGGCGCTGAAGCTACCCATCCAGGCGCTGACCTTCAGCCTCAAGCTCGATCACGGGGTTCTCGACATCGATCCGGTGGACTTCGAACTGCCGTTGGGCAAGCTCACCGGGGAAGTGCACCTGGACACGCGCTCCCCGCCGCCGCAGGCGACGGTGGACATGCGCCTCAGCGACGTGAATCTGGAGCAATTCAAGGGCGCTACCGCGGCACAGGCTCCGCTCAGCGGCATCCTGGACATGCATGCCCACCTGCAGGGTCACGGCAATTCTGTGCACGATATCGCCGCGGATTCCAACGGCACGCTGGCGGCGGCGATTCCACACGGGGAGATACGCCAGGCACTCGCCGAACTCACCGGCATCAATGCGCTGAGCGGGCTCGGTCTGCTGTTGACTGGAAATCAGCACACCGTGCCAATCCGCTGCGGCATCGCCGAGTTTCAGGTCACCGACGGCGACGCACGCGCCGGGCGCCTGCTGATCGACACCGAGCCGGTGCTGATCACCGGCAATGGACACGTCACGCTGTCGGATGAGAAGGTGGACATGAATATCGCCGGCAAGCCCAAGAAGATCGGTCTCACACGCATCCGCGCGCCGATCAATCTGCGCGGCACGCTGCGTAACCCTTCCGTCAGCCTGTCGGTGCCGAGCCTGGTGAAGCAGGGAAGCATCGCCGTAGCCGCCGGTGTGCTGTTGACACCGGTGGCCGCGCTGCTGGCGTTCATCGATCCGGGCCTGGCGAAGGACCAGAATTGCGCAGCGCTACTTGACGGCTCGGCGCAATGAGCGTGGCCGCGACACCTCGCTGCGGGCAGTAGCGATGCCGGCGTTGCGCCTGCGGGTGGCCCGATCCTCGGATAGCACATGCGTCAGCTCGGCGCCGAAGTAGAAAATCTGCGATGAGTAGTAGACCCAGATCACAATCACGACCAGCGAGCCCGCTTCACCGTACTCGGTTCCTATGCTGGCCTTGCCCAGGTACAGGCCAATCAGGGATTTCCCCAGGCTGAACAGCAGCGCGGTGACCAGCCCGCCGATCCAGGAGTGAACCCACTGGGTGCGGGTGTCTGGCATATAGTGGAAAATCAGCGCGAACAGCACCGAGGTGCCGATCACCGACAGCGCAAAGTCGAATCCCCCGAGGGTCCATTCCGGCAGCGGCAGCGCGCCGCCCATGAACTTGCCGACTGCGGCAATGGCCGCACTCGCCAGCAGCGACACCAGCAGCAGCAGGCCGATCGCGAGCACCAGGCCGACCGAGAAGAACCGCTGCCTGACCAGCGCCAGGATACCGCCGATCTTGAACGAGTTGACCTCCCAGATCTTGTTGAGCGCCGACTGCAGCTCGGAGAATACCTGCGACGCCCCGAACAGCAGCGTCAGCACGCCTAGCACCGAAACGATCGAGGTCGCGTGCAGGTTTTGCGCGTGGCTGATCATGCTGCGTACCGCATTGGCTCCTGCGGGACCGAGCAACTCCTGGAACTGCAGCAGCACCTGCTCCTGCGCTGCCTCGACCCCCACGACATACCCGGCCAGTGCGACGGCGAGGATCACCAGCGGAGCCAGCGACAATACCGCATAGAACGCCAGCGAGGCGCCGAGTCGCGTGCCTTCGTGCCGATGCCACTCCAGCGCGGTCTGGCGCCCCAGTTCCCAGACTGTCTTCAGCTTCATGTTACCCGCTACCTCAAGGCCGCGACGTTTCGCTACCGCGGTTCAGCCTATGCGCAGCGCCTGCGCCCTGCAGCACCTGTACGCCCCGTGCCGGCGTCAGACAGCCGGCCGAAATGCGTGTAGGACGGGCATTACCGCTGATTGCGCTGTTGTGAGCGATTCCACTCGCCGCTGTCAGACACAAAGGCAACTGCCGTTCAGGCGACACTGCGCTATGGAAACACCGATGCCCACGCCGCCCCAGCCGCCGCATGACCCGACGCCGGCGCCGATAGGCGATCCACCGGCGCCTTCGGCAGCGAAGCCGCCGCGGCAGCGCGATCCCGACCACGCCCCATGGACCACTTAAGTGTTGAGGAGACTTCTGTTATGGCGAATGAAACAGCAAAGCAGGCGCCGCGCGTCGCGGACGGTATTTCCGATGTAGCCGCACTGCGGCAGCGGGCGCGCGCGCACCTGGAGGACGGCGCGGTGACCTCGAGCTATCCCAAGGATCGCGAGACGATCATCCAGCTGCTCAACCAGGCGCTGGCAACCGAACTGGTGTGCGTGCTGCGCTACAAACGCCACTACTACGCCACCAAGGGGATCCGCGCCAAAGTAGCCGCCGCGGAATTTCTGGAGCATGCACAGGATGAGCAGGGACACGCCGACGAGATCGCGCAGCGCATCGTACAGCTGGGCGAAAACCCCGATCTGAATCCTTCGACGCTCGCCGCGCGCAGCCACGCCGAATATGACGAGAGCACCGACCTGGCCGGCATGCTGAAAGCGAATCTGATCGCCGAGCGCATCGCCATCGAAAGCTACCGCGAGATGATCGCCTACGTCGGCGAACGCGACCCGACCACTCACCGCATGCTCAAGGGTATCCTGGCCAAGGAAGAGGAGCACGCCGAGGACATCGCCGACCTGCTGGACGACGGCAGGAACAGCTGAGCTACGGCGCCGACGGCGCCTCGAGCGGGGCCGCAGCGATCACGTCGTGCACGAAGCGCAGCTTCTCGATCGCCGGCACCGACAGCACGAACGGATAGGCATCGGGCAGGCCCATGCCGCGGTTCAGGTTGTTGAGCACGTAGGCGACCGGGAACCAGTCGGCGATCAGCTGATCGAAAGCGACCGAGCGATCCGCGCTCTGCAGCGTAATCTGTTGCAGCGCCGGCTCGTTGGCATGCGCCGGCCGCAGCGACAATCCGCAGGCAGCAGCGGTTTCCAGCGTGTCGGTGATGTGCAGGTAATGCGCCCAGGTCTCCGCCCAGTCTTCCCACGGGTGGGTTGCCGCGTAGGCACTCACGAAGCGCTGCTGCCAGTCGGCCGGCGGGCTGGCGTTGCTGTAGTGATCCTTGAGCGCCTGTGCATAGTCGGCGCGCTCATCGCCGAACAGCGAGCGAAACGCTTCGATCTGCGAGCTGTCGCGGATCAGGCGATCCCAGTAGAAATGCCCGATCTCGTGGCGGAAGTGGCCAAGCAACGTGCGGTACGGCTCGTGCAGCTGCACGCGACGCCGCTCGCGCTCGGTATCGTCCGCTTCCGCGATATTCACCGTGATGACGCCTGCATCATGGCCGGTCAGCGCCGGCTTGTCGTCGGCGGTGTCCTCGTCTGAACAGAACTGGAACGCCAAGCCGTTTTCGGGGTCCTGGGTCTTGCTCTGCACCGGCAGCGACAGCTGCGTGAGCCCGTACATCAGGCGCCGCTTGGGAGCCTCGAGTCTCTGCCAGCGCTCGATCGATCCTGGCCGGCTGAGGTTCGGAATGACCTCGGTCAGGCGGCACGATGTACACAACGGATTGGGGTCGTCTGCCGGTACCGCCCAGTTGCAGATGCCCATCGAATTGTAATTCTGACACAACCGATAGGCCCGGCCTTTGGCCAGCGGCCAGGGCGAGGTCCAGGTCCCGTCCTCGGCCTCATCCAGCGATGCCATGGCCGCAAGGTCCGGCAGATACGCCAGTTGCCGAAGGCAGCGGGTACACCGGGTATTCTCGAAGAACGCCAGATTCTGGCAGTGATCGCAGTGAAATGCTTTCATGATTGCCCGGCAGTGTGCCCTATTCTCCGGCGCCGCTGAAAGCGACCGGCACCAACGCCCGCGGTAAGGCGACGCCGACACGGCTGGCGAGCGCTCGTGTCAGCTACTAGTATGTGCGGCTATGGCGACGGTCGCAGCCTTGGCGGCCGGTCGCAGCGTCACAGAAATCATGAAACACGATGAGACAGCGGCCGGCGCGGCCGGCGCGGCCGGCGCCGACAACGCCAAGCATCTCAGGTTGCAGGCGCGCGCACTGGTCGCTCTCGCCGCGTGTGCCGTCACTGCACTGCTCTATGTCTGTCACGAGGTATTCGTACCGGTCGCACTGGCGTTGCTGTTCGCGCTGGTCCTGTCGAGCGCGGTCGAGGCGCTGCATCGCCGCGGCCTGCCGCGCGTCTTCAGCGCAATTCTGATGTTGCTGTTGCTGCTGACGATCATCGGCGGCACGCTGAGCGCCGTCGCGGGTCCGGCGCAGGCATGGTTCGCAGGCCTGCCACAGACGCTGCAGACCATCGAGCGCAAGCTGCGACCGATGCAGCTGGCACTGAGTCGGATCGAGCAGCTGACCAGCCGTGCTGACGCGCTCGGGTCCGCGAACCCGCCGACGCAGCGCAACGCTCCGGCGGCGGCCGCTCCGAACCCAGCTCCCCCGGTCAGCGCCGCCGATGTGCTGGTAGAAACGCGCTCCGGAATCGTCAGTACCGTCACGGTCATGGTTCTGACGTTGTTCCTGTTGTCCGGTGGTCCGCCGATGCTGGCGCGCATGATGGCCGCGGTGGCCACCGAGGTCTATGCCGCGCACGCGCTCAAGGTGATTGAGGCGATTCGCAGCGAACTCGGTCGCTACTACTGGACCATCGCGCTGATCAATCTGGCCCTGGGAGTCGCCACCGGCGTGGTCATGATGTTGCTCGGGCTGCCAAATCCGTTTCTGTGGGGAACCATGGCGGCGGTGCTGAACTTCGTCCCCTACGTCGGTTCGGCGACGACTCTGTTGATCCTGTCGGTGGTCGCGCTGGTGACTTTTGATGGCGTCGGTCGCATCGCGGCGGTGATGGCCAGCTACCTGGCGCTCGCCACGATCGAGGGCCAGGTGGTACAGCCGCTGTTTGTCGGACATCGCCTCGAACTCAATCCGCTGCTGGTATTCCTGGCGGTGTGGTTCGGAGGCTGGATGTGGGGCATTGCCGGCATCACCATCGCGGTGCCGGGTCTGGTGGCATTGAAAGTCGCCGCCGAGCACAGCGATCGTGGCGAACCGCTGGTCGAGTTCCTGAGTCCCGGCAGTTCCAAGCTCAAACCCGGCCGCCACCGCCGCGCCAGCGGCCGCTATTGAACACCAGGCCCTGTGGGGCGCGCACATAGCAGCGCGGCACCCCCCTTTTCCACGTACAGCCGGAACGAGCCGGTCTCAAAGCCGACCAGCGTGCTATTGCGATGCACAAGGCGTTGGTCACGCTGCACTCCTGCTTTTGGCACTATGATATGTGCCCGTGTCAGCGTTCATCGACACCCTCGACGGCCGACGCATCGCGGCAGTGCTGCTATGGCTTCTGTGTGGCCCCGGGTTGCACGCGGCGATTGAGCCGCAAGGCTTACCGCCGGCCGAGCCGCCTGCAGAACAGCAGCCGGAGCAGCTTAGCGAAGTGGTCGTCACGGCGACCGAACCGCGCTACGCCGCACCGACGCGGCGCGATCGCATCGGACGCATCTGGGCGCCGGTCTATATCAATGAGCAGGGACCATTTCGCCTGGTCCTCGATTCCGGCGCCAGCCATTCGGGCATCAATACGCATGTCGCCGACGTGCTCGGTCTGCCGCCGGACCAGTCGCGCCAGATGCTGCTGCGCGGTGTCACCGGTTCGGCCGCCGTGTCCACGGTGCGCATCGACAGCTTTACCGTCGGCGACATCGCCCTGGGGACCTCGCGGCTGCCCATCGTGACCGACGCGCTCGGAGGCGCCGACGGTGTGCTGGGGACGGATGGCATGTCCGGGCGCCGCATCCTGGTCGACTTCCGTCATGATCGCATCACCATCCAGCGCTCCCACGGCGAGCGCGCTGCTGCGGGCTTTCGTACCATCCCGTTTCAGCTCATCAAAGGCAACCTGCTGGCGGTCGACGCCTCGGTCGGCGGCGTGCGCACCACGGCGATCATCGACACCGGCGGCCAGGTGACGATCGCCAACCTCGCTTTGCGGCGGGCGCTGGACCGGCGACACGCACCACCCCAAAGTCGTCCGGATTCGATCATGGGCGTGACCACCGATGTTCAGGAGGGCGATGCCGCCCGCACGCCGCCGCTGGAAATGGCCGCGTCGGACCA
>Ga0302324_100002584_pt1 | contig 41563 bp, 43 predicted proteins | sample Palsa_T0_1_FD_201949 | JGI IMG/M metagenome (GOLD analysis project Ga0302324, IMG submission 201949) | Peat permafrost microbial communities from Stordalen Mire near Abisko, Sweden - Palsa_T0_1 | ecosystem: Environmental > Terrestrial > Soil > Palsa > Peat permafrost | place: Sweden: Abisko...
GTTGGTTTTTTTAAGAGGCCTTGCGATCCTTGTCCTTCACTTCCTCAAATTCGGCGTCGACAACATCCTCACGGCCCGGGCCCTTGGGCGCCCCGTCACCCGGCGCCGCGCCACCGGCTGGCCCGCCCGCACCTGCGCCGGGGCTACCCTGCGTGTCCGCATAGGCGCGCTGCGCGACGGCGGCGGAGGCCTGCGCCAACCCTTCCGTCTTCTTCTCGATGACCGCCTTGTCCTCGGTCTTCAGCGCCGAGCGCAGATCGGAGATTGCGGACTCGATCTTGGCGCGTTCGCCGCCGTCGACCTTCTCGCCCAAATCCTGCAGCGTCTTGCCCACCGAGTGGATGAGCGCATCGGCCTTGTTGCGCGTGTCGACGAGTTCGCGGAAGCGCTTGTCTTCTTCCGCATGCGCCTCGGCGTCACGCACCATGCGCTTGATCTCATCCTCATTGAGGCCGCTCGAGGCCTTGATGATGATCTTCTGCTCCTTGCCGGTCGCCTTGTCCTTCGCCGAGACATTCAGGATGCCATTGGCGTCGATATCGAAGGCGACTTCCACCTGCGGCATGCCGCGCGGCGCCGGCGGAATATCCGTGAGATCAAACTTGCCGAGCGACTTGTTGTCGCTCGAGCGATCGCGCTCGCCCTGCAGCACGTGAATGGTCACGGCCGTCTGATTGTCATCCGCCGTGGAGAAGGTCTGCGATGCCTTGGTCGGAATCGTGGTGTTCTTCTCGATGAGCTTCGTCATCACGCCGCCCAAGGTCTCGATGCCGAGCGACAGCGGGGTGACGTCGAGGAGCAGCACGTCCTTCACTTCACCGGCGAGCACACCGCCTTGGATCGCCGCACCCACCGCCACCGCCTCATCCGGATTGACGTCGCGCCGCGGCTCCTTGCCGAAGAAGTCCTTGACGTACTTCTGCACGAGCGGCATGCGGGTCTGGCCGCCGACGAGAATGACCTCGGCGATCTGCTCGGCCGAAACTCCGGCATCCTTCATCGCGGTGCGGCACGGACCGATGGTCTTCTGCACCAGATCCTCGACGAGCGACTCGAGCTTCGCCCGCGTCAGCTTGATGTTGAGGTGCTTCGGACCTGCGGCATCGGCGGTGATGTACGGCAGGTTGACGTCGGTCTGCTGGCTCGAGGACAGCTCGATCTTCGCCTTTTCGCCCGCCTCTTTCAGGCGCTGCATGGCGAGCGGATCCTTGCGCACGTCGACGCCGGACTCCTTCTCGAACTGGTCGGCGAGGAAATTGATGATGCGCAGGTCGAAGTCCTCGCCCCCGAGGAAGGTGTCGCCGTTCGTGGAGAGCACTTCAAACTGCCGCTCGCCGTCGACGGCCGCGATCTCGATGAGGGACACATCGAAGGTGCCGCCGCCCAAGTCATAGACCGCGATCTTGCGATCGCCGCCCTGCTTGTCGAGCCCGTAGGCGAGCGCCGCCGCGGTCGGCTCATTGATGATGCGCTTCACCTCGAGCCCCGCGATCCGGCCCGCGTCCTTGGTCGCCTGGCGCTGCGAGTCGTTGAAATAGGCGGGCACGGTGATCACCGCCTCGGTGACCGGCTCACCCAGATAATCTTCGGCCGTCTTCTTCATCTTCATGAGCACGCGCGCCGAGATCTCCGGCGGCGCCATTTTCTTGCCATGCACCTCGACCCAAGCGTCGCCGTTGTCCGCGCGCACGACCTTGTACGGGACCATCTTGATGTCGCGCTGCACGACCTCGTCCTCGAAGCGCCGGCCGATCAGGCGCTTGACGGCGAAGAGGGTGTTCTGCGGATTCGTCACCGCCTGACGCTTGGCCGACTGCCCGACCAGCACCTCATCGTCCTTCGTAAAGGCGACGATGGAGGGCGTGGTGCGATCGCCTTCGCTGTTTTCGATGACGCGAGGCTTGCCGCCTTCCATGATGGCGACGCAAGAATTCGTCGTGCCGAGGTCAATACCGATTGTCTTTGCCATGAGAGGACTCCGAAAGTTTCATTAGCCGCAGCTTGAGCACTTTTTGGGGTGCGCTGCGCCGCAATTCAAGTTAATTCCGCGACCATGCGCCCCTCAGGGAGCCTTGGCGATGATGACGCGCGCCGGACGCAGCAGCCGGCCATTGAGTTCATAGCCGTTCTGCACCACCTTCAGGATCGAATTGGGCTCCGCGCTCGTCGAAGGCTGCGCCATCATGGCCTCATGACGGGAGGGGTCGAAGGGCTCGCCCAGAGGGTCGAGCGTCTTCACGTCCTGCGCCTTCAGGGCCTTGTCCAGAAGCTGCAAGGTGGCTTGCTGCCCGGCCACGAGGCTCGCGCTGTCGGCGCGCCCCGCATTCTCAACCGCAAGTTCGAGGCTGTCCTTCACCGGCAGGAGTTCGAGCACGAATTTCTCAAGACCGTAGCGGTTGGCGGCCTCGATGTCGCGCTGTGCGCGCTTGCGTACATTGTCGAGTTCGGCGACGGCACGCAGATACTGGTCCCAGTGGTTCTTCGCGCGCTCCTCGGATTGCGCAAGTTCCTGCTGCAGACGCTCGAGTTCCACAAGCTGCGCTGCGGTCTCCGGCAGTACTGCCGTCGGCTCGGCATCAGAGGCGCGCATCAATAACTCCTGAAATTACAATAAATTACAGGCCATATCTCTAAACACAACGAAGTACCGCGAGACCACACCGGTATCAGTAACCGACTTGGGGCTTCAACGCCGCATATTCAAGGCCGAGCCCAGAAGCTTTGCTGTCATATCCACGATGGGAATGACACGTTCGTAGGCCATGCGGGTGGGGCCGATGACGCCCAGGACGCCGACCACCGCATCGCCGCTGGTATACGGTGCGGTCACGACACTGCAGTCGTCGAGGATCTGGTAGCCCGATTCGTGGCCGATGAAGATCTGCACCCCGGCGGCGCCGAGGCTGTGGTCGAGGAGATGCAGCACATCACGCTGTTCGTTGAAGGCCTCGAACAGGCGCCGCAGCTTCTCGACGCTCGAGAGCTCGGCGACGCCCATGAGATTCGTCTCCCCGGCGATGACATATTCCAGGCGCTCCTTCTCCCCGTCGGCGAAGAAGCGCTGCGCCACGGCAATCGCATCGAGCATGATCTGGTTCATGTCCTCATGAGTCTCGCGCATCTGTCGCAGGAGCTCACCGCGCAGCTCCTCGAGGCTGCGCCCGCGCAGCTGCGCGTTCAGATAGTTCGAGGCGCGCTTTAGCTCCTCGGAGCTGTAGTGGCGCTCGAGCTGGATGATGCGGTTCTGCACCTCGCGATCATCGAACACCAGGATCACGAGCACGCGGCTCTCGGAAAGCGCGACGAACTCGATCTGGGTGGTGGTCGCAACGGGCGTGCGCGGCAGTGTCACGACCCCGGCCAAATGCGTGACGCTCGACAGCAGCTGCGAAGCCGCCGCAACCAGCGCCTTCTTGCTGTCGTGAGTGGCATCGAGCTGCCGGCGGATCTCGGTCACCGCCGCGCCGTCGAGCGGCTGCACCTGCAGCAGCGTATCCACGAAAAAACGGTAGCCCTTGTCGGTCGGGATCCTGCCCGCGGAGGTGTGCGGGGAGGTGACGAAGCCCCACTCTTCAAGATCCGCCATGACGTTGCGGATGGTCGCCGAGCTCAGCTGCAGTCCGGAGTCGCGCGACAGTACCCGCGAGCCGACCGGCTGGCCGTCGCGGATGTAGTTCTCAATGAGCGCCCGCAGCAGCTGTTGCGCGCGCTCACTCAGCGCCTCGTCGGGAGCATCGTTCACCATGTCTGCTAGAAGCTAACGAGGCGCGTGGCGAGCGTCAAGCAAGGCTGCGCTCCCATGCCAAATGGGCGATTGGCCGTGCTCGGCAGGCATGTTACAAAGACGCGCCCGCGCGCACTTGCGCGGCTCAACGCAGGATCCCGGATGTCATTTCCCGTTCGTACCTGTGCGCTCGTCGGGCGCTTTGCGGACCCGCAGGTCGCCGAGCCCCTCGGCGTGCTCGTGCCGCATCTGGCGGCGCGAAAGATCAGAGTACTGGTGGGCGCAGAGACGCCGATGCCCGCGGTCATGGCCGGCGTCGAGCGCGTACCGATCGGCGCGCTTGCGGCGCGCGTGGACCTCGTGATCGCCATAGGCGGGGATGGCACGCTTTTGTATGCGGCGGGCCTGGTGGCGCGCCACGGCGTGCCGCTTCTCGGGATTAATCGCGGACGCCTGGGCTTTTTGACCGACGTGATGCCCGAACAGCTGGTGGCGGAAGTCGACGCCGCGCTGCAGGGCAGGCTCGTTGCGGATGAGCGGCCGCTCCTGGCCGCGCATCTTTCGAACTCAGGCGGCGTCATCGCCGAAGCGCTGGCGCTGAATGACGTCGTCCTGCAGAGACTTGCGACGGGACGCATGGTCGATGTCGAGTCGCATGTCGACGGGCGCTATGTCAATACGCACGCCGGCGACGGCGTGGTGGTCGCGAGCGCCACGGGCTCGACCGCCTACGCCCTCTCCTGCGGCGGCCCCATCGTCGAGCCGCATCTTCCGGTATTCGTCCTCGCGACCATCTGCCCGCACACTCTTTCCAACCGCCCCATCGTCGTATCCGCAAGCTCCAACATCGAGATCCGGCTCCTCGAACGGCATGACCGGCACGCCCAGCTGGTGTGCGACGGCGCAGTGCTCGGCGCAATCACGCCGGGTGACCGCTTGAGCGTCAAACAAGCGCGCGAGCGCGTCACTCTGCTGCATCCCGTCGGCCACGACTACTATCGTGTGCTGCGCTCCAAGCTGCATTGGGGCCATGGCAGTCACGACCACTCGCGCTAGGCACCCATGCTCACTTCGCTGCAGATCCGTGACTTCGCCATCATCGATGCCATCGAGATCGAATGGCGCCCGGGGCTCACCGTGCTCACCGGCGAGACCGGCGCCGGCAAGTCCATCGTCGTCGATGCGCTGCAGCTCCTCGCCGGCGGCCGCGCCGGCGCCGAGGTCGTGCGCCACGGCGCCGAGCGCGCCGAGGTCACGGCCACCTTCGACGTCGTGCAAGGTCCGCGCGAGCTCAAGCGCTGGCTGGAAGAGCAATCGATCAGCTGCGAGGCAGAGCTTGCCATTCGGCGCATCGTCGGCAGCGACGGCCGCACGCGCGCCTATTTGAACGGCCAGGCCGCCCCCCTGCAGCTCCTGCGCGAGGTCGGCCACATCCTCATCGACATTCACGGCCAGCACGAATTTCAGTCGCTGGTGCGTGCAAGCTCGCAGCGCGAGCTCCTCGATGGCTACGGCCGGCTCGAGTCGCTCGCCGCGCAGGTCGGCATCGCGCACCGCGTGTGGATCGAGATCCTGAATCGAACCCTCGCATTGGAAGGCCGGGCGCACGAGCGCGAGTCGCGCATCGAGCTCTTGCAGCATCACGCGCGTGAGCTGCAGGCGCTGCAGCTCGGGCCCGCCGAGTTCGAGGAGCTCACGCAGGAGAGTGCGCGCCTTGCGAACCACGGGCGCCTCGCCGCAGGCGCGCAGTCCGCTCTGCAGCAGCTCTTCGAGGAGGACGGCGGCAGCGCCCATGCGGGCGTCAGCCGCGCGCTGCAGGCTCTGAAGAGTCTCGCGTCGCTCGATGCGCGGCTCGCCTCCGCCGCCGCCCTGGTGGACGAGGCCGGCATCCAGATCCGCGAGGCAGCGCGCGAGCTGCAGCATTATCTCGACGGCCTGGATGTCGACACCGGCCGGCAGGAATTCGTGGAAGGGCGTCTCGCCGCCATCGAGGAGCTCGCGCGCAAGCATCGGGTCACGCCGGCCGAGCTGTCCGAGCGCACCCGCACCCTCGGCGAGGAACTTGAGGCGCTCGAGCACGCCGACACGGATCTTGCGGGCCTGAGAAAGGATCAGGCCGCGGCGCTTGTAAACTACCGCACTCTCGCCCAGCAGCTCTCGGCGCGGCGCTCGACCGCCGCCCGGCAGCTCGCCAAGGACATCACGCTGCGCATGCAATCGCTCGGCATGACGGGCGGGCGCTTTCAGGTCGAGATCACTCCCCTCACCGAAGCCGAGCCTGCCGTACACGGCCTCGACCAGATCGAATTTCGCGTGACCGCCAATCCCGGGCAGCCGCTGCGGCCGCTCGCCAAGGTCGCCTCGGGCGGGGAACTCTCGCGCCTGTCGCTCGCCGTGCAGGTGTCGTGCGCCGCGCGCGATGCGCGCTGCATGATTTTTGATGAGGTCGACGCGGGCATCGGCGGCGCCGTCGCGGAGATCGTCGGCCGCGAACTGCGCGCGCTCGGCGAGCGCGGCCAGGTCATCTGCGTCACGCATCTGCCGCAGGTGGCCTCCCAGGGCCATCAGCATTTGCGCGTGACCAAGCTGAGCGACGGTCGCACCACGCGCACGCAGCTTGCGCAGCTTTCGCCGGCGGAGCGCGTCGATGAGCTCGCGCGCATGTTAGGAGGCGTGGAAGTGACCGCCAAGGCGCGCGAGCATGCCGGCGAGATGCTGCGGGCCGCAGCGCCTGCCGCGCCCGCGGCGAGCACGCCAGCCAAGCGGCGCAGCTAGCCTAGGTGACCTTCTTTCTGTACGGACACGGACTCTTCCTGCAGTGGCCGTAGAGGATGAGCGAGTGCTCGCGGATCTCGAAGCCCAGGCGCCGCGCGACCGCCGTCTGCCGCGCCTCGATGCCCTCTTCGGTAAATTCCTCCACCCGTCCGCAGTCGAGGCACACGATATGATCGTGGTGCGTTCCTTCATTCAGTTCGAAGACCGCCATGCCGTCCTCGAAATGATGCCGCGTCACGAGGCTTGCGGCCTCGAACTGGGTCAACACGCGATAGACGGTCGCAAGGCCGATGTCCTCGTTCGACTCGAGGAGGCTTCTATAGATGTCCTCCGCCGAGAGGTGCCGGGTAGTGCTGCGCTCCAGGATCTCCAGAATCTTCAGCCGCGGCAGCGTGACCTTGAGACCCGCCTTGCGAAGATCCTTGCCTTCCATCCGCCACTCTCTCCGCCAGTACGGCCAAAACGAGGCAGCCCAGTGCGCCGTGTATGATACGGGACGCATTATCCCCCATTGGACTCGCATGCGCCTACGAGAAGCCTGTCGAACGACCGCACGGCCGCTGAGCCTCGTGATCACGCTCCTCGCCGCGTGCCTCATGCAGGGCGGCTGCGTCTATCGCATGGCCATTCAACAGGGCAATTTCCTCGAGCCACGGCTGGTGGACAAGCTTGAGATCGGCATGACCCGCGCCCAGGTGCGCTACCTCCTCGGCACGCCGATGGTGCCGGCTACTTTTGACGCCGACCGCTGGGACTATCTTTACTACCTAAGGAAGGGCCGCGTTCACGCACCCGTGCACCGCAGGCTCACGGTCTACTTCGCAGCGGACAAGGTGGCGCGCGTCGAAAAGGAAGGCGGCGACGCCGCCCCCGTCACCGATCCGGAAACGCCGGTTCCGGCCGCGCCGCCGCGCTCGGGCGCCTAGGCGCGCCGCGCCGCCAGGCGCGCCTGCCGCACACGCTCGCGGCGCTCCGCGCGCGGATCGCGCGGCAAGGCGCGGTAGAGTTCGATGCGGTCGCCCTCCGCTGGCAAGTCGGTACGCGCGCGCAGCACGCCGAAAATGCCGACCGGCGCGTCGTCCCAGGGCACATCCAGCAGCGGCGCCTGCGCGCGCGCGGCCGCGATCGCATCCTGGATGCTCGCGCTCGCGCCAAGCTGCACGCTCCACAGGTGCTGCCGCTCGGTAGTCGCGTAGGCAACGAGGCAGCGCTTCACCGCAGGAGGATTCATGCGCGAGTCCCGCGCGCCCGTGCGACGAAGGCATCCATGAGTTCGCCCACTGTCTGCGCGAAGAGCGGCTCGAAGATCACCGCGGACAACGAATTTGAGAATGCGAAACGCATGCTCAAGTCGACGCGACAGCCCGCATCGGCAATGGGCGTCAATAACCACTCGCCCCACAGCGTGCGAAATGGCCCGCGCACGAGATTCATCGTCACGCGCCGATCGGGCTCGAGCTCATTGCGGGTGGTGAACTGCGTGCGCAGCGCGCCGCGGCGCACCCCGAGTGTGGCCACGATCTCGCGCTCGGTGCGTGAATCGATCCGCGCCAAGGTGCAGCCGGGGACAAACTCCGGGTAGCGCTCGATATCGCTGATGAGCGCAAAGAGTCGCGCCGCCGACTGCGCGAGGAGTGCCGAACGCTTGAATTCCCGCATCCCTGGAATCCTAAAGGAAATCCGCGCCAAATTCGCCGCAGCGCTCGCGCGCCTGCGGCCAAGCACCGATAATGCGATGCGCCCTGACCCAGCGGATCCGACTCGCGCACGCATAATGCGAAGAGCAGCATGAGACTTTCACTTCGGATTCTATGCGCCGCCATCGCGGCGACACTCGTCCTCGGGTGCGAGGCAAGCGTCGCAGGCGACCTCGTGATCCACGCAGGCGTGCTCCTGGATGGCGTCAGCTCGAAGCCACAGCAGCGGATGTCGATACTGGTGCACGACGACAGGATCGTCGCCGTGCAGGCGGGCTTCCAAGCGCCCGACGGCGCGCAGGTCATCGATCTTTCGGACGCCACCGTGATGCCGGGTTTCATTGATTGCCATGTGCACATCTCGGCGCGGCTTCCGGACCGCGCGAACGCAACCGAACAGTGGTTGACGCACAGCGACCTCGACCGTGCCTTCGACGCTGCCGTCTTCGTGCGGCAGATGCTGCAGCAGGGCTTCACGAGCGCGCGCGACGTGGGCGGCGGAGACGAGACGGTAGCGATTCGCAACGCCATCAATGACGGTAAGGTCCCCGGGCCACGGCTGTGGGTGTCGCTCGAGCCGCTCGGCCCGACGGCCGGACATGGCGACCCGCGCAATGGGCTCGATAAAGACCTATCGCACCCCAACTGGCGAAACGGCATCGTAGACAGTGCGCAGGAAGCGCGCCTGCGCGTGCGCGAGCACAAACGCCGCGGCGCCAACCTCATCAAGCTCATGCCCTCGGGTGGCATCGCATCCACGGGGGATGATCCCAATCAGCAGCTCATGAGCGATGAGGAAATGCGCGCGGCGGTCGAGACGGCGCATGCATTGGGCATGAAGGTTGCGGCCCATCTGTATCCGGCGGGCGCGATTGAAAACGCAGTGCGCGCCGGTGTCGACTCGGTCGAACATGGATCGTTCGCAACCGCGCAGACTTTTGCTCTCATGAAGGCGCACGGCACTTACCTTGTGCCGACGCTCACGGTGTACGAGATCTTCTATGTCACCGCACGCGACCAGCCGCAGTTACTGACACCGGGAACTACTGCAAAGGAGCTCGCTAACGATCTCCTGCCCAAGCGCAATTTGCCGCTCGCAGTGAAGTCAGGCGTGAAGATTGCCTACGGCACCGATATTGGCGGAGGCGATCACACGCAGGAGTTTACCTTGCTGACCGCCAACGGCCTGCAACCCGGCGAGGCGCTGTTCGCGGCAACGCGCAACGCAGCCGAGCTCATCGGCGCCGCGGATCGGATCGGCTCGATTCAGGCGGGCCGCTACGCCGACATCGTCGCAACCGCCGGAGATCCTCTGAGTGACCCCGCGCGCTTCCGCCACGTGCACTTTGTCATGAAGGGCGGTGTCATTTTTCGGCGCGCGGGAGCGCCAGCGCCGATCAGAGATCCATCGGACCCGGCTGACTGAAGCGCGCCAAGAGCGCGCGCGCCCCGCACACCGTGACCGGCGCGGCGGGCGGGAAACTGCCGCCCCGGTACGATTTCGCTAGCAGCATCAAAGAATCGGATCGGGCAATTCCGCGGTTCCGCTCGCTGCGCGACGCCGCATTCTTCGCGCCGCTGCACAACGCCACCACAAGCGACCGCCCCGCTGCGTCGCAAACGGTACAATCGTGCACCGCGTTTAAACCCCCGCTCATGACCCAGACCACTCCCACGCCGCGCCTCATCGCCGAGAACCGCAAGGCGCGCTTCAATTACTTCATCGAAGAGCGCTACGAGGCGGGCCTTGCGCTCGAGGGCTGGGAGGTCAAGGCCATGCGCGCGGGACGCGCGCAGCTTGCCGAAGCCTACGTGTACCTGCGCGCGGGCGAAGCCTTCCTGATTGGCGCGCATCTTTCGCCGCTGCGCTCCACGTCGACTCACATCACGCCCGACCCCGTGCGCACCCGCAAGCTGTTGCTGAAGAGAAGCGAGCTGCAGTCGCTCATCGGCTCGGTTGAGCGCCGCGGCTACACGCTGGTGCCGCTCGAGCTTTATTGGAAGGCGGGCCGCGCGAAGCTCTCGGTTGGCCTTGCCAAGGGCAAGAAACAGCACGACAAGCGCGCGGTCGAGAAGGACCGGGACTGGGAGCGCAACAAGGCCCGCATACTGCGCGGACGCTAGCTCCTCGGCGTCATATGGCATGCGGCGCGGCTGTCTTTGCGCATAGGAGGCCTATGGCGGCCCTGGCGTCGAAACATGGCGCCGTCTGCACCGTCTGGGCTATGCTCAGCATGACCTTTGGGGGCGACCGGATTTGACGTGGGTCGCGAAACTTCAGTGGCGTTTCCGAGGTGCAGTGGTCCTCGTAAAACACTTCTGCAAACTTATAGTTGCCAACGACAGTAACTACGCCTTAGCTGCCTAAACGCAGCTAACCTCTGACCGCCTCGGGCCTATACGAACGAATCAGGGGTCGCGCTTATAGGATCGAAAACCGGTGTGCGACGGGCCGGTTTTTTAAGAGTCACCGTCTGCTGGCGTTGCGTCTTCCCTGCTGCTCGGGTAGCGCCGCGTGAGAATCAAAGAGACAGCTACGTACGTAGAAGCTGAAGCGTAGGGCTTGCGGACGGGGGTTCGATCAATGGTCGCGTCGGCCCGCAAGGGCCGGATGAAAACGGAGCTCACATCGGTGAAACCTGACGGCACCGTCCAGTGACGGTGGCATGGCAACGCCGAGGGGTAGGAAGAGGGCCAACTTCAGGCCTGCCCTGTAGAGACTCATAGACTCGCCGAGAATGCCCGGGGTTCAGGGCGAGCACTAGGATCAGGCAGGAACACAAGCTCCTGCCGGATAACACGCTCCGCATGCTTGCCGGATGGCCGGCGAGGATGAAGGCATAGTCCAGGCCGCAGTGAAAGCTGCGGGTCAACTGTCCCCCCGCCTCCACCATCTTTCGTTTCCCGGCCCATGAGGGCCGGGGAGCGCGGATGCACTGGGTATCAAACACCTCGCTATTGGCTCGGCTAGCGCCCTCACTCTTCCAGAGCTTTCTCCATTCGGTAATTGATGAACTCTTGGCCGCGCGTCGAAACCAACTGTGGGGCGCGCATGCGAAATCCGCGATGCTCGAAGAACGGGCGTGCGGTAATGCTCGACTCGGTGAAGAGCCGAGTGAGTCCCTGCTGCCGTGCAGCAGACTCAATGCGTGAGAGCAGCGCCGCGCCGATACCCTCACGCTGATGCTGTGGGTGGACATACAACATGTCGAGGTGGCCGTCGGGCTCCAAGTCGCAGAATCCGACGAGCGTGGCATCGATCTGCGCGACGAAAGTGTGTTTTTTGGCGCAACGCAATGGCCACGCATTGACATCAATATCATCGGGTGCCCAGGCGGTCACTTGCGCCAGCGTATAATCGCGCCGGGCTACGACACGCACGGAACTACGGAAGATATCAACCAGCGCATTGGCGTCGTCAGTTTCGAATGCGCGAATGCGCACTGGCGTCGGCTCTGTCATGCGGACCTGACAAGGTAATTGCGGGCGCAAGTCGCTCCGATGACGAAGGTGGCTATCCCATTTTCCGAAGTTGCGGCTCGTTCAGATACGCGCTGCCAAGCAATTACGGCTCAAACCCGATCCAGTTTGCGCGGGCGCATTGGCGGCGTCAGCGCCCGCGGCCGCCGTCGAGCGACAGGAGCGGCGCGTAGAGTTCGGGCCTGCGATCGCGGAACACGAACCAGTTGTTGCGCTGCTGCGCAAGAGCGGTGAGATCGAAGCTCGCGGTCAGCACGGCATCGCCTTCCTCGGGCGCCTCGGCGACCTTGCCGCCGGTGGCATCGGCGATGAATGACGAGCCGTAAAACCGGATGTAGAGGCCTTCCGGATTCTGCAACGAGCGCTCCAGGCCGTAGCGGTTCGCCGCGATCAGCGGCACGAGATTGGCCGCAGCCTGACCCTGCTGCGCCCGCTGCCAATGCTCGCGCGAATTCACGGCGAGCGCCGGCGGCGGCTCGCTGCCAATCGCGGTCGGAAAGAAGAAGAGCTCCGCCCCCAGGAGCGCCATCACCCGCGCCGTCTCGGGAAACCATTGATCCCAGCAGATGCCGACGCCGATGCGCGCAAAACGCGTATCCCAGACTTTGAACCCGGTATCGCCGGGGCTGAAGTAGTTCTTCTCCTGATATCCCGGGCCGTTGGGGATATGCGCTTTGCGGTATATCCCCAAGACCGCGCCGTCGGCGTCGACGATGGCGACGGAATTGAAGAACGCGCGCCCGGCGCTTTCGAAGAAGCTCACCGGCAGGACGACTTTCAACTCGCGCGCCAGCGCGCGAAAGTGCTGCACCGCGCGGCTCGCATCGACGCTGCGCGCGAGCTGCAGATGGCGCACATCCTGTTCGATGCAGAAGTACGGCGTCTCAAAGAGCTCGGGTAGGAGAATGATCTGCGCCCCGGCACGGGCTGCGGCTCGCACGGCCGCATCGGCCTTGGCGATATTGTCGGCAGCGTTCCAGTCGCAGGAGAACTGCAGCGCGGCGACGCTTACCGGACGCGGCTCGGCAAGAAAATGCTCAGGCTCCAACGGCCACCCCCGCTCCCAGTCAGTGCAGCAAGCGCTTGTCCTCAGACGCGCCGAGGCCCGGAAAGAGTGCCTGATCCAGCGCCTGTACGTAAGTGGAGACTTCAGCAGGACCGGGTACCAGGATGCGCCCGTTGATCAGGACATTCGGCGTCGCCATGACACCCAGGCCGTGGAGGCGCTTCTCCTCCGCGTCGATGAGATCTGCGCCGGCGCGCGGGTCATTGAATGCGGCGAGCGTCGCCTCTGCGAGGCCGCGCGAGCGCCCAAGCTCGGTGAGCACCCCGTGATCGCCGATATCCTCGCCGCGCTCGAAAAACGCGCTGAAGAGCGCATCCACGAGCGCCCCATGGGCGCCTTCGTGCTCGGCGAGCTTCACCAGGCGGTGCGCCTCGCGGGTGTCGGGCACGCTGCCCAGGCGCGCGAAGTCAAAATGAATGCCCAGGTCGAGCCCAGCCTGGGCCAGGGTCTCTTGCGCCAAGTCAACGCTTACGCCCGGGGGAAGGCGGGTCGCCAGATGGTCGCGCCAGGCGGCCGAGGCGGGCGGCACTTCGGCCTTGATGCGCAAGCCATGCCAGCGCAATGCCGGCACGGGGATGCCGTAGATGCTGTCGAGAGCACGCTCGAGCTTGCGCTTGCCGAGGAAGGACCAAGGACAGGCGAAATCCGCGATTAAGTCAAATTCGAGCGGCGGCCGGGCGACACTCGATGTCACAACTTGCGTATCCATGGCGTCTATCTGGAGCGACGACGCGGAAAAATCAAGCCGAGCGGACTGGGGCTTGTGCCCCCCGCGACGCAAGTCCCATCTGCTCGCTGATGCGCATCGCGGTCTCGAGCGCCCGCAGGCCGGCCGCGCCATTGACGATGGGCTCCCGGCCGCTGCGCACGCACTCAAGGAAGGAGTCGATCTCCTCCTTCAGGGCATCGCCCTGCTCGAAGCTGCGCTCGTCGATGATGACCGGCAGTTGTCCCGGCTCGAGCGGCCCGGGTCGCTTCTTGATGACCGTGAGGATCTTCTGCTGCAGATCGATCGACAGATACGCCTCATCCTCGAACACCCGCAATTTGCGCTCGGTCTTCATGCTGACGCGACTCGCCGTGGCGTTGGCGACGCAGCCGTTCTCGAAGCGGATGCGCGCATTGGCGATATCGATCTCATCGGAAAACACCGCGGTGCCGATCGCATCGACCGCCGCGACCGGCACGCCGACGATGGTCTGCACGATATCGATGTCGTGAATCATGAGATCCAGCACCACATTCACGTCCGTGCCGCGCTCGCGGTAGGGCGCGAGGCGGTGACACTCGATGAAGCGCGGCGCCTTCAAATAGGGCTCCGCCGCGCGGATCGCCGCGTTGAAGCGCTCAAGGTGGCCCACCTGCAGCACTTTCGAGTGCGCGCGCGCAAGCTCGATGAGCTGCCGTGCCTCCGCGGCCGTCTCGGTCACCGGCTTCTCGACAAGCACGTGGGCGCGGGCCGAGAGAAAATCGCGCGCGATTGCAAAGTGCGTAGGCGTCGGCGTCACGACGCTGACCACGTCAACGTGTCCCAGGAGTTCGCGGTAGTCCTCGAGCACCCGGCAGGAGAATTCACGCGCCGCCGCTTCGCGTGCCGCCGCGCGCACATCCACCAGCGCCACGAGTTCGCAGGCCGCAGCCGTCGCGTACTTCTGGGCGTGGAAACGCCCGAGATATCCCACACCGATGACTGCGGCTCTGATTTTCTCCATGGCGGCGCTATTATGCCCGGCGGCACACGAGGAACTCTTGCATTGGAATCCACAGCGTCCGACTCCGACCTGCCTGAGGATGAAGTGCCCGAGAGCCGCCGGCGCCTGCGCCGCGAGCTTCTGATCCTCGCCGCCGCCGGTGTCGTCGGCTTTCTCATCGTGCCCCTGCTCATCTGGACAGTGGGCCACTCGGCACTGGGGGCGTACAGCCACGGCGGCCCCGGCCGGCTGCTCGCGGACTTCATGAGCGGCCTCGCTCACGGTTCGCCCATCTACTGGGCGGTGGCGCTCGGCCCCTACGCGCTCACGCTGCTCGCCCGGTTCCTGTACGCCCAGGCACGCGGCCGGCGCTGAAGCCTGCGGCTCCCGGGCCCCGGCCGGGGAACTGCCCCCGTCTGCACGGCTCTAACCAGAAGCCTCTATACTCAGGGCCAGTACAGCCGTACGGCGAGTGCGAGGAACGCGATCAGCGCCACGTGGCTGGCGAAGCGCCAACGCCGCTCGCGCAGCTCCCCGTAAAAGCTCGCGGCGGAAGCCGCGGAGATCAGCGTGAAGACGGCGACGCCGCGCGCGAGGGGCACACGCTCCGGTGCGAAGCGGGCGGCGCTGTCAGAGAGGAAGAGGAAGACCACCCAGGTCAGGATGAGGCCGACGGCGATCGAGACTGCCGAGCCCATCACGATTCCGAGCAGTACTGCGAGTGGGCGCATGAGACTTGGGTGCAAGATGATCCGGCCGCGGCGCCGCACGCGCACTTGATGGTGCGCACCGGTCGCTCTAGCCTTGCAAGATTGCAGTGTACCGAAAAATGCGGGTGACATACGTGATGCGAAAACCCCTGCGGCGTTTTTCCGCCTGGATTGCAGCCCTGGTGCTGACCGCGACGGCGCTCGCCGTGGTGAGCGCAACGCCCGCTCCGGCGGCGAGCGCGCTCCTGCCCCCGGGCGCTGTCGCGCCCACCGACAACCAGCGCGCGATCGCGCGCAAAGTCGGGGCGATTCTCGAGCAGTACCATTACCGCCACGCAACCATCGACGGGCACTTCTCAAGCCAGGTCTACGATCGCTACCTCGATTTTCTTGACGGCCAGCGCAGCTACTTCCTCGCCAGCGACGTCGCCGAGTTCGAGCCGTGGCGCATGCGCTTCGACGACATGATTCACACCGGCGAGATCGACCCCGCCTACCTCATCTTCGCGCGCTTCCAGGAGAGAAATCGCCAGCGCATCCGCTATGCAATCGGCTTGCTCAAGAGCGAGCCGGACTGGGCCGCGAATGAGACCTTCCAGTTCGATCGCCTGCATACGCCCTGGCAGGCGAACGAAGCGGACATGAACGAGCTGTGGCGCAAGCGCGTGAAGAACGATGCCCTGTCGCTCATGCTCACCGACAAGACCTGGCCCGAAGCGTCCGAGATCCTGCGCAAACGCTACGAGCGCGTGCTGAAGCGCGTCGATCAGATCAAATCTGAGGACGTCTTCGAAAACCTCATGAACGCCTACGCGCGCACCTTCGATCCGCACTCCAGCTACTTCTCGCCGAATAACTCCGAGGAGTACCGCATCCAGATGAGCCTCAATTACGAGGGCATCGGCGCATCGCTGTCCACCGTCGATGACTACGTGACCATCTTGAATCTGATCCAGGGCGGACCTGCGGCCGTGGCCGGCACGCTGGCGCCCAACGATCGCATTACCGGTGTCAGCCAAAGCCACGACGGCGCGGTGGTCGACGTCATCGGCTGGCGCCTCGATGATGTGGTGCAGCTCATCCGCGGCAAAGCAGGCACGGTCGTGCGCCTGCAGGTGCTGCCGGCAGGCGCGCCGCCCGGATCCCCGGAGAAGAACCTCGAATTCGTACGCAACAAAGTCACGCTTGAAGCCCAGGCGGCGCACAAGGAGGTGCGCAACATCACGCGCGACGGCCGGGTGCTCAAAGTGGGCGTCGTCACCGTACCGGGGTTCTATCAGGACATCGCCGCGCAGAGTGCAGGCGATGAGAATTACCGCAGCACGACCCGTGACGTGCGCCGTCTGCTGGGCGAGCTCAAAGCCGAGCACGTCGATGGCCTGGTGCTCGATCTGCGCAACAACGGCGGCGGTTATCTGCCGGAGGCGACCGCGCTCACCGGACTATTTATCAAACACGGCCCGGTCGTGCAGCTGCGCGATACGACCGGCCGGCTCGAAGTGCTCGACGACCCGGAGCCCGCGAGCGACTACGACGGCCCGCTTGCCGTGCTCGTTGATCGCTTCAGTGCCTCGGCGTCGGAGATCTTCGCCGCGGCCATCCAGGACTATCACCGCGGCATCATTCTTGGCCAGCGCACCTTCGGCAAGGGCACTGTGCAGAATCTCGTGCCGCTCGATCGCTGGTCGGCGCGCCCCGTGAACGGCCAGCTGACGGTGACCATCGGCAAGTTCTATCGGATCACTGGCGAGAGCACCCAGCATCGCGGCGTCGAGCCCGACGTCGAGCTGCCCTCGCCCATCGACATGAAGGAAGTCGGCGAGAGCGCGCTCGACTCGGCGCTGCCCTGGGATCGCATTGCCGGCGTGCCGTTTCACACCGAAGGACAGGCGAGCACGCCCATCCCCGCTCTTGTCAGCGATGAGGATACGCGTGCGCAGCACGATCCGGACTACCGCTGGCTGGTCGCCGACATCGCCGCCATCGACAACATTCGCGAGCAGCACACGGTTTCGCTCAATCTCAACGCGCGCCGCGAAGAGCGCGCGCACGAGGATCATGATCGCCTGGCGCGGGAGAACGAGCGCCGTGCGGCCAAAAGTCAGCCGCCCCTGAAGAGCGTCGAGGAGCTGGAAAAGTCGGAAGCGCCGGATGTCGTCCTCACGCAGGCTGCCGAGATCATGGCTGACATGGTGACCGGCGTGCGCGCGGTGCCGGTGGTTCCCCCTCCGCCCGGCCGTGAGACCGCGCGCCGCAGCTAGCGCAACAGCACTCTGAAGAGGTCCCAGGTGTCCTCGGCGAGCACATTCGGCAGTTTGGCTGCGCTCGCCCCGGCGACCGAGTTGGCAAGCACGTCGCCTTCTGCAAAGGCGATCGAGTCGCTCGTCGGCGCCGTATCGGCCGCATTCCTGAAGCGCGCGATCTTGCGCAGCCGTTCGGTGCGCTCTTTGACTTCGTGCGCGATGTTGACGCGCGACTGGATGAGCGCACTGGCGCGTTCGATTTCCGCCATGAGCGCTTCGCACTCGGCGCGCGAGCCGTATTCGTCGGTGATCTCGCGGCGCGCCGTGGCCTCGCGCGCGAGCGCGACGAGCGTCGTCCTGCTCAAACGCATACACAGCACTTCGGCGTAGGCGATGGCGGTCAAGTTGATGGTGCGGCGCGCCTCGACCGACAGCCCGGGGAAATCCGGCTGCGGTTCCTGTTCGACTTCAGTCGACACCTGGCGCGCGGCATCCATCGCAACATCCGCAACGGCCGCCGCGGCGCGCGCCGCGTCGCGCTGGCGGGCGACCGCGCGGCGCTTGAAGTAGTGCCATATTCGGGTGAGGCGTGCGTGCGCAGCATTGAGTTCCGCCACGTGCTCGCGCGCTGCCGCGGCCGCGGTCTGCGCGGCATTCAGACGCGCCTCGACTTCCTGACGGCGCGCGAACTGGCGGCGGTTGTGCTCCGCTATGTGCGCGCGGCGCTCGCGCTCTTCGAGCTGCCGTGCAAGCTCGGCGACGAACTGCTCGATGAGTTCGCGCCCGAGCTGCCACAGCCGCCGCAGCTGGTAGAAGACGAGCGCCGGAAAGCCGCTTTCGGATAGACCGAGTCTCGTTTCGAGCACCCCCAGCATCTCCTGGGTGCGCAGGGTTGCGCCTTCCTGCTGTTTGATACGATCTTTGAGACGATAGATTTCGTCCTGCAGCGCGGCGTAGGCTTTCTTCAACTCGGCGCGGTTGCGAAATAACGCCAGCACGCGGTGATCCTCGGGATCTTCCGCGTCACGGCGTACGTAGCCCTTGAGCAGCCTCAGCTGTCGCAATGCGTTCATGAAAAATGCGGGAACCACCGCCGCAGCGCCTCAGGTGGGCGAAACGATCCTCGCGCCCGCAGAGAAGCGGTGGCCGCGCTCCACACAATATTCCAGCCACTTGTTTAACATCACATTGCGCGCCCAGCGCTGATCCAGTTCACGCTCCGCGCGGCTGCGCAGCGCCTTCAGGAGCGGATGCGGGTGTGAGGCGGCCCAGTCCTGGGCCTCCACCAAATGCGCATCGTGATAGATGCGGATGCGCATGTCCGGATATTCGAGCGGCTCGGTCGGATGCGCCAGAAGATAGGTCAAATTGAGCGTCGTGGTGTAGGGGCAGCGCTCGGTGACATTGAGAACGAGGTCACAGTCTGCAGCCACGCTGGAACGCTGGCGCCCGCAAAGCTCGCGCAGATTCGCAGCGAGCCACCCGAAGCGGATATAGTTGCTTTCGTAGAGGCCCATCAACGCCACGAAGCTGCGCGGGCGGGCGCGCCAGGAGACGAGTGTGAGCGTATCGTCGAACATGCAGCCGACTATATCGCAGCGCGCTCGCGGCGCAAGCCTGTCAAGTGGGGTTTTTTCGCAGTTTCTGCTTATTGAATCTTAAGGTCGCAGACGCCGCTCGATGCCGGTATTATTGAGGATGCGACTCGCGAGCTCCTCGATCGAGCACTCCGTAGTATCGAGCGACGGAATCGCGTAGCGTGCAAACAGCGCCTCGGCGGCGCGAATCTCATACTGTACTTGTTGCCGCGATGCGTAGCGGCTGTCCGGCCGGCGCTCCTGGCGGATCTGCTGCAGACGATCCGCCTTGATGGTGAGCGCGTAGAGTTTTTGGCGATAGGAGTTGACGCGCGGCGGCAGCGTGCCGGCCTCCAGATCATCCTCGGTCAACGGATAATTCGCCGAATAGATGCCGTACTGCAGCGCCATGTACAGGCCTGTCGGCGTCTTGCCTGAGCGCGACACTCCGAGCAAAATCACGTCCGCGCGCGCATAATCGGTGCCGTTGCCATCATCGTGCGCAAGCGCGAAATTGGTCGCATTGATGCGCGTCGTGTAGGTCGCAAGGTCTGCCATGCCGTGCGCGCGTCCGGCGCGATGCGTGGAGCGGGTCGCGAGTTCATCTTCGAGGGGGCCGACGAAGGCTGCAAAGAAGTCGAGAAACAGCGCGCGGCTGCCGAGCACGATATTGCGCACATCATCCTGCACGAGCGTACTGAAGACGATCGGGCGCAGCCCCTCCTCGTCCGCTGCGCGATTGATCCGGCGCACGGCATCCTCCGCCTTGTCAACGCTCGACACAAATGGCAAAGTCACGGTGCGAAATTCCAGACCCTCGAATTGCGTCAAGAGACTGTGGCCCATCGTCTCTGCAGTAACACCCGTCTGGTCCGATAGGAAAAAAACCGTCCGGCGGCTCATAGCATCGAGTCCTGTTTGGTGGCGCGCGTGAGCGCGGTTTTCGAGGAGTCCGATTGAACGCCTACGTCATCCCATTTGAACACCTGACGATGCGTGACGTCGAGACGGTCGGCGGCAAAAACGCATCGCTCGGCGAGATGATCGGGCAACTTGCCGGCCTTGGCGTGCACGTGCCGGGCGGCTTCGCCACAACCGCACAGGCGTTTCGCGACTTTCTCGTGCAGGGCGGGCTTGCCGCGCGCATCACCCAGGCGCTCGCCGGGCTCGACGTCGACGATGTGACCAAGCTCGCCGCGACCGGCGCCGAAATCAGAAAAGCCATCATGGCGACGCCTTTTCCAGCGCCACTCGAGCAGGCGGTGGTAGAGGCGCTGGCGCGCATGAGCGCAGGCGCCGAGATTGCGGTCGCCGTGCGCTCCTCGGCTACCGCCGAGGATCTGCCCGAAGCTTCCTTCGCAGGCCAGCAAGAGACGTTCCTCAACGTGCGCGGCGCCCCCGCCGTGCTGCGCGCAATGCACGAGGTCTTCGCCTCGCTCTTCAACGACCGCGCCATCGCCTATCGCGTGCATCAGGGCTTCGAGCATGTGGCCATCGCACTCTCGGCGGGCGTGCAGCATATGGTGCGCAGCGATCTTGGCGCAGCCGGCGTCATGTTTACGATCGATACGGACTCGGGTTTCCGCGACGTCGTGTTCATCACCGCATCTTACGGCCTCGGCGAGACCGTCGTGCAAGGTGCGGTCAATCCGGACGAGTTCTACGTCTATAAGCCCGCGCTGCGCGCCGCCAAGCACGCCATCATTCGCAAGAACCTCGGCGCCAAGGCCATAAAGATGATCTACGCCGCGCAGGGCGCGCAGCGCGTCGCGACCGTGGAGGTCCCTGCGGCCGAGCGTGCGCGCTTCTGTCTCAGCGACGCCGACATCCTCACGCTCGCGCGCCAGGCGCTCGTCATCGAGGAGCACTACGGACGGCCGATGGACATCGAATGGGGCAAGGACGGCGCGAGCGGCGAGCTCTTCATCCTGCAGGCGCGACCGGAGACCGTGCAGAGCAGAAGCGGCCGCGTCATTCAAAGATTCGCGTTGAAGCGCCGCTCGACGATATTGGCCACCGGCCGCAGCATCGGCCAGAGGATCGGCGCGGGACCTGCGCGCGTCGTGCGCAATGCATCCGAGATGGCGCGCGTGCAGACGGGCGACGTGCTGGTCGCCGACATGACCGACCCGGATTGGGAGCCGGTCATGAAGCGCGCCGCCGCGATCGTCACCAATCGCGGCGGTCGCACCTGCCATGCGGCCATTATTGCGCGCGAGTTGGGCGTGGCGGCGGTGGTGGGCTGTGGGGACGCGACCGAGCGCATTCGCGAGAGCCAGGAAGTCACCGTGTCCTGCGCCGAAGGCGAGACGGGCTATGTCTACGAGGGCATGCTCGATTTCGAGCGCAAGCAGATCGAGCTCGACGCCCTGCCCAAGATCCCCGTGAACATCATGATGAACGTCGGCAATCCCGACCGCGCCTTCGACTTCGCCGGAATCCCGCACCGCGGCGTGGGACTTGCACGCCTCGAGTTCATAATCAATCGCATGATCGGCGTGCACCCGCGGGCGCTGCTCGAGTTCGACCGGCTCGACGGCGAGCTCAAGGACCAGATCCGCGTGCAGATGGCGGGCTACTCGGATCCGGTCGGCTTCTATGTTGAGAAGCTCGCAGAAGGCATTGCCCAGATCGCCGCCGCCTTCGCTCCGCAGCCGGTCATCGTGCGCCTCTCCGATTTCAAATCCAACGAGTACGCCAATCTCATTGGCGGCCGCGCCTATGAGCCGAGCGAAGAGAATCCGATGCTCGGCTTCCGCGGCGCCGTGCGCTACGTGGATGAGAATTTCAGGCCGTGCTTCGAGCTTGAGTGCCGCGCGCTGCTGCGCGTGCGCGAGGACATGGGCCTGCGCAACGTACAGGTGATGGTGCCGTTCGTGCGCACCGTGAAGGAGGCGCGGCAGGTGACGCAGCTGCTGGCACAGAACGGTCTTGCGCGCGGCAAAGATGACCTCAAGATCATCATGATGTGCGAGCTGCCCACGAACGCGCTCCTCGCCGAAGAGTATCTGGAATATTTCGACGGCATGTCGATCGGTTCAAACGACATGACACAACTGACGCTCGGGCTCGACCGCGACTCCTCGATCGTCGCAAAGCTCTTCGATGAACGCGACCCGGCGGTGAAGGTGCTCCTGCAGATGGCGATCGGCACCTGCCGCCGCCTGGGCAAATACGTCGGGATCTGCGGGCAGGGTCCGTCTGATCACCCCGAGCTTGCGCGCTGGCTCGTCGAGCAGGGAATCGACAGCATCTCCTTGAATCCGGACTCGGTGATCGAGACGTGGATGTTCCTCGCCACGCCCGCCAACACCCCGCCGCCGCGCGAGGGTCAGCCGCCGGCGTAGGCGGCGGCGAAGAGCTCTTTGCGGTAGTGTTCGAGCTCGCGGATGGAATCCAGGATGTCCGCCTGCGCCAGGTGCGCACCCTCCTTGGCAAAACTCTCGGCGACGCGCGGCGCCCAGCGGCGCGCCAATTCCTTCAGTGTGCTGACATCCAGATTGCGGTAATGGAAGTAGCGCTCGAGCGCAGGCATTTGGCGTGCGAGAAAGCGCCGGTCCTGGCAGATGCTGTTGCCGCACATCGGTGAGGCGCCCGGCGGCACCCAGGGCGCGAGAAACTCGAGCGTGCGCGCCTCGGCCTCGCCGGCCGAAACCAAACTTGCGCGCACCCGCACGAGAAGTCCGGAGGAGCCGTGCTGCCTCTGGTTCCAGTCGTCCATGCCGGCGAGCACCGCCTCCGGCTGGTGAATCGCCAGCTCCGGTCCGCTCGCGAGAATATTGAGTTCCTTGTCGGTAACCACCGTTGCGATCTCGATGATCGAGTCGCTGTCGGGTTTCAACCCGGTCATCTCAAGATCGATCCAAATGAGATTGTCGTTCTTGGACATGCGCGCCGCTCCTGCGTCAGCCGAAGGAGCGCCGGCCCGAGAGCGCATGCGCGAGCGTGCCGCCGTCGACGTATTCGAGCTCGCCACCGATCGGCACACCGTGCGCAATGCGGCTCGCACGCACGCCGAAGGAGCCTGCGACCTCGCCCAGGAAATGCGCCGTCGCTTCACCCTCGACGGTGGGATTGGTCGCAAGGATGAGCTCGCGCACGCCTCCGGCGGCGAGAATGGCGCCGAGCTCACGCACACCGAGCTCCTCCGGACCGATGCGATCGAGCGGCGACAAATGCCCCATGAGCACAAAGTAGCGACCCTTGTAGCTGCCCGACTGCTCGATCGCGACCACATCGGAGGGCGACTCGACGACGCACAGAAGCGTTGCATCGCGCTCCGCCGACGCACAGATCGAGCAGTGCGTGTCCTCCGTCAACATGCGGCAGCGCGCGCAGCGCACCACCGTCGCAAGTGCTGAGCTCAAGGCCTGCGCCAGCGCGCTTGCACCGCTGCGGCCGTCCTGCAGCAGGTGAAAGGCCATGCGCTGCGCGCTCTTGGGGCCGACTCCAGGCAGTGTCTTGAGCGCATCGATGAGGCGCGTCAGCTGTGGCGAATGCCGCATGGTCAGAAAGGCAGCTTCATTCCCGGCGGCAGCTGCATGCCCGCCATCGCGCCCGCCATCTTCTCCTGCACGCGCAGCTCGACGCGATGCACCGCGTCGTTCACCGCCGCGGCAATCAGGTCCTCGAGAAGTTCGCGATCATCGCCCGCGACCGCCGGCTCGATCTGCACCTTCTTCACCTCGTGACGGCCGCTCATCGTCACCTTCACCATGCCGCCGCCGGACTCGCCGGTCACCTCGATGCTCGCAACCTCGGACTGCGCCTTCTCGACGTTCTCCTTGAGCGCCTGCGCCTGCTTCATGAAATTGCCCATATTGCCACGCATCTAACTCTCCTCGATTTCGCCTATTTGATTGATCGCACCGAATCCGGCAGCAGCGTCGCACCGAAGCGCTCCCGCAGCGCCTGCACTCCCGGATCGGACTCGAGCGACTCGCGCGCCGCCGCCAGCTGTGCGAGCGACGCGTGCTCATCCGCGCGCGCCGGTGACAGCGCATCGGGTGCGGTCGGCTCGAACTCCACGCGCACGGTTTCGCCAAAATGCCGCGACAGCGCCTGTGCCAGTTTTTCCTGCTGCGCCGGGGTGCTGACGAATGGGCGCGCCGGATCAAGCGCCAGACGCACGACGCCGCGCTCGCGCCCGAGGAGCACGCAGTGACTGGCAAGCTGGCGCGCCGCTCCCGTGAGCTCAAGCTGATTCAGTATGCCGCTCCAGGAGAGCGCGCCTGCCGTGTCCGGCGGAGCGGCTTGTGCGGCGGGCGCAGCGGCGGCCGGCCGCGCCTGCACCGGCGCGAGCGCCGGCAGTGCCGCCGTGGCGCGCGCCTCGGCGCCGTCCGCGGGACGAAACGCCAGCATGCGCAGGAGCGTCATCTCAAAGCCGGTGCGCGGGTCGGGCGCGAGCGCAAGGTCACGCCGCCCCAGAATGGCAGTCTGGTAGAAGAGCTGCACGTCCTCGCGCGACAGGCTCTGTGCGAGTGGCTCGAGGAGTTCGGCCGCATACAGCTCATCGCCGGCGAAATCCGCGATCGATTGTTTCAAGGCAACGCGCGCGAGCAGCGCCGCGAGCTCATCGAGCACCTGCGCATAATCCGGAGCGAACTCCTCAAGGGCGCTTGCCGCCTGCATGAGAGCCGCGCCGTCAAATGCTGCAAGATGCCCGGCAAGCCGCAGCACATGATCGCGCGCGACAGTCCCCAACATGGCGCGCGCCTCCGCCTCGCCCGCACGGCCGCCGCCAAAGGCGATCAACTGGTCAAGGAGCGAGAGCGCATCGCGCACGCTGCCATCGGCCGCCTGGGCGATGAGGCGCACGCCCGCCGCCTCAAATGCGATGCCTTCGGCTTCGAGGATGTGCCGCAGGCGCTCGGCAATCATCGGCACTGGCAGGCGCTTCAGATTGAACTGCAGGCAGCGCGAGAGCACCGTCACCGGAAGCTTTTGCGGATCGGTGGTCGCGAGCAGGAACTTCACGTGCGGCGGGGGCTCCTCGAGAGTCTTCAGGAGCGCATTGAACGAGTGCGCCGAGAGCATGTGCACCTCGTCGATGAGATACACCTTGTAGCGGCCGCGGGTCGGTGCGTACTGCACATTGTCGAGAAGCTCGCGCGTGTCATCGACCTTGGTGCGTGAAGCCGCGTCCACTTCGAGCAGATCGACGAAGCGGCCGGCGTCGATCTCGCGGCAGGCCGCGCATTCCCCGCAGGGCTCGGCGCTCACGCCCTTCTCGCAGTTCAGACACTTCGCCAGAATCCGCGCGATGGTCGTCTTGCCGACGCCGCGCGTGCCGCTGAAGAGAAACGCGTGATGCACGCGACCGCTCGTCAATGAATTGCTGAGCGCGCGCAGCACATGCTCCTGCCCCACGAGCTCGGAAAATTTTCTCGGCCGCCATTTGCGCGCTAACGCCGTGTAGCTCATCGTTCCCGCCGGCGCCGCAGCGCCGTCATGCAAAAATGAAAAATCGCGCCCCGCGCGCCTGTGGCCAATGCGCCGCCCTGATTCCAAAGGGAGGCGGCCCGCACCAGCTTGAACTCCGGCACCCGACATCGCCGCTGCCGCTGCTCCCTTCCGGGCCTGACGGGATTCACGACTAGTCGTCGCGGAGAAACCGATGCGAGCCACCATTGAACGCGCAGCGTGATCGCCCGTACGCCCGAAGCCGGCGAGGAGCGTGGGATGCGAATAAAAGGAGCGCCGAGTGAAATCAGTAAGTTACTGAAAAATCTCGATCCGTCCCCTGTCTACCCCGCGCCTCCTCTGATTTGGCAGTCGATTTGGCGCAAGCCAAAATCCATCGCCGCGTCACAGGAGACAATATTACTACATGGACCGAAAGGCGCGGACAATGCGCGCCGGGCAGCGGCCGTGCCCCATGAACCATCGGCGGTGCGCCGCTGCGACGGCGGCTGCGCAGTTGGCGCCATCTGCGGCGCAAGCGGTCGCATTTGGACGCCACGCGGTGGCGGAGAGGGTGGGATTCGAACCCACGAACACCCGTTAAGATGTTACTGGAATTCCAGTCCAGCGCCTTCGACCGCTCGGCCACCTCTCCGCGTCAGCGAAGTATAAGTGCTTAAGCCTGCGGCGGCTTCACGGGCTTCGGCACCACAAACGACGGCGGCGTATCGAGGCAGGGCTCCTTGCGGGTGCGCGGCGGCGGCGCCGGTTCATTCAGATCCGGAATGCGCAGCGCCGCGCGCGTATCCGGCGCGCTCAAGCCGATGGGAGTCTTCAGGGGCGCGATGCTGCGCGCGTTCGCATAGGGCTGCGGATCGTTGCAGGTGTTGTTGGCTCCGTGGCGATGGAAGAAACACCCGCTCAAGGCAACGAGCCCGAGCGCGACGATGATGCGTGGCAGCCAAACGGATCTCATGAATACTCCAGTCAAAATACAACTCCCGCCGCGCGGGCGCTCGCCTCGAGGGTCGCATGATACGTGCTTGCAAGCTCGGTGAGCGGCAGCCGGATCCCCGGTCCGATAAGTCCCATGCGCGCCAGCATCCACTTGGCCGGGATGGGGTTCGCCTCTATGAAGAGGTCGCGGTGCAGCCCGCGCAGCGGTGCATCGCGCTTCTCGGCCGTGACACGCTCGCCGCTCGCCGCTGCGCCGGCCAAGTCTGCCATGGCCCGGGGAGCCACGTTCGCCGTCACGGAAATCACCCCCCGTGCCCCGCAGAGCATCGCCTCGCGCGCCGTTGCGTCATCCCCGCTCAGCACCACGAAGTCCGGCCCGCAGCAGTCCAAAAGCTCGCGCACGCGTGCAATCTGCGGTACCGCCTCTTTGATACCGACGATGGCGGAAAGTTGCGCCAGACGCGCAACCGTAGCCGGCAGCATGTCGACGGCGGTGCGCGCGGGCACGTTGTACGCCAGAACCGGCACGCGCGCCGCCTGCGCAACCGCCGCGTAGTGCCGGTACAGCCCCTCCTGAGTCGGGCGGTTGTACGCCGGTGTCACCACGAGGAGCGCGGCAATTGGCAGCTGCGAGAGCCGCTGCACGCGCGCAACCGTCGCCGCCGTGCTGCTGCTGCCGGCCCCGGCGATGACTGGCAGGCGCTGCCCGAGCTGCGCGCACGCGCGCTCGGTGAGTTCCAGGATCTCCGCGTCCCCGAGGGTTGCCGCCTCGCCGCTGGTGCCGCCGACCACGACCGCGCTCGTGCCGTTGGCGAGGTGGAAATCCAGCAACCGCGCCCACGCCGCAAAATCGAGCGAGCCGTCGGGGCGCATGGGCGTGACGATCGGGACCAGACTGCCGGAAAACATTCTAAAAACCCACGGGCCGGATGCGCGAGCGCGCGATGTTACGAGCCGGTGCTCAACCTAAGCAAGCTCGGTCGCGCCCAGCCTGCGCACCCGCTAAACTGCCCGCTCAAAGCGAAGGACTGACACCCGTCGACACGATGAAGCAACACCTTGCGGTATCCGCGATCGGCAGCGATCGCACAGGGATGGTCCATGACCTCACTCGCCTGGTGAGCGAGTGCGGCGGCAACATCAGCGAGAGCCGCATGGCGGGCTTGGGATCGGAGTTCGCGATGCTGCTGTTGATTTCGGGCAACTGGCATGCGCTGGCGAAGCTCGAAACGGAATTGAAGCGCCTCGCCGACTCAAGCGGCCTCATACTGCATTTGAAGCGCACCGAGCCGCGCTCGGCGCGCTCCGACATGCTGCCCTACTCCATCGATGTTGTGTGTCTGGATCAAAGCGGCATCGTTTCCGGGCTCTCCGGGTTCTTTTCCAGCCGCAGCATCGACATCGCGGAAGTATCCACCAGAAGCTATCCTGCCGCGCACACCGGTGCGCCGATGTTTTCGGTGCAGATGATCGTCAACGTTCCCAGCCGCATCCACGTTGCGCATCTGCGCGAGGAGTTCATGGAGTTCTGCGATTCCCTGAACCTCGATGCCATACTGGAGCCGGTGAAGTCTTGAAGCTCGGCAGCAAGGTTGCGGATTTCTCGCTGCCTGCCACCGGCGGCGCAGACTTCCGGCTCAAAGACGTCGCCGGCAAGAAGCTCATCATTTACTTCTACCCCAAAGACATGACCTCCGGGTGCACGCGCGAATCCCAGGATTTTCGCGATCTGCACGCGGCCTTCCGCAAGGCGGGCGCGCGCATCGTCGGTGTATCGCGCGACGGCATCGCCTCGCACGAGAAATTCAAGGCGCGCGAAAAGCTGCCCTACGAGCTCCTCGCCGACGAGGACTCGAAGCTCTGTAAGCTCTTCGATGTCATCCACGAGAAGAGCATGTACGGCCGCAAATTCTTAGGGATCGAGCGCAGCACTTTTCTGCTCGATGGCGCCGGTGTGCTGCAGCGCGAATGGCGCAAGGTCAAGGTCCCGGGTCATGCGGAGGAAGTCCTTGAAGCGGCGCAGTCTCTCTGAGCCGGGCCCGGCCGCCGCCGGCAGCGAAGGCGCGCGCACGGCGGGCGCGCGCGGCATGCGCCGCCTGTTCGTGCTCGATACCAACGTGCTGATGCATGATCCGACGGCGATCTACCGTTTCGAGGAGCACGACGTCTATCTGCCGATGGTGGTGCTCGAGGAGCTCGACGCCCACAAGAAAGGGCTGTCCGAGGCTTCGCGCAACGTGCGCCAGATCAGCCGCTTCCTCGATGACATGATTCGCGGTGCAACCAAGGAGCGCATCGATCGCGGCCTGCCGCTGCCCGCATCCGAGTCCGGCAACCATGGCCGCAAGAAGGCGAGCGGCCGGCTCTTCTTCCAGACGCGGCAGCTCGAGAGCGCGCTGCCGGCGAGCCTGCCCGGCCAGAGCACGGACAATGCGATCCTGTCGCAGACGCTGGCGCTCGTCAGCGAAAATCCCGATGCGCGCGTGATTCTCGTATCGAAGGACATCAATCTGCGCATCAAGGCCGCAGTGCTCGGCATCCATGCGGAGGATTATTACAGCGACAAGACCATCGAAGACGCGGATATCCTGTACACCGGCGTCACCTCGCTGCCGCGCAATTTCTGGGAGCAGCATGGCGAGAACATGCGCTCCTGGAAGGAGGCGGAACGCACCTTCTACGAACTCACCGGTCCCGCGGTGCGCACCTGGCAGCCCAATCAGTGCGTGTACGAAGACAGCCCGCAGGGAATCGAGGCCATCGTGCGCCGCGTCGCAGGCGACACCGCAACTTTGGAGCTCATGCGCGACTACCGCAGCGCGCGCAACAGTGTGTGGGGCATCAGCGCCCGCAATCGCGAGCAGAACTTCGCCTTGAATCTGCTCATGGACCCCGAGGTCGACTTCGTAACCGTGCTCGGGCCTGCGGGCACGGGCAAGACGCTGCTCGCCCTGGCCGCCGGACTCATGCAGACGCTCGAGACCAACCGTTTCGTCGAGATCATCATGACGCGCGTGACCATCCCGCTCGGCGAGGACATCGGTTTTCTGCCGGGCACGGAGGAGGAGAAGATGGAGCCGTGGATGGGGGCGCTCATGGACAACCTGGAAGTGCTGACCCAGAGCCAGGAAGGCGGCACCTGGGGCCGCGCGGCGACCAACGACCTGCTGCGTAACCGCATCAAGATCCGCTCCTTGAATTTCATGCGCGGGCGCACCTTCCTCAATCGCTACATCATCCTCGATGAGGCCCAGAACCTTACGCCGAAGCAGATGAAGGCCCTGGTGACCCGCGCCGGACCCGGCACCAAGCTCGCCTGCCTCGGCAACATCGCCCAGATCGATACGCCCTATCTGTCCGAGATGACCTCCGGGCTGACCTATGTGGTCAACCGCTTCCGCGGCTGGGCCCATTCGGGGCATATCACGCTGGTGCGCGGCGAGCGGTCGCGCCTGGCCGAGTACGCTTCGGATATTCTCTAGCGGCGGGGGTGGCGAAACTCCCATGTCCTCCTCCGGTCCAACTCCCAGGCTTAGCGCGCCCCGCAAGGAATTCATGCGACTTCTGGCAAGGCTCTTCCCCGCCGCACTCGCTGTAAGCTTGACCGTGGCAACCGGCGCCGTCAGCGCCCAAACCGAGCTGCCGGATATCGGCAACCCGGTCGCGGCCACCATTACGGTGGACGAAGAGCGCCAGATCGGCGAAATGATCACCAAACAGCTGCGTGATCAAGGCAAGATCATCGACGATCCGGAAGTCGACGAATACGTGCAGTCGCTCGGCCTGCGCCTGGCATCCCAGGCCTCGGACCCCGCTACGCGCCACTTCCAGTACTTCACCGTCAACGAGCCGGGAGTCAACGCTTTCGCCATCTTCGGCGGCTTCATCTTCTGCAATTACGGCACCATCCTCGCGAGCGGCAACGAATCTGAGCTCGCAAGCGTCCTTGCGCACGAAACTGCGCACGTCACCCAACGCCATCTGGCGCGCGAGGTGAATGCCCAGAGCCACCAGGGCCTGGAGCAGGCGGCCACCATCTTGGGCGCGATCCTGATCGGCGTCCTCGCCGGCGGCAACGGCCAGGCGATGGAGGGCGCGGTGGCCGCCGCAGAAGGAATGGCCATCCAGCGGCAGATCAATTTCACCCGCACCCAGGAATACGAGGCGGATCGCGTCGGTATTGGCTTTCTGGCCTCTGCAGGCTTCGACCCGAACGCCATGGCGAATTTCTTCGAAGCCATGTCACGCCATGAGGGCCTGAACGGCGCATGGGTGCCGGAGATGCTGCGCGACCACCCGGTGACCGCCAATCGCGTTGCCGAAGCGCGCGCCCGCGCCGCCCAGTACGAGCACCGCAAGCCCAACCAGTCCGTCGGCTATGCCCTCATCAAGGAGCGGGTACGCGTGCTCACGACTCCGCGCGAGGAGCTCATTCATCTGTACACGGATATCGGCGCCGAACACGAGCCAGAGCTTGACAAAAGCTATGGGCAGGCACTGACACTGATCGCCATCGGGCGGCCCGCCGCGGCCGTTGCGATCCTGGAGCCGCTGGTCAACCACCACCAGGGCAACACGCTCCTGTATGCCGCACTCGGGCAGGCGCAGATGGCGGCCAAGGAGCCCAAGGAGGGTCTTGCGACTTTTGAGACGGCGCTCGGACTGTTTCCGCGCAACGTGCCCTTGAGCATCCGCTACGCCGAAGCGCTCCTGTCCGCAGGCCGCCCGCGCGATGCGCACATGGCGCTGCTCGACCTCTTCAACAACATCGAGCCCACGCCACCGCAGATTCGGCTCACCGCCATGGCGGCGAGCGCTGCCGGCGATGCGGGCGATGCCTACTACTACATGAGCGAGTACCACATCGCGAACGGCGATCTCACCCTGTCCGTGCAGCAGCTGCAGCTTGCCCTGACGGCGCCGAACCTGACCATCGTGCAGAAGGAGCGCTATCAGGCGCGGCTCGATGAGATCCGCGATTACCTCGCCACCGCGCACATGCAGCGCGCGAGCAACAACCAGTAGCAGCCGAGCACGCACGGGAAGCTTTCGTCCACAGGGCTGCTACACTCGGGCCCCGTTCGCCCGCCGCGCCAAATCGCATGAGTCCACCTGCCCGCGTCAGGATCCGAGCCCTCCTCCTCGGCTTAGGCTGTCTCACAATCCTCGGCTGCGCATCGCAGGCGCCGTTGAAACGCGATCCGCGCGACCCGCTGGAGCGCATGAACCGGGCCACCTTTGCCATCAATGAGAAGCTCGACCGGGCGTTCGCCAAGCCTGTGGCCCGCGCCTATCGCCACGTGACGCCGCATTTCGTGCAGACCGGCGTGTCGAACTTCATGGACAATATCAACTACCCCGTCGTGATCGTGAACGATGTGCTGCAGGGGAAATTCAAGCCCGCGCTTTCCGACACCGGCCGCTTCCTACTGAACAGCATCGCCGGAGTAGGCGGGCTCTTCGATCCGGCAACCGTTGCGGGCCTGGATAAGAACGCGGAGGACCTGGGGCTTACGCTCGGCAAGTGGGGCGTGCATCCCGGGCCCTATCTGATCCTGCCCATCCTCGGCCCGTCGACCGTGCGCGACGGCATCGGCAGGCTCGGCGATGAATTCATCACGCCGCAGAATTACATCAGCAACGATTGGATACGTTACGGCCTCGATGGCCTGTACTACCTTGATCAGCGCGCGCGGCTCTTGGATGTGGAAGGCGCGCTCGACAACGTGTTTGACCGCTATGCGGTGCTGCGCAGCGTCTATCTGCAACACCGCCAGTACAAGATCACGGGCGCCACTGAGTCCGAGGACGTACCGGAGGATGAGCCGCCGCCGGATCCGGACGCCAAATAGCGCCTGGCACGATCCTATCGTTCTGGCGGGCGCGAGCCGGTAGAAAATCAAGCGCCGCGCCAGCGCCGGCCGCTGCACTTGGCGAATTTGCGCCCGAGGGCTGAGGCATGTCCGATCTGTCGAATTTTCCGATCACCCGCAAATGGCCCGCCCGGCATCCACAGAAGATTCAGCTGTATTCGCTGCCGACGCCGAATGGCGTCAAAGTCTCGATCATGCTCGAGGAAACCGGCCTGCCCTACGAACCGCACCTCGTGCGCTTCGAGGCCAATGAGCAGAGGTCGCCGGAATTTCTGTCGCTCAATCCCAATAACAAGATCCCGGCCATCATCGATCCCAATGGCCCGGACGGTGCGCCGTTGCCGCTGTTTGAGTCCGGCGCGATTCTCATTTATCTGGCCGACAAGGCCGGCAAATTCCTGCCGGGCAATGCGGCAGGCCGCTATCAGACACTGCAATGGCTGATGTTTCAGATGGGCGGCATCGGGCCCATGTTCGGCCAGTTGGGGTTCTTCAATAAATTTGCCGGCAAGGACTACGAGGACAAGCGCCCGCGCGACCGTTACGTGGCGGAGTGCCAGCGTCTGCTCGGCGTGCTCGATCGCGAGCTTGCACGGCAGGCATGGATCGCGGGCGACGCCTACACCATTGCCGACATCGCAACCTTCCCCTGGGTGCGCAACCTCATCGGCTTCTATGAAGCGGGCGATCTGGTCGGGATTGCGAATTTCCCGCATGTCACGCGCGCCCTGGCAGCGTTTCTCAAGCGTCCGGCGGTCATACGCGGGCTTGAGATCCCGGCGCAGCCCAAGGCATAGGGCGTGTTGCGGCTCATTGGGCACCCCGCGCGGCGCCCGCGCCGCGCGCGGATCATTCTCCGGTCGTGTCCTTCAAGGAAACGCCGAACATGCCGTGCGGTGTGATCCCGACGAGGAGTTCATGGTTGGGGCCCTGCGGCATGCGGAGGAAGGGCAAGCCATCGTGCGCCAGCACTTTGGCGCGCCGCTTCCATTCCGGGTCTTCGTTGAACTTGAGCACGATCTGATGTTGCAGCTCGCTGCCGTCTGCGCCAGGCGCCGCGCGATTGGCGGTGAGGGATTCATACAGCCGTCCCCTTGCCGAACCTGCCTGGGTCGCGCGCAGGGCCGACTCGAAGGTCGCCCCGCAGCTCGCGCCGCGCGCGACGCCCACGCACAGCTCCATCACGTGGTGCTGGAGCACGGCCACGGCGCGCGTCTTGGAGGCGGCTGCCTGCAGGCGCAGCTGCGCGAGCGTGCCAGCCTGCGCCTGCTGCGCCCCTGGGCCAAATGCGAGCATGAGCGCGATCACCCCGGCAGCGATCCGTGCGTATCGCGACTTGAGGTTTCTCCCATGCTTAAGCATGGGCCCATGGTGGGCGCAGCGGCGCGCTGCGTCAGTCGGCTACCGCACAGGACTATCGGACCTGAGTCGCCTTTCTTTGTGTCGGACGATTCCGACACATGAGCTGATTATGCAGTAACGCCCTGACTCAAGAGGGCCTCCACCTCACTAATGTGCGCGACCGCGCGGATCGGCGCGGGCAGATTCATGAAGCGGACCGTGCGGCCCTGGCGCTTGGCGAGCGCAAGCCAGTCGAGAAGCACGGCTAGCCCGGCGCTGTCGGATGCGGTGACGGCGCTGCAGTCCACTGCGAGTGCAGGACCGCCCGGAACGGCAAGCAGCCTCGATGCCGCCGCGCGGGCGTTTCGGGCCGTGCCAAAGGTCAGCGCGCCGCGGACCTCAACCTTTCCCGAGCCGAGATCCACCACATCCACCGCTTCGCCCGCGCCTGCTGGCATGGCTTTTAGCCCTTGGCGGCGGGCTTACCGCCGCTTTCCATCCGGCTGATCACTTCATCGAGTCCCTTCTGATCGATCTCCGAGCCGAAGTCTTCGCGAAAGCTCTTCACGTAGCTGATGCCATCGATGACCACATCCCAGGCCTTCCAGCCGTCAGGCTCGCGACGCATGCTGTAATTCACCGGCACGGTGCTGCCGTTGTCGCGCTTCACCTCCGTGCGCACCGTGGTGCGGTCGGTGTCCGAGCCCATTTTCGTGGGAAACACCTTCAGGCGATCGCCGGTAAAGTCGACCAGCGATTTGCCGTAGTTGGCCTCCATCGAGTGATAGAACGCGGTGACGAAGCGCTTGCGCTGCTCCGGCGTCGCATCGCGCCAATGCGTGCCGAGCACGAGCTTGGCTGCGTATTCGGTGTCGAAATGCGGCAGCAGGACCTTCTCGACGAGCGCGTCGATCTTCGACGGATCCTTGCGGTACTCGGCACGGTTCGCATCCAGCTCCTTGAGCATGGTGCGCGCGACGCCGTCGAGCATCTGCGATGGATCGGATGAGTTCGCATCCTGCGCGCTCGCGGCGCCCGCGAGAACCACAGCACCGATGACTGCAATCAATGACTTCATTTCTTGGACTCCTCACCCTTGCTCGCGTAGCCGGCAAAGAACTTGTTGATCAGACTCTCGAGCACGATCGCGGACTGCGTCTGCTCGATGTCACTGCCATCCTTCAAGTAGGTCTCGGATCCTCCGGCGCTGATCCCGACATACTTGCCGCCGAGGAGCCCCTGCGTCTGGATGCTCGCGAAGCTGTCGTCGGGTATCTGATTGAACTGCGGATCAAGGCGCATGGTTACAACCGCCTTGTAATCCTTGGGATTGAAGCGGATCAGCTGCACGACGCCGATGCGCACCCCGGCCATGGTCACTGGCGATCCGGTCTTCAGATCCCCGACATTCTCGAAGCTTGCGCTCACCGTGTAGCCCTTGCGGTAGCCGGTGAGCTTCAGGCCGTTGGCGGGCAGCTGCGTCGTCAGAAACAACAACGCCGCGAATCCCAGCAGGACAAAAAGGCCGGTGCCGATCTCGAGTGCTCGATTGTTGTCACGCATGAAAGTTCCTTTCAAATAAAGCAGGCGGTCAGCACGTAGTCGAGGAGCAGGATGAGCACCGATGAGGCCACCACCGTGCGCGTGGTCGCAAGCCCCACTCCCGCGGCGGTGGGCTCCGCATGATAACCCTCGTACACCGCAATCAGACTGCAGGCGAGGCCGAACACCAAGCTCTTGACTATGCCCTCCATCACATCCTTCAAGCCGACGTTACTTTGCATCTGCGACCAGAATGCACCGCGATCCACGCCCATCAGCTTCACGCCCACGAGCTGCGCGCCGAAGAGCCCAATGATGCTAAACACCGCCGCGAGGAACGGCATTGCAACGACGCCGCCCAGAAATCGCGGCGCGGCAACGTACCGCAGCGGATCGACCGCCATCATCTTCATCGCCGTCAACTGGTCGGTCGCACGCATGAGGCCGATCTCGGAGGTGAGCGAGGTACCGGCCCTGCCAGCGAAGAGCAGCGCGGTGATGACCGGCGAGAGCTCCTTCAGGAGCGCGATCGCCGCCGCGGTGCCGAGCGCCTCCTCGGAGCCGAAGCGCTGCAGCAAATCAAAGCCCTGCAAGGCGAGCACCATGCCCACGAACAGGCCCGAGAGCATGATGATGACGAGCGAGCGCGCGCCGGCGTTGTAGATCTGATAGACGATCAGCCGCGGACGCGCGAGCGCCGGGCCGCACTGCGCGAGCATGCGGCAGAAAAACACGGCAACCGCGCCCATCTTGCGCACACTGCGTGTGAAGAGGGCATCGGAGAGCGCGACGCTCATGGGTTTTCCACTGCGAGGAGCGCCTGATAGTAGTCGGGGGCCGGATAGTGAAAGGGCACCGGACCCTCGGCGCTGCCCTCCATAAACTGGCGCACCACGGCAAGCGAGCTGTCACGCAGTTCCTGCGGCGTGCCGGTGGCGACCACGCGCCCGCCGGAGAGGAGGTAGCTGTCGTGCGCGATCTGCGCCAACTCCGGAACGTCGTGCGACACGACGACGCTTGTGATCCCCAGGGCTTCATTCATCTGGCGGATGAGCCGCACGATCATGCCGCGCGAAATGGGATCGAGGCCCACGAAGGGTTCATCGTAAATCAGAAGTTCCGGGTCCATCACGATGGCGCGCGCGAGCGCGACGCGGCGCGCCATGCCGCCGGAGAGCTCAGCGGGCGCTAGGTCGGCGGCGCCGCGCAGGCCCACCGCCTGCAGCTTGGTGAGGACGAGAGTACGCAGCAGCGGCTCAGGCAGATTGGTATGTTCGCGTAACGGAAAGGCGACATTCTCAAACACGTCGAGATCGGTGAGGAGCGCGCCGTTCTGAAACAGCATGCCCATGCGCTTGCGCATGGCAAACACCCCGGCCGCGCTCAACGTGGCGAGATCCCGGCCCCACACCTTAACCTGCCCGCGGTCAGGCGCAATCTGCGCCGTCATCAGGCGCAGCAGAGTCGTCTTGCCGGTGCCGCTCGGCCCCATGATTCCCGTGATGCCCCCGCGGCGCACGATGAGGTCGAGGCCGTCGAACACGGTGTGCCCGTCGATGGCGTAGCCGACGCCGCGCACGTCAATCAACACCTCGGCGCCGGAAGCTGCCGATGCTGGCACGGGTTTATCGGGGCCCGTCACGCATTAGCCGCGCGCGCCCCATCAGGCCGCCTGAGTTTCCATGGCTGGCGCATACGCGCCGGTGGTCGCAAGCCCGTTCAACTGCGCGCGCCGCAGCAGTTCCTTCTGTGCCGCGGCGACATTGGCACTCGCGCCGGCCCAGGCGCTCAAAGCCGTATCCTGGAGTGCGCGCCCGTAGCTAAAGGTGAGCGGCCAGGGCAGCGGCCCGAGACTATTCATGAGCGACAGATGCTGCGTGGCCTCCGCCGGGGACTGGCCGCCGGACAGAAACGCAATGCCGGCCACCGCCGGCGGCACGTGGCGCCTGAGACACCGCACGGTTGCCTGTGCCACCTGCTCGGGTGTCGCGCGCATGCTGGCCTTCTTGCCCGAAATCACCATGTTGGGCTTGAGCACCATGCCCGCGAAGTCGATGCGATGCTGGAAGAGCTGGCCGAATACCGCCTGCAGAACCGACTCCGTCACCTCCTCGCAGCGCTCGAGCGAGTGCGCTCCGTCCATCAGCACCTCCGGCTCGACGATCGGGACGATGTCCTGCTCCTGGCAGAGCGCCGCATAGCGGGCGAGCGCGTGCGCGTTGGCCTTGATCGCAAAAGCCGTCGGCACGCCGGCGCCAATGTCGATGACGGCACGCCACTTGGCGAAACGCGCGCCGAGCTTGCGGTATTCGCTCAGTCTCTCGCGCAGGCCGTCCAGGCCCTCGGTGATCGTCTCGCCGGGAAACTGCGCGAGCGGCTTGGCGCCGGTGTCGACTTTGATGCCGGGAATGATGCCGTTCTTCTCAAGGTAAGCGGGGAATGGGACGCCGTCGCGTGTCTTCTGCCGCAGGGTCTCATCATAGAGAATGACGCCGCTGATCCAGGCCGCGGCGCCCGGCGCCGTGAACAGCATCTCCCGGTAGCTCCTGCGGTGCTCTTCGGTCGATTCGAGCTTGATGCCGGCGAAGCGCTTGGTAATTGTGCCCGTGCTCTCATCCGCGGCCAGGATCCCCTTGTTCTTCACCATCATGGCGCGCGCCACGCGCGCAAGTTCACCGCGATCCATCATCCACCCTCCGGTAATCAAGCCCGAAAGAATACCAAATCGCGCCCCCGGGGAGCCTTGCGGCACCGAATAACTTGCGCGTTCCGCTTGGTGCCCCACGCAATTAGTACTAAAATAGTCCTAATGCGCAAGAGCCTGGGCGTAAGCTTGGGTTTAAGCCATCACCCGAAGGCCTACCATGTTACGCATCAGCCGACTGACGGACTACGCGACGGTCATACTCGGCGTCCTCGCGGCGCAGCCCGAGCGCGTGCAGACCGCCGCGGCCATTGCCGCCCGCACCCGCATCCGCGCGCCCACCGTGAGCAAGCTCTTGAAACAGCTGCACCGGGCGCAACTCGTGACCTCGAGCCGCGGACTGCACGGCGGCTATCAGCTCGGGCGGCCCGCCCATGAGATCAGCGCCGCGGCCATCCTCGACGCCCTCGAGGGACCTCTGGCGCTGACCGACTGCGCTGCCGGCCACGGCCATTGCGGCATCGAGGAGACCTGCCGCGTGGGGCGCGGCTGGCAGCGTCTGAATTTGGCCATCCGCCGCTCGCTGGCGGACGTGAGCCTCGCGCAGCTTGCCGGGCTTGAGGCCGCGCCCGCGCTGCTCGCGCAGCGCGAGCTCAAAGACACGGATTTTGAACGTCCATGAGTGAAACCACGAACGGCCTTGAAGCGCTCCTCGAGCGCGGCTACCAGCATGGCTTCGTGACCGATATCGAATCGGACACGGTGCCGCCGGGCCTCGACGAGGACGTCGTACGTTTGATCTCGCGCAAGAAGGGGGAGCCCGAATTCCTGACCGCCTGGCGGCTCAAAGCCCTCAGGCATTGGCTGACAATGCGCGAGCCGCACTGGGGGCACGTCAGCTACGCGCCGATCGACTATCAGAGGATCTCGTACTATTCCGCGCCCAAGGCGCGCAAGGACGGCCCGAAGAGCCTGGCGGAGGTGGATCCCAAGCTCCTCGAGACCTACGCGAAGCTCGGGGTGCCGCTGCACGAGCGGGCGCGCCTCGCGGGCGTTGCGGTGGATGCGGTGTTCGACAGCGTATCGGTGGCAACGACGTTCAAGGAACGTCTCGCCGCCGCGGGCGTCATCTTCTGCCCGTTTTCCGAAGCGGTGCGCACCCATCCGCATCTCATCGAGCAGTACTTAGGATCGGTCGTTCCCTACACCGACAATTTCTATGCGGCGTTGAATTCCGCCGTGTTCTCCGACGGCTCCTTCGTCTACGTGCCCAAGGGGGTGCGCTCGCCGATGGAGCTTTCCACCTATTTTCGCATCAATGCACTCAACACCGGCCAGTTCGAGCGCACGCTCATCATCGCGGACGAGGGCAGCTACGTGAGCTATCTCGAAGGCTGCTCAGCGCCGATGCGCGATGAGAATCAGCTGCATGCCGCGGTTGTGGAGCTCATCACGCTCGATGACGCGTATATCAAGTACTCGACGGTGCAAAACTGGTATCCCGGCGATGAACGCGGCGTCGGCGGCATCTACAACTTCGTCACCAAGCGCGGCGAGTGCCGCGGCAAGAACTCGCACATCTCCTGGACTCAGGTCGAGACCGGCTCCGCCATCACCTGGAAGTACCCGAGCTGTGTGCTGCGCGGCGCAGGCTCCATTGGCGAGTTCTACTCGGTCGCAACCGTCAATCATTATCAGCAGGCCGACACCGGCACCAAGATGATTCACATCGGCCCCGACACGCGCAGCACCATAGTCTCCAAGGGCATCTCCGCCGGGCACGGGCAGAACACCTACCGCGGGCTTGTGAAAATCCTGCCGAGCGCCACTGGCGCGCGCAATTTCACGCAGTGCGATTCGCTGCTGATGGGCCCGCACTGCGGCGCCCACACCTTCCCGTACATCGAGGCGAAGAACCCCACGGCGACCGTCGAGCATGAGGCGAGCACCTCGAAGATCAGCGACGATCAGCTCTTCTATTGTCTGCAGCGCGGCATCAGCACTGAAGATGCGGTCAACATGATCGTGAGCGGCTTCTGCAAGTCGGTATTCAAGGAGCTGCCCATGGAGTTCGCCGTGGAAGCCCAGAATCTCCTTGCGGTGAGCCTGGAAGGTGCGGTCGGATGAGTGCGCTTCTGAAAATCGACAATCTGCAGGTCGCGGTCGGCGAGAAGCCCGTGTTGAACGGTGTCACGCTCGCAGTGGGTGTTGGCGAAGTGCACGCCATCATGGGCCCGAACGGCTCCGGCAAGAGCACTCTTGCGCACGTGCTCGCGGGGCGGCCCGGCTACACGCTGAAAGCGGGCTCCGTCACCTTTGAGGGCCGCGACCTGTTGGCGCTCGCCGCCGAGGAACGCGCGCGCGCCGGCGTCTTTCTCGGCTTTCAATATCCCGTCGAGATACCCGGCGTGAACAATGTCTACCTGCTGAAGGCGGCCTACAACGCGGTGCGCAAGCATCGCGGCCTGCCGGAAGTCGACGCCTTCGAGTTCCTGGGCCTCGTGCGCGAGAAAATGAAGTTCATGCGCATGGACGAGAGCTTTCTCGGCCGCGCCGTGAATGAAGGCTTCTCCGGCGGCGAGAAGAAGCGCAACGAGATCCTGCAGATGCTGATCCTCGAGCCCAAGCTTGCGATCCTCGATGAGACCGACTCGGGCCTCGACATCGATGCGCTGAAGATCGTCGCGCAGGGCGTCAATAGTCTGCGCGCACCCGAGCGCTCCATCCTGCTCGTCACCCACTACCAGCGCATGCTCGATTACATCGTCCCCGACTTCGTGCACGTGCTCGTCAACGGCCGCATCGCCAAGAGCGGGGATCGCACGCTGGCGCTGGAACTGGAGCGCCGCGGCTACGAGTGGGTGAGCGAAGAGGCTGCCTGAAGGATCTGCATGAGTACTGCACTCGCCACACGCATCGCCGCAGAATACGCCGCCGCCGCGGCTCACCTGCCGGCGCGCGTCGTCAGCGCCGCGCGCCGCGAGCTTGCCGTGAAGACACTCTGTGCGCAGGGTCTGCCGGCGTCGCGTGATGAGAATTGGAAGTACGCGAATCTGCGCGCGCTCGAGCGCGTGCGCTTCGCACCGTCGAGCGCGCAGGCGGCCGAGGCCGCAGCCGCGACAGCCGTGGACGCGGCTGCGCTGCCCGCTGCCATCGAGGGCTATGTGCGCCACACCTTCGTCGATGGCGTATTCGCTCCCGAACTGTCGAGCGCCGCGCGCAGCGCTGCCGCGGAACGCGCTCCTCCTGAGCGCAGGCCGTCGGGCGATGCGCGCTTCGCTCTCCTCAACGACGTCTTTGCCAATGACGCCGCGCGCCTGCACATCGCTGCGGACGCGCAGCGCGCGAGCTGCGTTGAAGTTCTGTTCGTTGCCCGCACTGATGCCGCCCGTGCTGCCTCCTATCCGCGGCTTGATGTCGAGGTTGCCTCTGGCGCGCGCCTCAATCTCATCGAACGTCATGTGAGCGTTGCGAGCGAGGCGAATTTCGTCAATGCCGCGGTCGAGATCAATGTGGCGCGCGGCGCGCGCGTGACGCATTTTCGAGTGCAGGAGCTGGGTGCGCGCGCGACGTGGATCGACACCCTCTCCGCCACCGTGGGCCCGGATGCCAGCTACCAGCAGCACCTGGTGCAGTTGGGCGCCCTTGCCGCCCGCTCCACCTTTCATGTGCATCTCACGGGCGCGCGCGCCACGGCGCGCCTGCACGCGCTCGCCGCCGCCACCGCGCAGCAAACGCACGATGCCTACGCACTCATCGAACATGCCGCCCCGCACACGGTGAGCGAGCAGGTGTTTCGCGGCATTGCCGCGGGACGCGCGCGTGTCGGGTTCAACGGCAA
>Ga0302324_100002587_pt1 | contig 41540 bp, 42 predicted proteins | sample Palsa_T0_1_FD_201949 | JGI IMG/M metagenome (GOLD analysis project Ga0302324, IMG submission 201949) | Peat permafrost microbial communities from Stordalen Mire near Abisko, Sweden - Palsa_T0_1 | ecosystem: Environmental > Terrestrial > Soil > Palsa > Peat permafrost | place: Sweden: Abisko...
CTCCCCCGCAAGCGGGAGAGGGAGCAGCAGCGGCCCACCTCGCGTGCAGAGGTATGATCATCGCACGGACCCGGCGGCCTGGGCGACCGCACGCTTTGCCATGACGGCAATGACATGGGCGCGGTATTCGGCGCTGGCATGGATGTCGGTGTTGAGGCCGTCCTGGCTCACCACCAGGCCGTCGAGCGCTTCCGGCGTGAAGCTCTCGGCCAGCCGCGCTTCGGCTTCTGGCAGGCGGAACACGCAGGGGCCGGCTCCGGTGACCACGACCCGGACTCCGCCGTCCGCCTCGCCGGTCTTGCTCGTACCGGTTTTGGCGACGAAGACGCCGACGATGGCGAAGCGCGACGCCGGATTGGGAAACTTCGTGTAGCCGGCCTTGTCCGGGATCGGGAAGCGCACCGCGATGATGAGCTCGCCCGGATCGAGCGCGGTCTCGAACAGGCCGGTGAAGAAATCGTCCGCGGCGATGGCGCGCCGACCGGTGATGACGGTGGCGCCGAGGCCGAGCACGGCGGCCGGATAATCCGCGGCGGGATCGGCATTGGCGATCGAGCCGCCGATGGTGCCGCGGTTGCGCACCAGCGGATCGCCGATGCCTTCGGCGAGCACCGCCAGCGCCGGGATCGCCTCCTTCACGTCGGTGGAATCCGCCACATCGGCGTGACGGGTCATGGCGCCGATGACGAGCGCGTCCGCCTCGCGCCGTATCCCGGCGAGGCTTGCGATGCCGGCGAGGTCGACGAGGTCCGAATGCCGGGTCAGGCGCTGCTTCAAGGTCGGCAGCAGGCTCATGCCGCCGGCCAGCACCTTGGGGTCTTCGCTCGCCGCGGTGAGGCGTGCGACTTCGTCGAGGCTCGCCGGGCGATGATAGGTGAAGTCGTACATGGGCGTGCCGTGACGCGGACGCGTCACATCCCCTTCATGGCCGCGGCGCCGGCCTGGATGGCCTTGACGATGTTGTGATAGCCGGTGCAGCGGCAAAGATTGCCTTCGAGCTGCTTGCGCACGGTGCGCTCGTCGAGGTCATGGCCCTTGCGCCGCACCATGTCGATCGCCGACATGATCATGCCGGGCGTGCAAAAGCCGCATTGCAGGCCGTGGTGCTCGCGAAACGCCTCCTGCATCGGATGCAGCCGGCCGTCGGCGGCGAGACCCTCGATGGTGGTGACCTTGGCGCCGTCGAGGGCGACCGCGAGCGCGGTGCAGGACTTGATCGCGCGGCCGTCCACATGGACCGTACAGCAGCCGCATTGGCTGGTGTCGCAGCCGACATGGGTGCCGGTCAGACGCAAATAATCGCGCAGGAACTGGACCAGCAGCGTGCGCCCCTCGACCTCGCCGCGGACCGGTTTGCCGTTCACCGTCATGGCAACGACAGACATGAATTCAATCCGCCTCGATGCCGAACAATCGCATCGCGGTGGTGGCGGCAATTCCCGCGCGTTCGTCGTCGGTGAGGTAGAGCGCGTTGACGATATTCATGGGCTCGAAGTCGCCGATCGGAAACGGATAGTCGGTGCCGAGCACGATCTTGTCGACGCCGGCCATGGCGCAGACCAGCCGCAGCGCGTTGACGTCGAACACCACCGTATCGAAATAAAGACGGCGGAAGCTCGTGGTCGGATCGGCGGGGCCGGCGGGATGGGCGTCATGAGCCTTGGCCAGCCTTCCCAGTACCATCGGCAGGGCCGCGCCGCCGTGGGAGAGCACGAGCGTCGCGTCGGAATACTTGATGAGGTGGCCAGAGTGCATGAGCCGCGCCACCGCCGTCGAGGTGTCGGTGACACGCCCGAGCGCATTGACGAGGCCGAAGGCGCGCAGGCGCTCGTCGTCGCACCCATACATGGGATGGACGAACAGCGTCGCCTTGCGGGCATGGGCGACTTCCCAGAACGGGGTCAGGTCGGGATCGTCGAGCACGCCGCCCAGGCCCTTCGGCTGGGTACCGATCATGGCGCCGTGGAAGCCGGCATCGAGCGCTTCCTCCAGCACCTTGGCGGCATGCTTGCCGCTCTGCATCGGCACCGTCGCGAGCGGCACCAGCGCCGGCAACGCCTTCACCCCGGCGAGCAGATGCTCGTTGTAGAAGCGGCTCCAGTCGGCGCCCTCGTCGGCGGGAAGCTCGTAGCCGAAACTGTCGAGCCAGCCGCCGACGACCTGGCGGTCGATGTCCTGCTCGGCCATCCAGGCGCGGCGCTTCTCCACGTCGCTCAACGGCGGCATGATCGGACGGGTCATCTCCGCGCCGGCGAAGGAGAAGCACAGATGACCCTTCTCTTCCTTGGTCTTGAGCGAGGGGAACAGGCGCTTCTGCGCCTTCACGTCGGCAAGCAGCGCGGGGGGGACGAAATGGGCGTGGGTATCGATGATCAAGTCGTGGTCTCCTGGTGCATGATCCCGAAAAGTTGCAGACTTTTCGAACAAAACCATGCTCAAAATCAAAGGATCATGCGTTCAAGCGGCGAGGGCGCGCCTGATATTGGCCCGCACCTCGTCACGGTCGTACTCCGTCATACCAGCGTAGAGCCGCGTCTCATAGGCGATCCGGGCCGGCCGTTCGAACACCATCAGGCGGCCGCCGAGCTTGAGCGCCTCCTCGATGGAATGGGTGATGAAGATCGCGGTCGCTTTGGTCTCCGCGATGAGGCCACGGAACTCCTCGCGCAGCGTGTTGCCGGTATGCTCGTCGAGCGCCGAGAACGGCTCGTCGCACAACAGGATCTCGGGCCTGGTCGCGAACGCGCGGGCGATCGAAACGCGCTGGCGCATGCCGCCGGACAGCGCATGGGGAAAGTCATGCTCGTGGCCCGCAAGGCCGAGCCGTCCGAGCCAGGAGGCGACGATCCCGGCGCGCTCGTCCTTGTCGACCTTGTTGAGCTCGAGGCCGAGCTCGACGTTCTCGAAGGCGGTGCGCCACGGCATCAGGCGGTCGTTCTGGAACACGATGCCGATGCGCCCGCGGAACCAGTCGAATTCGGCAAAGGGATCGTGGCCCTTCACCGTCACCCGCCCGGAATTCGGGCGCAGCAGCCCGGCCATCAAGTTGAAGGTGGTCGACTTGCCGCAGCCGGTGCGTCCGAGGATCGCCAGCAATTCGCCGCAGGCCACCGCGAAGGAGAGGTCGCGCACCGCTTCGAAGCTGCCGCCGGCGCCGTCGGTGCGCGGAAACGACTTGGTCACATGTTCGAAAACGATCTCCGGCGCCTCTTCCTTCACAGCGAACGCTCCGAGACCGCCCGGTATTTCAGCGCATGGTTTTCGATGAGCGTGATGACCTGCTGCACGATCAGCACGAAGATGACGAGCACGATGGTCCAGGCGATGGCGCCCGCCATGTCGAACAATTGCTGCTGAAGCAGCAATTCATAGCCGACGCCGCCGGTGGCGCCGACCAGCTCGGCGACCACCACCACCCGGGATGCATTGCCGAGATTGACCTTCCATGCGGTCAGGACGCCCGGCAGCACCGCCGGCCAGATCAAGGTGCGAAGCAGATCATAGCGGGTCGGGCGGAACGACAGCGTCATCTCGTAGAGGTCGTTGGACAGCGAGCGATAGGCGTCGAGGAGCTGGAACGTGAAGGCCGGCAGCGTCGTCATCACCATGATGAAGAAGATGCGGAATTCGATGCCCTTGAACCAGATGATCGCGATCACCACCCACGACAGGGCGGGTATGCCCTGGTTGAAGCTCAGCAGCGGATAGCTGTAGCGCTCGAAAGCCGGCCACTTCGCCATCAGCACCGCCAACATGCCTCCGAGCACGAAGGCGCCGGCGAGGCCGGCGAGGATGCGCCCCCCGGTCGCCAGCGCGTCGAGGGTGGTGCCGAGCGAGGTGAAGATTTCGACGAACCGCGCGGCGATCGCCGGGATCGGCGGAAACAGGTAGTCGGGAAAGAAATAGGATGCGATCTGCCACACCAGGGCGAGCCCGACGAAGGCGACCACGCCTTCGTACCTGATGCCGCGCCGCGGTGTTTTGCCCGCGGTCGCGACGGCAGGCTCACTCAACATCGCCTCCATAGACCGAGGTCGCGAGGTCCGGCATCGTCTTGAACAGCCCGACCGCGATGCCCATGCGGTAGACCGCTTCGATCTCCTTCGCCGCCTTGCTGGCGGGGTAGAGGTCCATGGCGAGCCGCGAATTGTCGTGGATCATGTCGGCGATCGCCTTGCGCTCGCTCTCCTCCTTGACCGGAGCGACCATCGGCGCGGCTTCCAGGGGATGGGCGACGACCCATTCCGCGGCCTGCTTGTAGGCGCGGTAGAGCCGCGGAATCAGCGCGCGGTTCTTGTCGATCCAGTCCTGATGGGCGGCGATCCCGAGATTGGGGAACCGCTTTCCGCCGGAATAGTCGCCCCAGGTCTTGGCGATGCCGAGATCGATGGTGTGCATGCCCGGACGCTTGGCGAGCAGCATCGAATAGGCCGGCTCCCACAACGCCACCGCATCGGCGCGGTCGGCAAGCGCATAACCGAGCAGGCCGGCGGTCGCGGTATTGAGCACCTTGATGGATTTCGGGTCGACGCCCGCCTGCTGGGCGAACCATTCGAACACGGTGTAGTTGGTGGTGCCCTTGGCGGCGGCGACGTCGCGCCCCTTGAGGTCGGCGAGCGTCTTGATGTCGGCCCGGTTGGTGACCACGGCGCTCCAATAGTCGAACAGGTTGAAGAGGTAGCTGACCTTGATCCCGCGGGTCGCGCCGAGACCGAGGATCAGGATCGAGGCGCTGCCGCCGACCTGGAACTCGCCGGAATTGAACTGCGCCGCATAGGCGTCCGGCGGACGTTCGACGAAATTGATGTCGATGCCGTTGGCGATGTCATATTTCTGTTGCTTGATGATGGCCGGAAATACCGCGCCGAGCGACGGTGGCGTGAACACGACGATGGTGATCGGTGCAGGGGTGATCGGTGTGGGGGTGGTCGCCGGGCTTATCGGGTCGGCGGCGCGGGCGGACCCTCCGAGGATCAGGGCGCCGGCCATTGCGAGCGCGAGGGCTGCGGCCTTCATGGTGGATCCTCCTGTGCGCGCGGGAATTCGACGATTCCGATGCGGATGATTTTCTTTTGTTGCCTGGGACCGCCGCTCCGCCCCGGCCCTGCCAGTGGAACCATATTTCGGGCGGCCCCTCAATGCGGCCAAAGGGCAGCCTTGCGGCGCTGGTCACGCCCGCCGTTCGGCGACGAAGCGGGCAGCGGCCTTCAGCATCGTGGCGCGGGTCCCGAACGGCGCCAAGGTCGCCTCGGCATCGGCGACGAGGCCGAACAGCTTCTGCTTCGCCCGTTCGACCCCGAGAACGGCGACCGCGGTCGCCTTGTGCGCATCGGCATCCTTGCCGGTGGCCTTGCCGACCGTCTCCGGATCGCCTTCGACATCGAGAATGTCATCGGCGATCTGGAACGCCTCGCCGATGATCGCGCCGAACCGGTCGAGCGCGTCGCGCTCGCCGTCCTTGGCGCCGCCGAGGATCGCGCCGGAGAGGCAGCCGAAGCGCAGCAGCGCGCCGGTCTTCATCGCCTGCAACTCCTCGACCTCGGCGAGGCCGAGCCGCGGCGGCGTCTGCGCAAAGCGGCCTTCCGCGGCGAGATCGAGCATCTGGCCCCCGGCCATGCCGCCCAGGCCCGAAGCCCGGGCCAGCGCCTGCACCAGCGCGATGCGGATCCCGGGGTCCGGATGGGTCTCGGTCCGCGACACAATGTCGAAGGCGAAGGTCAGGAGGCTGTCGCCGGCGAGGATAGCGGTCGCCTCATCGAACGCCTTGTGCGCGGTCGGCCGGCCCCGGCGCAAATCGTCATTGTCCATCGCCGGCAGATCGTCATGGACCAGCGAATAGCAGTGCACGCATTCGAGCGCCGCTCCTGCCATCAGCGAACGCTCGCGCGGCACCCCGAACAGGGCCGCGCTCTCGACCACCAGGAACGGCCGGAACCGCTTGCCGCCGCCGAGCGTTGCGTAGCGCATCGACTCGATGAGGCGCTTGGGGCGGGCCCGCTCCGCCGGCATCGGGGCGGCAGCGAGCAGGCGGTCGAGAAGATCTTCGGTCGACGCTGCGATCTCATTGAGGCGAGTCACGAAATCCGAGCCGCCGTCGTTTACCGACATGACAAATCCTGCGCTGTGAGCTTCGATTCCGGACGACCTGCATTGTACAAAGGGGTAGATTAGGGCATGGCACCTCCGACCTCGCAGGCGTTATATTGCCTAACGGTTTCAAGTTACAACAGGCCCCGTCGGTGAAGGGGGCGGGGCATCGCGAGCCGGCGACAGGATGATCCTTGATTTCGTTGCGTTACTCGCATTCGTCATCTGGCTTTACCTCGCTTTCGGCCGCGGCGGATTCTGGCGCGGCACGGAACGGGATGATTTCGATCCGCCGCTGCCGGCGCACCCGCCGGAGGTCATCGCGGTCGTCCCCGCGCGCAACGAGGCGGAGGGCGTCGGCGAATGCGTGGGATCGTTGTTGCGGCAGGACTATCGGGGGCTGCGGTCGGTGGTGCTCGTCGATGACGAAAGCAGCGACGGAACGGCGGCGGTCGCCCGGCAGGCCGCCGCGGCCTGCGGCGCCGCGGGTCGCCTGACCATCGTGGCAGGGACGCCGTTGCCGCCCGGCTGGACCGGCAAGCTGTGGGCCGTGCGGCAGGGGATCGCCGCCACCGCATCCGCACCCCCACCCGATTTTCTGCTGCTCACCGACGCGGACATCGTCTATGCGCCGCAGGTCTTGGGCTGGCTGGTCGCCCACGCCAGCGCAAACCGGCTCGTGCTGGCGTCGTTCATGGCCGAGCTGCGTTGTGCCAGCCTGCCCGAACGGGGTCTCATTCCAGCCTTCATTTTTTTCTTCCAGATGTTGTATCCGTTCTCCTGGGTCAACCGGCCGGCCGCCGCGACGGCCGCTGCCGCAGGGGGATGCATGCTGGTCCGCACCGACGCACTACAACAGGTGGGCGGCATCGACGCCATCCGCAGCGCGCTGATCGACGACTGCGCGCTGGCGGCCGCCCTCAAGGCGAAGGGACCGATCTGGCTCGGCCTGACCGCGCGGGTGCGCAGCCTGCGGCGCTATCCGCACTGGTCGGACGTCGCCCGCATGGTATCGCGCACCGCCTATGCGCAATTGCGCTATTCGCCGCTGCTGCTGCTCGCGACCGTGGCGGCGCTGACGCTGGTCTACCTGGTGCCGCCGGTCGCCTCATTGTTCGGCGCGGGCCCGAGCCGCGCCTTCGGCATCGGCGCATGGGCGATCATGGCGATCCTGTTCCAGCCGACGCTGCGGTTCTACCGCCTGTCGCCGCTGTGGGGCCTCGCGCTCCCGGCCATCGCCGGCGCCTATGTCGTTTTCACGATCCAATCGGCGATTGCGTCCCTCCGCGGCAAGGGCGGATTGTGGAAAGGCCGTTTCCAGGCGGCGGCGGGGACGAAATGACCGCAGCGGCGGAACTGCGCTCGGGAAAAGGCCATCGGGACGAGAATTTCCCGGTCGCTTCGGTGCTGATCAGTCCGCAGCATCGCGGCCCGATCCTCGCCTTTTATGAATTCGTCCGCACCGCCGACGATATCGCCGATCACCCGACGCTTGCGAGCGCGGACAAGCTCGCGCATCTCGATGCGCTCGAAGCCGACCTGCTCGGCCGCGGCGACGGCAATGCTGTCGCGGTGCGCCTGCGTGCGGCGCTCGAACAACGAAAGCTGTCGCCGCGCCATGCCCAGGATCTCCTCGCGGCGTTCCGGATGGATGTCACCAAGCTGCGCTATCGCGATTGGGACGAGCTGATCGGGTATTGCAGCCTGTCGGCGATGCCGGTCGGCCGGTTTGTGCTCGATGTCCATGGCGAGCCGCGCTCGACCTGGGGTGCGAACGACGCGCTCTGCGCGGCCCTGCAGATCAACAACCACCTCCAGGATTGCCACGCCGATTACTGCAACCTCGACCGGGTCTATGTCCCGCTCGATGCGCTCGCCGCCGCCGGCGCCGGCGTCGAGGAACTCGGCGCGGCGCGATCCTCGCCCGCGCTGCTGGCCTGCCTGCAGGGGCTCGCGCACCGAACCGCGGCGCTCCTCGCGGAGAGCGAGGGCTTCGCGGCATCGATCTCCGATTTTCGCCTGTCGCTGGAGGTGGCGGTGATCACGGCGATGGCGCGGCGCATCGTCGGTCTCGTCGCCAGCCGCGATCCCCTGAGCGAGAGCGTGCATCTCACCAAGTTCGCAATGATGCAGGCGGCGCTGGCCGGCGTGGCGGCCGGATCGCTCTCCCGCCTGCGGCGCAGCGGACTCCCGCCCCGCGTCTCGAGGGGCGCATGAGCGCGGCGGCGACAGACACCGGCACTCCCAATGCCGGCCGGGCGTCCGGCAGCTCGTTCTACGCGGCGATGCGGATCCTGCCGAAGCCGCAGCGCGAGGCGATGTTCGCGATCTACGGATTTTGCCGGCAAGTCGACGATATCGCCGATTCTCCCGGCCCGCGCGATGAGCGCCTTGCCGCGCTGGCGGCCTGGCGCGGCAGCATCGATGCGCTCTATCGCGGCCACCCGGGCATTCAAACCGGCGATCTCGCACAGCCCGTGCGGGATTTCGGGCTCGAACGAGAAGACTTTCTCTCCGTCATCGATGGAATGGAAATGGACGTGCTTGCCGACATCCGCGCGCCGTCCTGGTCGGAGCTCGATCTTTATTGCGACCGGGTGGCGAGCGCGGTGGGGCGGTTGTCGGTCCGTATCTTCGGTCTCGAAGCCGAGCCGGGCCGCGATCTCGCCCATCATCTCGGCCGCGCCCTGCAGCTCACCAATATCCTGCGCGATCTCGACGAAGACGCCGGCGTCGGGCGGCTCTATCTGCCGCGGGAGGCGCTGCACCAGGCCGGAATCGAAACCACCGAACCGGCCGCGGCTTTGGCGAGCCCCGCGCTGGACCGTGCCTGCGGCGAGATCGTCGCGGCGGCCCGCCAGCATTTCGATCGCGCCCACGCCATCATGGCGGCATCGTCGCGCCGCGCGGTGCGGGCGCCGCGCATCATGGGCGAAGTCTACCGGCTCATTCTCGAACGCATGGCCGAACGCGGCTTTGCGCCGCCGCGCCCGCCGGTCCGACCCGGGCGGGCGCGCCTCGCCTTCATCCTCATGCGCTACGCCTTCATTTGATGGCGCGCACCGTCCACATCGTCGGCGCCGGACTCGCGGGCCTGGCGAGCGCGATCCGCTTGGCCGCCCGCGGCGTGTCGACGGTCGTCCACGAGGCGACAGACCAGGCTGGCGGCCGTTGCCGATCCTATCACGACGCCGCGACCGGGATGCGCATCGACAACGGCACCCACATCCTGTTGTCCGGCAACACGGCGGCGCTCGCGTTCCTGGCGGACATCGGCGCCAGCGCCCTCATCACAGGCGCGGCGTCGGCGCGCTATCCCTTCGTCGATCTCGCCACCGACGAGCGCTGGACCCTCGACCTCGGCGCCGGCCGGCTGTCGCCGTGGATGTTCGACCGCCGCCGCCGGGCGCCGGGGACGCGGGCGACCGACTACCTGCCTCTGATCCGCGTGCTGTGGCCGGCTCCCGGCAAGGCGCTCGGCGACGTCATGGCGTGCCGCGGCCCGGCCTATGACCGGGTGGTGCGGCCGTTCCTGCTGGCGGCGCTCAATATCGACCCGAGCGAGGGGGCGAGCGACCTCGCCCGCGCGGTGGTCCTGGAAACCATCGCGGCGGGCGGCCGGGCGTGCCGGCCCTATCTCGCGCCGCGGGGCCTGAGTGTGGCCTTCGTCGAACCTGCGGTCGCGTTCCTGCGCGGTCACGGCGGCACGGTGACGTTCGCCCATCAGCTCCGCCGGCTGGTCTTGGCTGACGGCCGAGTCTGCGGCCTCGATTTCGGCGACAGCACCACCGCGATCGGGCCCGACGATGCCGTGGTGCTGGCGGTGCCTCCCTATGCGGCCGGCTCCATCGTGCCGGGTCTGCGGACGCCGGTCGAATACCGGGCGATCATCAATGCGCATTTCCGGTTGTCGCCGCCGGCCATTGCCCCCATGATCGGCGTGTTGAACGGCGTGGCCGAATGGATTTTCGCGTTTGACGACCGTATATCGGTCACCATCAGCGATTCCGGCCGGCTGCTTGAACTTCCTCGGGACCAAATTGCACCAATGATTTGGCAGGATGTGCAGCGCGTAGCGGAGATTTCAACCGCCCTTCCGCCATGGCAACTGGTGCGGGAGCGACGTGCCACATTTGCCGCTACGCCTGCCCAGAACGCCCGACGCCCGGGTGCCGCGACGGCTTGGCGCAACTTGGTTCTGGCAGGCGACTGGACCGCCACCGGTCTGCCCGCCACGATCGAAAGCGCCGTTCGATCCGGCAACCTGGCGGCCGATCTCGTCTTGCAAGGACCCGCTCTGCGATGAAATTTGCGCCCTGAATTTCGTGCCCTTGAACTTCGCACTCGACCGGACCCCCGCCATGGCCGCAACACCGCTCAATCCGTCCGCCCTGGACCAGGCCATTGACGCGGCGACACGCGCGATGCTCGCCTGCCAGCGCGACGACGGCCATTGGGTGTTCGAGCTCGAGGCCGATTCGACCATTCCCGCCGAATATATCCTGTTGAAGCATTATCTAGGCGAGCAGGCCGACCCGGCCCTGGAAGCGAAATTCGGGGTCTACCTGCGCCGGCAGCAGGGCGAGCATGGCGGCTGGCCGTTGTTCGAAGCCGGCGCCTTCGACATCAGCGCGACCGTCAAGGCCTATTTCGCCCTCAAGATGATCGGCGACGATGTCGACGCTCCGCACATGCGGCGAGCACGGGAAGCGATCCTCGCGCGCGGCGGCGGGTCGCGGGTGAACGTGTTCACCCGGGTCCTGTTGTCGCTCTACGGGGTGCTCACCTGGAACAGCGTGCCGGTGATGCCGGTCGAGATCATGCTGCTGCCAGAGTGGTTCCCGTTCCATCTCACCAAGATCTCCTATTGGGCGCGCACCGTCATCGTGCCGCTGCTGGTGCTGCAGGCTCTCAAGCCGCGCGCCAAGAATCCACGCGGGATCGGGATCGACGAGTTGTTCCTCGAAAATCCCCGCGACATCGGCGCGCCGGAACGGGCGCCGCATCAGAGCCCGGGCTGGTTCGGCTTCTTCCGTGCGGTCGACATGGCGCTGCGTGCCGCCGAGCCGTGGTTTCCACGGGCTCCGCGCAAGCGCGCGATCGCGCGGGCGGTCGCCTTCGTGACCGAGCGGCTCAACGGCGAGGATGGGCTCGGCGCCATCTTCCCTGCCATGGCGAACTGCGTGATGATGTTCGAGGTGCTCGGCTATCCGCCGGACCATCCCGATCGCGCCGTCGCGCGCACCTCGATCGACAAGCTCGTCGTCATCGGCGAGGAGGAAGGCTATTGCCAGCCCTGCGTGTCGCCGGTGTGGGATACCGCGCTCGTCTGCCATACCCTGCTCGAAGCGGGCGACGACCGCTCGGTCGCGAGCGTACGGCGCGGCTTGCGATGGCTGCTGCCCAAGCAGGAGCTCGACGTGAAAGGAGACTGGACCGCGCGGCGGCCGCAGGTGCGGCCCGGCGGCTGGGCGTTCCAGTATGCCAATCCGCATTATCCCGACCTCGACGACACCGCCGTGGTGGTGATGGCGATGGATCGCCTGCGCCGGCTCGAACCCACCAGGGAGTTCGACACCGCGATCGCACGCGCATGCGAATGGATCGAGGGGATGCAGTCGCGCAATGGCGGCTTCGGCGCGTTCGATGCGGACAACACCCATTACCATCTCAACAACATCCCGTTTGCCGATCACGGGGCGCTGCTCGATCCGCCGACCGAAGATGTCACCGGGCGTTGCCTGTCGATGCTGGCTCAGCTCGGCGACCGGCCGGGCGCCGTCGCCGACGTCGATCGCGCCATCGCCTATCTGCGCGACACCCAGCTCGCCGACGGCAGCTGGTACGGACGCTGGGGCATGAACTACATCTACGGAACCTGGTCGGTCCTGTGCGCGCTCAATGCCGCCGGCCTCGACCCGCAATCGGATGTGATGCGCAAGGCGGCGGACTGGCTGATCGCCATCCAGAATCCCGACGGCGGCTGGGGCGAGGACGGCACCAGCTACAAGCTCGATTACCGCGGCTATGAAGCGGCGCCGAGCACCGCATCGCAGACCGCCTGGGCCTTGCTCGGACTGATGTCGTGCGGGCGCACCAATCATCCGGCGGTGCGGCGCGGCATCGAATATCTCGCCGGCACCCAGGCCGCGGACGGCTTCTGGAATGAGCCACGCTTCACCGCGACCGGCTTCCCCCGCGTGTTCTACCTGCGTTACCACGGCTATCGGAAATTCTTCCCGTTGTGGGCGCTGGCGCGCTACCGCAATCAGCAGGCCACCAACAGCGGAGCCGTGGCGTTCGGGATGTGAGCCGGGAGCCGGCAAGCCTCACACCACCGATCAGCTTTGGTTCTCCAGAAGTTCGGCCGCGCTCGAAATGCGAAGCGACCGCTGACCTCGGGACTTTGGCATGATACTGTCACCGGCCCCCACGGGGGCGCGGCCGTTCTCCCTTCGATCGTATGAGCGCATGATGAGCGAATCGCGGAATTGGAAATCGTCGAGGCGGAAATTCCTCGAGGCCGCCGCCGGCGTTGCCGCCGGCACGGTGTTGACGCGACGGCCGCTGTCGGCCCAGAGTCCCGCAAGCGGAGCGGCAGCAGCCCGGCCTGACCTCGCTTTCCCCAAGATCGATCCGCGGCTCATGATCACGCCCGATCAGGCGTGGGACTGGAACCTGTTCAAGGCTAAGGGCGGCCCCACCTACGCCGGCGGCGCGGGCTGGAAGCGCTTTACCGACTTCCTCGTCGCGAAGATGCAGGAGTTCGGCGCCGTCGACCTCGACTACGTCGAGATACCCTACGACCACTACATCGTGGACGATTGGCCGGATCGGCGCACCCACATCCACGACTCCGGCGTGGCGGTCGAGAAGCTCGTTACCGACGGAACGCCGGTACCAGTCGTGGCCTCTTACGGCATGACGTCCGGCTCCACGCCGCCGGACGGCATCACCGCACAGCTTCTTTATTACGACCCCGCCCATCCGCCGGCCGCAGGCGAGATTGCCGGGAAGATTCTCGTATTCCAGACCTCGCCCTACCCCGATCCGCCGTATTCCAACTCCTTCCTGGATAACTACACCCTGACCGATTACGAATGGCGCTCGCCAGGCAAATGGCCGCCGCTGTTCGTACCGCCGGCGGCGAACGTCACGAGTTCCTATCATTGCCGCTGGGTCTGGGCCCAACTGAACGGATTTGCGGCGATCGGCATTCGCGGACGTGCGGTGGGCATCGTCGTCGTGTACGACCTGTCGCCGGGCGCTGCGTTCGGGCTGGCGCAGCGCAGCGTCTACACACCAGACGGCAAGGCGGGGCTCGGCGCGAAGTACGTCAACTGCCCCACGCTCGCGCTCGATCGCGTGAACGGGGCGAAGGTGCTGGCGGATGCGAAGGCCGCAAAGGCGGCCACGCTGACTCTCACCGCCCGCTTCCAGCGCGACACCGGCAAAGCGATCATCGCGTATTTGCCGGGAAGGAACTACGGCACCCCGCAGGACGAACAGGTCCTGCTCGCCACGCACACCGACGCCATGTCGTTGATCGAAGAGAATGGCGGCCTGGGCATGCTCGGAATCATGTCCTATTACAATCAGCTGCCGCGGTCGGCACGGCCGCGCACGCTGGTTTTCTACTTCGACTGCCGCCATTTCATGCCGGGCGGCGAACGAAGCTGGCCGCAATTCGACTACTACACGATTCACCCCGAGCGCCTGAAGCCGATCGTGGCGACGCTGGGCATGGAGCACATGGGCGGCCGCCAGACGATCGAAGTCGGGCCCGGCGGCAACCAGTACGTCTACTCCGATGAGCTCCCTGAAAACGGCGGCGTCATCACGAGCCTGATGGACGTCTACAACAACAACATCTGGCTCGTCGAAGCGATCGCCAGGGCGGCGACTGACAATCGCTGGCCCCGGGTCGACGTCAAAGCCGGCAACGTGGCGCCCGGCGTCAATGGCGCCTTCCAGGGCACGGTGAAGAGCCCGATGAACAAGGGCCGGGCCTATGGAATCCCCGGCATCGGGTTGGCCGGCGACTGGCCCGGCGGCTGGACGCAGACCTACGCCCAAATGGACACCGAGGCCGGAGCGCACGGCTTCGACAAGGACTATTTCGTGCAGCAGGTGGCCGGACTGTCTCAGCTCGCGGGCGAATTCATGCGCGTCGAGCCGCGGGTCATCGACCTCGGATGGGGCACGCTCAAATCGGCCCTGGTGAACCTTCAGGACTCCGCCTTCATTGCGCCGCACGAGGCCTCGACGCACCGGCAAACGCTCGTAAATCAGTACGTCGCGACGTTCAGGCATGTCGAGGCGGGCGCACTCGACGAGGCGAGGAGCACGCTCAAAAATCTCGCAGCCGATATCTCCGCGACGGTCGTGCCCGGCCAGCACGGCGCGCTGAGTGAGTTGGTGGACGGCCAACGCGCCAAGCTGGCCTGAGGGCCGCCTGTTCAGGAACGGACTGTATGCCGATGCGCGGCGAATGTTCGCGCTTGCGCTTTCCTGCGATTAATCGCAGTTGCGGCAACGACCGACACGTATCACGACATGCTGGAGGTGAACGCCCCGACCCGTAGCCATCCTTTTCGCAGTTAATGGGCGCGATCACAGCCTGAGGCGGGTAACGCGATGTCCGAGTCCACCAGCAGCGCTTCTTGGTCGACGCACGACCTGCTCGTCCTCTATGCCGGACTCTCCATGGGCACATCGATTCCGGATATCGCCGCATCTCTCAATCGCGCGGTGGAGGAGGTCATCGAAAAGGCGGCATCGCTCAAACCCCGACCCGAGGGCTCCGACACTCAGGATCGCCCAAATTTGCCGCGCCAAGGTGACCGCGCACCCGGTTGACGCGCGACGAAGCGCGGATTGTCGCATTGCGCATGGCGACATGGGCGGCCCATTGTGCCGAACATCTCGACTGCGGGCAGAGGGGCGCAATGCAGACCTATGACACCTTGGTGGAATTAGCGCGTATTTGTTTCAAGCAAGCGCGTGAAGCGAAAAATCCGATCGTCAGTACCGAACTCACTTACTTGGCCAAAGGATACCAGATGCGGGCGGCATCAATGAATAGCGGAAAGCTTCCGGATATCGGAGAGGAGGGGACCGCCCCCTGACGGCGGTATAGCGGCGCGGAAGTCATTTTCTTTCGGGGCGGATGCGCATGTTAGCTCCTCGAGTTTTCGTTGGTTACCCTCACGCAACACCGCTTCTCACGCCGTAACCCCGATTTTCATCAACAGGTTGCTCCAATCGACCGGATTACCCCGTCACCATCCGCGGTTGCTCACGGGGAAGTTTGCGTGGCACTGTGACATTTCCGCAACCACAGTGACCACACCTTGGGTTACATTCATTGCGTCCTCTGTTGGATGTTTTCTCCCAAGAAACAAACTTAGCCCCGCGCAAGCGGGGCTTTTTTCTTTTCGCATCCGGCGCAATCGCGACGCGCAATCACTGCACCTGCGTACATTGGAGATCGGCGCCGATGGTCAGGGGACCGGTGTAGAATTTCTTGAGCTCGGCGATGGCCGCGTCGAGATCGAACTGGCCGATGTGACTGACGATGAGCCGCTTGACGCCCGCATCCTGGGCGATACGGCCGACCACCGCCGGCGCGGCGTGCAGCGGGCTGGTCGCGCCCGCCGCTATGGCGAGGTGCATGATCAACACATCCGCTCCCTTCGCGAACTCGACGAATTTCGGGTTGGTACCGTTCTGATCGGAGCTGAACACGACCGACACACCCCGCGTCTGCACCCGATAGGCGAGCGTCGGCATATTGGCGTGCGGGATTCCCAGCGCGGTCACGGTCAATCCGTCGCGGTCGAACACCGTTGACGGTTCGGCTTTCTTCACGTCGACGACTCCGATCTCGAGGGGGACACCGTTGCCCTGCGCTCCGCCCACCGTGTGCCCAAGGACTTGAAACGCGCCGTTCTTCTCATCGAACAGGCGGCTGAGGAATATCGGAAAGGCAGGCGCTATATCGTTGCCGGACGGACCGACGATCGGCAACGGCTCCTTGCGGGCCTGAAGGCTCAGCCAGAGCAGCGCCGGCAGATCGGACACGTGGTCGGGATGCAGATGGCTGACGGCGATCATAGCTAGGTCCGCGAGCTTGGCCTGCGACTGGCCGAAGCGAATGTAGGTCCCGCCGCCCATGTCGACGAGCATCTTCGCCTGGGCGTCGACCCAGAGCAGGTAACTCGCCGACGCACGTTCGCGGTTGATGGCGGGGCCGCCGGAACCCAGGATCTCGACGGCGACCGGACTGCCGGCACAGCTTTGCGCCGATGCACCGGACGGGATCGAGAAGACAACGAACAGCAGGCAAACAATCACGGATCTCGTCATGGGCGCACCTCGGTTCGGACGGCTGCGTGATCACGCTATCATCCGCGCGGCGCCGCGTGAATGAGCGGCCGGTCGGAATCGGGCGGCATGCGGCTGGCCCTGCCGCGAAAACCCAATACAATCCGTCGCGCGCAATTGCGCGATATCCATCCCGATTTCCGGAGGTCCCCGTGCGCGCCCTGTTGCTGCTTGCCGCCGTCCTCGCCGCCGCGCCGGCCCGCGCCGGCGACGCGGAGAAGATCATCGGAACCTGGAAGCTCGTCTCGGTGGTCTATGACGACGTCAAGACCCACGAACTCACGCCGGTGCTCGGAGAGCATCCCCACGGCTATCAGATCGCGACGCCGGACGGGCGCTGGCTCGCTCTGGTGACGGCGGAGAACCGGCCGGTGCCGAAGACGGAAGCCGACCGAGCCCGCGCCCTGCAGACGATGATCTCCTATTCCGGCCGCTACCGCGTCGAGGACGGCAAGGTCATCACCAAGGTCGACGTCGCCTGGAACGAGTCCTGGGTGGGCGGCGAGCAGGTCCGCTTCATCCGCTTCGAGGGAGACGACCTCCTCCACATCGAAAGCCCGCCGATGCCGCACCCCAACGTGAACGACAAGGTCGTGCGGATCATCGTGAGCTGGCAGCGCGACGGGTCGACGGCCGGCAAGCCGGCACGGTGACAGGCGATCGCTTGTCGAGCGTGCAGCCTCCGTCGTTATGTTCGGAAATGCTGAGCACTATGGCGGCGGCGCGGAACGTCGGGAAAAAATACATGGCAGGGCGACGTGGCTTGCCATAATTCCACTGCTTTGGTAAGGCGCGATTATCTTCAACTTCGCTGGGAAAGGACGTTTGTGATGCGCACGAGCAAACTTGCAATCGCATCCCTGGCTTTTTCATTGTTCGCGGCGCCGGCGATCGCCAAGCCATTCACTGACCTATGGGTGTTCGGTGACAGTTCGGTCGATTCCGGTTCGTTTAGGGTAGCTCCCTACTCAGGCGATTCGTACGTGGACTTCTATCTCGCTCCCACCGAGCGGAGGGGAAGAACCGGATTCGAGAAATGGGGGATCGGCAAGCCGACATCGAGCCCGGGGCCGATGAACTCGGAAGAGCTTGCCACTCTCCTCGGGATCGCAGCATCCCCACAGAATCAGGGCGGAACCAACTATGCCTTCAGCGGGGCGCGCAACGCGATACCGAACACACCTTGCCTTGTATCGAATTGCGGCTTCCCGAATGCGATCCCGACAACGCAACAGATCGTCAATTTTCTGAAGCGGCACAAACCCAATAAAACCGAGCTTTTTTACGTCAGCTCCGGCGGAAATGACGTCACGTACGCCGTCAACGAGATCATTGAAAGCCCGACCCCTCCTCCGAACACGTGCGGCCCGAACGCCCAAACTTATTTGACGACGGCTGCGCAGGCGCTCGCTGATGCCATCAATTCGCTGCAGCAACATGGCGCCAAATACATTATGGTGGCCGATCGGGGAGCATCGTCCGCTGATTCGACCTTGGACGCCTGCAAGATATTTTACCAAACTACGATCTTCAACGACCTTGCAGCGCTCGATGTAGTTTACGTGCTTGGTGGCAGGGGCTTCAACCCTTTGATCCAGTCCGAACCCTCGACATTCGGCATCGATCTCAGCGCGGGCCCGGCATGCACCCGCGTACCTCCGCACATCAATTCCGCCTATGCGCTGGTGTGTTCCCCGAAGTCGCCCGCAACGCAAGATTTGGCGCCATCGCTGATCACGTCCTTGGAGGCAGATGACCAGCACTTCGCCACGCCGGCGCAGGTGGCTCTAGGCAACTACTACTATTGCTTGGCCCTGTTCTCTTGGCCGTCGCTGTTTGTCGGCCATCATCCCCGGCTGCCCTATGAATGCAGCGTCTTCAACTCAATCATTCCGTTCACCGGCTAGGTAAGGAGCGACGCGGCCAGTGCCGCTCGCCTACGGCCCTGCGGCCGCGAAAGCAGCGTTGGGGCATATTCCTTCGCCGCGGCTGGGATTGATACCGATGCTCGCCATCCCGTTGTATCGCTTGTTGCTGGGGCTTGCCCTGGCACTCGCGCCCGCGAGCGCACTTGCGCAGGGCGCGGTGTGCCCGGGAGGCTCGGTCGCGCTCGACCTTTCCGTCGATGCAACGCCGCATGTTCACATGCGGCTCGGTGCCCATGACGGCAACTTCCTCATCGACACCGGAGCCAGCGCCGGCAGCGTCGATGCGAGAATTTTCGGGCTCAAGCCCGGGTCGAAGATACGCATCGAGGGATCGTCCTTCCCTACCGTCGCGGGCGGCGATTTCGCCGTCTTCGACTGGAGCCATGCGCCGGCTCCGCCCGGCGGGTTGGCGGGCGTGATCGGCACCGATTTCCTCAGCCTTCGCATCGCAGAATTCCATTACGACGCGCGGCCACCCTACCTCGCGGTCTCTCAGCAGCGCTGCCCGGCGCGTCAGTTCGAAGACGCCGGTTTCACTGCCATCTCCCAGGAAGGATACTATTCGGCCGATCCGACGCAGCTGCGACCGAATACGTTGAACGTTCCCGTGATATTCGTTCGCGTAGGCTCCGTCATCGCCCCGGCCCAGATCGATTCCGGTTTCAGCGAAACCGGCAGCGTGCGCGGGGTCGTACAGATCAATGAGGCGCTGTTCACGGAGTTGCGCAATGCCGGCGTCGCCATGAGTCCGTTCACGGAGGTCACGTTCGCCATCACGGACTGTCACGGCAATCGTTCGGTGCCGGCGCTGTGGCGCGTACAAGGAGCTCCGTTGCAGATCACGACGCGCGAGGGCGAAGCGGTCTTCGCGTACGAACCGCCGCTGTTGGAGGTGAAGCCGACACCGACCGCTTGCGGGGGAATCGCGACCAATCCCGAGCCGATGGGCCAGATCGGCGCCGCCTATCTGGGACGGTGGGGCACCTTCGTGCTCGATCCGTTCAACGAGCAGATCTGGGTGAAGAAAACCCGCCCGACACCATAGAGGTCATTTGAGTTGACTCACAATTAGCTGTCATCGCCCGGCTCGACCGGGCGATCCAGAAAATACCTACCGTGAGCACTGGATTGCCCGATCAAGCCGGGCAATGACACCAATTGGATCAGCCTAATCGGAAAATGCTGCGGTTCTAGCGTGAGAGCGATCGTGCGCCGTGGCGAGACGGATTTCAGCTCGAGACTTTGATGGCGATCCCGACCGCGGCGCGCAGGAATGCCTCGACCTCACGCCTTTGATCCTCGGCCTCGACGATCCGGCCGGCGGTCGCGATGGCGGCGGTGAACGGCGTTGCGTGCCAATGGCCTATGGCGGGCAGGCGGGGCAGCGAAGCGACATCGGGGGCGGGATAGAGACTGACATAGAAATAGGGCTCGTCGTAAAAGTCGTCGCCCGGAGAGAATCCGACGCCCGTCGTGCGGCTGGGTGCCACCGTCACCAGAGTGTCCAGATCGAAATGGTGGGGCCAGCAGCGCACCGGCGGGGCGTCCAGATTTCGCCCGATGAGGTCGAGCCTCGCCAAGCCGAGCGCAGCATTGGCGTTCGAATACCAGACGGCCAGCGCGCTCAGGAATTCCGCAAGCTCGCCGGCGGCCGCGTAGACGGCCACGCTTCCAGGTGCGGGCATCTCATAGGGCGACGGCGCGTCCAAGGCGTCGGGATCGAGGCCCCGCGCCGCCAGATGCCGGCCGAGCCACACCCGTACCTGCGCATCGCCGCAACCATCGAGCGGCAGCACGTTTGACGGATCGGCACCTGCACCTTGCAGAATCGCGAGCGAGAGATCGGCGACTTTCAGTCCGAGGCGCGCGCCGTCCGGCAACGCATGGGTGACGAAGCCCGCCAATCCATCGTCCCAGCCGAGATTGGTATGGTCGTCGTTCGCACGGGCGGGAATGTAGGCGCGCGCCGCCCGCGCCAGCCACTGAGCAGCAAAATGTGCTTGGACACGGGCGGCATGCAGCCGGGCCGGGTCGACAACACGGAGCCGATGCCAATTCAGGCTGCTCATCGAATACGGCTTTTTCAGACTCCTATCAGCGTCCGTCGAGGCCCGCCCGAACCGGCCTATTTCAGTCCGATCACCATCGAGTCCGGGCCGACCAGAGGCTCCACGCGCGTTTCGGAAAATCCCGCCTCGCGCATCCGCTCCCGACAATCGGCGCCGGTATAATCGAAGCCGCCTGGAGTTTCGATCAGCATGTTCAAGCTCATCAGAAGGCCGAACGCATTTTCGCGGCGTTCGTCATCGATGATCGCATCGTAGACGATGATCGTCCCGCCTTTCGGAAGCGCCTGGAACGCCTTGGCGAGCAGGATCTTCTTCTGCGTCAAATTCCAGTCGTGCAAAATGTGGCCCATGACGATAACAGCTTGATCGCGATCGCCCGCGCAAAGTCGGGGTCGGGGAGGTCGGCATCCCAGATCGACTCGATGATATCGGCGACCGCAGGATGAGGGCGGAAGAATGCGAATCCGGGCATCGCGATCCTCGCGAACGTTCTCGCTCACGATTGCTCTCACGGCAGGCATGGCCGTGTCCAGTGGTCATCGGCCAAGCCGGATACCGGGCCGGGCGCCGGCATCCACTTGCCGTCAAAAACACCGGATCTTCGGCCCGTCCCGCCAGCAGTTGGGTGATCACGCTACAAGTTTGGCCGGGCGCTTGAAAAGAGTGCCGGCACGCCGGCTCGGGGCAAACCACAGCCTGGAACCGATTGCCGCCTGGTTAAACCGAGCGGGCCCGCGGATACCTGCCACCTGGTCGAACGGCGGACGCTTCCTTCTTTCGAACCTGTGATATCGTCCCGCCGTTCGAACAGGGAGGACAAAAAATGCGCAGGCTGTTGTTCGCAGTGTTGGTGCTTGCCGCTTCGCCGGCGCTCGCCGAGGATGCGCTCAAGCTCTCCGCCACCGACCTCAGCGTCCGCACCGTCCTGACCTTCAAGGTCGCCGACGCCGTGGCGCAGAAGATGCTGCCGGCCGGCTGGGAACTGAATCCACCCGCCGCCGGCCCCGCCAAGGGCTTCAATCTCGGCATCACCCTGATCGATTATCTCATGGTGCAGGACCCCGAGGGCAAACCATTGCCGCCGCGCAGCACCGTCGTGCTGAACATGCCGGCCAAGAAGACCGCGACCGGCGAGGCTGGCACCATGGTGTTCGGCGGGTTCATCGTCCCTGCCGGGGTTCCCGGACCGTACAGCGTGTTCGGGCCGGCCGACATCACCATCGACCGTTCGGTTCATACCGGCCCCGACGGCAAGTCGATCGTCAACGAGTCCTGGCAGGCGAAGGCCGAAGACGGCAGTGCGCTCGATATTCAAATCGAATTCGTACGCGGCGTTCCGGCGCGCGGGAAAGTCGAGGCCAGGATCCATTCCGCCGCCAAGCCCGAATTCTACCGCGTCTACCGCTTCGAGCAGGCCGCCGACGTGGCACGCAGCACCGCGACCGGCGTCGATCGCGTTACCAAGTTCTCCTTCAAGGCGACCGGCCCGAAGCTCGCGCCGATTTTCGACGGCGGCGAACAGTTGATCAGCATCACGTCGGTGCCGAGTTATGCGCGAGCCGTCTTTCTGCCGGTGATGTGAGGCGCGGCAGGTGTGCGGCACGCGCCTGCTCGCTATTGCCGCGGGATATTGGCGGCCTTCACCAGGGCCAGGTTCGCCTCGACGTCTTGCCTGAAGAACGCTGCGAACTGCTCCAAAGTCATCCGCATCGGCTCAACGCCGAGCTTTGCCAGCTGCGCTTGCACCGCAGGCGTTTGCAGGGCCGCGGCCGTTTCCCGGTAAAGCGTGTCGACAATGTCGCGCGGGGTGTTGGCGGGCAGGAACAGGCCGCTCCAGAACGGGTAGACGGAGTCGGCGGGCAATCCAGCTTCCACCGTCGTCGGCACCTGCGGCATCATGGTGGCCCGCTTGCCCGCGCTGACCGCGAGCGCGACGAGCTCGCCGTCGCCGATGAGGGCGATTGTCGTCGTGATCGGCTGAATGGTGAAATCCGCCCTTCCCGCGACAATGTCCGTGGCCGCCTCCGAGGCGCCCTTGTAGGCGATGTGCTGAACCGCAATCCCGGAGCTGGCGAGCAGCCGTTCGGCCGCAAAGTGCGATGCCGATCCGATGCCCGCCGAAGTGTAATTCAGCGCGCCGGGCTTCGCCTTGGCCGCGGCGATCAGGTCGCCGAGCGTCTTGTAACCCTTGGATGGCGAGGTCACCACGACGAGCGGTTGCTGTCCCAGCGCGATCAACGGCACGAAGTCCCGCAAGGTGTCGTAGGGAATCTTCGAATAGAGGGCGTTCGCGATCGGCAACGCGCCGTATGCGAGGATCGTGTAACCGTCCGGCGCGGCCTTGGCGACCATGTTGGCGCCGATGGTTCCGCCGGCACCCGGACGATTCTCGACGATGATCGTCCGTCCGAGCTGCTTTCCGAGTTGATCCATGACGATGCGCGTCACGACGTCGGACGCGCTGCCGGCACCGAGCGGCACGATGACGGTGATGTTCCTGGCCGGCCAGCTCTGAGCGAGCGCGGCGGTGGGCCCGGCAAGGCCGACCAGCATGCAAACGGTCGCGATAACCGCGTGCCCGATCATCCGCGTGAACCCGTCGATAATCATCGCCGCCTCCCTGCCATCGACGCCTCGACCCCTGGGGATCGCCGGTCGCGCCGGCTGCCGTCTTCTTGTCGTTCTTTGCGGGCTGCAGCACGCCCCGCACCGGCTCGACCGGTCGCAGTGGCGGCATTATGCGGGCACCGGGCAGCGCCGTCCATCGGCTTGTCGTGGGGCTTGTCGGAGCGGAATGGGCGTTGGCGACAGCGGTGGCCGGCATGGGCGGTGCTATGGTGTCTCTAGCTGGAGGTGGAACATGGGCGCCGTGAACGCTTTCATCACCAAGACCATCAAATGGTTTCTCGTTTTGGCCGGCGTGGCCACTGGTCTGACGGTTGTTTTCGCCGTCGACATGAACCTCTTCACGCCGATGTTCGGCGGCATTGTCGACTACACGCCGTCCAGCGTGCCGGCCCTGCGGCATTGGGGGATCATGGTTTCCGGGCTCGGCGTGCTGATGGTGGCCGCGGCGTACCGTCCGTGGCTGCGTTTCGAAACGATGTTGTTCGCCACGGTGGAGAAATGCTTCATCGCCTATCTCTTCCTCAGCAATCTCGGCGAACCCTGGGTGATGGGTTATTTCGGTGCGTTCGTGGCGGATTCCGCGATGGCTGCGTATGGCATCCTGTATTTTCTCAGCGATCAGGGGCGGCCCCAGCGATGGGTCATGAAAAGTACGGGTCGGCAATAAAGCCGAAAAATCGAGATGAACCGATTATCTCTCCGATCTCTTCGATTTTACGCATGATCGTCGTCTAAACGTTTAGCGCTTTTGGCACGTGTTTCACAGCGGCGGCTATCTAAAACGATATTCAGGATCGAGTCACCGTGAGATCGGAATCTCATGGCGCGGGCGACGATCATTTGCTCAAACTCTCGCCGGGAACGGCGGAGTGAAATGGAGAAGCCCGATGTCGAAGCGATTGCTTGCCCTGTCGTCTGCCGCCATGGTTGCCGCGAGCGTTGCGGCTGTTTCGAACGTCGCGTCGGCCACGCCGGTCGCCGATGCGCTCGCCATCGAGAACACCGCCGGCAGTGACATCCAACCGGTACAGTGGATCGGTCCCTTGGGTTGGAGCTGGGGCTGGAGCGCTCCCGGCTATTATTATGCTCCGGCGCCGGCCTATGTCGCGCCGGCACCGGCCTATGTGGCACCGGCACCCGTCTCCGCCGACGCGATCGCCTACTGCGCGCGCCGCTACCGGACCTATGATGCCGACACCGGCACCTATGTCGGCAGGCATGGCGTGGTCCTTTCCTGCCCGTGACGCGACGCAGATCAGGGCGGCACTGTGTGGCCCTGCTCGTCTCTTCAAGCCCCGAGGCAAGTGAAGCCTCGCGCAGTCGGGATCACGCCCAATAGGCGAACCCATGAAAACGATCGCAGCTTGCGCCGGCATCAGCCGGCGCGCCGTGCTCGCGGGCTTGGCGGTGCTTCCTGCCCTGTCGGGAACTCTCCTTCCCGTCTCCGCACCGGCGCAGACGGCGGCGGGGGACGGCCTGCTGCCGTCGTGGAACGACGGCGCCGCGAAGCAGGCGATTCTCGGCTTCGTGCGCGCCACCGTCGATCGCTCCAGCCCGAACTACGTGGTCCCGGACGACCGCATCGCGGTGTTCGACCAGGACGGCACGCTCTGGGTCGAGCATCCGATGTACACCCAGGTGGTGTTTTGCCTGGAACGCGTCCCGGCGGTGGTGGCGCAGACGCCTGCATTGAAGAACATCGAGCCGTTCAAGACCGTGCTGTCGGGAAATCGCGAAGCGATGGCCAAGCTGACGATGCGCGATCTCGAGAAGGTCGCCACCGCGACGCTGACCGGCATGACCGTGGAGGAGTTCAGCGCCGAGGTGAAGAAGTGGCTCGAAACTGCCCGCCATCCGCGCTGGAATCGACCCTACACCGACCTCGCCTATCAGCCGATGCTCGAGGTCCTGCGCTACCTGCGCGACAATGCATACAAGACCTTCATCGTCACCGGGGGCGGCCAGGACTTCGTGCGCGTCTACGCCGAAAAGGTCTACGGCATCCCGCCCGAGCAGGTGGTCGGCACCGCGCTGGGAACGAAATTCGGCTACGGCAAGGACGGCAAGCCGTTCCTGACCAAGGAGCCGAAGCTGCTGCTCAACGACGACCATGCCGGCAAGCCCGAGGGCATTCACCTCATGATCGGCCGCCGCCCCCACGCGGCGTTCGGCAACTCGACGGGCGACCGCGAGATGCTGGAATGGACGGCAGCCGGTGCCGGCGCCCGGCTGAAGATGCTGGTGCTGCACGATGATGCCACACGCGAATATGCGTATGGCCCGGCCGCAGCCCTGCCCGACACCAAGGTCGGCACCTTCACGCCGGCGCTCTACGACGAGGCCGACAAGAACGGCTGGACGGTCATCAGCATGAAGAAGGACTGGAGGCGCATATTCGCATTCGAATGAAATTTTCTTGCGCATCGAATTGCGCACCGGCGGCGTCAGGCGGAGGCCGCCAGCTTGCCGGAATTGCATAGCGCTCCTCGACCTAACGGCCGATGAGTACCACCCCGCCGAGGGCCGCTGGGCTCCAGGGGAAGGGCCGGCATTTCTGCCGCGGAGCGCCACCGTTCTGCGCCATCGGCCGGCCGGCGGTTCGTCAAACTGAGAGAGGAATGTTCAGAATCATGAAGATCATGCGGAAGCTAGGGCTCGGTGTGCTGGTGCTGCTCGCTGCCGTGATGGCGGCCGGCGCACCGGCCTCCGCGCAGCAGCAGAAGCCCAACATCATCGTGATCATGGGCGACGACATCGGCTGGTTCAACATCGGCGCCTATCATCAGGGCATGATGGCGAGCCGCACGCCGAACCTCGACAGGCTCGCCGCCGAGGGAATGCGGTTCACCGACTACTATGCCGAGGCGAGTTGCACGGCGGGCCGCGCCAATTTCATCACCGGCGAACTCCCGATCCGCACCGGGCTCACCACCGTCGGCCAGGCCGGCGCCGCGATCGGCATGCCGGACGAGGCGCCGACCATCGCGACGGCGCTGAAGTCGATGGGCTATGCCACCGGCCAGTTCGGCAAGAATCACCTGGGCGACTTGAACCAGTTCCTGCCCACGGTGCACGGCTTCGACGAATTCTTCGGCTATCTCTATCACCTCGACGCGATGGAGGACCCCTGCCATCCCAACTACCCGCAGGCGCTCAAGGCCACGGTCGGTCCGCGCAACATGGTCCACAGCTACGCGACGACCGTCGACGATCCGACGGTTCAGCCGCGCTGGGGCAAGATCGGCAAACAACGGATCGAAGATGCCGGCGAGCTCTGTCCCAAACGCATGGAGACGGTGGACGACGAGATCCTGAGTGAGACCTTCAAGTTCATCGATAAATCCAAGGGCGAGAACAAGCCCTTCTTCATCTGGCTCAATCCGACGCGCATGCACGTGGTCACCCATCTCTCGGAGAAGTACGAGAAGATGCGCAATTCGGAGAACGGCTGGACCATCGAGGAAGCCGGCATGGCGCAACTCGATGATATCGTCGGGTCGGTGATGCAGAAAGTGAAGGACCTCGGCATCGACAACGACACTATCCTCGCCTTCACGACCGACAACGGCGCGGAGAACTTCACTTGGCCCGATGGCGGCCAGACCCCGTTCGCCGGTGCCAAGGGCACCGTGATGGAAGGCGGCTTCCGCGTCCCCGCGTTGCTGCGCTGGCCGGGCAAGGTGCCCGCCGGCAAGATCGAGAACCAGATCGTGTCCGGCCTCGACTGGTTCCCGACGCTGGTTTCGGTGGCCGGAAACCCCAACATCGTCGAGGAGCTCAAGAAGGGCAAGCAGATCGGCGACCGCACCTACAAGGTCCATCTCGACGGCTACGACCAGACCGATCTCTTCACCGGCAAGGGCAAATCGAAGCGAAGCGAAATCTTCTATTTCGCCGAATCGACGCTGGGCGCGGTACGCATCAACGACTTCAAGTACCGCTTCATCGATCAGCCGCAGGGCTGGCTCGGCGGCACGGTCAAGGTCGATTGGCCGATCCTCACCAATCTCCGCCTCGATCCCTTCGAACGCACCGGCATCAGCGGATCGTTGGCATTCTACAATTGGTTCGCCTACGAGTTCTGGCGCTTCGTCTTCGTCAACCAGGAAGTGGCCACCTACGCCCAGACCTTCATCGACTACCCGCCGATGCAGAAGGGCGCGAGCTTCAACCTCGAAGCCTTGAAGCAGGAACTCGAGAAGAAGATGCAGAGTCAGGCAGCACAGTAGACGACGACGCCCGCAAATCAGCCCGCGCTGTTCATTGCCTCCAATGGACAGCGCGGCCTTGCGTGGTAAATGGAGCTGACATAAGCGTATGCAAGGACGTAGGGTGGGCAAAGCGAAGCGCGCCCACGTGGTAAAGTACGCGTGGACACGGCGCAAAGAGTGCGTCTTTGCCCACGCTGCGCGTTGTCTACCGCGATCTCCAGAACAGGAGATCGATCCGCGCGGCGCGGGTCGCGACGAGGAAAGTGGTCATGTGCCATCTGCGATTGCTGGTGCTCGCGGCAGCGCTTGCCGCATCGGCGAGCGCCGCTCAGGCCGGTCCCTGCGCCCAACAGATCGACCTCATGCAGGCCCGGTTCGACGCCAAACTCGCAGCGGCGGCCCGCAGCGGGCCGACGGCGCGCGAAAGCGTCGCCGCGACGGACAGCCGCCAGCCGACGCCGGACTCCATCGCAGCCGCGGAAGCCAAGCTTGGTGACATCTCGCCCGGCACCGTCGAGGTGATCGAGGCCGGAATGGCGCGCGCCCGCAAAGCCGACATGGCCGGCGACAAGAGCGCCTGCGAGCAGGCCCTTGCAGATGTGCAGCGGACGATCGGCCCATAGCCGCGCCCGCGTCCTGTGAGGCCTTCGATGCCGGCACCATGAAGGCTCGGCAAGGCCGTCGTTTTCATTCGACCACGACCTACATGCTGAAGGGGCGGTGATCTTGGCACGCAAACCGGGCAAGCCTCCGACCAAGCGCGGACTGCAGAAGCGCCCCATCGGCGTGCCCCCGGTGACAAAGACGCAAGCTGTGCCGCCGCAGGGCGCGCAATCCGGCGGGCATCGGTGGCGCGGTATCTGGATCACGGCGGCGATCGCAGTCGCGATCTCCGTCGCCGGCGGCTTGGGATTTTATGCGGCCACCGGTGGGCTGCGCGAGGCTCCATGGGCGCCCGGTTCCGACATAGCCGTGACCCCAGCGGCCTACGTCGGCAGCGAGACCTGTGCCGGCTGCCACCGCGCCGAAGCGGCGGGCTGGCAATCATCCCAGCACAATCACGCGATGGACCATGCGACCGACAAATCGGTGCGCGGAGATTTCGACGATGCCGGTTTCGACTATTACGGCGTGCATTCGCGGTTCTTCCGCAAGGACGGCAAGTTCCTGGTCGAGACCGACGGGCCCGACGGCAAGCTCGCCACCTTCGAGGTGAAATACACCTTCGGCGTCGATCCGCTGCAGCAGTATCTCGTCGCGTTCCCCGACGGCCGGCTGCAGGCGCTGTCGCTCGCCTGGGACACGCGGCCGAAGGACAAGGGCGGCCAGCGCTGGTTCCATCTCTATCCCGGCGAGGAGATCAAGCACGAAGACATCCTGCATTGGACCAAGCTGAACCAGAACTGGAATTTCATGTGCGCCGAATGTCACTCGACCGGCGTGCGCAAGAACTACGACGCCGCCAAGGATCGCTTCGCCACCAGCTTCGCCGAAATCAGCGTGGGCTGCGAGGCGTGCCACGGCCAGGGTTCGCACCACGTGGATTGGGCCCGCACCCGGGACAGCTGGTGGCCGTTCGGCAAGAGCGAAGATCCGAAATTGGGACTGCTGGTGCGCTTCGACGAGCGGCGCGGCGTCGCCTGGCCGATCAACGCGAAGACCGGCAATGCCGAGCGCAGCTTCACGCCGGCGCTGCTGCGCAAGGAGGTCGAGACCTGCGGGCTCTGCCACGCGCGCCGCGGCGGGTTTTCCGAGGATTGGATCCCCGGACGCACGCTGTCCGATACCCACGTCGTCTCGCCGCTCGCGCGCGGGCTCTATCATGCCGACGGGCAGATGCTCGACGAGGTCTACAATTACGGCTCGTTCAAGCAGAGCCGGATGTTCGCGGCGGGCGTCACCTGCAGCGATTGCCATGAGCCCCACAGCGCCGCGCTCCGCGCACCCGGCGCCGGCGTCTGCCTGCAGTGTCATTCCGCCGACAAATACACCGCCGTTGCCCACCGCCATCACGAAGGTGTCGATCCGGCGCCGACCTGCGTGTCATGCCACATGCCTGCCCGCACCTACATGGTGGTCGATGTCAGGCACGACCACAGCTTCCGGATTCCGCGGCCGGACCTCTCCGCGAAGCTCGGCACGCCCAATGCCTGCAACGATTGCCATGCCGACAAATCACCGCAATGGGCGGCCGCGGCGATCGAAGGCTGGCATGGGCCGGACCGGAAGGGCTTTCAGAATTATGCCGAGGCGTTCCATGCGGCGTGGACCTCCGGCGCGGACGCGCCCGCGCTGCTGTCGGCCATGGCATCCAATCAGGCCGTGCCCGCGATCGCGCGCGCGAGCGCATTGAGCGAGTTGCGGCCCTACATGTCGCCATCTAACCTGGAACTTGCGCGAACCGGTCTGTCCGATCCCGACCCGATGGTCAGGCTCGGAGCCCTCGACATGGTCGAGGGCGTACCTCTCAACCAGCTCTGGCCGCTGGCGTCTCCGCTGCTGTCCGATTCCGTCGCGGGCGTGCGCATCCGGGCGGCCGGGCTGCTCGCCGCCGTTCCGGACGCCAATCAACCGCCCGCCGACCGCGAACGTTTCGCGCGCGCCGCGGCGGAGTTCGTCGCGGCGCAGCGCCTCAACGCCGACCGCCCCGAGGCCCGTTCGGCGTTGGGGAGTTTTTATGCCCGACGCAGGCTGTTTGCGGACGCGGAGACCGAATACAAGGCGGCGCTCGCGCTGAGCCCGCAATATGCACCGGCTTCGATCAATCTCGCCGACCTCTACCGGCAGACCGGACGCGACGGCGACGGCGAGAGCGTGTTGCGGATGGCGCTCTCCGCGTCGCCCCGGGACGCCGGGCTGCACCATGCGCTCGGCCTCACGCTGACCCGCATGAAGAAGCCGGACGACGCCCTGGCCGAGCTGGCACGCGCGGCCGAGCTCGAACCCGACCGCGCGCGATATGCCTATGTCTACGCCGTCGCGCTGCATTCCGCCGGCCGCGCCGATGCGGCGATGACCGTGTTGAAGGACAGCCTCGCCAAGCATCCGGACGATCACGACACCCTGCTCGCGCTGGCGACTTTCAACCGGGATGCCGGAGACATCGGCGCCGCCCTCGAATATGCCGATAGGCTCGTCCGCATCGCGCCGAATGATCGCGATCTCGTGAGCCTCGTCGAGGAGTTGCGGCGCCGGGAGAAGAAGCCGGATGCACCGTGACGGCGACGCAGCCATCCCCTAGGGCGGGCGGCTGCGGCGCGCAATGCAATCATACGCTGTAGCGTATTTCATGAAATTATACGCCGTAGCGCATTTGCTGCGATTATCCGGCGCCCTCGCCAGGCAGCGCCTCGCAGCCGGTCATGAGCCAAACACCACCGCGTGCATGATTCGCCCGGGCAGAAGTGTAAAGGCTCCGGCGATCACCAGCGCCCCGAAGAAGAGGGAGACCATGGCGTGACGATGCTTGTCGGCGTCACGGCGCGCACGGGCGACGCCGATCGGGACCATGACCAGGGTCAGGATCGCCAGCAGGTGGATCGGACTGAAGGGCCCCCAAAGCCTGATCTCGTGGATGAAGAACGCACTGATGCTCACGACGATCATCAGCGTGTACCAGGTCCAGCCGACCGTCCGGTGCGGCAGTGTTCCCTTCGGCGCCGCGAGCTGTACGGTGCCCAAAGCCAACGCCGCCAGCGCCGCGTAGGCATGAACCTGGATTACGGGGGAAGCGGACAGGAGAGGCGCGAGGGTCACTGCGATTTCCCGGCCAACCGCCCCGCCCGGCCGGTTTGCCTCTCCGCGCGAGCGCTCAACGTCGCACCGGCCTGCGGACACCTTCCAGCGGCGGTGGAATATGCGGCACCTCGGCCGGGGCCGCCCCGCCGGGATCCGGCAGCGTAACGGTCTCGGTCCGGCTGTTTTTCTCGAGCATGGCCTCGCGCCCATGCACCGACCGCAGCACCCATCCCTCATGGGCCTCGCCGGTCCGCAAGCGAACGACCTCCTGGGTGGTCGTTTCCATGAACAGAGCGAGGCTGTCGCCTTCGCCGGCGATGGTGCCAAGCAGCGTCAAAGTCGGGCGTTCCGGCGGCTTGGGCGGGGCCCGCACGGCGACCGGCGGGACGAAAGGCCGATTGACGGCGACCGGGGGCGGCGGCCGCCGCGACGGCGAGAAGATCGGCCGGTCGCGGGTGTTGGTCAGCTGTTTGAGTGGAATCGCCCATAATGGGTTTCCGCTGATGGCGCGATCGGCGCCGGGCGGACTTTCCCGTGCCGGCACCGGCGCGAGATCCGCCCGTACCGAGATGCCGGCATTGTCCGGCGCCTGCGCAGGCGCGCTCGCCGCAAAGGTCGCGGCTGCTGCGAATGCAACGACACCGGCCAGCAAAAGATGTGCGGAACGCGTGATCATTTCGTAGCCTGCCACCGTCCGGAAACGGAAATCAAGACGTGCATCTTGCCCCCCGGAGCCCCCGGAGTGGCCGCCGGCGCCTGCACCACCAATTGGTCGACGAACAGGAACGGCATGCCGGATTCGATATTATAGAGGAGTTGCTGGAGCGCCGGCTGTTCGACCTCGCAATTCGCGGTCACGTTGATGAAGCCGTCCTTGATCTGGGGTCCCTGGAGATCCACCTGCGACGACACGATGTTACCGCCGACCTTCGTGATCGCTCCGGCCACCCGCTGCAGCAGCGTCGCGCCGGCGACGGTCACGGTCGGACCTTCGAGCAGCGGCGAGCCGGTGGCGCCTGTCGTATCGCCGCCGGACGCGCCGCTGAGAGCGCGTCCTTCCAGGCGGCTCAGCGTCTCGGCCGCCTCCGCCACCGCCTCGCGGTGATCGAACACATCCATGATCGACGACAAGGTCATGATGACGAAAATGAGCACGAGACCGGCATAGCCCATGGCTGCGCCGTGCGGGACGCGCTGGAGATAGCGTTCGATGAGCTTCCAAACGCTCATGTGTCCACCCGGAAATAGGGCTTGATGCGGGCCTCGATGTGGAACCGCTCGCCGGGTTCGCCGGGCGACTGCGTCGTCGGCGCGAAGAACGTGGCACGCTCGAAATGGGGCGATTGCTCGATCAGGCGAATGAGTGACGGCGCATCGCGGGTGATCCCGGCCACCTGCACCTTGCCGCCCTCGATCCGCAATTCCGTGACATAGGTGTGGTCGGGAAGCAGTTTCGACAGCGCTTCGAGCACGATCACGCTCGCCGGTGTCGTCTGCTTGCGGCGCTCCAGCATGAGTTGCGAGCCGCCGTCCTGCCCGATCCGCATGGCCGTGCGGCGCGCGCTGATCTTGCGTGCGAGGTCCTGTTGTTCGCTGTCCAGGCTGTCCGCGGCAATGGAGGAAATGCCGGTCGATACCACGGCCATCAGCGCGGCCACGGCGAACACGAGCATCAGTATCTGCGGGATCCGGGTGACCTCGATCGACCCGCCGCTGCGCTGCTCGAGCACCTTCAGCGGACCGGCTCCCGCACCGGTGTCCTGGGGGACGGTGGAAACGACGACGGAGGCGGCACCGAGGCCGACGAGCGCCTGCACATAGGGCGACACCAATGCGCGCGCGGTCGCGGCGACGGTAAGCTGGATGCGCTCGTTCGCCGCCTCGGTGGGCGGGGTCCAGCTGTAGACCGCCTCGCTCACGGTCCAGGGGGTGAGGCGGTCGATCTGGGCGCGGACGATTCCGTCGAGAAACTCGGCGGCGCGCTTAGGCAATTCGAGCGGCCGGAACATGAATCGGGTCGGCCGCAATACCAGTTCGGCGCGGCTGCCGCGGAGCATCGTCTGCCAATCCGCAGACAGGCTCTCGGCTACCGCGCCTTGGACGATGCGGATTTGCAGGTCCGGCAGAATCGCGTCCTTGATCTCACCCAGCGCATGAAGGGTGAAGGTATCCTGCTCCCCCTCGGTGAGCTGGACTTGGCGCTGCGGCGCCCACCGCTCGAGCAGCGAATGGACGGTCCCGGCGACCGAATCGATCCACCCCGAAAAGCCTTCGCTGATTTGACGAAGGATGTTCATCGCAATCCCATCCCGGTCCGGAGCTGCCCCGGACCATTACCGGCGTCGTCGCGCCAATACAAGACATGATAGGGGACGTCGTCGGTGCCGGTCAGAATGACCGCTTCCGACGCGACCCGCCGGCCATTGTCGAATGCGATCTGGACCTGCACCCGATAGGTGTCGCTCGACTCGGTGGTCGCCGCCGCCGCCTGGTCGGGACCCAGCAATCCCTGCAGGGATTGCTCATCGATCGGACCGGACTCGCGCTTGTCGAGGAAGCTGTTCAGCAGCGCGGGGGTCATACCGGGAAGCGCCGCGATCACCTCCGGCGCCGCATCCCGGACGTTGACCTTTGGAAGACCGCTGTAGACCGTGACGAACGGCATGATGCGTTCGACCAGCGCCGGTGGCAGTTCGTACACCAGCCAAAGCTCGTCCACATGGGCAAAAGGCCCCCCACGCGGCGAATAATTGAGTCCTGCGGAGCGATAAAGCCCGTCCTCATCGGAGGTCCCCTGGTCCTTTGGAGCCGGGGACCGCCAGCCGACGATCCGATTGGCATATTCGACGGCATCATCGCTCTTCACGCCGAACGCGGCGAACAAGCCGGCCAGCATGGCGTCCGGAGCCGTGTTGAGATCGATCCGGGCGGCCTCCGAGATGAAAGTGACGCCGACATTGGCCGATCCCGCGCGAAATCGGAATCCGCCGCGGGAAGGCCGCGACGATTTCGCGTCTTGGGCGTCGTTCGCGTTCTTCGAGGAGAATTGGTAGGCGGTGAGTTCAAGGCTCGTGGTCGTCAACAACTCCGCCTGCAAGGTATCATCCGACACCGAGAGCGCCATCGCCGTATTGGAGATGTAGACGGAATAGATCGAGGCCAGCGTCGCGAGCGCGATCACCATCCAGAGAACCGCGATGATGATGAAACCGTCGCGGCCAGATTCGGCAGGCATGGGATCCCGTTCGCCCATGATCACAGATCCCGCCTTGAAGCGGCCGCGGCCGGATCGTTCTGCTCCGGCGCGGAGGCGGCCGCGGCGATGTTGCAATCGCCCTGGCCCTGCGGACCTTGCTGACCCGGCAGACCTTGCTGGCCCTGCGCTTGCTGAACCTGACCCTGCTGGGCTTGCGCCTGATCCGGCTGGCCCTGGGCCGCCTGGCCCTGGCCTGCTTGACCCGGCTGGCCCGGGACCGGTTGGTCCTGACCCGATTTCGGCAGGCAACTCACCGGCAGGTCCACATGAACCAGCGCGGCGGTCGAGACGGACAGCGGACGGCCGCTGTCGCCTTCGCGTACCGTCATGCGAACGACCGTCGGCAGCTGGGTCTCATTTTGCCAGGTATTTTTCCATGCTCCATCGGACCCGGCATAAGAGAATGAAAAGCGATAGGGCAAACGCACAAGCGCGATCGGATCGGCGAAACGCGGCAGGATCGGAGTGTCTCCGTTCATCGCCAGCGGCGTGAACGGCGCCATCGACCTCACCAGGGCCGCCCCGTTGCCATCCTTGATCTCGGCAATGCGGACGATCTCAAGGCCTGGCCGTGCGTTCGGTCCGAGAGCCGTGCGCACGAAAATGACCGCGGACGGAGTGCCGTCGAACAGGGGGTTCTTGGCGTCGCGGCCGGCCGTGATGAATTGCGACGCCGCGACGTCGCCGACGAGGCGATCCAGCGCGACGCCGATGAGTTCGCTGCTCTGGGCGCGCGCGATGCCGCGGTTCCAGTTCGGCAACCATTGGCCGGCAAGCGAGGCGAGCGAGGTGAGGACCACGCCCATCAGGGCCGTCGCCACCAGCGCCTCGATCAGCGTGAAGCCGGCGATCCCGGCCAGTCTGCGGGCGCGGTACCGCATCATTGCGTAGGCCTGCGCTGCAGCCGCACGGTCTCGACGCCGATGATCGCACCGGTCGGCGACTGCACCCGAATCCTGAGCGTCTCCGGGAACCAGGGCGAATCGGGAGCCGGCGCAATGCCTCCGCCGGTATAGGGCAGCGCGTCGACGCGCCAGCGGTGACCGTAGATTTCCCCGGACAATGCGGCGGGCAAGGGCTGGTCGCGCGCCGGCAGCGTCGACGCGACGGTGCGCGCCGTCTCCACCAGGGCAACATGCTGTTCGAGCGAGCGCACGCCTCGCGACGCGGTCGCGGTCAGCGACCCGATCGCCGCCAGCGATATGGCCACGACCGCGATCGCCACCAGCACCTCGATGAGCGTGAATCCGGCGGATTTCACCGGACCGCGATTTGCGTCACAGGACCCGGCGCGGGACAATTTCGATTCCTCCGGTCAGCCAGTTCACGCGGATTTCGTAGCCGGCGCCCAGCCGCGACAATGCGATGGTGCCGCCGCAGGACATCCCGGTGGCGAAGAAACTGATCGTATGGAACGCCGGAGCCTCGTTGCAGCGCTGCGGCAACAGGGCGTCGATGGAGACGTCATCGGGGATGCGCACGACGCGTCCGCTCGAGCCGGAGCGGATCGAACGTGAATTCGCGTCGATTTGCGTCGCGACTGCGATTTTGCGCCGGATCGCCGCCGTGCGGTCGGCGTTGAGCAGCGAGGCGGTTTCCACCGCATAGGCCTCGAGGCGGGGGCGCGAGGTGTCCCGCGGCAGGATGGGCAGCAGAATGGCGGCGAGCATCGCAATGATGGCCACCACGCAAACAGTTTCCAGGAGCGTGAAACCGTCCTGGAGCGCGAACCCGTCCTGCGCGCGGGGCGGTCTAATCATTGGCCGCGGTCGAAATATCGGCCGCCGTCCCGGTTCCGCCTTCGACGCCGTCGGCACCGTATGAAACGATTTCAAAAGGACTGCGCTCTCCGGGCGAGCGGTAGGCATAGGCCTTGCCCCAGGGATCGTTCGGCACGCTGCCGCCCTTGAGATAAGGTCCGTTCCAGGCGCTGAGGCCACCGGTCGACTTGACCAGCGCGGTCAGCCCCTCCGAGGTCGTGGGATATCGTCCGGCGTCGAGATAGAACAATTCGAGCGCGCTCGAGAAGCTCTGGATCTGGATCCTCGCGGCCTTGACCTTCGACTCGCTCAGATAATTGAGCACGCGTGGGCCGACCAGCGACATGATGAGTCCGATGATCGTGATCACGACCAATATTTCGACGAGCGTGAAGCCGCGCTGATGCCGCGTGCGCCTGCGTGTCGTTTTGACGGTGTGCGAGCCGATGCGTTCCATGGTGTACCTGCCGTGCTTCATCCAACGAGTTGATTGATGGAGAGGAGTGCGGTCATGACCGAAACGATCAGGCCGCCGACGACGACACTGATGGTGATGATCGCCAGCGGACCGACGATCGCGACCACCCGATCGAGGCTGCGCTGCAGCTTGGCCTCGTAGAAATCGGCGACGCGGCCGGCGAGCACCGACAATTGTCCTGTCTCTTCGCCGATGCGCAGCATGCGTATGGCCATGGGCGGCAATATGGCGGTGGCGGCGAGCGCATCTGACAGCTTTCCCCCGTGGCGGACGCGATCGGACGTCGCCACCCACGGCGCACTCCTGCCCGTCACCGCCATGATGTCGACCAGGATGCGCAAAGTCGCCGAGAGGGTGACGTCGCTGCCCAAGAGGATGCTGAGATTGCGGCAAAATAAGGCTGTGCGATAGAAATTGAACACCGCCGATATGCCCGGCACTTTCGAGATTTCGGCGATGATCGCGGAGCGGACCCCGGGCCGGCGCAGTCCCATCCAGCCCCCGACGATCACGACGGCGGCCCCGATGCCGAATTCCGGCCCGTGCGCGCGCAGAAGGTCGGACAGGCCGAGGAACATGGTGACCACGGGATCGGTCTTGGCGTTGAAGTCGCGCAGCACCGAGGAGAACTGCGGCAGCACGAACAGGATGAAGAACAGCAGCACGCAGGATGCGGCGAGCAGGATGAAGGCCGGGTATTGCAGTGCATCGCTCAGCTTGCGCCGCGTCGCCTCGCCGCGCGCGCGCTCGGCGCCGAGCATCTCGAGGATGTTGGTGAGCTTGCCCGAGGTCTCGCCGACCTGCACCAGGGCCACATAGATCGGCGGGAACAAGGCCGGATGGTGGGCGATCGCCTCGGCGAAGCTCTCGCCGGCGAGCACGCTGGCGCGGATCTTCGCCACGGTCGTTCGCAGCCGCCCGATGTCCTTGTCGTCGGCGAGCAGTTCCAGCCCGTCGTCGAGGCGCGCGCCCGCCTTGAGGAGGAGCGCGAGGTCGCGGGTGAAAATGGTCACGTCCTGCTCGCGCGGAGCGTTGAAGGACGCAAACGAGATGCCCGAGGCGCCGCCGCCACCGCCCTCCTCCGCGACCGTCTCGATCGGAACGAGGCCGAGATATTCGATGCGATGCGCGACTTCTAGCGCGTTCGAAGCCGAGATCGATCCGTTGACGAGCTCGCCGGCCTGGGTCAGTGCGCGATAGCGGAAATTCGCCATGGCTTCACCGCACCGTCGTGACGCGCAAGACCTCTGCCGCCGAGGTCAGTCCGGCGCGGCACTTGTAGACGCCGTCATCGAACATCGTGGTCATCCCCGCCGCCATCGCGACCTTGTCGATCGAGGTGGAATCGGTCGAACCGGTGATGAGATTTCGGATCTCCTCATCGACCTGGAGCACCTCGAACACGCCGAGCCGGCCGCGATAACCGGTGCCGCCGCAGCGTTCGCAACGGCCCGGCTCATGCAGCGTCTCGCCCGCCCTGAACCCCAATGTCGCATAGCGCGGATCGGCCGCAAGGTGGGCCGCAGTGAGGGTCTTGGGCACCTTGCAGCGGTCGCAGAGCTGGCGCACCAGCCGCTGGGCGAGCACCGCCCGCAGCGTGGATTTGAGCAGGAATCCTTCGACGCCGAGATCGAGCATGCGCGGCACCGCCGCCGCGGCCGTTTCGGTGTGCAGGGTGGTCAGCACCAGATGGCCCGTGAGGGCGGCATGAATCGCGATATGAGCGGTTTCGGAATCGCGGATTTCGCCGACCATGATCACGTCGGGGTCCTGGCGCACGAAAGCACGCATCGCCGCGGCGAAGGTCAATCCGATCGCCGGCTTGGCCTGGGACTGGTTGATGCCGGGAATCTCGTATTCGACGGGATCCTCGATGGTGAGGATTTTCCGGGTCGGCTCGTTGAGGATCGAGAGCACGGTGGCGAGCGTGGTGGTCTTGCCGCTGCCGGTCGGCCCGGTGACGACGATGATGCCGTGGGGCAGCGCGAGCAGTTCGCGCAGCTTGGCATCGTCCGACGGCGAGAAGCCGAGCTTTTCGATCCCGAGCAGGCCGCGGTCCTTCGCCAGCAGGCGGATCACGGCGGACTCGCCGTGCTGGGTCGGCATGATGGCGACGCGAACGTCGAACTCCGCCCGGGCGACGCGCACCCGCGCGGCGCCGTCCTGGGGCAGCCGGCGTTCCGCGATGTTGAGGCCGGCGAGGATCTTGATGCGGGAAATGATGGCCTGCGGCAGCACCCCCGCCGGCGTCGGGATGACGCGCAGCAAGCCGTCGACGCGGAACCGCACCGTCAGCCCCAATCGGAACGGCTCGATGTGAATATCGCTGGCGCGAAGCTCGTAGGCCTTCTCGAACAGATCGCTCACGGCACGCACGACCGGCGCGCCGCTCGCGAGGTCGCGAAGGCTCTCGATATCGTCGTCGGCCACCGGCGCGGCGTCGGCGAGGTTGGGCGCCGCGGCATCCTCCTCGCCGAGACGTTGATTGAGGGCGGTGGCGACATCCTCGAACGAGGCCACCAGGACCTTGATGTCGCCGCCGAGAACAATCGCGGCGGCCCGCACCGCGGCGGTGTCGCTGGGATCGGCGACGGCCATGACGACCTGTCCATCGGCAGCCCGGTACGGGAACACCGTCATCTCGCGCAGGAACCGGCGCGAGAACTGCTTCACCAGCGGCGTTGCCGCCAAGAGGTCCGGCAGGGCGACGCGGGGAACCTTGAAAAATTGGGAGACTTCCTCAGCGAAATCGTTGGCCGACAGATCGGTCAATTCCCACAACTTATGAAGGGTTCGTTCATCCGGGGCTGGCGTGGTGCCGTCGCGCAGGCCAACTTCGCCGGCAAGATGATTCTTGTCCCGGAGATAGCTGGCAAATTCATGCGCGGCATCAAATGCCATGACAGTCCCCCCACCCGGCCCAATATAGCGCGGCCCCTGTGCTATGCCAGCCACCAAATTGCGATTTCATTGTGTTGCACGCGGGGAATCCGTCGTTCGTCGTATGTTCCCCACGGTCGGGGCATGGGAGACCGGCTCGGGACTGGCTAGACTGGAGTCCTTGGTCGCATCGATATACGGGACCCGGAGATGGCCGCCCAATTCCGTCCGATGCCCGATGTCCGCCCATATGCGCGGCGGATCGACCGGCCCGATGTCGATTTTGTCGTGGCCGCCATGTTCACCGCCGATGTCGGGGATCGCGCCGACCGGCTCAAAGCGTCTCTCGAAAGGACCGGCCTGAATTATGCGCTCTACCGGGTGCCGTCGGTCCATCGCTCGATCAGCGCGAAGGGCGGCGGCGACATCGCCTTCTCCAAGCCGAATTTCATCCATCGTGTGATGGAGGAATTCCGGCGGTCCGTCCTGTACCTCGATGCCGACATGGTGGTCCGCGAGTTTCCATCGAAGATTCTCGAAATCGCGCGGGGCGGCAGCGATTTTGCGATCTACAACTGGTTCGCCGATCCGGCCGCCGACCGCTACGAGTCCGTGCCCATTCCCATCGACGGCGCGGAGACCAAAAATCGATTCTACAAATTTTCGTACGGCTTGGACCTGTTCGATCCCAATCAATTGTTGTGCAGCGGCGCCGTGCAGTTTTATGGCAATTCGGAGGGCGCGCGGCACCTGCTGGTCTCCTGGCTCGGCGCCATCGACCGATATCCCGATGTCGCCGATGACGAATTGCTCGACTATGCCTTCAACTTTCTGGTGTCGGCCGGGCGGGTCGACGCCGCATGGCTGGGCAAGGAGCATTGCCGCTATTCCTGGTGGATCCACGTCCGCCCGGTCATCGATCACCCCGACCTTCCGGCGCAGTCGGGTCCGACCCGCACGTTCCTGCACGCCGCGGGGCGGGAGCGGATCGATCTCACCCGCCTCGAGTCGCGGCCGCCGCAGGGCCCGTTTCCCCGCGACTGCCTGATCGACGTGAAGGAGAAATGTCTCTACCGGATCGTCGGCGCGACGGCGGTGCCGGTCGGGAGGTTTGACACCGAGCTCTGGCTGGTGGATTCCTGATGGCTCGAAGCCTGATGGGGTTGCACGGGTCGGGACACATCATGTCACGGCAATAAGTCGCGAAGTCACGACGAAAGACCATGGGCATGTGGCCGGCGGAACGCGCACGGGAGCTGGAACGCAGAATGCTCGCGCTGGCGAGCCGCCCGACCCTGCGCTTCACCTTTCATCATACGATCGGGGACAAGATGCCCTATTTCCCCGAACAGCTGGAGGCCGAGTTGGCGAGCCTCAGCGGCGGCGAGTTCCAGTTCGTTCCGGCGTCCCGGGGCCTCGCGGCATGCGATGTCGCGATCATCAGCGCACACGGCGAGAACATCAAGGACGCCGTCTGGAGCGCGCGCCAGACCGCACCCGATACGCTGTTTGCCCTCTGGCTGTGGGACAATCATCTCGCTTATGTGGAGAACCTGCAATCGGCGCTCGCCGTCGATTTCGTGTTTCCGAGCCACCTCTACAAGGCCCCTTATCTCGCCAATCCGGCCTCGGTGCTCGCAACGCACGTGCCGGCATGCAGCGCGCAATGGACCCGTTCGGAGGCCGCTCGAATCTTCGCATCGGACGGACACGGGCGCCGCAGCTCCAAGCTGCTCGCCAATTACGTCAATTACGAATTTTCGCCGCGGAGCGCGGTGCTGGCGCAGCTCGAGAAAGAAGCTCCCGAAGTGGAAGTGATGATCATGCAGCAGCTCGATCGCTCCCGCTATTTCGGCAAGAGCAGGGCCGATCGGTTCAGGGAGTGGCTGGGCTACAAGACCTGCCTCGTCCTGCCCGTCGACATGGACCTTTCCACCCGCGTGTTCGATGCATTGCTGGCCGGCCTGGTGATCCTCGCCCCATCATCGATCGCCGATTTCGATAGCGTCATCAAGCCCGAGATACAGGCTGCGCTCGGCGTCATCCGCTTGCCCGACGTCGAGGTCGAGACCATCCGCCGGTTTGCCCGGCAGGCGGTTCTATCATTCGACGAGGCGGG